>ENA-OQBD01000764-OQBD01000764.1-human-gut-metagenome-genome-assembly--contig:-NODE-764-length-16527-cov-2.643293_pt1 | contig 16527 bp, 19 predicted proteins | sample MGYA00242742_ERZ504543 | MGnify/ENA primary metagenome ERZ504543 (study PRJEB26092, sample SAMD00036239) | human gut metagenome | host: Homo sapiens | study: EMG produced TPA metagenomics assembly of...
CCGGGATGAACAAGGCCAACGAGGAGGGGTTCAGCCGTCACTGGAGGGGCAGGAGAGTTTATCGGAGGAGACGGAGACTCATGAAGTCCCGATTCCGCGGGCGTAATCCAACGTTCCGTCCGTGTCACCGTCCCGTCACCCAATGGATGTTCTGGATAGCGATGGTGGCATTGGGCAGGATCTGCACGTTACCTCCATTGACCGTAAAGGCAGAACGTGCCTGTTCCGCCCGCTCTTGATTTTCTGTCATATCCGTTTTTAATTTAAGTGTTAACAATAATCACCCTTTCACGGGGGTATATTTTATTTCTATCCTCATTTCATCCACCGTACGTCCGTTTCCGTACCCGTCCCGTCCATCGCTATTCCGGGAACGGGCAGGAATGCGTTCCTTTACCGGCAGTAACCGAATAATCAATTTATTTTATCCGATCATGAAAGAGTCTATCTTTTCCTTTTTCAACGCCCCCATCACCAATCAAGTACCGAACGGGGTCGTCTGTGTCAGTCAATTGCACGCCTATATCACCACCAGCGAGTGGCTGCGTGAGCGTACCGATCAGGTACGTGCCGCATCGAGCGACGAGAAACGGTTCAGGCGGCTGAAACAGAGTTTGCTACCCTATGTCACGCCCGCCGGTATCTTCTCCTACCGCAAGGAAGATCACTTGCTCGTGCCCTCGGGCGAGTTCGTCATCGACATCGATCACCTCTCCTCACCCGAAGAGGCGATCTGTTGGAGGGACACGCTCTTCGCCGATGAGCGGCTACGCCCCGATCTCTCCTTCGTGAGTCCCAGTACCACGGGAATCAAGCTCCTCGTACCCTATCGCCTGTCGATCAAGAAAACCGTAGAGGAGTCTTTCGACGAGGCGGTACGATTCGCTTGGGAATACCTTGAGTGGAAATACGGGCTGAAAGCTGATGCCACGAACGCAGACCTCTCACGGGCTTGCTTCCTTTGCCACGATCCCTCAGCGAGGCTAGGAGACCGGAATTGTTGACAGAGGACAAGTGACAGTTGGTAGTTATAAATCATTATTCACCATTCATTATTCATTCATCATGAACCCATTATCAGATCTGGAGCGGCTCGTTGCCGCCATCGAGAAACAGGGGGCGAACATCGCTCCCACCTATCAAGAGTATATGCCGATCGCCTTCGCCATCGCCAACGATTGCGGAAAGGCCGGCCGGACATTCTTCCATCGTATCTGCCGGATGTCGGAGAAATATGTCTCTACCGAGGCGGATAAGCTATACGACCATGCCCTCAAAGGAGGCAATGGACGGAATGGCTTGGGATCCGTATTCCACTTGGCGGACCTAGCCGGCGTGAGGCTGGACAAATCCTTGGCCGAGGCCGGGAAACTTTCAAACTTTCAAACATTCACGCCTCCTTCACACACGCACACGTGTACGCACGAGGAACAGTCCGTGAAAAATGTCCCGCCCGCCTTTCCGGAGTATCCTTGGCCCGCTTTCCTCAAGCGGATGATCGACCGGGGCGATACCCCCGCCCAAAAGGATATCCTCCTGCTGGGAGGTATCACCGTGTTGGGAGCGACACTCAACAAATCGATCCGGATATCGTACGGGCGAAAATTCTACTACCCTTGCCTGCAAACGTTCATCGTCGCCCCTCCCGCCTCGGGAAAGGGAGCCCTCGCTTGGACACGCCGGCTTGCCGAGCCGATACACGAGGCGATGATGGCGGACTACCGGCAGAGGCATAAAGCTTACCGGGAGGAGAAGAGCCGTTGGGACTCGCTGGGGCAAGAAAAAACTCCGATCACGCCGGAGCCCGAGAGCCTCCCTCAACGCATGTTCCTTCATCGCCGGTAACAATTCCGGCACCGGCGTGCTGGAGAACCTCATCGAGGCCGACGGCATAGGGCTGATCTGCGAGACCGAGGCCGATACCGTGAGCACGGCCATCGGCACCGAGCACGGGCACTGGAGCGATACCTTGCGTAAATGCCACGACCACGAGCGACTGGCTTTCAACCGACGCACGAACCGGGAATACCGGGAGTGCCCGGCCTCTTACCTCAGTGTCTTGTTAAGCGGGACCCCGGCGCAGGTACGGCCACTCATTCCCTCGGCCGAGAACGGGTTGTTCTCACGCCAATTGTTCTACCGGATGCCGCCTATCGATGAGTGGGCGGATCAGTTCGAGCAGGGCGACGAGGACATGGATAGCCTCTTCTCCGATTGGGGGAGACAGTGGAAGAAACTCGTGGACTACCTACATGAGAGGGTCAATGTCATACAATTCCATCTCTCCGACACGCAAAAGGAGCAATTCAACAGCTGCTTCGCACGCATATTCGGGCACGCCGGCCTTTCCTACGGATATCCGATGCGAAGCTCCGTGGCCCGGATCGCTATCAATATCTGCCGGATCGCTTCCGTGGTGGCCTTCCTACGATCGGTGGAGAGTCTCCTCATCCCACAAGCCATTCTCGATTCTCAATTTTCAATTCTCAATTGTCCCGGTCTCTCGCCTGCCCCCGAGATCCCGGAGGAGAACGTACGGGACGGTATCGTTCCTTCCCTAGAGTTACGTATCAACGATGACGATTTTAAGGCTGTCCTCTCGCTCGTGGAGCCGCTCTACCGTCATTCGGCGGGCATACTCTCCTTGCTTCCGTCTGACGAGGTGCCACGCTCTCGCACACCCACGCCCCAAGAGGCCCTCTTCGCAGCCCTTCCACTCTCTTTCAACCGACAACAGGCCTTGGAGGAAGCAGAGAGGAACAACATCCCCACCGCCACCCTAGATACCTGTCTCAAGCGAATGCAGGAACGAGGCACGCTGGAGAAGAACGGCCGGGGCGAGTACAGCTTCGGCGGCCGTGTCACCCATAAGTAATCCCGGCCTCCCTCACACCCCTATATAACGTACCCCACGGGCGTGTGTGTGTGAGGGGGGGGACGAATGTTTGAAAGTTTGAAAGTTTCATTCTCCCAAATCTATAAATCATAAATCAAATGTTCTTGCCATTAAGAAAGTCCGCACTAGCGGCATCCTATTTCCCGGAGCTGGCCTCCCATCAAGCTTGCAACCGCTTACGTCGTTGGATCATTCGATGCACGGAATTGCACGACAAGCTGCTGGAGACGGGCTACCGCCCCGAGCAACGTATATTCACGCCCCGACAGATCAGATTAATCATCCACTACCTAGGAGAACCGTAAATTAGTTGACAGTTGCGCACAGAGGTAAATAAAAACAGCCTACTGTCACTAGTCAACTGTCAACTTGGATGGGTATTCTAAGATCTTTACAATGCCCATCCAAGGCTTCTTATAATGCCTATTCAAAGGGGCTTACGATAGGCAGCGTAAGAAACCGGCGGTTATCACTGCGTCCCATGTTAATTAATCGTTATTCCCTACCCCGGGCATCAATCGGCATCACCGCCCCTTACGGCGGAACCTATCTTTGTAACATTGATCAGCAAGCAATTAATTTTCTATTATTAATCTTTAATTATCAAACTATGCCACAAGCATTTCAAGCACGAAAGTTTTTTATCCCCAAGACGGATCCCAAGCAGGAGGTGTACAAGCCGGTTCCCTATTATTTCGGTACCCTGTCCACGCAAGACGCGGCCGATCAGATCGCCGAGGAGTCGTCGCTCACGAAGGGTGACGTATTGAACGTGTTGGACCGCTACCAGCGGTATGTCATCAAGAACCTCCAGAAAGGCTACAAGGTGGAGCTGCTGGGGTTCGGAACCGTCTATAACCGCTTCGTCACGGAGAAGGGGGTAGCGACCGCCCCCGAGGTTAAGGCTACGCACATAAGGACTATCGTGCCCGGGTTCTCGCCTTCCTATACCATACTGAACGGGGCACGACGGTACTCGCTGCTGGGCGAGAAGACTTCGTTGCTCAAGGTGACGATACTCGGGACGCCGGTGGAGGAAGGGGGCGACTCGGAGTCGCCTGATGAGATCTGATGTGTCACTTTTGGCTTGACCCAAAAGTAACCAAAAGGTCAAGGCTGACACTGACGGGCTACTTCGAGACCTACGCTCGCTGTCGCATCCCAACTCGCTTCGCTCAAACAGGGATGCTCCGGGCGCTCGCTACGGTCTCTTCGCTTGACGCCCGTCCGCTGAGGCCGTCCGAAGGAAAGCGAAGCTTTCCTCTTATATCAGCCGGGATTCCTAATTCATAACTCATAATTTAAAATTCATAATTCATGAAAAAGTCCGTATGGAGTACCATTATCAAAGTGATCATCGCCGTAGCTACCGCCATAGCGGGAGCACTTGGCATCCAATCCTGTATTCTCTAATTTTCAATTTCAATTATCAATCTTCAATTATCATGGGTAAGGCTTATTGTTTCTACCAGAATTACAGGGAGGTCAGACTCCTTGTAATTCATTGCTCGGCCACACGATATGATAGGGATTTTTCCCGTCGAGGCGTTACGGCACTCGCATAAGGCACGGGGATTCGCCGATATCGGGTATCATTTCTATATCACACGGGACGGGGAATTACACCGCTGCCGGCCGGTCAACCAGATCGGGGCGCACGCAGCCGGATGGAACGACAAAAGTATAGGTATTTGCTATGAGGGAGGGCTCGACGAACAAGGCCGTCCAGCCGATACCCGGACCTACGCCCAGCGCTGTACCTTGATGGATCTGCTACGGCAATTACGAAGGGATTACCCGGAGGCACGTATCCTAGGACATTACCAACTTAGCCCCTATATCCGTAAGGCTTGCCCCTGCTTTGACGCAAGGGAGGAATACGGGGAGATCTAGCATTAGAATTTCTTACCAAAGGCTATATTCAAGAAGGTCTTCACCAATATCTTGAAATCGAACAGCCAAGAGCGATGCTCCAGATAGAACAGGTCGTAACGCAAGCGGCGGAGCATCTTATCGACCGTGTCCGTATACCCATTGTAGAGCGTGGCGTAAGAGGTCACGCCCGGACGGATCTGGTAGAGGTAACGGTAACGAGGATCACGCTCCATGATCTGGTCGATGTAGAACTTACGCTCGGGACGGGGACCGATAAAGGACATGTCGCCCACGGAAGACATTCCATAACTGGGGGCAGCTCGTCCAAGTGATGTACCCGGAGGAATTTTCCGACACGGGTCATCCGGGGATCTGCCCCACCCTTGTAAAGGGCCGGACCGAACTTCTCCGCGTCCAGACGCATACTACGGAACTTATAGATGTTGAACGGGCGACCGAAGCGACCGATACGCTCTTGCCTAAAGATCGCCGGGCCTCCATCCTCCCGTTTTACGGCGATATAACAAAGTAAAAACAGCGGGGAGAATACGATCAAGGCCAAAAACGCCAGCGCACAATCCCCCATACGTTTTACATTACGTTGGAACATACCCATCCCATCCGGGATGAATCGCTCCGGTTCCGCTCCCTCACTTTTTCCTAATGGTGTAGTTTTCTCTTTTTCCATACTTACCATAATCCACTTTTCTTTCTGACATCAGGATCTTTTACACCTCCTGACCTTAAAAAAACTCATACGCTCTCACTCAATAAAGGCAATCCCTCCACCTCGCCGGCATGCCATTCCCTGTAGTCCACCAAGGAAAATCCGGGGACGGTCAATAGCTTGTAATCCGACTCGTCTCTTCTCAATATATGTTTACGGGCGTACGAGCGGAGCGAGCGATCCGTAACGGACACCATCACGATCGGGAACGGGTAGGCGAACAGGCGCAGCGGCGTGGTCTCGCTATCCGGGAACGCACGATGCAGTTGGTAGGCCGAACGCTCGAACGCTACCCAGTAGAGACCCGTGCAATACAGGTGTATTGAGTTTCGGTTCGCACGCTCACGATCCATGATCTCTGTCAAACGCTCACGCAACAGGTTCATCAGCCGGATGCCCGAAGGAACGCCGCATATGTCTCTCTTTTCTCTCATATCTTTTACTTATCGCCGTTCCCGTGCCCGAACCAACGGTCGTAATCACGTAAACGACGTATCAACACGGACTTGCTCCTCTTGGGCGAGGCCTCCTCCATCCAAGGGTCAACCAGCTCGTGCGCCATGCGCTGGTAGAGGCTGCTGTCCGTACAGCCGTACAGCGTGACCAGCAACAAGGCACGGGATTGCCCCGCTTTTATCACCGGGAGCATGCTGCGCATCGTGGCGTGCAAACGATCGAACTCATCCGACTCGCCCAAAAGCAGATAGGCTGGAAGGAGCAAAGAGTAAAGCTTGCAACGGATCACGTCGGTCTCACCACGGAGAGAGGCGTAGCCACGCAGGACCTCACGGGCCAGACGGGCATCCTCATCCACTACCACGCCAGAGGCGTGGTAACGGCCCAAGGCCCCGTGCAAGCCCTCCGACAGACGGTCGTTGTCCAAATGGGTATACACGTGCTTGCCCCCCGTGTTCAGCTCGATCAACTCATACTCCCCAGCTCTCACCTCGAACAAGGGGACCCACAGGCAGTCGAGGATACGCACCATCACGTCCTTATGCCCACCGCCCGGCTGCACCACCACCTCCGCCTCCATATTGGTAAAAGGGCCGGAGGTGATACGCACACGGTCGCCTTTCAACAAGCGGCCGCTATCTGGCACGTATACGGGAAGCTCGTTGGAGTAAGAAGCCGCGACCCAACGCAAGGTATCCATCTCACGATCCGAGAGGTACGGGAAATAAGACCGCCCGCCGGAGGAAACCCGGGGGAGGAAATTATACAGGGGAAGCGTACGCTTCAGGCGGAAGATCTCGTCCTCCGAGGCGTGGACGAACACGTAGTTGTACAGCAGGGGCCGTTTCGTGTTGACCATCTTGCCGCCCACCTTCCTCGCCTCGACATACGAGGGGGAGAAATACTCGAACAAGGCCTCCCCACGACGCTCACGGCGGGAAAGCTCAGCGTCCAGCCCCTTCGAGGGGCTGATCCTGTCACGCCCGCCACCGGCGGTAGGGAGCGTGAGCACGTACCAGCGGACAGCCTCTTGATCACGTCGCTTCAGAACATGCGCCATGAACCTATCCGAGCACTTGCTTGTCAATATATCCATCTCTATGATTATCTTTTCTAGTGGTTATCCCATGGCCCGAAAAACAGACCCCACGGCAATTCAGAGCCCTACCAAGAATCATTTATATCATCTTGATAAACAGCGTTTTATATTTTCAAATATGGCATTACTGAAAATTACCATCTCTCGAAATCTTAGGCTACTTGGAGAGTAGCGTAAAAAGGTAGGAGAATAGTTATTACCCGGTTGTAGAGACGGAGCGTGCTCCGTCTCCCACCGTCTGGGAGTAATTTTAAATACCATTTTGAAGGGATGAGACGGGGCACGCCCCATCTCTACAGGGATACACACAGATTATGAGACATGGCGGAATGATACCGAAAACAAGGAGTCGTTTCGCCCGCATCACCGTGTCTATACGTCTAGGAAAAAATGGAAAAATCAAAGAATAGAGAGGGTCAAACACCAATAATGAACAAACAAGCGGATCTATTCGCTTGTTTTTAGCTATTTTTTATTACATTTGCGCCGTGAAAGAATACGCTACTCTCCAAGTAGCCTCACCCCGCTTGAGATTCATAATTATAGACACCGCCAAAGCAGGCGCTATTAACCTCCGTCATTTTCCCTAAAGAGAAACTCCTTAAATAAATTTGTGTTGTCTTGATAGATTTATGCCCCAATAGTTCGCTGATCATTTCAATCGGGACATTTTGTTCTTTTAATGTCATGGCAAAAGAATGGCGAATCGTATAAGAGGTGACATCCGAGGTAATTCCCGCAAATTCTTTCAACGCTTTTAAATTCCGGTTAAATCGAAATAGCGCCGCATTGTATTCGAGGTATTCCTCACGCCCCTCTCTGGTGCCACTCAGAAAGGGAAATAAATATCCGGAATCTCGCACTTTCTCTCCTGACAATTCCTTATACATTGTCTCGGCTGTCTCCAAGATCTCCAGTCTCATCGGTGTCCCGGTCTTCTGACGGTTGTAATCTAATATACCGTTTTTGATATTACCGGTCTTCAAGTGGGCAAAGTCAACGAAAGACATACCCCCAAACAGAAACATCAAGCAAAGCGCCAACTGTGTCTTTCTCTGCTTCCCATCCTCCACCGGGACTGTCATCAGACGGTGTAAATCCTCGATAGGCAAGGACTTCTTACGCTTACTTTCCACACCCGTAAAAATCCCCTTGAATAAAGTGGGAATAAATTCCGCCTTACCGTTCTCCACCGCTTTGTTATAGATACAACGCAAACGCCGCATATAAGTGGAAATCGTATTGCGCATACAGCCGTTCTCCAATAAATAAGCCTCGTACCGGCGAAGATTATCCTTATTAATAGCCGAGTAAGCTATACAGTCGGTTCCGCTATACCTTATAAAGGAGTTTAATGCGTCTTGATAACTCTTAGCCGAGGAATATCGCTTTTCTCGATTCAACTGGGCTATATACTCCCTCATACCTTCTACAAATCCTTTCTCATCCATATCCCTATTTTAAATACTGTTTTGTAAATGAATGAACAAATGTATTTAAAAAGAGATCCCCTTTACCCTATCTCACGAATGAGAATAGTAAAGGGGGAAGACTAAAGTTATTTCTTCAATTTTATCTCGATAACACCATTACGACCTTTCTCTCCGAATTTAGCGATCGCCTCGTTTCCTTTGTACACATTCATAGACGCAATACGATCGGGATTCAAATTGTCCATCCTCTCTTTAGATGATTCCACTCCATCGATGTAAACAATACCGGAGAAAGAGGATTTTACCTTTGATGCCTCCTTAGCAGCCTTCTCATTGATATCTATGGCTTTCATGGCCTCCTCTATGGTTCGATTGATCTCCGGTTGGATCTTCTCCATTTCGGCGGCAATAGTCTCATCTATCTTGGCTGCCTCTATCGCCGCTTGCACAGCCTTGTCGATCTCAGCTTGGTGTTTCGCCATTTCCGCAGAAACGATCTCGTCGATATTCGCCGCTTTCACAGCCTCTTCGACCGCCTTGTCAATCTCCGGCTGGTATTTCTCCATCACGGCCGAGACCTTTTCCTGTATCGCTTGCATATCTTTTTCAAAAACGACCGAATCCCTTGCGAGGGTCTCAACCTCTACATTTCTTTTAGGCTCTTTTTTTTCCTGAACCGGAATAATTTCGCTAATTTTGACACTCGAAATCTTCTCCAATTCGTGAGAGATTTCCGGACGGGCAAAGGCTACCACCGTTAAGGCTGCCAACGGGAGTACATACAGATACTTCAACCGTGCCCATGGACTTGATTTTTGTTTTAACATCATAGCTATTCGCTTTTTAAGTGAACTGTGATTAAAGCTGTTGGCCATAGAAGTGAAGCGCTGTGCACCAACAGCATTTTTTGATTAATAATAATTGATATCTTTTTGCGTCGACGCCTTGATTTAATACGCTCTCGTCGGCCTCGTATTCATGGATATTTTGTAATTCCTGCCTCAACAACCAGACAGATGGGTTGAACCAATGGAACAGGATACAAATCTCGGAGATCAGCAGATCAATGGAATGACGGGCTTTTATATGCGCCATCTCATGCGTCATGATCTCTATCCCACTTTCCTCAAAATCCTTCCGGCTTATTACGATCGTTCGCATCCAACTGAACGGGACGACTGGTTGGTCCATAAGAATCAGATGGATTCCGTCCACCAGCTTCGGTGTACCTTGTCTCATCAACCGGAACAAGGCATAAAATGAATATGCGAATTGACAAAGCGTTAATATCCCTCCGATTATATAGGCTATCACCATAACTCGTAACCATACAGGTTGGCTAGCGGATTCCGCCGACGTTCTCATGGAAACCGCCGCTAGCAAATTCTCCAAATCCATGACCGGACGCTGAATGGCCGTCGCTTCCTCCAAAGTAATCTCACAAAATGGGATGATAACCGAAAGCATGATCAAGCTTAATAAAGCGATCCGGTTGAAACGATGGAAGGTATCACGGCTCAACAATAGCTTATAAAACAGATAAAATATCGTCAAGCACACGGATGATTTAAGGATATATACAAAGAGATTCCCATATTCGTTCTTATTTACGATTCCCTTGTTCTACATCATCTATTAGTTTTCGCAGATCATCCACAGAGATATCCTCTTCCTTGATCAGCGTAGAGACAACCCCCAGATAAGAATTATTGAAATACTTAGCGATCACATTTTTCAGCGTGCCGTTGCTATACTCCTTTTCTGTTAAGACCGCATAATATTGATAGCTATTCCCGAAATTCTTATGGGCGAGGAAACCTTTCTCCTCCAAGCCTCGGACAATCGTAGAAAGGGTATTGAAATGAGGTTTAGGCTCCTCGTAATATTCAAGTAGCTCCTTCACGAACAATGGGCCTTTCTGCCAGAACCAGCCCATGATTTCTTCTTCTTTCGCCGTAAGTCGTTTCATAACCTTATCTTGTTTGCGACAAAGTAACTAAAACTTTTAGTTACCAAACTAATTCGTATAGTTAATAAACTAAAAGAGATAGTTTATTCATTGATCCAATCAAAAAAGCCGCCCCGGGAATGTCCGGGACGGCCTTTATTATATCCAGATGTTTGAATGATTAGGCGACAGGAATCGTTCCGCCAATCAAGATCACAACCAATAAGGCCAAGATAGCGTATAACTCAGGGAATACGGCCATTACCATCGTAGCACCGAATACGTTGTGTCCGGCACCAACACCAGCGATACCATTCGCGCAAACTTGAGCTTGGCGGATTGAAGAGTAAAAAACCAGCGAAACCTAACACTAAACCAGCGCCGAAAACAGCCGTAGCGGCCAACATGGAAATATCAGCGACCAAGAACTTCTGCATCATAAAGTAGCCCACGAATCCATACAAACCCTGTGAAGAAGGCAACGCACTTAAAGCGATGTACGTACCCAGAGCATCCGGATTTTTCTTCATCGCACCTACCACCGCATTACCTGCGATCGTAACACCATAACTACTGCCGATAAAAGTTAAACCTGTCATCAACGCAATACCTACATAAGCTAATAAATTGGTTCCATAATAAATGTGTTTTTAAATTATTCTTTATTGTTTATTTTCTCGTTTAATTGTTATGCTTTTCTGAATGGCTCATAAGCCTTACCTCCACCTTCGAACTCTGCGTTCTTGTAATATTCCACGAAGATCAAACGAAGCGGGTGTACCAAGGAGCTGATCGTACAAAGAGCGATATTGATGGAGTGACCCACTAACAAGATCAACAACATACAGATCGCACGTGCCACGATATTCATACCGTCTGTCATCGTAACCGCCAACGTATTAAATACGCCACCCAAGATGGAACCGGTCAGACCGATAGCGAACAAACGAATGTATGATAACGTATCCCCCAGCAATCCGGAGGCCATATTGTACGTGTTCCAAAGTCCGGTACCAAAGTTCAAGAATACGTTCTTGCCCGGTGTATTGTACAAATAAGCGACAACCAGACCCAAGATGGCGATTCCGTAACATACCATAACGACAGCGTTCGGCAAGTGAACGTTCAACATCGGAAGTCCGAACGCCAATGCCAAGGATATGATCACGAACACCCAAGCGAACGGAGCGATACTGTGTTTCGTTCCTTTCTGTATCTTGATCTTGTAAGCAGCGACACATTTACCGAATATGATCTGTACCAAACCGATGACAATAGAGAATGTCATCAAGTTGTCGCTATTCACAAAGTAGTTCTTGATCTTTGACAAAGCCGGGATATCCGCCAAGGCCACTCCGAAGAAAGATCCCGTACAAGTACCCACCAATAAGGCGGCGAAGCCTAAATACTGGAACAAGGTCAAATAAGGCTTGAAGTCCGGGTTCACCTTCTTCTTCAAGATCGTACAAGCGATCATGACCAGCAAACCGTATCCGCCATCGCCAAAACAAAGTCCGAAGAACAGCATAAAGAACGGGGCGAACAACGGGGTCGGATCAAGTTCACCGTAATTAGGCAAGGAGAACATCTTCGTGATAGGCTCGTACAGCTTACTGAATTTATTATTCCGTAACTTGATAGGCACCTTATCTCCATCCTCGATCTCTAATTGCTGGAAGAAATAACCTTGCTTATCCAGCTCGTGCTCCAAGGCCGGAGCGTTTTCCGTCGGCACCCAACCTTCCAACAACATGAGCTTATCACCCGCTTGCCGATCTGTCTGCACTAACGCATTAGAAAGATTAAACTCGTCCTGCAGGTTCTTATCGAATTCCTCCAACGTTTTATAATCCTCCACGGCACGATGTTTCAGCTCATCCTCCACATTCTGGATATCCTTGGTACGTTGATCCAGACGGGCACGCAACTTCGCCAATCCTTGAACCGGCATCTTCGGACGTTCAGCGTCTATATCGATCAAGGTACCTTCCTTGGTAATCGTGATAAAATACGTTACCGATTGGAAGTTATTGATCAGAATGGCGTTATACAGCACGCCCCATTCCGGCTCGTACTTAGCGGTAGGACAGGTAAAGAACGTAACATCGTATCCCGCTCTTTTCAGACGGTTGATATTCTGATAACTGAACTCACCCCATATTTCCATATAAGCCAGATCCTTCTCGATCGATTGCTTGGAAGCGATCAATTGCGCTTTCTTATCTTGCAATTCCTCTATCTTACGCACCAACTTCAAGCCTTCCTCTTTCGTCAACTCACGGGCCGGGGCAAACTTAACGTCTTTCTCCGCCGCATGGAGGTTCTTAAAGTAACGCATCAGCGTATTGATCTGTTTACGCTCAGCCAGAAGCTCTTGCAACCTCTCGTTATCCATCACGGAGTTTGTCTCCTTGATATGGACGACACCTAAGTCACGAAGCGTAGAAAGGAACGTATCATACTCCTTATGGTACACCATAAAGGCATATTTACTCATCTTTACTATCATACCTCGGCCTCCTCTTTTTCTTCTTTTGCCTTACGTTTCTCCTGATTGGCTCTCATGATCTTCTGTGAGGACTTAGAAAGACTCTCCTCGTCTTCCATAAATCGTTTCACCTTACGGATCGCATCCTTATAACCCGGAATCTGTACCTTCTCAAACAGGTTCACCTTCTGAGTGGTCTTTTTCCTAGCATGCTCCAACAACTCCAGCTTCATGCCCGAGAACTCCGCCTCGATACCGGTACGAGCCAGCTTTTTCAGCAACTCGATACCATCCGTATACCATGCGGGGGCATTAAAGAGACTATAGTGTCCGATCTCGAACTTGATCTCGTCCAATAACGGGACGATCACGCCGGCGATCTTCTTCGTGGAAAGCGTCACGTCCTTCACGGAGATCAGCTCCGGATTGAACTCGTTCCACAAAGCCACCATATTCTCGTAACTCTGAATCTCTCGTTCTAGCTGAAGTTCCAATTTATTCACTTCGTCCTTGGTCCGCTTCACCTCGATACGCAGGGCGCTCTCCTTGCTCTTGATCGTAGGCAGGGAGCGTTCACGCATCTTCAGTTGCTTTTCCAATTGCTGAAGAGAGGTTTTATTATATTGAAACTTTATTGCCATGTTTATTTAATTTACTTCCAGTACTTATCAACCAATCCTTGTTTGATATTTACCTCCTCCGGGCTGAAATATCTAGCGAACAATCCCCAAGCTACGTCCAGCATCTCCGTCGTATCCAAGTTTACGTCGATAGCCAACAGCTTAGAAGAATAATCCTTGGCGAAAGACAAGGTACGGTTGTCGTAGTCGGTCAAGTCGAAACCATTCTCCAGCTTGGTCTTAGCGTTGGCGGCATCGGCATACAAACGTACGGCGGCGTTCATTACCTGTGGATGATCCTCACGGGTCTTCTTTCCGGTACCAGCTGTTTCAAACGAGACAAGCTTCGGAACGGATCGACGATGACCTTACCCACATCGCTATCACGACGCAAATACAACTGACCTTCCGTGATATAACCCGTATTATCAGGTACGGCATGCGTGATATCACCACCGGATAAGGTCGTTACGGCGATAATCGTGATGGAACCTCCCGCCGGGAATTGAACGGCTTTCTCGTAAATCTTCGCCAAATCCGAATACAAGGAACCCGGCATAGAGTCCTTAGACGGGATCTGGTCCATACGGTTTGATACGATCGCCAAGGCATCGGCGTAGTTGGTCATATCGGTAAGCAATACCAAGACCTTCTCGTTCTTCTCCACGGCGAAATACTCAGCGGCGCTCAACGCCATATCCGGGATCAAGATACGCTCTACGGACGGGTCCTCGGTCGTGTTGATAAAACTAACGATACGGTCTAGGGCACCGGCGTTACTAAATGTATTCTTAAAGAACAGGTAGTCGTCGTTCGTCATACCCATACCTCCCAAGATAATCTTATCGGACTTCGCACGCAAGGCTACCATCGCCATAACTTGGTTGAAAGGCTGGTCGGGGTCGGCGAAGAACGGGATCTTCTGACCGGTTACCAAGGTATTATTCAAGTCGATACCGGCGATACCCGTAGCGATTAATTCAGAGGGTTGTTTACGACGTACCGGGTTCACGGACGGACCACCGATCTCGACCTCACGTCCCTCGGGGATCGGACCGCCATCGATAGGCTCGCCATAAGCGTTGAAGAAACGTCCGGCTAACTGGTCACCTACTTTCAAGGAAGGGGCCTTCCCCATGAATACCACCTCGGCATTCGTACGGATACCTTCCGTTCCGGAGAATACCTGCAACGTCACCTCGTCGCCGATAATCTTTACCACCTGAGCCAGCTTTCCGTCTACAGAGGCCAACTCATCATACCCAACTCCCGTTGCTTTCAGCGAACAGGTAGCTTTTGTGATCTGGGTAATCTTCGTATATATTTTTTGGAAATGCTTTTGTTGCCATAACTCTTTTAATTTTCGATTCTCTCCTTCAAAAGTTCATCCAGTTCCGTATTAAACTTCTTGAATTGGTCACTCTCATATTCCGAATAGTTCATCTGCTTAAAGATGTTGATCATCTTCTTAAAGTAGTCCATAACCTCAAGGAAGTTATCAAACTTAAACTCTGAACGGCAAACATTTACGACTCTATCCAGCATGAATTCCTGACGTTGCAACGGAGTAACCGCATCAATGGCATCGAAAGCATCCTGTTGCAAGATCACGAAGTCGATCAACTCGGACTTCCAGAATGTAACGTGATACTCGACAGGCACACCATCATCACCCAAGATATTGATTTGCTCGGAGATCTCCTTACCACGCAACATACGGGTCTTGATCTCGTTTACTTTCTCGATCCATTCCGGGGAGATATGTTTAGCGATGTATTCCTGAAACTCCGGATACTCGATATACTTGGAATAACTCTCGATCGGGTTTACGGCCGGATAACGTTTACGGTCGGCTCGCTCCTGCTCCAAGGCATAGAAACAACGGGCCACCTTCTTCGTATTCTCGGTCACCGGCTCCTTCAAGTTACCACCGGCTGGCGATACCGTACCGATGAAAGTGACGGAGCCTGTAGCGTTGTTATTCAAATGAACGAATCCCGCACGAGCGTAGAAGTTCGCCACGATAGCGGACAAGTCCATCGGGAAAGCATCCGGTCCGGGCAACTCCTCCAAACGGTTGGACATCTCACGCAAAGCCTGTGCCCAGCGGGAAGTAGAGTCGGCCATCAACAGAACCTTCAAACCCATGCTGCGATAATACTCGGCGATGGTCATCGCCGTATATACGGATGCCTCACGAGCGGCTACCGGCATGTTGGATGTATTGGCGATAATGATCGTACGTTCCATCAATTTACGTCCCGTATGCGGGTCTACCAATTCCGGGAACTCCGTAAATACCTCTACGACCTCATTCGCACGCTCACCGCAGGCCGCGATAATCACTATATCCGCTTCCGCTTGTTTAGAGATAGCGTGCTGAAGCACCGTCTTGCCCGTACCGAACGGACCGGGGATAAATCCGGTACCACCCTCAACGATCGGGTTCACGGTGTCGATCGTACGAACGCCCGTCTCCAGCAATTTGAATGGACGGGGCTTTTCCTTATAACAAGTGATAGCTTTCTTTACCGGCCATTTCTGGATCATCGTCACGTTTACGTCCGTGCCATTTTCGTCCGTAAGGACAGCCATCGTATCATTGATGGTATATTGTCCGGCTGGAACCACCGATTTCACAGTATAAGATCCCTCGAACTTAAAGGGGACCATAATCTTATGAGGTTGGAAATTCTCGTCCACCTCTCCCAGCCAATCACCGGCGCTCACGGTATCGCCCGCTTTAGCCAGAGGCTTGAAATCCCACTTCTTATCATTGTCCAACGCAAACGTATAATCGCCACGTTTCAAGAATACACCTTCCATCTTGTCCAAGTCATCTGCAAACCGTCATAGTGCGGGACAACATACCCGGACCCAGCGTAACTTCCAACATATGCCTTGGAATTCAGCCTCGTCGCCGACACGCATACCACGTGTGCTCTCAAATACTTGTACAAAAGGCATTCTTACCCTATCACCTTG
>ENA-OQBD01000766-OQBD01000766.1-human-gut-metagenome-genome-assembly--contig:-NODE-766-length-16508-cov-4.067700_pt1 | contig 16508 bp, 19 predicted proteins | sample MGYA00242742_ERZ504543 | MGnify/ENA primary metagenome ERZ504543 (study PRJEB26092, sample SAMD00036239) | human gut metagenome | host: Homo sapiens | study: EMG produced TPA metagenomics assembly of...
GGACACGTCCAGGCGATTGTATTTTCCGATGCACTGCTCAGTGACCGGGGACGGATGGAAGAACTGTTGAAGTACCTGGAACAGGACCGTGCGCTTGGGCACAGTGCCTATCTGTTTCACGCAGAAAGTTATGCATTCAATAGAGCTTTTCGCGCAGTGTTCGACTTGCCATATAGAGGTAACTACCCTTATTGTGCCAGGCATGAACGACTCAGAGGAAGAAATCGATGCGTTATCGAGCTGGTTAGCTTCGCTCAATCCTGAAATTCCTTACCATGTTAGCCGTTTTTTCCCTTGCTACAAAATGAAGGAGATAGCGCCAACGCCTATTCAGTCTGTCTATCATTTAGCTGAGGTTGCGCGAAAGCATTTGAGGTACGTGTACACCGGAAATTGTTAGATGAAGCAGGGTTGGTAACGTCGTATCTATGCGATTATTGCCACATCTCTTTTATCTTTTCTAGAAAAACTCCGGCGGCAGGAGAAAAACTCTGATAGCGTTTCCAGGCAATAAAGATATCAGCTTTTAGCGGTGGCTCAAGAGGACGAAAAGTGATATCGAGCATTTGTGATCGTGTTTCTCCTACTGATGAAGAGAGGGCATTTTCGTTAGTTGAAGAAGTTACTAAACCATCGAGACTTAGTGCGTATCCAATACCCTGAGATACTAGAATCGATGCATTGTAGAGGAGATTATAGGTTGCAACAACGTTGAGTTTGTCGGCATTTTTACCAAACCAAGAAGACATATCATTTAGAGCCTGCTGGGAAAGAATAAGTGGTTGATTATACAGATCATCAGGCTTGATGGTGGTGTGCGAGGCAAGAGGACTGTCTTTTCGCATAATGACGCCCCAGGTGTCTTTCATGGGAAGCTTTAGCGCTTCATACTTATCATGATCCACATTTCCGACGAACAAGCCAAAATCCAAGCGTCCCATATCAAGACGCTCTCCAACATCGACGCCGTTGCCACTGTAGAGATTAAATGATAGGTGAGGGTATTCCGATAAAACTTGCTCTATAGCTTCTGCAATAAAGGTCATCGCAGGGGTTTCGCCCCCTCCAATACGAACTTCACCCGTGATGGAGTCTCCTGAAGCAAGGAAGTCCGATTCAGTGCGCTCCATTAGATCGACTATTTCTTCAGCGCGTTTGCGCAGGCGTATTCCAGCTTCGGTTAATTCGATGCGGCGACTACCTCGAGTAAAAAGCGTGCAACCGAGTTCTCGTTCGAGATCTTTCATTTGGCGAGAAAGGGCAGGCTGGGATACATGAAGTACCTTTGCGGCACCTAAAATGGTTCCCTCTCGAGCAATCATAAGAAAATAGCGTAGCGAGCGAAATTCCATGGAAGCTACCTCCGAGTGTAAAGACAAGCGTAAGGCGAACACTTTTTATGCCAAGCAAGAAGCGAACGGTTTTGATGATCTCATCTCATAAAGTATAACATCATGTAATAGCTAAAAATCAGATATAAGTATTATACATATAAGTTAATTCTTCTTATACTGGGCAAAATTCAATTGATAGATTTGCTGATTTTCATGTAGTCATTTGGTGTTTTGTTCCGTATTTAGATAGAGGAATTTCGTGAAAAAAGTAAGCAACAAGACGCTGGTTCTCATTTTAACAATGGGAGTATTTAGCATTCTCAATACTGAAATGGGCATAGTAGGTGTTATTCCTTATGTTTCGGAAAGGTTTAATGTCTCAATTCCTGACGCAGGGCTTCTTGTCAGTGGATTTGCTCTTATTGTCGCCCTCGCGGGCCCTACTATGCCGCTTTTGTTTTCGAAAATTAATCGTAAGAAAGTGATGCTTTTGTCGCTCGGCGTTTTTTCTCTTTGCAATGTGGTGTCCGTGTTTGCACCAACTTTTGAAATGCTTGTTGCTGCTCGAGTGATCCCTGCTGCGTTTCATCCTTTGTATGTATCAATGGCGATGGCTCTTGCTCAGCATACGGGTGCCACTCCTGAAGAGCGCGCAAAATCTTCAGCGCAGGTTTTTATTGGTGTTTCAGCGGGTATGGTTGTTGGTGCGCCCATTGCAGGTATGCTGGCTGATTATATTTCGTTTCCGGCTGCCATGAGCTTCTTTGCCACGGTTACAATTGCGGTATTTGTTCTTAGCGTTATAGCTATTCCTTCGATGCCTGTAAAAGAGCCTCTTTCGTATGGCAAGCAAATTGCCGTTCTTAAGCGTCCTGTAGTTCTAGTTTCTCTCCTTGCGGCAGGAGCGATTAATGCAGCGATGTTTGGATTTTATAGCTTCATGGCAGAATTTCTTGGTAGTTCCATTGGGTTGGATGCTGCTTTAGTAAGTGCTTTGCTGTTGGTATATGGGCTTTCTAATGTTGCAGGGAATATCATTGCGGGAAAGACACTTGGTAGAGCCCCTTATAAAACTATGATCGTTGGACCCTTGTTGCTCATTCTGCTTTATGTGCTGCTTTTAGTGTCAGAAGCCAATGATCTTTTTGCTGCGGTAGTTGTTGTGCTTCTTGGAATTGTGGTGGGTGTAGCAAATACCACTGATCAGTTTATGGTGTCTCGTTCTGCCCCTGATGCCCCTGACTTTATAAATGGGTTATTTCTGACCACAACCAATCTTGGCACCACGATTGGCACCAGCGTCTGCGGATTATTTATCTCGAATTGGGGTATTTCCTTTTCCGTGGGAGGAACTATTCCTTGTTTAATCCTTGGGTTTGTTTTTGTATTACTTCGTATGAAGTGTGTTCGAGTGGGTATGCTCTGAATCGGTTTTGGATTCGGTAATTTTATTTCCTGCCTGTTTGAGCAAGTCTGCTCCAAGGGAAATACCCTTTACTAAGCCTTTTGATACTGTTTCTGCAACCACGGGTGCCCCCGCTATTACCTTGTCAGCAACCTTGGGAGCAGTCTGCGCCATTTTTCTCTGCAGCTCGAGGGGCTGACTTTGCAACTTTGTCAGTAATGATAGGCGCTGCTTTTATGGTGGCGTTTGCCACCGTCGCTGCTCCATCGGCGACTTTTCGAGCAATTTCAGGTGCCTGTTTGCTACTTTTTCGGCAGTTACAGGTGCTGATTCGCTCACTTTTCTTGCCGCTTTAGGTGCTTTCTCTCCGATTGTTTTAGCCACTACTGGTGCTGTTTCTGAGATTTTCTTGGCAACGATAGGTGCGGTGTCCGCAACTTTTTTGAGCCAAGATAGGTGCCTTATCTGCTACTTTCTTTGCTACTACAGGTGCCGAATCTGCAGCCTTTTTTTGCGGCAACAGGAATTTTGTTGCGCAATATTTTTTGCAACGTGGGGAGCTTCTTTTGCTGCATTTTGGGCGGCTTGCTTTGCTTGTTCTTTTGCGATTTCTGCCATCTTAGCTGCGGCAGTATCAAGCTTAGCTTCAAGAGGAGAAGCTGCCCGTCCAGAAAAATTCCGTTGACCTTTGCTTGCAAGTGCAACACCGCCCACGATAAAGACTGCGCCAGGACCCGGTAGAATAAGGAGGGGTACGCCTGCAACCGCAAGGGCGCCACCTGCTGCCATTTGGGCTGCACCTTTGATTTTTTGTGTTTGTGATGCAGGAATTTCTTCCCCATCAACTGGGATAACATCAGGGATCACGGTAACAGGATCATTGGTAGATTCCGCTGTAGCTGTTACTTTACTGGTGGTAGTGTTGTTCCGCACGTCGGATTCAGAGTTATTATCGCCAGGTGAGACAGTTGACGAATTATCGCTTATGGCGCTTGTGACTTCGTAGTATTTTGCTGTTACCTGCTCAAAAACATCGCCGTTTTTATCCCCGAAGGCCTTGCTGTTTTGATCTAAATCAAGTGGAGTGACATCAATTATTTCAGGCTCTTGTGTTTCGAGATTAGTAGTTTTTGAACAGTTTTCATTTGTTTTATTTATCTGTGGCTTTTGGATTTTCTGTAGTCATAATAATCCCTCGCACATGATCAGGCGCTATTGTTTTATCTGAATTATATCGAAGCAGGATTTTTGTACGTAGTCTACATAGTGATAAATGTTGGGAATTTGTTGTTTAAGACGGGCTGCTACAATGGCTCCTATGAATACGAAACGATACGACAACTCCTTCAACCAATAAAAAGCTTCTTGTTTTAGCAATTCCGACGTTTGGTCAGCTAATCGCAGAACCGACCTTTGTTCTAATTGATACAGCAATCGTGGGACATGTTAGCGATTCTGCATTGGCAGGATTATCTTTGGGATCAACCATTGTCCTGACGGCAGTTGGGCTTTGTGTATTTCTGGCATATTCCACTACATCACAGGTTGCTCGTCTTTTCGGCGCAGGAAGAAAACGTGAAGGCTTGCAAGCTGGCATGAACAGTTTATGGCTGTCACTAAGTATCGGATTAGTATTAGCCGTACTGCTTTTTGTCTTTGCCGAGCTCCTCTGTAGCGTTTTTAGGCGGAAAGGGAGAAACCCTTCAACAGGCAACTATTTACACTCAAATGGTTTTGCTTGGAGTTCCTGGGATGTTATTAGTTTATGCATCGAATGGTAATTTTTAGAGGGTTGCGAAAAAGTGAATATCACCTTGGTTGCTGCAGTGAGTGGTGCAGCTCTTAATACCGTGCTTGATATTTTGTTTGTAATCGTTTGGGGCTGGGGTATTGCTGGATCTGGTATTGCTACGGCAATTGCCCAGTGGTTTATGGGCATCTTTCTGCTTGTTCCTGCGCTGCGTTGGATTGTGCAAGGAGGAGCTTCTCTTAAACCGTCTGCGAGCGGGATTGTTTCTGCGGGAAGTGATGGTTTTCCTTTATTTGTAAGAACATTGGCTCTTCGTTTGGCTTTAGTGGCAAGTGTGATGGCTGCAGCTTCCATGGGCACTGAAATACTTGCAGCTTATCAAGTGGTAAATGCGGCTTGGAACTTTACGGTGAATGCTCTTGATTCTATAGCGATAGCGGGTCAAACCCTTGTTGGGGCAGAGTTAGGTGCGCAAGCGTATGATCGTGCACGTAATCTAACAAAAGAAACAGCGCGAGCAGGATTTATCGCAGGAATTATTATTGGGGTTGTTTTTGCAATGTTAGGATTAGTTGCGGGGTCGCTATTTTCTCCTAATCCTGCTATTCAAACACTGGTAACAACTGGAATGATCGTGGTTGGTATTCTGATGCCGCTTCAGGGTTGGATGTGGGCGCTCGATGGTATTTTGATTGGAGCAGGTGATTTTCGCTACTTGGCATTTACGTGTGGAGCGTCAGCTCTTGTGCATATTGCTGCATTGGTAGTCTTGGTATTTGCTATTGGGCCATATTTGCCAGATGATTTGGCTCGTATAGCGGCGCTTTGGCTGGTGATGGGAGTCTTTCTTATGGGCTGCAGAGGGATTGCTAATGGTTTACGCGCTAAGGGTGACACTTGGATAAAGAATGCCGTACTGTAGTTTGCGCGTAGTATTCGGTTTATTCTGTTTTCATATGTCCAGGTAGAAGTGCCAGCGTTTGTTTCTGGTCCTTTGATTTTCTGGCGGCTTGCTACCGAACTTTTTCTTGAAGATGAGTTTTCTCATCGAATGCTTTTGATGATTTGTATGATGCCGCCCAGATTATTAGGGCGACTACGAGAGTGATAGCAGCTCCAGTCATAACTGCATGCCAACCTCCTATATTCCAAAGTATTGAGGCGAGGGTGCTACCAATTGCGCAGAATATAAAATTATTAACTACAAAACAGGTATTGAGACGACTTCGTTTGGTTGGATTAAGAGAAAACAGGCGTGATTGATTCAAAATCGAAACGCTTTGGTTGGCGAGTGAGTAAATTGCCGCAAGCACGATTAGAACAATTACTGAAGTTTCTGCAAATAAATCTGCAAGGATAATGCATGTCAAATTAAGGGCAAGAAAAACACCTGTTGCTTTAACCCCCAATCCACGATCTTGCAATGATCCTACTTTCATGGCGGCGAGTGCTCCCGTAATTGCGGTTAAGCTTACTAGGCCAATTTGAAAAGTTGAATAATGGAATGGCTCTGCTGAAAGCAGAAAGGTAACCGATGTCCAAAAAATATTGAATACAATGCCAAATGAACACGCCGCAATCATCATTAAAGGGATAAGGGTTGGGGTGGTGTGAAGGGTATGAAATACATCGTGAATAAGGGCTGGGTAAGATATTTTTTCCCGATCGGGTGTTTCAGGAATCATGCGGACAATAATGAAAGCCAAAATAATATTAATTCCTGCTGCAAAAAGATAAATTGCGCGCCAATCAAACACATCGGCAACCAGGCCACTTATGGTTCGTGCAGATAAAATACCAATCGTAATTCCGCCAGAAATAATGCCTACGTTTTTGCCTCGCTCAGTTGGGCTCGATATATCGCCAGTTAAGGGCATGATTATTTGACCTGAAATGGTCACTAAACCTAAACAGCCGAGAGAAAAAGCAAGCGCTGCAAAAGAAGGTGCCAGAGAAACTGCTATAAGGGCAATTACGGTGAGCAGCATCATAGTAAATATTAACTTGCGACGATGGAGAACATCACCAAGCGGGACTATAAAGAAAAGGCCTAGAGCGTATCCGATCTGAGTTGCCATTATTAAAAAGCCACCTTGGGCGGTATCTATGCCAAAACTGTGAGTGATCTGCGCTAAAAGAGGCTGCGCCCAGTAGAGATTACCTACTGCCATACCCGAAGCAACGGCAAGCATAATGATTAAAGCGGGTGGGACTACTGAAGGGGAGTTGTCCTTCATAGCTTCCGTGGTGTTTGAGGTGTGTTTGATATTTTCTGAATCAATATTCATAGCGTAATTATGATACTAATTCAAAGTGGAATCACTTGTCCTTGCGATTCGTGTCGTATCACTTTTTGCAAGGATCGGAATAAATGGCAGAAAGGGTATTGTTTAAAATCGCAAGATAAGGAACAATATAAATGATTGATTGATCTTACCGAGGTCTTTATATATTTTTGGGGCATTTTAGTGATTTTGGCGTTTCTAGTTCGGAAAGGAATATCGCATGTTTGGCTTCGGTAGAAAAATCATAGAAGAATTTCTTAACAAAAACGTTTCTGGCAGTTCTTACGGGCGTAGCTCGTATTGTAGAACTTCTTCCTACGACTCTTCATATTCGCCTTCTCGGGAATCTGCATATCCGAGTTACGATTATCCCGAGAATCCTGCAAGATCTCAGGATTCTTCGAGATATCAAGGCTATCCAGTATCTCAAAATCCATTAGAGCCTAACGAAATAACTAAAGTAGTAAGTTATTTCAATAGGCAAGTACAAGATTTCGACACGTATAAGCTTTTCATTTGTGTTCAAGATCCTAATTCGGATCGACCTGTTGCAGTGCGCACGCCTTCACTGCTTAGTCCTTCTGATGTTTTGTTTATCTTGGATAATCCAGATTTGTTTTTGGTAGGTACTGATATCACTGGTACGGTGTCGGATAGCTACTATGCGGCTGAGCCTCGAACAATTGTAGTGGATCATCCTAGTAGCAAGAGGCGACTTGATCTTTCTCGTTTAGATGAAAAAGGGAGATTCACAATTACTATGCCTAAATATACGGTCGTTGCACGCGATGATTTGTCTGATGTGCCTCTTCAAGGACATAATGGGCCTAAAACGAGATAGGGCTAAACTTTGTCGTCTGAGAATGTCTGAATCGGCGGCTTGCTGAAATTTGTTGGTACTGTTTAGGCAAAGGAATACTCTATGGAATTCATCGCTTTAATTTTCTATATCTATGCGTTTGTGCAATTCGTTAAAATGTGCGGCTTTTTGCTAACTGATTCTGTTGCTATTCGTATGCACGACAAGCCATACAGGGACAGCGAGCCAAGAATGGGTCGCTTAGGTAGATCCTATAAGGCTTTTGGCAAAATGATTTTGGCAGTTTTGCTTGGTACGGGCTGTATGATGCTTACGATGTAGCGTCATTCTCGTTTTGGTTTGGGGTGCTACCTGGATTAATACCTGGATTAATCCAGTCCTACGGCATGGCTATAAGGTATACAATAGGAATAGAGAAAATTGCACTAAGCAAAAGGGGATTTAAGGTTTGGTGCAAGACTTAAAGAAGCTTATTTCTCGCATTTCAAATGCTGAAGGAGGGATGGGAAATGGCTGGATTGAATATTTGTCCGTATTGCGGAAGTCCTGAAGTTCATGTTTCTGAATGGTTAGATAGTGACAGTGGTGAACCATCCTACTATGTTGCATGCGACAAGTGCGGTTATGAAGCAGAGACAAAACAGCCTACCTATGAAGAAGCAGTTGATCATTGGAACAGGCGTGCGTCGTTTGATGTTCATAATGCCGACGAGGGTGAAAAGGGCTTATACAGCGATCCTATTTAGAAAAAGCAAAGAGCATCAGAGCTATATATTCAAAGTAAATTCAAAGAGCGCCTGTTTAGAGCATTGGTTGTACGCTTAAGCAGGCGCTCATTCTACTTTTATATTTGTTCTGCAATCTTTCCTTTACGATAAGCAGAAATTAGTTTTTCTAAATCAGCAATACGCTTTTTGAGGTGTTTTCCTGCATCAGTTTCGGCAACTTGAAGTGTGTGGTCTGCCTCGCTAATAATCCGTTCAGTTGATTCAACCCATTTATCTTCTCGAATTGCAGCAACGCTTCCCACAAAAGGCTGATGAGATACAAGACGTATTCCTTTGGCATCAGAGACCAAGGTAAAACCTGCAATGCCAGTGGTAGATTGATAGGCATTAGACATTCCGCCGTCAATAATAATGACTTTGCCACCACACTTAACGGGATCTTCGCCATCCTTTACTTTGACAGGCGTATGACCGCATACAATGCGTGCGGTTTCAGGGTTCATACCGAAATCTTCAAAAATCGCATCAAGAACTTCGGCATCTTCAAGGAGCGAGTAGTAAGAGTTTTTTACTTCTTTACGTGCTGTTTTATCTTCGATCAGATAAATTTCGAACGTTGCCATCTTGCTTTTTGCGAATAAAGGCGATCCTTCTCCCAGCCAGAGATACCAAAGCAAATCACAACCACGCTTGCGGCTTTCAGGATCTTTGGCGGTAAAGGCATCGCGTACATATTTGTCTACGGCATCAAAAAAGCGCTTTTTCCTTTGTAGGTTTTACCATAGATGTTTACCTCTTTAAGTGTTCCATCAGGGTTAAGGGGAACACAGGCATGATACATAAGCGTATTGTTTTCGATTTTATATAAGCTACCTTTTTTAAGAAGGAGCGCCATGTGACGTTGAAGCTTTTCACAATTAAGGAAGGCTTGCTCAAGCGAGCACATAACCGCTTCTTCTTCGTCGGTTAGTTTGTAGGGATCTGTCCAATCGACGGTAGGGAATACCGTATCGGTAATTGCGTATTCAACACCATCTACTTCTACCGTATTAGTTTCGAGGTTAATTTTATGCAGTAATTTTCGATCTTCCAGGTTAAAAGAAGGATTGTCATCGATATGTTTTGCTTCTACTTTGAATTGCAGAATAGCCATCGCTTTTTGGATCTTTACATTGAGATCATATTCTTGTTGCGAAAGAGCAGGGTTGCCCTTTAGTCCATACCCAACACAGGGATCGTCACGATAGGCTTCAAGTGCAAAGTTGGCTAGGGGTAAAATATTTATGCCGTAGGCATCGGTTAGGATGGACAGATTTCCATAGCGGGCACAGTTGCGTACAACATGAGCAATGCAACCGCGCTGGCCAAGCGCAGCTCCCATCCAAACAATATCGTGGTTGCCCCATTGAATATCGATACGGGGCGAATTTGCAAGCTCGTCCATGATCAGTTCAGGAAAAGGACCGCGGTCATATACATCGCCTACCATATGAAGCTTGCCAACGAGCAAAGTTCTTACTGCAAGGCACAAAGCTTCCAGGTAAGGAGCTGCGGTGTTGGTTGCGATGAGCGATGAGACGATTTCGGTTGGGTAATCAAGCGAGAGCAAGTCTTGGGTGAGAACGGTAAATTCTTCAGGAAGCGCATCGGCTAATTCGCGATTGGAATGAGTAAGTAAAAGATAGTCAATCAAAACTAATAGTTGTGAAATGGATTCTTCGTACCATGCTGCGGTTTCAACTTCGTCGGATAGAACACAGTCCATTTTTTCTTGCGGATAACAAATTAGACAGGTAAGAGCTGCTTTTTCTTGATCGGTTAGCGATTGGTCAAACGCTTCGTTTATAACGCGCTGTAAACTTCCGCAGCCAGTTCTTAAAATGTTGGCAAATGCTTCATATTCACCATGAATATCAGATATATAAAGTTCAGTAGGTTTTGGAAGTGATAGCTCTCCGGAATAGTGAGCTATTGCGCTTGCGGCTTGGCGTGAAGTGGGAAAAGAATGCGATAGCAGTTCTAAGTAGCGAGCTTTTTTCATGATGTTAGTTCGACCTCCGATATAGCATGGGCCTATGTTGGGTAATGCATTAAATGTATTTTTAGCATAGAGCGATGAGATAGACACAATTCTATACGAAATAGTGCTTAAGTGAGAAAAGGGATAAGGTCCCTGAAAAGAAAGACGGCATGCAGAACTTAATACGAACGAACGTCGAAATAGCACAAGAAAAAAGAGCTGGAATAACATTTGAAACGAGGATAACCGTCACCTTCTCAAAGAAAATAACATGTCGCATTATTTCTTTTTATTGGTTTTAGCGGCAATAGCACGAGTCATTATTTCATCTTCATCCTTGCCAGTGATCAAACAATAGAGGGCAAAAATAATTCGCAGTCCAATATTGAACAACAAAATATAGAAGATTAAAAAAAGTACACTCAATACAACATCGGCGATAAATTCAGAGGGGAAAAATACCCAAAACGCTATCTTTTGCACTATTCGGGAAACGAGTAGCAGACAGGCTATTCCGACCAGAATGCGTGCTGGTAGCCACACCTTACATAGAGCACCTATTGATCGAATAGAGTTAAGAACAAGCATGGATACTATTGCAAGTGTTGCTGCGCATATTCCCGAACATAGCAAAGTAAAACCAATATCAAGAGATTCATTATTTGCTTGAGCGCTAGAAAAACCAACAAGGATCCCAAAAAGTGCACCGAAAATGGCAAATCCAATAATAATCCGCGCATCCCATTTGCGTTTACCTTGTATGACATCTCTGGCATATTGTATTTCGTCTTTGGTTGGCGGGGTGTTGAAGTCGGTCATGAAAAGTCGCTTCGCTTGTAGGTTATTGTCTTATTTATGAGTATAAGGCGGCGCTTTTTGCAACCATGGGACTAGACGGCTCGTTTAACACTTATTTTGCAATGAGTTGAAATGGGATGCTCATTTACTGCAGTCGTTAAGTTTTGTTGTTTGTCAATCTCTAAAAGAAGATTTGGCGATAAGAGCCTGTTCGCGGTGCTTACCTATTTGAAAGTTCCTAGAATCGTACCTGCTTGGAAGATATAATTTTGGTACATTCACGCATGGATGGGGTTAATGGGATACCTTATCTTTGTTGCTTGAGTGTAATTAAAAGGCGTACGGTGGGGAATTACGCTGAAGAAGGGGATTGTATATGCTGGTAAGTTCAAATGAAATGCTTCAAAAGGCATGGAAGGAAGGCTACGCTATTCCTTCACCTGATTTTGTAGATTCAAATTCCGTTCGTGCTTATGCGCAAGTAGCCCAGGAATTTAATGCTCCTTTGATTTTGAGTTTTGCGGAAGTTCATTTGGAGCAGTTAAGCATTGAAGAAGCTGCGCTGTTGGGCAAGTACTATGCGGAAAAAACGGATGCACCTGTGGCGCTTCACTTAGATCATGGCACCAAATTGGAAACGGTAGAAGAATCAATTAGATGTGGTTTTACTTCGGTCATGATTGATGCTTCCAGTAAAACTTTGGAGGAAAACATAGCTCTTACTAAAGAGGTTTGCCAATTAGCGCAAGCTCATGGGGTGACGGTTGAAGCTGAAATTGGCCATGTGGGAACTGAAGAAAGCAATAATCCCCATGCGATGTCTGAGAGCGTATATACCGAAGTGGATTCGGCAAAGAAATTAGTGGAGGCAACAGGGGTAGATTCCTTGGCGGTTTCTATTGGCACCGTGCATGGTACGTACAAAGGTGAGCCTCATATTAGCTTTGAACGCTTGGCAGAGCTTAATGCAGCACTTCAAATTCCGCTTGTTCTGCACGGAGGCTCTGGTTCAGGTGATGAAAACTTGGCGAGGTGCGCTCAAGGCGGTATCGCAAAAGTTAATCTCTACACCGACTTTATTCTTGCAGCACGAGATGCGGTATACGATCAACATCCAAACAATTGGGTTGAACTTTTGAATACAGGCGATGAAGCAATGCGTAAGGTCTTACGTCATTACTATGCCGTATTGCGCTGTATAGCGTAATTGTTGTTTGTGCACGAAGATTCTTGGATGCCATGCGCTTGGTGCAATGGCTATTTTGCTGCACCAATCTAGTGTTAAACGGAAGAAACTTCCAGTGGTCGATTTAAGTTTAAGAGTTTAGTGTTTTGCTTTGATGGGGGTCAAAGGCTTTAGGAGGGGTAAAAGTGATTACAAAAGAGGAGCTTGCAGCTCGCTTCGTTCATGCGAGCGAAAACGTTATTGCTGCCGAAGACAAACTTACTGAAATTGATTCTCAGTTTGGGGATGCGGATCATGGGTTAACCATGGTCAAGATCGCTAATGCGATAAAAGGGGCAATTGACGAATCGGATGGCGGTATCAAGGAAATGCTTGATGATGTTGCCATGGCGGTAATGGTTCTTAATGGAGGCAGCGCGGTTCCCCTTTGGAATACTTGGCTTGATGGTTTGCAGGAGGTAGCACCTGAGGGTGCTGAAGTAGATACCGAACAGCTAAAAGCAATGTTTGCTCACGCGCTAGAAGAACTTGCCGATATGAGCGGTGCCGAAGTGGGTGATAAGACCATGATGGATGCGGTTATTCCTGCGAGTGAAGCAATTGCTGCATATTCAGGCGATGAAGCAGTTTTATTTGAAATAGCAGCTCAGGCAGCAGAAGCGGGCGCAGAGAATTCAAAGAATTTTGTTTCAAAATTTGGTCGTGCAAAAAGCTACGGAGAAAAAACTATTGGTACGCCAGATGCTGGAGCAGTATCGATGGCATGCTTTTTTAGGGGTCTTGCACAAGCATAAGGGGAAGCTGTGCATTACGAAAAACAAGGAGGAAACCAATGATGAAAAAATTTATTAACAGCCAGGAGACCATCACTGACGAAGAGCTTGTGGGCTTTGGATTGGCTTATGGAGATATCTTAACCGTAGACGGTCATACCGTAGTAAGCAAAGATCTTGAAAAAGCGGATCGTGTAACGATTGTTACCTATGGAGGTTCTGGCCACGAACCTGCACAAAAGGGGTTTGTAGGTAGGGGCATGCTGGATATTCAAGTTGATGGTGATATTTTTGCCGCACCTAATGGGGCAGCGGTTTTTGAGGCAATGAAGCTTGCTGATAAGGGTCACGGAGTTTTACTTCTGACACTCAATTATGCAGGTGACCAACTAGCCGGAAAGCAGGCAATGAAGCTTGCAAAGAAAGCTGGAATGAACGTTCGTCAGGTAATTACGGGTGAAGAGATTCGCTATAACGAAGAATGTGAAGATAATCAGCGTGGTTTGGCAGGTTGTGTGCCTGTATATCATATTGCTGCAGCAGCTGCTGCCGAAGGTAAGACTCTTGATGAAGTAGCAGATATTGCTCAGCGCTATGCTGAGAGCATGGCTTCAATTACGGTAAAGAGCACCGATGCAACTCATCCCCAAAATGGTATGTCATTTGGCGATTTAGGCGAGACAGACCAGATGGAAATTGGCGCAGGTCAGCATGGTGAAGGTGGCGGTGTTCGCGTTCCAATGGCTTCCTCTAAAGAGACGGTTGGGATGATTGCTCCTAAGTTGGTGGAGCATGTAGGTCTTGAAAAAGGCGACAAGGCTTTCGTTATGATTAATGGCTGCGGCGCTACGACCATGATGGAAATGCTTATTCTCTACAAGGATACGGTTGAGTATCTTGAAGAGCTCGGTGTAGAAGTAGTTGCCAATATGGTTGGAGAGATTTTGACCGTTCAAGAATCAGGCGGATTCCAGATGAATATTGCAAAATGGGATGATGAGTTCTTACGCCTTTGGAATACCCCTGCTCATACTCCTGTTTTCTTTAAGGAATAGCCCAGAGGAGTGGTTATACGTTTGTCCTAACCGATTTGTGGTTTAGTGTTTGAATATTAGGAGGCTTCAATGTCTGCTGAGTATATGCATATTGGAATTCCTGTTCTTAATAAAAAGCCAAATATGGAGTACAACGAATGGGGAGGGTTCTGGGTCAACGAAAGCGTTGATGAATACGACTATAAGATCGAGTATCTAAAGTTTGAGGAAGGTACTCGATTCCCAGAGATTTTATCCAAACAGCCCCATGTTGCGTACAAAGTGGATAAGCTAGAAACTTACATGGACGATGCCGATCGTGTTATTTTTGGGCCTGAGGCATTAGGTGATGCACGTTTGGCATTCGTAATCAAAGATGATGCCATCATTGAATTGTACGAAGAATAAATCTTTTTTTCCTAAGAATTAATGGGATTTTGTGCCCCAGATCACATCTGGTGATTTGGGGCACTGTTATGCTGTTGTTTGGAAGAATTATCTGGGGGAATCACAAAAAGAGGAGAGCAGCTATGAAGCATGCGTGCAAAGTAACGGTACTCGATAAAAAATGTTTCCAAGATTTGCAAGGTAAGTATTTAGCGGATCCTCAAAGTGGCCCTTGTCCCTGTTTTGAAGTTGGTCAAACATTTCTGTTTGAGCGTGAAAATGGCAAGGATGATTTTTGGCATTTTGGACGCGACTTAGATCCTCAGTTTCCGTGTGCTGAAGCATGGGATTGTGTCAGTCGCTATATCTACACAGCACTTCAGGGTGGTTCAATTATGCATGGTTGGACAAATGACGAACGCATGATGATTGCATGTTGCAACGATGGTACTCGTCCCGTTGTTTTTAAATTGGAGCGAATTGATATACCAGAAACTGATGAAGAGCGTATGTGGTTGGAAGCCCAAGATTTCAGCAACTCTGCAGAGGAGGCATATACAGGCGCGTAATAATTCGCAAGCAACATTCAGGTAGAGCAAGCGCTACAAAAGCGTTTTGTATATTGCTATCAGGTATTATTTTTACTATTGCTCTTTATTGAGTTTTGATTCGATTCGTACTCGAGAATGTTTAGCACTTATGTAGTACAGAAAGAATATCAGAAGTAAGAGCACGAAGAGAATGATTCCGAATACCATTCCTACAGCTAAGTTTGCAATCCAAAATACTTCATCAGCGCTGACAATTTGCAATTCGGCAATACATCTCATAGCCCAGATGACAAAAACGGCTAACGTACTTACGAGTCCAGAAATCAAGGCGAAGTATCCAAGTGGGAACTCGTCAGTCTCGGCAAAACGATTAGTGTCAATAAAACCTTTTCGTGTTTGGATGAATGCGCAGATAACACAAACAATAAAAAGCCAGATTAAAAGAGGGGAAATAGTGGTCTGGAAGTTTGAATGGGGGTCATTCGATATATTGTGTACCCATGCTACTTGGTCTGCCGTAAGGCCGTAAATGAAGTAAAGAAGCATGCCTGAAGTTAACAAGAGAAACCCAGTTCGATATATTTTGCAACTTTCCTTTTCGAGGCGCTCATCGGTTGGTCCCACATATGAATGCCATTGTTTTATGAGTTTTAATTCTGATAGTTTCATTTACTACTCCTCCCAAAATAAATCATCGAGGGTTTTATTGAGTGTTTTGCAAATTGAAAGACAAAGTTTAAGAGTAGGGTTGTAGTTTCCTGATTCAATAAGGCTAATTGTTTGTCTTGTTACGCCAACACACTGAGCAAGCTCTGCTTGCGATAAACCCGCTTCCATTCTTGAGACTTTGAGCTTTAAATTCTTTTGAGTATTCATGAAATAAAACCATATGCAATATATATCTTACATTATGCCAACAATATATTGCATCGCTTTGTAAATGTCAACTATATATGACATCTCTGGTCATAAAATAATTGAATCTATTTGAATTTGCTTTGATGTCAGAGAACTTTTGTTTCCGTTGCTAAATAATGGGGCGAGTCCATTCGGATAATCCCTTTTTTCTACGATTAGCACGACGGCCACGCATGTTTGTCACGCATCCTTGCATTCCATGAGGAATATATTCTAAGTCTTCAACATTTTCGGGTAAATAGCTCACAAGACTCAAAGGAGCTGTTTGTATGATTTGCTCAGGTAAAGAGCCTGGCACCGCTTCAAACCCGTAGACGGTGTTTCCTTGTGCGGTGAGCTTTTGTTCGTATGCACTTAGAGGTTCATCAGGGAAAAGTTTACGAACATCGTCGCTTTTCCATTTTAAATCGTAGCCGGCAAGCTCTAATTGAGTTAGGGAGAAATCACGCAAAGGAAAACTATCAGTTCTCAAACGAACGGAGGCTTTTGGTGCAAGAACGTTGCGGTATGTTATGAGGC
>ENA-OQBD01000768-OQBD01000768.1-human-gut-metagenome-genome-assembly--contig:-NODE-768-length-16469-cov-4.037755_pt1 | contig 16469 bp, 16 predicted proteins | sample MGYA00242742_ERZ504543 | MGnify/ENA primary metagenome ERZ504543 (study PRJEB26092, sample SAMD00036239) | human gut metagenome | host: Homo sapiens | study: EMG produced TPA metagenomics assembly of...
TTTTGAAATGAATGTCACAAAAATTTACGCACCCCCAAGGTTGTAAAATGAGTTTCCCGGCTAAGGGTGGTTCACAACCTTGCGGCTGGCAAATCGCATCAAGCCAGGACTCGTTTTGTGACTTTGGAAGGAAATTAGAAACTCTTAGGATGCCTGTTCGCAACATAGTGTTGTGCTGCCATGGACGGCAGCACAAGTCCTAATGTGCCCGGATGGCGCATTTAGGACGTACACGTCACTCGCCCCAACCTGAATCAGGCATGCTTAGAGATTTCTTATTTTCGGACAACGGAAACAAAACAGTCCCGGCTTGATGCAATTTGCCAATCGTAACCCCCCAGAACCACCCTACACAAGGAAACTCATGTCACCCACAAACCATCATTTGGTGAGCATTTCATATTGTTAAGTTATGGATGTTCTGCAGATAACGCTGTGGTGAAATAAGTAATTAGTTAAACTAAAATCAAGGTAAATAAGTAAATTAATCAATTTACAAAATATAGACTAAAATAAGCTAAAAAATGAAACTAAAACAAAAATAAATGTGAAAAAGTGCACAAAAATAGCAAAAAAGAATTGTCTATAGTGCCGAAATGCACAATAGAAGGGTTAAAATGGGCTAAAATCAGGAAAAAAGTGTTGACTAAAAAATAAAACGATATATAATTAAATTAAGTTACAAAACAAGTAACAAACATCATAAGGAGGAAAATTCTATGAAATTAAGAAAAGTTTTAGCCGTTACTTTAGTAGCAGCAATGACCATGAGCATGGCAGCATGCGGTGGCTCAAACAACACAGCAGGCAATGGGGGAACAACAGACAACAACAGTGCAGCAGCAGATAACAGCACAGATGCATCAAATGATGTAGCAGCAACTGAGAGTGGTGATGCTTCTACATCCACAGACGGATCTTTATCCTATGCAGATATCAAACTTGGTGAGGATTATACAGATCTGACAGCAACAATTTCATTATTCAACCACAGAACAGATCTTGAATCTGACGATTATAACGGAACAACATGGAAAGAGTATTTAGCAGCATTCAATGAAATGTATCCAAATATTACAGTTGAACTTACAACCGATACCAACTATGCAGATGATGCTCTGATGCATTTACAGTCCGGTGACTATGAGACAGTCATGATGATCCCGGCGGTTGATAAGGCAGACTTAAGCAATTACTTTATTTCATATGGTGATCTTGATACCATGAAGACCCAGATCAATTATGCAACTACATGGGAGTATGGCGGACAGGTTTACGGTGTTCCTTCTACAGCAACTACACAGGGTATCGTATACAATAAAAAATGTATTTGAAGAAGCAGGAGTTACAGAACTTCCAAAGACTCCGGAAGAATTTATCGGTGCATTACAGAAAATCAAAGGATAATACAGATGCCATCCCACTTTATACAAACTATGCAGCAGGCTGGACCATGGGTGCATGGGATGCTTACATCGGAAATAATGCAACAGGCGACAATACATATATGAACCAGAAATTAGTTCATACAAAAGATCCATTCCAGAATTATGGCGATGATACACATGCTTATGCAGTTTACAAGATCCTCTATGATGCAGTTGCAGACGGACTGATTGAAGATGACTTTGCAACAACTGACTGGGAGGGCTGTAAAGGTATGATCAACAATGGTGAGATCGGTTGTATGGTACTTGGCTCATGGGCTTATCCTCAGATGGAAGCAGCAGGCGAAAATGGCGCAGATATCGGTTATATGCCATTCCCGATCACTGTAAATGGTGAGCAGTATGCATCAGCAGGTGCTGATTACTCTTATGGTATCAATGCAAATGCAACAGATGATGAAAAAGCAGCAGCTATGGTATTTGTAAAATGGATGACAGAAAAATCCGGTTTCTCATACAACGAGGATGGACTTCCAGTCGCAGCCGGCAGTACAGATACAAAACTTTCCTTCGATGGCGTAACATTCTTAGAGGATGAACCTGCATTAGCTGGCGAGGAAGATTTCTTAAATGAGATGAATGCAGAGTCTGAGTTAAATATTAACGCAGGTGGAGACAGTAAAATCCAGGCAATCATTGAGCATGCATCCAATGGCGATAAGACATTTGATGAGATCATGGACGAATGGAACACAGCATGGTCTGATGCACAGGAATCAAACGGAATTGAAGTAACTGAGTAATATAGTTCCACAAAAGGGAAGGGGAGGTTCCCCTTCCCGGATAAAAGACAATGGATGGAGGAATTGTGGATATGGAAGGGAAAAACCATTCAGTTTTACAAAATGGGCAAAAAGCAGAAAAGGACAGCAGGTGATCATCTGTGTGGCATTTATGACAATTCCGCTGTTATTGCTGTTTGTATTTACTTATCTGCCTTTTGCCGAGATGGTAAAATTCAGTTTTTATAAGATGAAATATACAACGCCAATAGACAGGCGCGAATTTGTCGGATGGGATAACTATCTTGATGTATTCAGAAGAAACGATTGTTTCGGGGCGTTGAAACTTAGTTTATTCTATATGGTCGGTGCATTGGTCCAGCTTGTGCTTGCACTGTATCTTGCAACAATTTTAAGCTTTAAGGTAAAGGGTGGAAATCTTTTCAAAGGGCTGATGTTTTTCCCTTACCTCATCAGTGGTATTGCCATTGGTTTTATCTTTAAATTCTTCTTCACCAGAGGATTCGTATTTGATACAATCCTGCAGTGGTGTGGGTTTCAATTAGAAAATCTTCCATACTGGTTAAAGGATCAGAGTGTAAACAACTGGTCCCTGACGGCGACTTCCGTATGGCGGTATACCGGACAGAATATGGTACTGTTTATTGGTGCCATGATGTCTGTGGATAGCGAACTCTACGAAGCAGCGTCCCTGGATGGTGCAAATAAATGGGAGCAGTTTAAACACATTATTCTCCCGAGTATCAAGACAATTATTACATTAAATGTTATCCTTTCCATCACCGGTTCCTTAAGTGCGTTTGAGGCGCCTTTCGTAATCACCACCGGTGCAAACGGAACAGGAACGTATTTCGTAATTATGAACAAGATCGCACATACCAGCCAGAAAGTAGGTCTGGCATCGGCAATGTCTGTTGTTCTGCTGATGATCATCTTTATCTGTACGATCTTACAGAATGTGTTCTTTAAATATGTGTTCAGGGATGCCGCGTCGGAGGATGAATCCTATAAGGCAAAGAAAGCCCGGCTGAAGGCAGAAAAACAGGTGATTAAGCAGATCAAAAAACAGGAGAAAATGAAGAAAGGAGCGGCGAAATAATGAGTAGTACAGCAGCAGTAAAACGTAAAAAAATGAAACATTATTCCGTAGGAAGCATTATCTGGATTATTGTGGAATATGCATCGCTGATCTTTTTCGGATTCTGTGCAATCATTCCGATTGTTTCCTGTATCACAACGGCATTTAAGACAGATGTCGAGTACCAGAATACCAATGTTATGGCATTCCCGGGAAGCTGGCTGAATTTTGACAACTTTGTAAATGCATTTAAGACAGCAAATATGGGACGTGCATTTTTAAACTCTGTCATAGTTATGGTGGTTGTGCTTACCGTATCCGTTATTGTAGGTTCCCAGCTTGCTTATGTATTGAACCGTTTCAAGTTCCCGGGCAATGGGTTTATCCGTAACCTTTATACAATTGCCGCACTGCTTCCGGCAGTAGCAATGCAGGTTACCGTATACCAGATCATGTCAGATTTACATCTTGTAAACAGTCTGGGCGGTTACATCATTATGAGCTGTGGTACCGATGTTATTTCCATGTATATTTTCATTCAGTTTATGGAAAATATTCCGCTTTCACTGGATGAGTCGGCAATTATCGATGGCGCAAATTACTGGCAGATTTACTGGAAGATTATGCTTCCACTGTTAAAACCGGCAATCGTTACATCCTGTATTTTAAAGGGTGTTGGTGTGTACAACGAATACTACGCAGCAAACCTTTACCTGATGAGAAAAGAGATCCGTACCATGGCACTTTCCCTCTACACATTCGTAGGACCAATGGGAAGCAAGTACAATCTGATCTGTGCAGGTGTTATTATCTCCCTGCTTCCGGCGCTGATCGTATTTGTCTGCTGCCAGAAACAGATTTACAGTGGAATTACAGCAGGTGCGGTAAAGGGTTAATGATTTTGGAAAATAAGAGGTATCGGGATGAATAAGAGCATGATGAAAGAAGAAGTCACAAAGCATTTGACGGAAAATATCATTCCTTTCTGGAAAGCATTAAGGGACGATACTTACGGTGGATATTATGGATATATGGACTACGATTTAAACGTAGATAAGAAAGCAGAAAAGGGCTGTATCTTAAATAGCAGAATTACCTGGTTTTTTGCAAATGCCTATATGCTGCTGAAAGATGAGTCGTTACTGGACGAGGCAAGACACGGTTATGAGTTCCTGCGTGATCATTGCATCGATAAAGAAAACGGTGGAATCTTCTGGTCCATGACCTATGACGGAAAGCCACTTGACACAACAAAACATACGTATAATCAGGCGTTCTGCATCTATGCTCTTTCTTCCTATTACGATGCATCCGGGGATGAAGAAGCATTAAAGCTTGCCAAAGAGTTACAGGTGCTGATTGAAAGCAAATGCACGGATGAAATCGGATATCTGGAGGCTTTCACAAAGGATTTTCAGCCAGAGTCCAATGAAAAACTGTCTGAAAACGGTGTACTTGCAGAAAAAACAATGAATACACTGCTTCATGTGTTTGAAGCATATACAGAATTTTATCGTGTTTCCCATGATGAAGAAGTGGGAGAACGCTTAAAATGGATCATGGATGTATTTGCAGATAAGGTATATAATCCGCAGCTTAAGAGACAGGAAGTATTCTTTGATAAGAATTACAACACGATCATTGATCTGTATTCCTATGGTCATGACATTGAGACAGCATGGCTGATGGATCGTGGAGTAGAGGTACTTGGGGATGCACATTACAAAGAAAAGATGTCCCCGATTACCGAAACACTTGCGGAAAATGTATATAAGGTTGCTTTTGACGGTCATTCTCTGGCAAATGAATGCTGTAAAGGAGAAGTGAATGACCACCGAATCTGGTGGGTACAGGCAGAGACGGTCATTGGATTTTTGAATGAATACCAGAAGCATCCGCAGAAAGAGAATTTCCTGGAAGCATCTGAGGCAGAATGGGAATTCATCAAAGAACATGTAATTGACAAGAGAACCGGTTCTGAATGGTTCTGGGAAGTAAATCCGGATGGAAGTCCGATTGCCGACCGTCCAATCGTAGAACCTTGGAAATGTCCGTATCATAACGGAAGAATGTGTATGGAAGTAATAAGGAGACTTTAAATAATGCATGAAAGATATTATGTAGAATTGGCAAAGCAGGAGAAGCTGCTTTCCCGAAAAAATGAAAAAAGCGATTTTTATAACGGTGTATTTGACCGCTATGTAAATCCCGTTCTTACAAGAGATATGATTCCACTCACCTGGAGATATGACTTAAACGAGGAAACCAATCCATTCTTTATGGAGCGTCTTGGAATCAATGCAGTCATGAATTCCGGAGCCATTTACTTAAATGGAAAATATTATCTGGTTGCACGTATCGAGGGAAATGACAGAAAATCTTTCTTTGGCGTAGCAGAGAGTGACAACGGAATTGATAATTTCCGTTTCTGGGATTACCCGATTCTTCTGGATGATGTATGTCCGGAAGAAACAAATGTCTATGATATGCGTCTGACACAGCATGAGGATGGATACATTTACGGCGTATTCTGTTCCGAGAGCAAAGACACCAGCGTAAACGATCTGTCTGCGGCAGTTGCAGCAGCAGGGATTGTCCGCACAAAAGATTTAAAGCACTGGGAGCGTCTGGAAAACTTAAAGACCCTTCGTTCCCCGCAACAGAGAAATGTCGTGCTGCATCCGGAATTTGTGGATGGAAAGTATGCATTCTATACCCGTCCGATGGATGACTTCATTGATACCGGAAGCGGAAGCGGTATTGGATTCGGTCTTTGCGAGGACATCACACATGCAGTCATTGACGAAGAGAAGATGACCAGCATCCGTAAGTACCATACCATTACCGAGGCAAAGAACGGTGCAGGTGCGACTCCAATCAAAACAGACCGCGGCTGGATTCACATTGCACACGGTGTAAGAAATACTGCAGCAGGTCTGCGCTATGTGATCTATACATTTGCCACGGATTTAAATGATCCGTCCAAGGTAATTGCAGAGCCATCCGGACTGTTAATCGGACCAAGAGGTGAGGAGCGTGTCGGAGATGTATCCAATGTTGTATTTACCAACGGTGCAATCGTAAACAATAAGAACGAAGTATTTATTTACTATGCTTCTTCTGATACAAGAATGCATGTGGCGACTACAACGATTGACCGTCTGATTGATTATGTATTTAATACACCACAGGATCCGGGAAGAAGTGTACTGTGTGTACAGCAGAGATGCGACCTGATTAAGAAGAACTTAGAGTATTTAAAAAATCATAAATAAGAGGAGTGTTGATTATGAGTGAAGTAAAGATGCTGACAGCTCCGGTACCAAATGTACCATGGCAGGAGAGACCACAAGGACCTCAGAACGGAGCCCCGATCTGGAGATACAGTGAAAACCCGATTATCGGAAGAAATCCGTTAAAGGGTGTTGCAAGAATTTTTAACAGCGCGGTTATGCCATATGGTGATGCATTCATCGGTGTGTTCCGTGGAGAGCAGACCAATGGTATTCCATATATTTATCTTGGACACAGCAAAGATGCCATCCACTGGGATTTTGAAGAAAACAAGATTCCATTCGTAGATGAAAACGGCGAGCCGTTTATGCCAATCTATGCATACGATCCAAGACTTGTAAAAGTAGAAGACACCTATTATATCATCTGGTGTCAGGATTTCTACGGAGCAGCAATCGGCATGGCAAAAACAACAGATTTCAAGACGTTTACACGGATTGAGAATCCGTTCCTCCCATTCAACCGCAATGCCGTGCTGTTCCCTAGAAAGATCAATGGAAACTTCATGATGCTTTCCCGTCCTTCAGACAGTGGTCATACACCGTTTGGTGACATTTTCTTAAGTGAAAGCCCGGATCTGGTATACTGGGGCAAACACAGACATGTCATGGGCAAAGGAAGCGAATGGTGGGAGTCCTTAAAGATCGGCGGTGGTGCTGCTCCAATCGAGACTTCCGAAGGATGGCTCTTATTCTATCATGGGGTATCCGGTACATGTAACGGATATGTTTACTCCATCGGTGGGGCAATCCTTGACATTGATAATCCTTCCATCGTGAAGTACCGCTGTGAGAATTTCCTTCTGACTCCGGAAGAGTGGTATGAGGAGAGAGGTTTCGTTCCGAACGTATGCTTCCCATGTGCAACCATTCACGACAGTGCATCCGGTAAGATTGCGATCTACTATGGCGCTGCAGACAGCTACGTTGGCCTGGCATTTACAAAACTGGATGAGATTGTAGATTACATAAAAACAAACAGTGTTGTAACACCTGCAGACACTGAAATCGGAAGGAGATAATTATGCATATTTCACCGGACGACAAGAGATTACAATATTGTGGAAGAATTGATTTTGATGATCCGAAAGCACCAGTGCTTGTCTATGCGGCAAGTTTTGTACAGATTTGTTTTACCGGAACAGAAATTTCCGTGACACTGGCAAATAAGCGTGCTTACTGGTCGAGCCGGATGGGATATATATTAGACGGAAAGCAGGGACAGTTCTTACTCACCTCAGATTCCGATGCAAAAACGTATGTGATTGCAGAAGGTCTTGAGCCTACAGAGCATACCCTCACTCTTTTTAAAAGAATGGATTCCTGCCATATCGTCACATTACTGGGATTTGAATTGGGAAGCGATGCCGAGGTACTTGCTCCGGCACCGCTTCCGTCCCGTAAAATCGAAGTTTTCGGGGACAGCGTTTCCTGCGGTGAGGTATCAGAAGCTGTGGATTATGTAGGAAAACCGGATCCGGAGCACGATGGGGAATATTCAAACAGTTGGTATTCTTATGCGTGGATGACCGCGCGGAATCTGCATGCACAGTTGCATGACACATCACAGGGTGGTATCGCCCTTCTTGACAAAACCGGCTGGTTTATGGAGCCGGATTATCTGGGAATAGAATCCTGTTATGATAAAATAGAATACCAGCCGGAACTCAGTGAAGTAAAACCATGGGATTTTTCACGTTATACACCAGATGTTGTGATTTTTGCATTCGGGCAGAATGATAACCACCCGGATGATTATATGGCAGAAGATTATAACAGTGCACGTTCCGAAAACTGGCGGCAGCATTACCGCAGATTTTTAGAGCATCTTATGGAAGTATATCCGAAGGCAACCTTTATATTGACAACCACAATATTGGAACATAACGAAAACTGGGACATTTCCATTGAGGAAGTGTGCAAAACAGTAAACAGTCCGCGGGTACACCATTTCCTGTATTCACAGAACGGAAAGGGAACACCGGGACATATCCGTATTCCAGAGGCAGAACAGATGAGTAAGGAACTTACGGCATACATCGAAAGTCTTGGAGAAGGAATTTGGGAGGAGTAAACATGCAGATCGAATATGAAAGAGGTATTTCCAATCCGGGAAATCTGTACCGGATGAAAAATTTGATGGCAAGGGCAGAGGCCGGTGAGACATTAAATATCGGCTTTTTAGGTGGCTCAATTACACAGGGATGTCTTGCGTCCACGCCGGAGCTGTGTTATGCTTACCGCGTATTTCAGTGGTGGGAAAAAACATTTCCGCAGGCAGAGTTTCATTATATCAATGCCGGAATCGGTGGAACGACATCGCATTTTGGAACCGCCCGTGCAGAGTCCGATCTGCTTTCGCATGAGCCGGATTTTGTCATTATAGAATTTTCTGTCAATGATGATTCTACAGAATTTTTCCGCGAGACCTATGAGGGACTGGTGCGCCGCGTATGGCAGGATAAAAAAAGAGCCGGCCGTGATGCTGGTGCACAATGTCTATTATAACAACGGTGGTAATGCACAGATTATGCATGCACAGATAGCCAGACAAACTACAATCTTCCGGCGGTCAGCATGCAGAGCAGTATTTATCCGGAAGTCGTTGCGGGGCGGATTCCAAACCGCAGGATAACAGAGGATGATCTGCATCCAAATGACAAAAGGACATGAACTGGTGGCATCTGTGATCACTTATGCCTAGAGAAAATCCATATAACACAGACAAAGGATGCAAAACCAGAATTCCCAGAACCACTGACAGACAATTGCTATGGAAAAAGCAGTGCGTCTGGATAATCGTAATTATGAACCTGAAAACCAGGGATTTGTCAAAGATACCAGAGTACAGGAAGAAGTCAAAGATTGCTTCAAAAATGGATGGTCCGCAAAAGAAAAAGGAGCATCGTTAACGTTTGCTGTAAATGGAAGTGAGATTGCAGCACAGTATAAGCGTTGTGTAACGAAACCGGCACCGGTGGCACTGGCCATTGTGGATGGGGATGAAGCACATGCGGTGACGCTGGATGCAAATTTTGATGAGGATTGGGGGGATTCCCTGACGCTGACTCCGGTTCTGGTGCATGGAAAAGAAGGGGCACATACGGTGGAAATACGGCTGATTTCCGGAGATTCTACCATGCCGAGTGCATTTGAACTGATCTCTGTAATTGTTTCTGAAAAATAGAGAGGAAGAAAAATATGTTTCCAAAAGATTTTGTCTGGGGAGTGGCAAGCAGTGCTTATCAGGTGGAAGGAACCGATCCTGACGATGGCCGTGGAAAGAATGTGTGGGATGAGTTTGTGCGTTCCGGCAGGGTGTATGAACAACAGACTGCAGATGTTTCCTGCGATCATATGCACCGTTATAAAGAAGATTTTGCTTTGATGCGGTTACTTGGAATCAAAAATTATCGTTTTTCACTCAGCTGGTCAAGAATCCTTCCGGCGGGAACCGGGAAGGTGAATGAGAAAGCTGTACAGATGTATCGCGATATGATTCTTTGCATGAAAGAAAACGGAATTCGTCCGTTTATCACCATGTTTCATTGGGAGTTTCCATATGAGCTGTTTAAAAAAGGCGGATGGCTCAATGAAGATGTGGTGGAGTGGTTTGGAGAATATGCAAAAGTCGTTGCAGAAAATTTCTCTGATCTGTGTACCGATTTTATCACAATCAATGAGCCGCAGTGTGCGATTGGACTGGGACACTTAAGCGGGGTACATGCACCGGGAATGCAGTATTCCGTTCCAAAGACCTTTCAGATGGCACACAATCTGATGAAAGCACATGGTCAGGCAGTGATCAATCTGCGTAAATATGCAAAGCAGAAGATACGTGTCGGATATGCACCGACCTGTGGTGTGGCATATCCGGCATCGGAGGGTACAAAGGATATAGAGGCTGCAAAAAAGGTATATTTTGGTTTTGACAACCCAATGGATAACTGGACCTGGAATGTGGCATGGTTTTCCGATCCGGTATTTCTGGGAGAGTACCCGAAAGAAGGACTTGAGAAATTTGCACCATATCTTCCGGAGATTACGAAAGAAGATATGGAACTCATTCATCAGCCGCTCGATTTTATGGGACAAAATATATATAACGGTTATATGATCCGTTGTGGAAAAGATGGGAAACCAGAATATGTAGACCGCGCCCCTGGGGCAGCTAAGACAGGCACAGGCTGGCCAGTGACACCGGAGGCATTGTATTACGGAATCCGTTTCTTGACGGAGCGTTACCATCTGCCGCTTTATATTACAGAAAACGGAATGTCCGATCTTGACAATATTTCCGCGGACGGACAGGTGCATGACAGCGAAAGAATCACATTTTTGGATGCATATCTGGGTGCTGTGCAGCGTGCGGTCAATGAGGGAATGCCGGTGATCGGATATTTCCTCTGGACATTTCTGGATAACTTTGAGTGGGCAGAAGGTTACAAAGAGCGTTTTGGACTTGTTTATGTAGACTACACAACCCAACGTAGAATTGCAAAAGATTCTGCCTACTGGTACAGAGAGGTAATGAAAATGAATGGAGAAAATTTAAGCTGTAACCAGCCATGTAAAGAAATTTTGTTTATGAATCCGGTATTTACCCACAACATCTGGGGCGGCACCAAGCTGCGTGAGGAGTTTGGCTATGCGATCGAGGGCGATGACATCGGAGAATGCTGGGGTATCGCAGCACATCCAAACGGCACCTGTACAATTGCAGACGGTGCGTATAAGGGAAAGAAATTATCCGATCTGTGGGAGGAGCATCGTGAGATTTTTGGAAATACAGAAGGGAAGATATTCCCACTTCTGATTAAGATCATCGATGCAAAAGCAGACTTAAGTATTCAGGTACATCCGGATGATGCCTATGCCGCAGAGCATGAAAATGGTTCTCTTGGCAAGATGGAGTGCTGGTATATCTTAGACTGTGAGCCGGATTCCAAGCTGGTTATCGGACACAATGCAAAGACACACGAGGAACTGGAAGATATGGTGCATAACGGACGCTGGAGTGAATTGATCCGTGAGGTTCCGGTAAAGAAAGGTGATTTCATCCAGATTGATCCGGGAACGGTACATGCAATCAAGGGTGGAATTACAATTCTTGAGACACAGCAGAACAGTGATATTACCTATCGTGTCTATGACTATGACCGTCTTTCCAACGGCAAACCGCGGCAGCTTCATGTACAGCAGAGTCTCGATGTCATCAAAGTGCCGGCAGCACCGATGGCCGAGTGCATGATCGAGACTGGGGAAGCGGAGACCAACAAACTGCAGAAACTTATTGAGTGTAAGTATTATCAGGTATTCCACATGAAAGTGGATGGGAAGGCTGAGTTTGAGCAGTCTTATCCGTTCCTGATCGTCAGCGTAGTCGAGGGCAATGGTCTTTTGAATCATACCAGTGTCAAGAAGGGAGATCATTTTATTCTTCCTTGTGGATACGGTAATGTCGAGATAGAAGGAAATCTGGAGCTGGTAGCTTCTACGGTTTCTACGAAATAAGACTGGGTAACGGTTTGTAAAGGCATACATGATCCTTTGAGGAATGTATGCCTTTTTTATGTGCAAAACTTTGTTTGACAAAGTAAAATATTTATGTAAAATAATTATAACAGAATTTATCAATAAAGAAATCCATGAAAACATTGGAGGAATCGTATGGCAACAATTAAAGAAATTGCAGAAATCGTAGGGGTTTCGAGCTCAGCAGTTTCACGGGTACTCAATTATGATGAGGGAATCTCTGTTAGTGATGAGACAAGAGAGGCGATCTTTGCCACAGCAGAGAAAATCGGATACAAAAAGAGAGTAATCTATCCCAAGATCGAAAATGTGGCATTGCTGTATTTTGTTGACCACAAGGATGAACTCGAAGATGTCTTTTACCACGGGGTAAAGGATGAGATAATAAAGCAGGCGAAAAAGATGAATATTCAGCTCAGCATCTATGACCGAAAAGACGGCATGGATCATGTTCCGAAAGATTTAAGTGCCTTTATTGCGATTGGATGGCTCACCAGAAAAGAAATCAATGCTTTGTATAAACGGTGCAAAAGGGGCGTGTTTATCGGCACATCCCCGGATGAAAAACTTTTTGATGCCGTGAAGCCCAATATGGATTCGTTTGTGACACAGATGGTTGATTACTTTGTGGAAAAAGGACATAAACGGATTGGATTTATCGGGGGCAGTGATAGAAATATTGACACCGGAAAACCTTCCATGGATATCCGGGAGTGGTCATTTCGACAGAGCGCTGCATACTATGGGTATCTCAATGAGGAGTACATTTTCATTTCCGAGAGATTTACGGTGGATGATGGCTACCGCATGGGAAAAGAACTGCTTAAAAAAGAGATACTGCCAACAGCACTTTGTGTGGCAAGTGACACACTGGCGGTGGGTGTGCTACAGGCTTTAAATGAAGGCAATATACAGATTCCGGAGCAGGTGGCGGTTTTTAGCATCAATGATGTGAATATTGCAAAGTATTTATCACCACCCCTTACTACTATTCATATTGATATTCCATGTATCTGTGAAACCGCGCTTGATCTGTTGCGAAACAGGGTACTATATGGCGGACGCGTAACCAAGCTGGTGTTTGTAAATGGAATTCCAGTTTTCCGGAAGAGTTGTTGAAAAAAGATGTTCGATTGCGAACATCTTTTTTTGTGCTTTTTTGTATATATTGCATAAAATACAAAAATAAAAATTGGCAATATAGTGAAAAGTGTATTTGTGAGTATTGACATTATTAGGCTTAGATGATACATTCTTAATAAGTAAATAATTTACTTGAATATTAGTAAAGATTTAATTTTAGAAAAGGGGGAACATTTATGAAAAGGAAGTTATTACATGCAGTTCTTGTAGCGAGCATGGCAGTAGCATTGTCAGGATGTGGAAACACATCTGGTATTAATGCTGATGCGGAGAAAACACAAAAAGCTACAGAAACAGAGAACATTGAAGAGGAGAGAGGCACAGAAGTTGCTGCTGCAGAACAGAAGGAAAATACAACAGGTACGCCAGATGAAAACGGAAATTATCTGATCAACGGAAGTTTTGAAGAACCAGATTTTTCCGGATGGACGGTGACAAACAACAATGATGTTACAGAGGAGTTAGATGTTTATGATCGTGAGACAGACTGTTTTGCAGGTGCACAGTCACTGCATTTTTATTCAGGAAACAATCCGGTGGATTTTTCCATGAAACAGACAGTGAGTGGACTTGAGGATGGCACCTACAAACTAACCGCTCATATTCAGGGTGATGCAGCCGGGGATGAAAATCCGACCGTATATTTTTATGCGCTCGTGGATGGCGAAGAGGTAAAAGCAGATGGCAAATTGCAGGGGTATGTTAACTGGTATACGGTGGAAATCCCGGGCATTACACCAACGGACGGAGCAATCACAGTAGGAGCACACGTGGCAACAGCACCGGGCGGCTGGGGAACCATTGATGATATTACACTTGTGAAGGAGTAGTTATGAAATTTATTAAGGGTATGGATATTTCCATGGTGAAAGAACTGGAACAATATGGTGCGTCCTATCGGCTGAACGGGAAAAAAGAAGATCTGTTTGCAATTTTAAAGACATGCGGAACCAATAACGTAAGGATTCGGATTTGGCCGGATCCCTACGATGAAAACGGAAATTCTTACGGGGGAGGTGGAAATGATCTGGAGACCACCATTGAGATCGCAGAAAGAACTGTACAAAGCGGTATGGATTTTATGCTTGATTTCCATTATAGTGATTTCTGGGCAGACCCGGCCAAACAGGTAAAACCGAAAGCCTGGAAAGAATTAAGCGGAGAGGCACTGGAAACGGCGGTGTATCTGCATACTGTAGATACGTTAAAGGCATTGAAAAACCACAAGCTTGTGCCGACTATGGTGCAGGTTGGAAATGAGATTACAAAAGGGCTGTTGTGGCCGGATGGTTACATCGAACAGACCGAAAATATGGCACATCTTCTGCAGGCAGGGATTAAGGGGGTGCGCGAGGAGTGTCCGGATGCAAGGATCGTATTGCATCTGGATTTCGGAACGGATAATAAAATGTATCGACAGTGGTTTGATCAGGTTTCATCGTATGCGCTGGATTTTGATATTATTGGAATGTCGTATTATCCGCACTGGAACGGAAGTCTTTCACTTCTTCTGGATAATATGAATGATATCAGCAGCCGGTATGACAAAGATGTGCTTGTTGCAGAGACTTCAATTGGTTATACTACGGAAACATTTGGCTGTAACGGAATCGTTTATTCGAAGGAGCATGAAAAAATCACTGGATACCCGGCAACACAGCAGGGACAGGAAGCATTCTTGCGGGATTTGTTTGCAACGGTAAGAAGTGTAAACAATAAAAGAGGCATCGGTGTGTTTTACTGGGAACCGGCATGGCTGCCAATACCGGACTGTACGTGGGCAAGTAAGAGTGGCAGCAAGTACATGAAAGACAAGATGACAGCAGGAAATGCCATGGCAAATATGGCATTGTTTGACGAAAATGGAAACGCAAACAGCGCGCTGATAAACATGAAAACAATGTAAAGGGAGGACAATCATATGAAAAAAATAATAACAGCTGTGCTGGCTGTAACAATGGCAGTGGGAATGTTGACTGGCTGTGGAAGTGGAAGTGGAACCGGAAAAAAAGGAAGCTTCCGGGGAAAAACTCGTGATTTGGACGAACATGAACGTGGAAGTGGATACCATTCAGAAATATGCAGATGAATGGGGAGAAAAGAACGGACGAAAGGTAGAAGTCATTCACCAGTCTCCATCTGTCCAGCAGTTTGCACAGGCAGTAAAAAGTGCTTCCGGACCGGATGCTGTGGTGGGTATTCCCAATGACCAGCTTGCAGATTATGTAAATGCAGATCTTACTGCAGAAGTGCCACAGGATCTGTATGCGGATCAGGATTTTTCCGATGCAGCCATCCAGGCATGTTATGTAGATGGAAAACGATATGCAGCACCACTTTCCGTAGAGACTACTGCACTGTTTTACAACTACAGATCTGTATCGGAAGTCCCAAAACATGGGAAGAACTGGTCGATCAGGCAGCGCAGACGGAGGTGTACAGTTTGATGCAACAAGCATATACTACGATCTGGTTTTGTGAGAGCCTGCGGAGGTTATATTTTTAAATATCAGGATGGGGCATATGACACGGCAGACATCGGTCTTGATAATGAGGGCAGTGTGGATGCCTATGCCTTTATCAATGACCTGTGCAATAAATATAAACTGATCACGGCAGATGTGACAGCCGATATCGCAAGAAGTAATTTCCAAAACGGAAAATGTGCTTATTATATTGGTGGACCATGGGACATTGACGGTTTTACCTCTGCAGGAACTAAATTTGCTGTAGCAAAAATGCCAACTTTCCACGGACAGCCGTTTGTGACCCCGGTGGGTACACAGGTAAGTTTTGTGAGCAACAGCAGTAAAAATCAGGATGCAGCATGGGATTTTATTTCCTATCTGCTGGAAAACGGTGCACTTGGCATGTATGAGGCGGGTGACCGTATACCGGCAAGATTGGCAGATCAGGAACTTGATGAGATCCAGAGTAATGCATACACACAGGCATTTGTCGAGCAGATCAATGATGGAGAGCCGATGCCGACCGTATCAGAAATGGGACAGCTCTGGAGTATCCACACAAACAATATCCGTTCGATGTGGTCTGGGGAGCAAACACCAGAGGAAGCTGCCAAAAATATGGTTACGCAGTTGAAAGAAGCGATTGAATTGATGAATTCAGGAAAGTAGTGATGGCATGAGAAAGAAAAAGAATGCGCTTGGGTATACTTATCTGGCACCGGCACTGATCTCGATTCTGTTGGTGACATGTCTGCCAATTA
>ENA-OQBD01000769-OQBD01000769.1-human-gut-metagenome-genome-assembly--contig:-NODE-769-length-16456-cov-3.512585_pt1 | contig 16456 bp, 26 predicted proteins | sample MGYA00242742_ERZ504543 | MGnify/ENA primary metagenome ERZ504543 (study PRJEB26092, sample SAMD00036239) | human gut metagenome | host: Homo sapiens | study: EMG produced TPA metagenomics assembly of...
AGAAGCAGCTGATGGAACAGCTGAAGCCTTACGGTCTGACCCTTGGACAGCCAAAGGTTTTGGATTACTTAAAAGATCATGACGGTGCAAATCAGAAAGAGATTGCTGCCGCCTGTCATATTGAGGCTGGTTCTCTCACTTCTGTCCTGAATCGCATGGAAGATCAGAACATGGTGGAACGCCGAATATTAAATGGAAACCGCAGATCATTTCATGTGTTTCTCACAAAAAACGGACGCAGGCTGCAGCAGATCGTTGAGCAGAAATTTCATGAAATAGAAGCTGTTGCTCTTTCAGGAATATCCGAAGAAGATTTGAATTTCTTTCTAAAGACATTTCAGAAGGTACAGGATAATCTTTCTTCTCAAAATTCCAGCGACAAGTAATACAATCTGTCTAAACTTTAATCTCACCTATTAATACAGAAAACTTCTTAGATATAGAAACTTCTTAGATATAGAAACTTCTTAGATGTAGAAACTTCACATGAAAGAAAGGACTTGAATCAAATGGAAAAATTTTAAACGCTATCTCATCTTTTTGGTCGGATTATTTATCAGTTCCCTTGGTGTTAGTCTCGTCACAAAGGCGAACCTCGGAACTTCTCCGATTTCCTCTATCCCTTATGTACTGAGCTTGAATTTCTCACTCACACTCGGTAACTTTACGATTATCTTCAGTCTCTTTTTAATCGCACTGCAGCTTCTGATCCTTCGCAATGATTTTAAATTAGAACACCTATTACAGATTCCGATTTCAATCTTGTTCGGATACTTTATCGACTGGACAATGCTTCTCTTATCTTTCGTTCACCCGGATTCCTATCTGTTCAAGGTCATTGCACTTTTGATTGGATGTATCATTCTCGGATTCGGTGTCTACTGCGAAGTTCTTGCAGATGTTGCAATGCTTCCAGGTGAATCCTTCGTCCGCGCTGTTGTACAGACATGCGAACGAGAATTTGGAAGCACGAAAGTTGCTTTCGATGTTACAATGACTGTTATGGCAGCACTGCTTTCCTTTGTCTTTGCAAAAGAATTAAACGGAGTACGTGAAGGAACTATCATCGCTGCTCTGCTTGTTGGATTCATTGCCCGACTCTTCGGTCGCTGGTTTTACTTCGTTCCTGCACTTCTGTTTCCTGAGACAGATGCTTCTCTTTCCACGACAGACAATATCTAATTTTATAATACACTCAAAAAAAGGTGTTGATACACACCCCCTCTTCTGTGCATCAACACTTTTTCTATTCTGTCGCTTTTGCGTTTGGATAAATCTTCTCCATCTTCACATCATTATAATGCTCATCTGCCCACTTCTGAATACTATTTTCCGCTACAATACCTTTTCCACGTTCATCATAACGAACAAGTGCAATACATGACATTATGGATTATGATAATGGCATGACGGCTTCATTTGTACTGACAACAGGAGAAGCGTGTCATGAAGAAAGACTGGAAATAATAGGAACAAAAGCAAAGCTGTTGCTTGAAGATAATACACTTACTATAACAAGACATCAGGATGTAGAAGAGTATATAAAACGGAGATGGTTAATTCAAGGGAAAATATGCAATATGTGAAAGAAACAATTGAGTTTCCAAAGGCACCAGAGCCATATATAGAGCTGCTTGAAAGATTTGCCAGAGCTTCCTTAGAACATAATGATACATATCTTGTGGCGAAAGGAGATGAAGGAATCAATTCCCTGATGTTGTGTGCAGGAGCTTATTATTCAGCATGTAATGGTATCCAGGTTAAGCTTCCGGTTGGCGCGGAGGATTATAGCAGACTTATGGAAGAACTGATTATGAAGGAAAAGAGCATAAAGAATAATATATAAAAAATAATACAAGAAAAATAATATAATAAAATATAGTATAAAATGCTGCCACATAAAATGGCAGCATTTTAATTGGTAATTAATATTCAGAACCGCACCATCTTCCAGAAGCTCCACAAGGAAGCACAAGTCCGTTAGCGGATACAGGAAGTCCGACTTCATTAGAACTACAGTAGCCGTCAAAATCTTTAAGTTCTGTGCTTAACATATAAGTAAGAACTGCTGGCTGAAGTCCTGTTGTGTAGGAGTTGATAAGGAAGAATAATGGCTTGTCAGAAAGAAGCTTTGCACACAGCTTAACAAGTGGGTGTATAGCTTCTTCTATTTTCCATATCTCGCCCTTAGGACCTCTGCCATATGATGGAGGGTCCATAATAATAGCATCGTAGTGATTGCCACGTCTTATTTCTCTTTCAACAAATTTAACACAGTCATCGACTATCCAGCGGATAGGCTTGTCAATAAGTCCTGATGATGTGGCATTTTCTTTAGCCCACGCAATTATTCCCTTAGAGGCATCAACGTGTGTAACATGAGCACCAGCGGCTGCACAGGCAAGAGTAGCACCACCAGTGTAGGCAAACAAGTTAAGAACCTTTATCTGTCTGTCAGGTTCATTATCTTTAGCTTTCTTTATAATTTCAGAGAACCAGTCCCAGTTGGCTGCTTGCTCAGGGAATATTCCTGTGTGCTTAAAGCTGAATGGCTTTAAGTTAAATGTAAGAGGAACATCAACAGAAGGACTTTCGTATTTTATTGTCCAGCTTTGTGGCAGGTCGAAGAATTCCCATTCGCCGCCTCCCTTAGAACTTCTGTGATAATGTCCATTCATATGTTTCCATCTGTTGTCGTTCTTAGGAGTGTCCCATATAACCTGTGGGTCTGGGCGGACAAGAATGTAATCGCCCCAGCGTTCAAGCTTTTCTCCACAGGATGTATCTATAACTTCATAATCTTTCCAATTATCTGCAACAAACATATTGTAATTAAGTCCTTTCTTGTTTAAGCATATATATTAAGTATATAACAGATTGTATGGTTGGGGCAATCAAAAAGTACAGCGATTAGGATATAATTAACGTATGGTAGTGTATAATAATCATTTAATACAGTGATTAGGATATAATTAATGTGCGGCGGTATGTAATATGTTAAATGTATAGTTGTGCATATATTGCGTAACTTGAAAAATATACCATTTTACTGTAACATATAACAGACAAAAAATATAAATTGTTATATGGTATTAGTGTTAAAAGTAACTATTGATAATTGCATAATATATATAAGGAAAGGAAAATGCACATTTGAAAAATATATCTTTTAAAACAGCAAAGAATGATATTATAGCAGGAATTATTGTGGCGTTAGTGTCAATACCAATATCTATGGGGTATGCCCAGATAGCAGGGCTTCCAGCGGCATATGGACTGTATGGTTCGCTTATACCAGTGCTTATATATGCTTTTACAACAACATCACCACAGTTCGTATTTGGTGTAGATGCAACGCCGGCGGTGCTTGTAGGTGGTACGTTATCGGCACTAGGCGTTACTTCAGGCTCTGAGGAAGCGATGAAGCTTGTGCCGGTCATTACATTTGTTGTTGCAATATGGCTCTTGATATTCAGTCTTATTAAAGCAGGACGAATAGTTAATTACATATCAACGCCGGTTATGGGAGGTTTTATAAGTGGAATTGGTATTACAATAATACTTATGCAGGTTCCAAAGCTGTTTGGTGGTTCTGCAGGTACAGGAGAACTTATTGAACTGGGTATCCACATATGGGGACAACTTCAATATTTTAATGTGTTATCGGCAGTTCTTGGATTTGGAACAGTTGTAATTATACTTGTTGCAAAGAATTATATTCCGAAGTTTCCAATGTCAGTTGTGCTTATGGTGCTTGGTGCAATGGCAACAGCATTTTTACACATTGACAGATTAGGGGTTAAGCTTCTGCCTCACGTTGATTCGGGATTTCCGAAGCTTATGGTACCCGATTTTACATTATTAAAGACAGATACATCAGATATAATTATACTTGGACTTACCTGTGCACTTGTTATTATGGCACAGACACTGCTTGCCACTAATAACTATGCTAACAGATATGGATATAAGGTTGATAATAACAGAGAGGTGCTTGCTTATTCTTTAGCCAATATAGCTTCTTCGGTATCAGGAAGCTGCCCTCTTAACGGAAGCGTATCAAGAACAGGTATAGCTGACCAGTTTGGCTGTAAATCACAGCTTATGTCAGTTACAGCTTCAATTACAATGCTTGTTGTCGTGCTTTTTGCGACACCTGTGCTTGAATATCTTCCTGTGCCTATTCTTACAGGAATTGTCGTTGCTGCACTTATCGGAATAGTTGAATATAAGCTTGCTGATAAACTTAGAAAAGTCAACAGGGCGGAGTTCTTTATATTTCTTGCGGCTATGTTTGGCGTATTATTATTTGGAACTATATATGGCGTTATTATAGGTGTTATTCTTTCATTTATAGCGGTAATAATAAGGGCAGTTGTTCCTCCAAGATCATTTCTTGGCTGTATACCAGGACACGAGGGCTTCTATAATCTTAACCGTAACAAGAACGCTTTGCAGATAGAACACACGTTATTATATAGATTTAGTGGTAATCTTTTCTTTGCAAATGTGTCTACATTTTTGCAGGATATAGAAAATGCCATAAATGATGATACAAAAATTATAATAGTTGATGCGAGCGGTATCGGAAGCATAGATATAACAGCAGCAGACAGGCTTGTATCATTTAATAAAATATTAAAGGGCAAAGGAATACACTTTTATATAACTGAGCACGTTGACCATGTAAATGACCAGTTAAGGCAGTTGGGTGCTGGCTGTCTTGTTGAGGAAGGTGTCACAAGAAGAACAATATCGCTTGCTTTAAGAGATGCCGGTGTTGACAGGCCTTATCCACTTGTTGGCAGTCCTGAGCAGGTTGCTGTACACGAGGATTTTATTGAGGATAACGAAAGGCTTGCAGAGATAGAGTGGGCATTTGGCAAGGACGCCGCAGAATGGCTTGATAAATATGCTGTACAGGTTACAGATGACATTACAAGTAGTATTGATGGGGGGTCATCTGAGCTTGCAGAAAATGTTCTTGATAAGGCGGAAAGCAAGAATGCCTGGGGTAGAATTGGCTTATTTGATGAAGATGAACTTCTTGAGAGAGTTGAAATGCACTTATCTGAGCTTGCACAGAACAGCAATGCAGAAGAGTTAGAGGAGCATATTGAACAGAGAAGATTAAGGCTTGAGGCTAAGATTGCGAAGTTAAATCCGGATGCGTTAAAGCATTTAAGGGAACATAGAAAAGAAGTGTTACAGAGATTTAAAGAGAACAATCCAGAAGCGTATGCTCATATGATACAGCATAGAAAGGAACATATAAGCAGGCTGGAGAAAGAAAAGCCGGAGCTTGCTGCTAAGATGAAGGAATTCTATAAGCTTGATGATTAAACTGTCATATATCATTATATATAAGGGAAGGTTTTAATTGTGAATATATTAAATGTTGAAAAAGTGAGCAAAGCATTTGGTGAGAAAGTGCTTCTTGACAATGTCACACTTGGGATTAATAAGGGTGACAAGATCGGAATTATAGGAGTTAATGGAACTGGAAAGTCTACACTGCTTAAAATAATTGCCGGCATTGAAGAACCTGATGAGGGTAATATTATAAAAGGAAGAAAAGTTACTGTTACATATCTTGCACAGTCACCAGATTATATTAAAGATGAAAATGTACTTTCATATGTGCTTCGTGGCAAAGATTCATCGAATGAGCCAAAGGCGAAGGAAATACTTAATAAGCTGGGCATAGATGTATATGATGCTCCTATGGACAAGCTATCTGGTGGACAGAAAAAGAGGGTTGCATTGGCAAAAAGTGTTAGTTGAACCTACAGAGGTACTTATACTTGATGAGCCGACTAATCATCTGGATAATGATATGGTTGTGTGGCTTGAGCGGTATATCAAGGCATTTAAGGGTGAACTTCTTATGGTAACGCACGACAGGTATTTCCTTGACAATGTAACTAACAAGATAGTTGAGATAGACCACGCAGATCTTTACAGTTATGACTCTAATTATTCAGGATTCCTTGAATTTAAAGACTGAAAGAGAACAGATGGAAAGAGCTACAGAGGCTAAAAGACAGAACACATTAAGAAGAGAACTTGAGTGGATAAGGAGAGGCTGTCAGGCACGTTCAACCAAACAGCAGGCAAGAATAGATCGTTTTGAAGATATGAAAGAAGCTTCAAGACAGGCAAGAGCTAAGTTTGACAAAAGCCTTATGGATATGAGCTCTGTAAGCAGACGTCTTGGAAGAAAGACAATAGAACTTAACAATATAACTAAAGCTTATAATGGACATACATACATTAATGATTTTACATACATTTTCTTAAGGGATGACCGAATAGGTATAATTGGAAGCAATGGCTGTGGCAAGTCTACACTTATGAAGATAATAACAGGACAGATACAGCCTGACAGTGGAAGTGTTGAGATAGGCGATACAGTTCATATAGGCTATTTTATGCAGGAGAATGAGCCTCTTGATGAGAATCAGACAGTGCTTGAGTTCGTAAGAAGCATAGGCGAGTATGTGCAGACGGTTGATGGAAAAGCAACAGCAAGCCAGATGTGTGAGAAGTTCCTGTTCCCGCCTAAGCAGCAGTGGACACCAATAAGAAAGCTGTCTGGAGGAGAAAAGAGAAGACTGTATCTTTTAAGTGTGCTTATGAGTGCACCTAATGTACTCATACTTGATGAACCAACCAATGACCTGGATATTGAAACGCTTGAAGTATTAGAGGATTATCTTGATGGGTTTGCAGGGATTGTAATTACTGTTTCTCACGATAGATATTTTCTTGACAGGACGGTTGATAGAATATTTGCATTTGAGGCTGGAGGCCACCTTACACAGTATGAAGGAGGTTATTCAGACTATAAAGAAAAATGTGTTTCTTCTATATATAATGCGTCAGAAAATGGAGTTTCAAAAAGTAATTTATCATTAGGCAGTAATAGTGTAGTGGCAGGTGTAGATGTAACAGCAGGAGGCACGGCAGCAGGAAGAGTATCAGGTGGCGATACGGATAGTGTGCAGAAGGCTGTATCTGGCAGTAAGACACTTACAAGCAAGGAATATAATAAGTCAAGAAGCGAACGTCTTAAGTTTACTTATAAGGAACAGAAAGAGTACGAAACTATTGATGATGATATAGCGGCATTGGAAAATGATATAGAAAGAATAGATGCAGAGATGTCTAAGTGTGCAACTGATTACGGAAAGCTTAATGACTTATCTAAGGAGAAGGCTGAAAAAGAACAACAGCTTGAGGAAAAGATGGACAGATGGGTATATCTTAATGACCTTGCGGAAAGAATTGCAAACCAGTAAAAGGTGTGTGTAAATAAAGCAGAAATGTTTATAAATATTCATTAAATAAAGCATATTGTGGATAAATAACAACTAGAATGGATAATAATTAAACCAGAGAAATATTATATGATTGTACTTGAAAAAAATACAATAAAATAATATTTTTCTGGTTGATTTTATAGTAGGGGTAGTGTATATTAATATTTGCTGTGACATTGATAGCGTAGAAGCGTGAGGTTGCTATCCGTAAGGGTAGGTTTTCCGTGGAGCGAATGTCAAGGCCGGTAAGTCCGGCGAAGAATCTGGCGACAAGTCACTGTACCTAATATCATCTGCAAGATGCAGAAATGACACGTTGGTTAATCGGGATATACCAATAGCGGTTTCTCGATACGCGTGGGAGTGTGTACAGTCACCGCTTGTCGTGCTTAAACAATAAAGTGCGAAGGAGGCGACTTTTTTTATGGCAAATCAGGTAATAAGAATTACACTGAAAGCTTATGATCATCAGTTAATCGATCAGTCAGCTAAGAAAATCATCGAAACTGCTAAGAAGACAGGAGCAAATGTGAGTGGTCCAGTACCTCTTCCAACAAAGAAGGAAGTAGTTACAATCCTTAGAGCTGTTCACAAGTATAAGGATTCAAGAGAACAGTTTGAACAGAGAACTCATAAGAGACTCATCGATGTATTATCACCATCTCAGAAGACTGTAGATGCATTATCTAAATTAGAAATGCCAGCTGGTGTATTCATCAACCTTAAGGTAATGAACTAATCATTACACAATTTTTCATTATTATTTAAGAGCAATAATCCTAAGGGTTTAATATAGAAGTAACGATACACGAAAGTGTAGCACAGTGGTGCGGGTTCCACTTATATTAGCTGTTCTAGGATGACAGGATGCGCTGTGCAAGCGTTATATATCGGGCGTTGAAACCGAAAGGAAGCCGCAGGTTTTTCTTTCAGATGAATATGCTCGAGCGAGCATATTCATCTTGTCCGCTGTAGATTAAACAGGAGGAATATCAATGAAGAAGGCAATTTTAGCTACAAAAGTCGGAATGACTCAAATCTTCAATGAAGACGGTGTTTTAACACCTGTAACTGTTCTTCAGGCTGGTCCTTGTGTTGTAACACAAGTTAAGACAGTAGAGAACGACGGTTACGATGCAGTTCAGGTTGGTTTTGCTGACATTAGAGAAAAGTTAGTAAACAAGCCTGTTAAAGGACATTTTGATAAGGCAGAGGTTCCTTACAAGAGATTCTTAAGAGAATTCAAGTTTGAAAATGCTTCAGAATACTCAGTAAAGGATGAAATCAAAGCTGATATCTTCGCAGCAGGCGATAAGGTAGATGCAACTGCTATTTCAAAAGGTAAAGGTTTCCAGGGCGCAATCAAGAGATTAGGCCAGTCAAGAGGACCTATGGCTCATGGTTCTAAGTTCCACAGACATCAGGGTTCAAACGGATCAGCAACAACACCTGGTAGAGTATTCAAGGGAAAAGGAATGCCTGGACATATGGGTTCTAAGAGAATCACAATCCAGAATCTTGAAGTAGTAAGAGTTGATGTTGAAAACAACGTAATCTTAGTTAAGGGTGCTGTACCTGGACCTAAGAAATCATTAGTAACACTGAAAGAAACAGTAAAGGCTAGCAAGTAGTTTTTACTAAGGAAGGAGGACCACACAGATGGCAAACGTATCTGTTTACAATATTGAAGGCAAGGAAGTTGGCTCAATCGAATTAAACGATGCAGTATTTGGTGTTGAAGTTAATGAACATCTTGTACACATGGCAGTAGTTAACCAGCTTGCAAATAATCGTCAGGGAACACAGAGCGCTAAGACACGTTCAGAAGTTTCTGGTGGCGGAAGAAAACCTTGGAGACAGAAGGGAACTGGTCATGCAAGACAGGGTTCTACAAGAGCTCCACAGTGGACAGGCGGCGGTATCGTATTCGCACCAAAGCCAAGAGATTATTCATTCAAGATGAATAAGAAGGAAAAGAGAATCGCTCTTCTCTCTGCATTATCTTCAAAGGTTGCAGAAAGCAAGATCGTTGTACTTGATGAGTTCAAGTTAGATGAAATCAAGACAAAGAAGTTCGTAGAAGTTATGAACAACTTAAAGGTTGAAAACGCATTAGTAGTTCTTGAAGGAGAGAACAAGAACGTAGTTCTTTCAGGAAGAAACATTCCTTCAGTTAAGGTTACAGCTACTAACGAAATCAACACATATGACGTACTTAAGTACACAACATTAGTTGTTACTAAGGCCGCTGTAGAGAAATTAGAGGAGGTGTATGCATAATGGCAAACGTACAGTATTATGATGTAATCCTCAAACCAGTTATAACAGAAAAGTCTATGGCTGATATGGCAGACAAGAAGTATACATTCTTAGTTCATACAGATGCTAACAAGACTATGATTAAAGAAGCTGTTGAAAAGATGTTCGAAGGAACAAAGGTTGCCAGCGTTAACACAATGAACAGCGTTGGCAAGAAGAAGAGAAGAGGAAGAACAGTTGGTACAACTGCTAAGACTAAGAAGGCAATTGTTCAGTTAACAGCTGATAGTAAAGATATCGAAATCTTTGAAGGACTTTAAGATTTAGCAACATTTAATAGTGTAGAAAACAATATTACACAAGCTCGAAAGGAGAGAATATAATGGGAATTAGAACTTATAACCCATATACACCTTCCAGAAGAAACATGACTGGATCAGATTTCTCAGAAATCACAAAGACAACTCCTGAGAAATCATTACTCGCTAAGAAGAGTAAGACTGCTGGCCGTAACAACCAGGGTAAGATCACTGTTAGACATCATGGTGGTGGAAACAGACAGAAATATAGATTAATAGATTTCAAGAGAAATAAAGAAGGCGTTCCTGCAAAGGTTATCGGTATCGAGTACGATCCTAACAGAACAGCTAATATCGCACTTATCTGCTACGCAGATGGTGAGAAATCATATATCCTTGCTCCACAGGGATTAACAGATGGCATGACAGTACAGAATGGTGCTGGTTCTGAAGTAAGAGTTGGTAACTGCTTACCACTTACAGAGATTCCTGTAGGTACACAGGTACACAACATTGAGTTATATCCAGGTAAGGGTGGACAGCTTGTTCGTTCTGCTGGTAACTCAGCTCAGTTAATGGCTAAGGAAGGTAAGTATGCAACATTAAGACTTCCTTCTGGCGAAATGAGAATGGTACCAATTATCTGCCGCGCAACAATCGGTGTTGTAGGTAATGGAGATCACAACCTTATTAATCTTGGTAAGGCTGGACGTAAGAGACATATGGGTATCAGACCTACAGTTCGTGGTTCTGTTATGAACCCTAACGACCATCCACACGGTGGTGGTGAAGGTAGAGCACCAGTTGGTCGTCCAAGCCCAATGACACCTTGGGGTAAGCCTGCTATGGGTCTTAAGACTCGTAAGAAGAAAAAAGCTTCTAACAAGCTTATCGTAAGAAGAAGAGATGGAAAGGCTATTAAGTAATTAATAGTACATTTTAATTAACATTTAACTAAGATTTGATAGATTATAAGGAGGTTTCAACCTATGGCTCGTTCACTTAAAAAAGGACCATTCGCGGACGAAAGCTTACTTAAGAAGGTAGATGCATTAAACGCATCAAACGACAAGCAGGTTATTAAGACATGGTCACGTCGTTCAACAATTTTCCCTTCATTCGTAGGCCATACAATTGCAGTTCATGACGGAAGAAAGCATGTTCCTGTATATGTTACAGAGGATATGGTTGGTCATAAGCTCGGTGAGTTCGTTGCAACAAGAACTTACAGAGGACACGGCAAAGACGAAAAGAAGAGTAGATAATTTGTATTATTTGAAAGGAGGTTTAATCGATGGCTAAAGGACATAGATCCCAGATTAAACGTGAAAGAAACGCTGTTAAGGACACAAGACCAAGCGCAAAGTTATCTTACGCAAGAGTATCTGTTCAGAAGGCTTGTTTCGTATTAGATGCTATTAGAGGCAAGAGCCTTGAAGAAGCACTTGGTATCGTTATGTACAACCCAAGATATGCTTCATCACTTATAGAGAAGTTATTAAAGTCAGCTGCTGCTAATGCAGAGAACAATAACGGTATGGACCCAAGCAAGTTATATGTAGAAGAATGCTACGCTAACAAGGGACCAACAATGAAGAGAGTCCATCCAAGAGCACAGGGTAGAGCTTATAGAATCGAAAAGAGAATGAGCCATATCACTGTAATATTAAATGAAAGATAATTGCATTTCCTAAAGAATAGAAAGGAGATTTTATGGGACAGAAAGTTAATCCTCATGGTTTAAGAGTCGGCGTTATCAAAGACTGGGACTCTAAGTGGTATGCAGAAGAAACTTTTGCAGATAACCTTGTAGAAGATTATAACATTAGAAAATTCCTTAAGAATAAGTTATATGCTGCAGGAATTTCAAAGATTGAAACAGAAAGAGCTTCAGATAGATTAAAGATTATCATTCACACAGCTAAGCCAGGTGTTGTTATTGGTAAGGGTGGTGCTGAAATAGAAGCACTCAAGAAGCAGGTTGAAAAGCTTACAAGTGCTAAGAGACTTAGCATTGATATTAAAGAAGTTAAGAGACCAGATAAGGATGCTCAGTTAGTAGCTGAGAACATCGCACAGCAGTTAGAGAATCGTATCTCTTTCAGAAGAGCTATGAAGTCTTGCATGGGAAGAACAATGAAGCAGGGTGCTAAGGGTATTAAGACATCTTGTTCAGGTCGTCTCGGCGGTGCTGATATGGCTCGTACAGAGTTCTATAGTGAAGGTACAATTCCTCTTCAGACACTTCGTGCAGATATCGATTACGGATTTGCAGAAGCTAACACAACTTATGGTAAAGTTGGTGTTAAGGTATGGATCTATGAAGGTGAGGTACTTCCAACAAAGACTAACAAGGAAGGGAGCGATAAGTAATGTTACTACCTAAGAGAGTTAAACATCGTAGACAGTTCCGTGGTTCTATGGCAGGTAAGGCAACAAGAGGTAACAGAATCACTAATGGTGAATATGGTATCGTTGCAACAGAACCATGCTGGATCAAGTCAAACCAGATAGAAGCAGCCCGTGTAGCTATGACAAGATACATTAAGCGTGGCGGTAAAGTATTTATAAAGATTTTCCCAGATAAGCCGGTAACAGGTAAGCCTATCGGTGTTCGTATGGGTAAAGGTAAAGGTAACTTAGAGTGCTGGGTAGCAGTAGTTAAACCTGGACGTGTTATGTTCGAGATTTCAGGTGTACCTGAAGAAACAGCAAGAGAAGCATTACGTCTTGCAACTCATAAACTTCCTTGCAAGTGCAAGATCGTTTCACGTGCAGACTTAGAAGGCGGTGATAACAGTGAAAATTAATAAGTATGTAGAAGATTTAAAGGCAAAATCAGCTGCAGAATTGAATGAAGAATTAGTAGCTGCTAAGAAGGAACTTTTCAATTTAAGATTCCAGAACGCAACAAATCAGTTAGATAACACTAGCAGAATTAAAGAAGTTAGAAAGAACATTGCTAGAATTCAGACTGTAATTGCTCAGAAGAATGCTTAAATTACATTTATAAATGTGTAAGTATTTCCTAAGAAAGGAGAATAACTGTGGAAGAGAGAAATTTAAGAAAAACTCGTACAGGTAAAGTTATCAGCAATAAGATGGATAAGACAATCGTTGTTGCTGTAGAAGATAACGTTAAGCATCCACTTTACAACAAGATTGTAAAGAGAACATACAAGTTAAAGGCTCACGATGAGAACAACGAATGTTTAATCGGTGACGTTGTTAAGGTAATGGAAACTAGACCTTTATCTAAGGATAAGAGATGGAGATTAGTTGAAATTATCAGCAGAGCTAAATAATTTTAACAATTTAGAATTAGAATTGATATTACTGAAAGGGGTAGTATTATGGTACAACAGGAAACCAGACTTAAGGTTGCCGATAACACAGGTGCTAAAGAAATTCTTTGCATCAGAGTTATGGGTGGATCTACAAGAAGATATGCAAATATCGGTGATGTGATTGTCGCTACTGTTAAAGAAGCAACACCAGGCGGCGTTGTTAAAAAGGGCGATGTTGTTAAGGCCGTTGTTGTTCGTTCTGTAAAGGGCGCACGTCGTAAAGATGGCTCATACATTAAATTTGATGAAAATGCTGCTGTAATCATCAAGGATGATCAGACTCCTAAGGGAACTCGTATCTTTGGACCAGTAGCTAGAGAGTTAAGAGAAAAGAAGTTTATGAAGATCGTTTCTCTTGCTCCAGAAGTATTATAGGAGGTACCACAATGTCAGCTGTAAGAATTAAAAAAGGTGATACTGTTAAGGTAATCGCAGGTAAAGACAAGGGCAAGACAGGCAAGGTTATGTCTGTAAATGCTAAGAACCATACAGCATTAGTTGAGGGCGTTAACATGGTAACAAAGCATGCTAAGCCAAGTGCAGCTAATCAGCAGGGTGGAATTCTCCACCAGGAAGCACCAATCGATATCTCTAACATCGCTTATGTAGTTAAGGGTGATAAGACATCTAAGATTGGTTATGACTTCAAGGATGGTAAGAAAGTTCGTGTTGCTAAGGCAACTGGCGAAGTTATCGATTAATAAAGGAAGGAGGCAATAATTTTGAGTAGACTTAGAGATTTATACGAAAACGAAATCACTAAAAAAATGACAGATAAGTTCGGTTACAAGAACCCAATGATGGTTCCAAAGATCGACAAGATCGTAATAAATATGGGTGTTGGTGAAGCTAAAGAAAATTCAAAGCTTCTCGATGCAGCAGTTAAAGAACTCGAGACTATTTCAGGTCAGAAGGTAGTTCTTACAAGAGCTAAGAATTCAATTGCTAACTTCAAGTTAAGAGAAGGTCAGGCAATCGGATGCAAGGTTACACTTCGTGGTGAGAAGATGTACGAATTCCTTGACAGACTTGTTAATCTTGCATTACCAAGAGTTCGTGACTTCAGAGGCGTAAGCGCTGAATCATTTGATGGAAGAGGTAACTATGCTTTAGGTATCAAAGAGCAGATTATCTTCCCAGAAATCGAATACGATAAGATTGACAAAGTAAGAGGTATGGATGTTATTATTGCAACAACAGCTCATACAGATGAAGAGGCACGTGAATTACTTAGAATGTTCAACATGCCTTTCAAGAATTAATTATAGGAGGTAAATTTTAATGGCTAAGACTTCAATGAAGGTTAAGCAGCAGAGAGCACCTAAGTTCTCTACAAGAGCTTATACACGTTGTACAATATGTGGTCGTCCACATTCTGTTTTAAGAAAGTACGGAATCTGCAGAATTTGCTTCCGTGAATTAGCTTACAAGGGTCAGATCCCAGGAGTTAAGAAGGCATCTTGGTAAGATGAATTGATAATTACAATATGTAATTAATCAACAGTGGTTTGCCACTATTACCTTGATATATATGCATTAACATAGTTATACGGCGTACTGCCGTATGCTATATATGCATGAACAATTGACGTAGTCCCGGTAAGGGAAACCAGTGAATTATTTAAGGAGGAACATTTAAAATGACAGATCCAATTGCAGATATGCTTACAAGAATTCGTAATGCAAACACAGCAAAGCACGACACAGTTGATATCCCATCTTCAAAGATGAAGCTTTCTATAGCTAAGATTCTTTTAGATGAAGGTTATATCAAGTCTTATGAGCTTGTTGAGAATGGTAATTTCAACGACATCCGTGTTACATTAAAGTACGGTGCTGATAAGAATGAAAAGATTATCTCAGGTCTCCAGAGAATTTCTAAGCCAGGTCTTAGAGTTTATGCTAGCAAGGATGAACTTCCAAGAGTTCTCGGTGGTCTTGGTGTTGCAATTATCTCAACAAACAAAGGTGTTGTAACAGATAAGGAAGCTAGAAAGCTGGGCGTTGGTGGAGAAGTTCTCTGCTTCGTTTGGTAATTTATAATAGATACTCACTCACAAAGAAAACACGTTCCTATTTTTAAAGTGTTTTCTTAATCAAAATTAGGAGGTGCACGGCATGTCACGTATAGGAAGAATGCCTATCGCTGTCCCAGCAGGTGTTACTGTTGAGATCGCAGAAAATAACAAAGTGACTGTAAAGGGTCCTAAGGGTACACTTGAAAGAGTTTTACCTGCTGAGATGGACATTAAGATGGAAGGTTCAGAAATCGTTGTTTCTAGACCTAACGACTTAAAGAAGATGAAGTCATTACACGGATTAACAAGAACATTAATTCATAATATGGTAATCGGTGTTACAGAAGGATATGAGAAGAAGCTTGAAATCAACGGTGTTGGTTACAGAGCTCAGAAGCAGGGTAAGAAGCTTGTATTAGCTTTAGGTTACTCTCATCCAGTCGAAATGGAAGATCCAGAAGGAATCGAAACAACTGTTGATGGTACTAACGTTATCATCGTAAAAGGTATTAGTAAAGAAAAAGTTGGCCAGTACGCAGCTGAAATCAGAGCTAAGAGAGCTCCAGAGCCATATAAGGGCAAGGGTATCAAGTACTCTGATGAAGTTATTAGACGTAAGGTTGGTAAGACTGGTAAGAAATAATTAAAGGAGTGAATACAAAATGGTTAGTAAGAAGTCAAGAACAGTAGTTCGTGAAAATAAACATAGAAAATTACGTAATCGTTTCAGCGGTACAGCAGAAAGACCACGTTTAGCTGTATTTAGAAGCAATAATCATATGTACGCTCAGATTATTGACGACACAGTTGGTAAGACACTTGTTTCTGCTTCAACACTTGATAAGGACGTAAAGGCAGAACTTGAAAAGACTAATAACGTTGAAGCTGCTACAGTAGTTGGTACAGTAGTTGCTAAGAAGGCGTTAGGAAAAAGGTATTACAACTGTCGTTTATGATAGAGGCGGATTTGTATATGAAGGTAAAGTAAAGGCATTAGCAGAGGCAGCAAGAGAAGCTGGCCTTGAATTCTAAGCGGAAGGGAGAAACAAACAGTATGAAACGTACAATAATTGATGCTAGCAATTTAGAATTAAGAGATAATGTAGTATCAATCAAGCGTGTAACAAAGGTTGTAAAGGGCGGACGTAACATGCGTTTTGCAGCTTTAGTTGTTGTTGGTGACGGCAACGGACATGTTGGCGCTGGTGTTG
>ENA-OQBD01000771-OQBD01000771.1-human-gut-metagenome-genome-assembly--contig:-NODE-771-length-16440-cov-2.933673_pt1 | contig 16440 bp, 14 predicted proteins | sample MGYA00242742_ERZ504543 | MGnify/ENA primary metagenome ERZ504543 (study PRJEB26092, sample SAMD00036239) | human gut metagenome | host: Homo sapiens | study: EMG produced TPA metagenomics assembly of...
CAGGAAATCACTGATGAGGCCGAGGTCAAGCGCACCAGCACGATGAGCCAGGTCAACGCCGAGGTCGAGCAGATCCGTCACGACATCGCCGCTCAGCAGGATGAGGCCACGAAGAAGGTCAACGAACTGCTGCAGCACCTCGAAGAGCGTCGTGTGGCGGCCAAGCGGGAAGCCGATGAGTTGGTCGGTCAGGCCAAGAACACTCGCGACCAAGCCGATTCGTATGCCGCGTCCAAGCGCGAGGAGGCGGACATCCAGGCCGCCGCAATCGTACATAAGGCGGGCGAGGAAGCCGATGCGCAGATCGAGGAGCGTCGCGCCGCCGCCCAAAGCGAGCTTGACGGTCTGTCCAAGCGCATCGCCGATCTGCAGGAACGCGAGTCCGTCATCACCCAGCGTGTTTCGGAACTGCGTTCTATGTTCTCGCAGGCGTTCTCCGGATTCGCTTTCGGCGGTAATGCGGCGGCCTCTGGTCAGGATCAGGAAGCCGCTGCCGCGGCGGCATTGCCGGTGGTTGCGCCCGTCCCGGAAGTCAAGCCTGTACACAACGAGGCCGATGACCAGCCGGGTGAGTTGAGCGGAAACGAGTCGGCTGCCGACGATCACAATGAGACAGATGCGGCACCGGCTGATTCGGCTGATTCGGCTGATTCGGCTGCGCAGAATGAGCAGTCCGAATCGTCTGAGCCGTCCGAGCACCAGACACAGGGCGAACCGGAGGCCCCGACTCAGGAGAATCCGGCCGTATCTGAGCAGAACGGCGAATGACAGGCCTTCGATTAGACTACTAGCGGTAAGAATTACGGCACTTGCGCTTTCGAGCCAGGTGCCGTATTCGTTTGAATCTGCGCCACAAGCGCACCATCACAGAAGGAGTATGACATGAGTGAATTGACGCCTCTGACCGACGAAGCGTTGAATACCCTGCGCGGCGATTTCGCACAGAGCGGCACCAACCGTCTGGCCATGAACGCGGTGACCGCCGCCGGCATCGACAAGGTGGCTCGCAATTATGACCGCGCTCGTCTGATGCAGCGTCGTTTCTCCACCATCGTTGACAATGGCGAAGCCACCCATCAGGATCGCTCCGGCCGCTGCTGGCTGTTCAGCTCGCTGAACGTGGCCCGTTTCGTGGCCAAGAAGAACATGAACTTGAAGGAGTTCGAGTTCTCCCAGAACTACGCCATGTACTACGACAAGCTCGAGCGCGTCAACTACTTCCTTAAGGATGTGGCCGCTCTGGTGGCTGCCGGAGAGCCTTCCGACTCCCGCCTGATGCAGCACCTGCTCGCCGACGTGATGGGCGACGGCGGCCAGTGGACCATGGCCATGAACGTGTACAAGAAGTACGGCGCTGTGCCCAAGGACCTGTTCCCGGAGACCGAATCCTCCAAGAACACCGGTGAAATGAACATCCAGCTGCGCCACATGCTGCACACCGCCGTGGCGCACATGTACGCCGCTGACGGCGATGCCTCCAAGGTCGAGGCGATTATTGCCGACGCCACTGCTGCCGGCCACCGTATTCTGACCATCCACCTGGGCGAGCCGCCGGTTTCCTTCGACTGGGAATGGACCGACAAGGATGGCGAATTCCACCGCGACGGCGAGATTACGCCGGTTGAGTTCTGGAAGAAGTACGTGGGTCCGGCTGATCTTGAGGACTACGTGTGCCTGGTGGACGATCCGCGCACCGAGCACGCCAAGGGCAAGAAGATCGGCATCGAGCACCTCGGCAATGTGGCTGGCGGCGACGCCACCGAGTACCTCAACGTGCCAAACCAGTTCATGAAGGACTGCGTCAAGCAGATTCTCGTTGAGCAGGGCATTCCGGTATGGTTCGGTGCCGACTGCCACCCGTTCATGGACCGTGAGAACGGCGCTTGGGCCACCGACCTGTTCGAGTACGGCCGCGTGTACGACGTGGACTTCGATTTGGACAAGGAAGCCCGCGTGCGCTTCGGTGACTCCGCCATGAACCACGCCATGGCTTTCGCCGGTGTGGACGTTGCCGACGATGGCACCACCCGCCGCTGGCGCGTGGAGAACTCCTGGGGCGCCAAGATTGCCGACAAGGGCTACTTCACCATGTCCGACGACTGGTTCACCGAATACGTCTACGAGGTCGCCGTCCCGAAGGCCCTGTTGCCCGAGGAATACCAGAAGGCCCTCGAAGAGCCAGCCACCATGCTCCCCGCATGGGATCCGATGGGCGCTTTGGCCTGACTTCGTCAGCCTCCCGGAATCGGCCTGACGGCCAATGCTGTGTTTTCTCGCAGCCTGTCGGCTGCTAGGGTCTCTCCCTCTGTCAGCGCGAAGCCGCTGACAGAGGGAGAGACCGCGGTCGCAGGCCGCACAACAACACAGCATCGCCGCAGGCGAGTCCACACAGGCGAGTCCACCCAAAGTCCATAACTGCCGGCCCAACAAGCAGTCCCCGTAACAAACTGCTATAGTTGGGCTTTTGCGTCTATGGCGACATACCGACAGTACGTATACAAGGAAAGGAGTCGAGCAATGGCAGCACTACGTGGTCCGGATAGTTCCGAGGATGAACGTCGTTTGGGGGAGCAGGCCGTCTTTCCTGAGACCGTCGATGTCAACATTCGTCAGCTTGACCCCATTCCCGCGCCGCGTGCTTTCCTCAGGGAGCAGCCGCTCACCGATGAGATGAGCGAGCTCGTGCTCCACTCGCGGCAGGAAATCCGCGATGTGCTCAACGGCCGCGACGACCGACTGCTCGTCATCGTGGGCCCCTGCTCAATCCACGACCCGAAGGCCGCGCACGAGTACGCAGAAAAGCTGGCTGCCGTCAAGCGCGAGTTGGAAGACCGACTCGTGATCGTGATGCGCGTGTACTTCGAGAAGCCGCGCACCACCATCGGCTGGAAAGGCCTCATCAACGACCCCGATCTGGACGGTCGCTTCAATATTCGTAAGGGCATGTGGCTGGCCCGCAAGGTGCTCACCGACGTGCTGAGCCTCGGCCTGCCCGCCGCCACCGAATGGCTTGACCCCATCACCCCGCAGTACATCTGCGACGCGATCAGCTGGGGTGCCATCGGCGCGCGTAACACCGAATCCCAAGTCCACCGCGAACTGGCCAGTGGCCTGTCCATGCCGGTGGGCTTCAAGAACTCCACCGACGGCTCCATCAAGGCCGCCGCCGATTCCTGTTTCGCGGCCGGCTTCGAGCATCACTTCCTGTCCATTAACTTGGACGGTCGCGTGATTTCCGCCGAAACCAAAGGCAACCCGGATTGCCATCTGGTTCTGCGCGGCTCCAGCCACGGCCCGAACTACGATGCCGAATCCGTGCGTCAAGCTCTGGAAGACCTCAAGGTTTCCAAAGCGTCCGGCCCGAGCCAGCATGGCCTCGTCATCGATGCCGCCCACGGCAACTGCGGCAAAGACGAAAACCGCGAAGCCGAAGTCATCGAAGAGATCGCTGAGCGCCTGGCGCACGGCGAACAAGGCATCACCGGCGTAATGATGGAAAGCTTCTTGGTCGGCGGTCACCAAAAGCCGGCCCCGCTCGACCAGTTGGTCTACGGTCAGTCCGTCACCGACTCTTGCGTGCCGTGGGAACGCACCAACGAACTGCTGCACACCCTAGCCGACGCCGTCACCGCTCGCCGCTCGGCTAAATAGCTTTGTCTTTGTAAAAAATGCTCACTGAGACCCGACTCAGTGAGCATTTTTTCGCCAATAACGGTGGTCATGTCAGTTTGTTCCCGTGACACCTTATCCTTGGGAAGGATACTGACCCAAGGAGAGATGTTATGCAGCAGCAGGAGGAAGCAGCACATTCGCTGCATCCGTTGCAAGTCGGTCCGCAGCCGTTGAACACCCCAGAAGAGCTTCGCGCCATTCGTCAGGCGATGGGGGAGGGGAAGAACCCGCTCGTTGCCACTGATGTGCCGCGTTGGGAAGATCAGGTGGGTGTCAGTCGCATCATCAACCGCCGCGTATTGGAGTTGGAGCCGCTGCCCACGCCCGCGCAAGTGCTCGCTGAACTCCCGCTGACTGATCAGGCTCAGGAAATCGTCGCCTACTCGCGTGATGAGATTCGCGCGTGCCTGTACGGCCAAGACGACAGGCTGTTGGTCATCGTCGGCCCCTGTTCGGTTCATGACCCGAAGGCCGCGCTGGACTACGCGCGCCGATTGGCCAAGCTGAAAGATGAGCTCGGTGAACAGCTGCTCATCGTCATGCGCGTGTACTTCGAGAAGCCGCGCACTACCATTGGCTGGAAGGGCCTGATCAACGACCCGGATATTGATGGCAGCCACAATATTCGCAAGGGCCTGTTGCTTGCTCGCAAAACCTTGCTTGGTGTGCTGAAGGAAGGATTGGCGGCCGCCACGGAATTTCTGGAGCCCACCAGCCCGCAGTTCATCTCGGACGCGGTGAGTTGGGGCGCCATTGGTGCGCGCAACACGGAAAGCCAGATCCACCGCCAATTGGCCAGCGGGCTTTCCATGCCGGTCGGCTTTAAGAATGCCACTGACGGCTCGGTGAAGGCAGCGGTCAACGGTTGCTTCGCCGCTGCTCAGCAGCACACGTTCTTCGGCATTGACCATCTGGGGCGTGCCTGCGCAGTCGAGACCCTTGGCAACCCGGACTGCCATGTGGTGTTGCGCGGCTCGATTCACGGCCCGAACTACGATGCCGAATCCGTGGCCAAAGCCATGGAAGACGTACGCGCCGAAATGCCCGCCGAATCCGCAGCCTCGCATGGTCTGATTGTTGATTGCTCGCACGGTAACTCCGGCAAGGACGAACATCGTCAGGCCGAAGTCGTGCGCAATATTGCCAGCAGAATTGCAGCTGGCGAACAGGGTATTACCGGCATCATGATGGAAAGCTTTATTGAAGGAGGCAATCAGAAGGCCGCGCCGCTTGATCAGCTGGTCTATGGCAAGTCGATTACTGACAAGTGCATCAGCTGGGAAGAAACCGAGGCCTTGCTGCGCGAGCTTGCGGAAGCCGTAGCCACACGGCGTTGGCACTGAGTTGCGTCATCGGCTCTCTCGCGGGAGCAATGCAACGAAACGTCTCTACCCCTCAGCCTGCCATTCGGCGGCCACCTCCCCTGACAAGGGGAGCCGAAAGTGTTGTGAAAGGAACTTACGTATGGGTATGAAAACTGTAGCTATTATTGGCGCATTGGATGAGGAAGTGGCGCTGATCGCCAAATCGCTCACGCATGTGACGCACACCGCCAAGGGCAGCCTTGACATCGTGTCCGGCACGGTCGACTCCTTCGGTTCTGACGTCATCAAGGTTGCCGCAACGGTAGGCGGCATGGGACTGGTCAATGCGGCCGCCACCACGCAGCTGCTGATTGACGAGATTGCCCCGGACGCCGTGATTTTCAGCGGCATCGCCGGCAACCTCAACACCCACCTGCACATCAACGACGTGGTGCTCGGCGGCACCCTGCGCTACCTCGACACTGACATGCGGCTCGTAGGCCAGTGGAAGCCCGGCACTGCGGACGCTCCGGTGGAGGAATTCCACTCTGATGACCGTCTGCTGGAAGTCGCCGACGAGGCGCTTGCCAATGCGGGCATTACCCACATCACCGGCATCATCGCCTCCGGCAACTACTTCGTGGACACGCCCCAAAAGGTCGAGGAGGTCATCCGACTCACCGGGGCTGACGCCGTGGAGATGGAAGGCGCCGCCGTGGCACAGGTCGCCGCCCGCAATAACGTGCCGGCACTGGTGATTCGTGCCCTTTCCGACAACGCCGACACCGATTACGAGGTATTCAAGGAGTTCGACATCTCCGAATACGCCGATACCGCCGCCCGTCTGGCTGTCGACATCGTCAAGCGCCTGTAACTGGTCACCTCCAAGTTCGGCGTTGCCGGTGTGGGCTGGTACATGGCCATCATGACTGCCCTCGCTCTGCTCGCTCTGTTCCTGATCAAGGAAAGCAAGGACAAGGACTACGAGCTGTAAATAGAGCTCCCCATATTATGCTCCCGCCAGCGGGAGCATTTTGTTATGTCGTCCCGCCAAAAATGAACAATAGACGAACTTACGTAGTTTAGGCATCTCACTACGCCTCGCACGTTTTACTCTGGAAATCATGGATATCTGGCAGATCGTCGTGATTGTGGTGCTCGCCGCGCTGATACTGGTGTGGGTTGCCGTCATCGCCTACAACAAAGGCCGCGTTTCAGGCCGGCTCGCCGCCGAACAGGACCTGTCCGGCGACGAGGATACGCATTCTCTATTCGGTGATGATGCGCCCGTGCGCCCCACCGAGCGTCGCCTGATTGAAGTCCTGCCCGAAGCCCTGATCGTCACCGACCGCAACGGTCTGGTCCAATATTCAAGCCCCGGCTCAGTGCCATTCGGCCTAGTCTCCGGCGACCGACTCAACTCGCGTGAAGTCGAGGACATCCTCACTCAGGCCGCCGCCGACGGTGGCATGCGTGAGCGTGAGGTTCAGCTGCCGGTCAATCGCAATTCCTATCCGTCCTCTAATGGCCGAGGACTGGAGGCCGGCCAGTCACGCCCGTCCAACACGCTGTATTTGCGTGTGCGCATTGGCGATATCGGCGATGACCTGTACGCCATCTTCATCAACGACATGTCCGAGCAGCGCCGTTTCGAGGCCGTCCGCCGTGACTTTGTGACCAACGTTTCGCACGAACTCAAGACTCCGGCCGGTGCCATCGCGCTACTGGCCGAAACCGTGACCGACGCCGCCGATGATCCGGACGCCGTACGGTATTTTTCCGGCCGTATCTCCAAGGAATCCGCGCGCCTGACCGAACTGGTGCATCATCTTATCGACTTGCAGAAAGCCCAAAGCCCGCAAAGCGTGATCGATGCGCGGCGCATTTCCGCGCTGGATGTGGCACGCGCCGCCATCGCCGCCAATCAGACCCAAGCCGACTCCCGCCATGTGGATATCCGACTGAGTGTCAACGGACAGTCAGTACCCACGAAGGTCGAGGAGCCGGCCGATGGCGAAGGTTCCTTGGAAGAATCAGGCAGCCCAGCCACGAACGGTCCGATGATCAAGGCCGACAAAGAGGCCATGCAAACCGCCGTCAAGAACCTCGTAGAGAACGCCATCCATTACTCGCCCGAACACACCACTGTGGCGGTCGGCGTGGGGGAGCGCGATGGCAAAGTCACCATTCGCGTGGTCGATCAGGGCATCGGCATCCCCGCCAAATCGCTGGACCGCATTTTCGAGCGATTCTACCGGGTCGACCCGGCCCGTTCGCGCGAGACCGGCGGTTCGGGACTCGGCTTGGCCATCACCAAGCACTGCGTGCAGGAGAACGGCGGTCGGATTTCGGTCTGGTCGCGTACGGGGGAGGGGTCGACGTTCACCATCGAGCTGCCGGCCGCCCCGGATGAGGATGACGACGAGGCCCGGTCGGACGAGTCGACACAAGCGTAGGGCCTTGGTTGGTGCCCGACATGGTGCCATTCCATTGCCACACAATCACACAGTGGGCGAGGTGCGCACACCGCGCGTAGCCCAATTACGCAATTACGTACTTTCGGGAAACAGCAGGCTAACGGAGAACAAATGGTTACGATAATGTCGGAAAACTTTGCGCCTATGCGCACGGGAACATACCCAAGAAAGGCTACTATGACACGCATTCTTATCGTCGAAGACGAGGAATCCTATCGCGAGCCGCTGGTATACCAGCTCACACGCGAGGGGTACGACGTGTCCGCCGCCGCCACTGGCGAGGAAGGTCTGGAACTGTTCACCAAGGGCGGCATCGATTTGGTGCTGCTTGATTTGATGCTGCCGGGCATTGACGGCACTGCACTGTGCCGCCGCATTCGTGAGCAGAGCCGTGTGCCGATTATTATGCTCACCGCCAAGAGCGCCGAAATCGATAAGGTCGTTGGCCTTGAGATTGGTGCGGACGATTATGTGACCAAGCCGTACTCTTTCCGTGAGCTGCTGGCACGTATTCGTGCCGTGATGCGTCGCAATCAGGCCACTGCCCAGGCTTCCGGCACTGTGGATGACGATATTCCGCTGGTGTGTGGCGATATCGTCATGCAGGTTGGCCAGCATCAGGTCACCGTGCGCGGCGAAAGCGTGTTCTTCCCGCTCAAGGAATTCGAACTGCTCGAATACCTCATGCAGAACAAGGGCCGTGTGATGACGCGTCACCAGCTGATCGACCGCATCTGGGGTTCGGATTATGTGGGCGACACCAAGACGCTCGACGTGCATGTCAAGCGCGTGCGCTCCAAGATCGAGGAAGATCCGGCGCACCCCAAGTATCTGACTAGCCGTGCGCGGTCTCGGATACAAGATCGATACTCCCGCGGAGTAAATGGAAGGCGGCCTTCGGGTCGCCTTTTTTGTGTGGATTGTGGGCTCGCTGTGGACTCGCCGCAGGCGAGCCCGCTCCAAAAACTACGTAGCCTCAACGTAGCCCACAAACATCCAAGTGTTCATCTTCTGTTTACTGATTTCGGTTTTGGGCCCTTGAAACCACCAATACGCTTGTAGTTGTCATGAATTGACCGGGCAGCGCTGAGCCGCCCGCGAATAGTTGATAGAGGGATTAAGTAATAATCATGCAGAAGAACATCCTCGTTCGCTCCATTGCCGCTCTGTCCGGCATTGTGATGCTCGCTTCCGTGGCCGCCTGCGGCGATAACACCGCCACCACGACCGACAACAGCTCCTCCTCCGATTCCACTTCCAAGTCCACCCCGATCTCCGGCAACTTCTCGGGCGCCGGCGCCTCCTCTCAGCAGGCCGCCGTTGAAGCCTGGATCGCCGGCTTCCAGGGCACCAACCCTGAGGCCAAGATCGCCTACAACCCGTCCGGTTCTGGCGCTGGCGTGCAGACCTTCCTGACCGGTGCCACCGCTTGGGCCGGCTCCGACAAGGCCCTTGCCGATGACGAAGTTGAGCAGTCCAAGTCCGTGTGCACTGAAGGCACCGCCTTCGATGTCCCGGTCTACATCTCCCCGATCGCCGTGGTCTTCAACCTCAAGGGCGTTTCCGATGCCGGCAAGCACATCAACATGGACGCTGCCACCATCGCCAAGATCTTCGACGGCAAGATCACCAAGTGGAACGATCCGGCCATCGCCGATCAGAACAAGGACCTGAAGCTGCCCGACACCGCCATCACCGTGGTGCACCGCTCCGATAAGTCCGGCACCACCCAGAACTTCGTCTCCTACTTCAAGGACGTCACCCCTGACAACTGGACCTACGACCTCTCCGAGAACTGGCCGAACGAGGTCGGCCAGGGCGCCAAGGGCACTTCCGGCGTGATCTCCACCGTCAAGCAGGCCGACGGCACCATCGGCTACGCCGACTTCTCCCAGGTCGGCGACCTGGGCACCGTGGCCGTCAAGGTCGGCGACAAGTACAACGAGATTTCCGCCGAGGCCGGCTCCAAGGTCATTGGGGATTCCAAGCAGGACGACACCGTTAAGGGTGACAACCGCATCGTCATCAAGATCAACCACGCCACCGAGGCCGAGGGCGCTTACCCGATTGTCCTGGTCTCCTACGACATCGTCTGCCCGGCCTACAAGGACACCAAGCAGGCTGAGTTCGCCAAGGCTTGGCTGACCTACGTGACCTCCGACGAGGGCCAGAAGGCCGCTCAGGATGCCGCCGGCACCGCTCCGCTGCCCTCCTCCCTGAAGTCTAAGATCACCAAGTCCATCGAGGCCATCAAGACCAAGTGATGACGTCGGCCCGCAAGGGTCGTGTGGACTGGACCTGACAACTGAACGATAGACTGTAGTAGTAAGAGCAGTCGCCGCCAACTTTAAGCCGCAGTCGTAAACCATACGGCTGCGGCTTAAAGCGGGTCAGGACCCGAACGGTTTGGCGAAGTCACAGACGAAAACCGCACCACTTGAATACTTGATAACCACCCTATATAAGGAGAATCCGTGAGTTCGCAAGACAAAACGGCTGTGCAGCCAGTTGGTGGCAAGACCGCCGACAAGGTGTTTCGCGGTGTGGCATACGCCTGCGGCATCCTGATCCTGGTTGTACTTGCCGCTGTGTTCCTGTTCCTGTTCTTCCGCGCCTGGCCACTCATCGGTGGCGATCAGGCCGCCAACAGCCAGACCGTGTCCAGCTTTACCGGCGGCAAGGCCAGCAGCTTCTGGGGCTACGTGCTCCCGCTGTTGTTCGGTACTGTGCTCGTGTCTTTGCTGGCACTGCTGATTGCCTTCTTCGTGTCCATCGGCATTGCGCTGTTCATTTCGCATTATGCACCTAAGAAGCTCGCCACCGCGCTGAGCTATGTGGTCGATTTGCTGGCTGCCATCCCGTCCGTTATCTACGGTCTGTGGGGCGGCCTGATTCTGGTGCCGGCCATCTACCCGTTCTGGAACTGGGTTGCCAACCACCTGGGCTTCATTCCACTGTTCGAGGGCCCGGCCGCCAACCCGCCGCGCACCGTCGCCACCGTGGCTGTGGTGCTCGCCGTTATGATTTTGCCGATTATCACCTCCATGTCCCGCGATATCTTCATGCAGACCCCACGCCTGCACGAAGAGGCCGCGCTGGCGCTCGGCGCCACCAAGTGGGAGATGATTCGTCTGGCCGTGCTGCCCTTCGGCAAGTCCGGTATCGTGTCCGCCTCCATGCTGGCTCTCGGCCGCGCGCTTGGTGAGACGATGGCCGTGTTGATGATCCTGTCCCCGGGCCTCAACTACTCCATCAAGCTGCTGCAGGCCTCGCAGAACCAGACCATCGCCGCGAATATTGCCGCACAGTACCCTGAAGCCAACGATCTGGGCGTCTCCACGCTGATCGGAACTGGTCTGATTCTGTTCCTGATCACGTTCGTGGTCAACTTCATCGCCCGTAAGCTTACCGAGAAAGCGACTGCGTGATGACTGCTGCTGAGAACACTGAAAAGACTCCGATGGACGGCGCGCCCGAAATCGACTTCGATCGTTTCCGCCCGACCCGTTCCGCCATCCAGCGCCGTAATATCATGGACCACTTCATGTGGGTCCTGATCGCGGTGGCGTTTGTGATCGCCTGCATCCCGCTGATCTCCCTGCTGTGGACCACTATCGTCAACGGCATCAAGCGCCTGAACCTGAACTTCCTGAGCTACAACATGACCGGTGTGGTCGGTGGTAACCAGACCCCGTCCGGTGGTTACGGCGGTGTGCTGCACGCCATCATCGGTACTCTCGAAATCACCGCTGGCGCTATGGTTATCTCCATTCCGATCGGTTTGATGTGCGCCGTGTACCTGGTCGAATACTCGAACCGCGGCAAGCTCGCCACCACGGTCTCCCTGCTCGTCGACGTGATGAGCGGCATCCCGTCCATCGTGGCCGGCCTGTTCGCCTTCTCGATGTTCACGATTCTGCTGGGCCCCGGTACCATCAACGGTTTCGAAGGCTCCGTGGCTCTCTCCCTGCTGATGTTGCCCACCGTGGTCAAGTCCAGCGAGGAAATGCTCAAGATCGTGCCGAACGATTTGCGTGAGGCTTCCTTGGCTCTGGGCGTTACCAAGCAGCGCACGATTACCAAGATCGTGCTGCGCACCGCTCTGCCGGGCATCGTCTCCGGTGCCATTCTGGCCATCGCCCGCGTGATTGGTGAGACCGCACCGTTGCTGATGACCGCCGGCTACATCTCCAGCACCAACGTGAACCTGTTCTCCGGCCAGATGACCACCCTGCCGGTGTTCGTCTACCAGGAGTACTCGAAGCTCAGCGCGAACTGCCCGCCCACGCCGACGCCACCTGCGTGACCACGATTCCGATGGAACGTGCGTGGGCTGCGGCTCTCGTGCTGATCGTCATCGTGCTGCTGCTGAACCTCATTGGCCGAATCGTGGCGAAGGTCTTCGCCGTCAAGACCGAACGCTAAGCCAGTCGCTAAGCCTAAGCCTTAAGAACACAAGGAAATATAAGGAAACATCATGGGACAACGTATTGACGTCAACCACGAAAACATCTACTACGGCGACTTCCTGGCCGTGGAAGACGTGAACATCAACATCGAGCCGAACAAGGTCACCTCCTTCATCGGCCCGTCCGGCTGCGGCAAGTCCACCGTGCTGCGCACCTTGGACCGTATGCACGAGATCATCCCTGGCGCTCACGTCGAGGGCGAGGTGCTGCTCGAAGGCAAGAACCTGTACGACAAGGACGTGGATCCGGTGGCCGTGCGCCGCGACGTCGGCATGGTCTTCCAGCGCCCGAACCCGTTCCCGACCATGTCCATCCGTGAGAACGTGCTGGCCGGTGTGCGCCTGAACAACCACCACCTGGCCAAGTCCGACGCCGACGATCTGGTCGAGTGGGCTCTGCGCGGTGCCAACCTCTGGGAAGAGGTCAAGGACCGTCTTGACAACCCTGGCATCGGCTTGTCCGGTGGCCAGCAGCAGCGTCTGTGCATCGCACGCGCCGTGGCCGTGCACCCGCAGGTGCTGCTCATGGATGAGCCCTGCTCCGCCTTGGACCCGATTTCGACCTTGGCTGTCGAGGATCTGATCAACGAGCTCAAGGGCGACTACACGATCGTGATCGTGACCCACAACATGCAGCAGGCCGCCCGTATCGCCGACTACACCGCCTTCTTCAACCTGAAGGCAGTGGGCCAGCCCGGTCACCTCGAGTACTTCGCGGACACCACCACGATGTTCAACAACCCGCAGAACGAAGAAGCCGAGCGCTACATCTCTGGAAGGTTCGGCTGATCGTTTCCTGCGCGCAGCGTAATGATTTGTGCGTAGGAGAAACGGCAAAGCCCGCCGCAAGGCGGGCTTTCGCATATTCAGCGCGAGTATTGCCGAGTATTACCGTTCTCGTAACGGAGCGAGCTGGAGTACTTCGTCAGACTGGGCGGCGATTTCCCGCTTCGGTCGATCGACGGGAGAACGGCGGTAAAGCGGTACAAGACAAGTCCGCACGATGAACACTCCGTGATAAATTTTCTGTTAACGTGCGAGTATGGAAGAATGGTCGCAGCGAGGTCCAGCAAAGGAGCATAGGTGAGTACTGGTCTGATCGTCAGCATCGTCGTTGTCGTTATTATCGTTGTCTTGATTGGTTGGGGCGTCAGCGCCTATAACAACCTGGTGACGCTGAAGAACCGTGTGAAGAACGGTTGGGCGCAGATCGACGTGCAGCTCAAGCAGCGCGCCGACCTCATCCCGAACCTGGTGAATACCGTCAAGGGGTACGCATCCCACGAGTCTGAAGTCTTCACTCAGGTGACCGCCGCCCGCGCCGGCGTAGTGGCTGCGGCCAGCAACCCGAGCACGACCACTGCTCAGCGCGCCGCCGCTGAAAACCAGCTGTCCCGCGCCCTGTTCAACCTGCAAGCCACGGCTGAGGCATATCCGCAGCTGCAAGCCAACCAGAACTTCATGGATCTGCAGAACCAGCTCAAGGAACTGGAGAACAAGATCGCCTACGCCCGTCAGTTCTACAACGACGTGGTCCTGAAGCTCAACACCGCCATCGAAACCGTGCCGACGAACATCATCGCCGGTCTGTTCCACTTTGAGCAGGCGCAATACTTCGAGGCCGATGACGCTTCCCGTCAGGTGCCACAGGTCCAGTTCTGACCCGCTTCAGGCCCGTCCGGTAAGCCGCCGGCCGGGCCCGTATTGTCTTAAGAGAGGGAAGACATGCGGATACGATTCATTCGCGCCGGAATCATCAGCATTGTTGCCACGGTGGTGTTGGCAGTTATCACCTTGGCGATAATCGGGACTTCCGCGTTCGGCGATTCGGCCGACCTCAGCTACCGCACGCTGGACTATGACGTGACCGCCACCGCGAACGGTGATTTGAAGGTCACGCAGCATATCGACGTCAAGATGCGTGAGCGTACCGACAGTGACGACAACACCAAGCCGTGGAAGCAGCTGTTCCAGCAATACACGCTGAACTCCGGCACCTTGACTGATATCAGCGATATCAGCGTGCGCAACGTCACCGACGGCATCGACTACGCACAACAGAGCGAGCCCAAGCTGCCCAGTGACGTCTCTTCCGACAAGGAATGGAACAGCGACTACGCCAACCATTGGTATGTCGCCGATGTGAGCGATGGCAGCGACCATCCAAAGGCATACACGCCCGGTACCGATGGCCTCAAGCCCAGCGCCTCCGCCACCGAAGATGACACAACCGTGGAGATCGGCTGGAATATTCCGGTCACCACCGAGGCCGACAGCATGAAGTTCGATGTAAGCTTCACCATGCACGATGTGGCCACCAAATGGAAAGACGTGGCCTCCTTCCAATGGGAGCCGTTCGGCAAGAAGAACCAAGTGCCTATCGGCACGGTCACCGGCACCGTCCATTTCCCCAACGGCATCACCGGCAAAACCTCATGGACATGGCTGCACACCGAGCGCACCTCGGAAACCAAGCGCAACAGCGACGGCAGCTACACGTTCATGGCCTACAACATCCACAATGGCGACTACCTCGATGTGGTCGCGGCGTTCGATGCCGCCAAAGCCAAGGGCATCGCCCGCAAGGGAACCGGCAATCATCTCAAGGACCTGAAACAGGACGAATATAAGCAACAGCAGCGCTGGCTCGACAAGCAACGATTCGCTGCCAGAGCTCGTCTCGTGTCCTGGATTGTCAGCATCGTGCTCGGCATCGCGTTGTGCGCGTGGGGTATCTGGGCTGTGATCTCCAGCAACCGGCGTGCGCAATACCGTGGCAGCGTCGAATACTGGCGCGACCAGCCCGGCATCAGTCCGGCTTCCGCAGCCCGTCTGATTCGCGTGGTCGATCCGTCGACGCGCCAATCCGATGAAGACCGCCAGCTGACCGCCACCATGCTGTCGCTCGCCGTCAAGAAGGCCATTGCCGTCTATCCGGGGCCGTCGGACATGTATCGCGGCATCGACATGAGCCAGGCCACGCCGGTAGGCTTGAGCCAAATGATTGCCGCCGACCAAGGCAAGCAGTATGCGGCAGGCATCACCAGCACCATCGTGATTCTGCCGCTCGCCATTGATGAGGCACCCAACGCGCAACAGTTGGGATTGAGCGAATCGGAAGATGCGCTGCTGAACCTGCTCATCGTCATTTCGCAGCGCGTGGGCAGCCCGGTATTCGACCTGAACCAGATGAAGGCGACCTGCCAGAACTGGCAAGACGGCTATATTGAGCTCGGCAAATTCACCGGTGCATGCAGCATGGAATACCAGCGGCTGGGTGCCACGCGCTCTGTGGGCTGGCAATGGATCCTACCCGGCGTACTGGCCGTCGTGCTGGGATTTGGTTCGCTGCTGGCCAACAGCTTTATCGGATACCCGGTGGCTGGTCTTATCGAGCTGCCGATATTCCTGGTCGGCCTGTTCTGCTCGATGGCCGGCGCGGTGACCGTGCTCACCGACCAAGGCCAGGATATTGCCGGCCGGACTCTGGGCCTTAAGCGTTATATGGAAGACTTCTCCAACTTCACCGACCGTGGTACCGCCGATTTGGCCTTGTGGGATTGGTATATGGTCTACGCCGCCGCGTTTGGCATTTCCGATCGCGTGATGCGTGAGCTGGCCAAGGCCTATCCTCAGGTCAACGATCCGGCTTGGCTGGATGCCAACGCCTCCAACTCGTTGTTCTACTGGAACTACCGCCCGTATGGCTGGTACAGCCACCGCCATAATGGTCCGTTCGACCACGATGCTGCCGGGCAGATGGACCCGGGCATTAGCGGCCCAGCTCCGGCTTACGGAGGCACATCGTTTGCCGGCGGATTCTCCGACCTCGGCTCGCAGCTGAACTCCGGACTCGCTGACATCAGCTCGACCATCAGCGCGGCAGCACCATCCGCCGATTCCGGTGGCGATTTCTCCAGCTTCGGCTCGGGTGGCGGCTCCGGTTTCGGTGGCTCGTTCGGCGGTTCGGGTGGCGGCTCGTTCGGTGGGCGGTAAATCCAGCGTTCTGCTTACGCTGGAATCGGACACAGACCGTCTCATTACTGTTGAAGGGAATCACCATGGCATTGTTCCGTAACCTCGGACCGTTCTCCACCACCGCCATCGGCCACGGCGAAATGCCGCTGACCATCGAAAACAACCGCGGCCACGACGTCGGCATCGAAACCCTGCACGCCTCGCTTGACGCCGGCTGCCGCCACATCGACACCGCTTGGGCCCTACTACTGCTCCGGCGGCGAAGAACAGACCGGTGAAAAGCTGGTGCGCGAGGCCCTTGAGACCTGGAAGGGGTCGAAGGACGAGGTGCTGGTGGCCACCAAGGTGGGCCACTTCGCAACTTCACCGACGGCCGCCCCACGTGGGATGTGGACGGTCGCCCGGAGAACCTGATTCGGCGCGGCAAGGAGAGCGCACTGGCGCTCGGCGTGGGACACCATTGACCTGCTGTACTTCCACCGCCCTGATCCGAAGGTGCCGTACAACGACGTCCGTCGAAGCCATCAAGCAGCTGGTGGAC
>ENA-OQBD01000773-OQBD01000773.1-human-gut-metagenome-genome-assembly--contig:-NODE-773-length-16432-cov-5.659552_pt1 | contig 16432 bp, 19 predicted proteins | sample MGYA00242742_ERZ504543 | MGnify/ENA primary metagenome ERZ504543 (study PRJEB26092, sample SAMD00036239) | human gut metagenome | host: Homo sapiens | study: EMG produced TPA metagenomics assembly of...
ATAAGATCAGCAGTTGAATAAATCAAATTCAACAATATCTAATCACGAGCCACGGCTGGCACTATCCAAACGTGGCTCCTGTTTTTTCAACATGAAATTCACAAGATCCCGGTGTATTCCACATATATCCGGCATTCGTTTCTTTACTTAATAGTTCAATAACTCTTCCAGGCATCAGCCTCTTTGGCATTACGGGCTTTTGCACGCATTTTCTTACTGAAAATGATTCCCAGCAGCTTATCGGCATCAAACGTAGCACTGATACCCGCCCCCACCATCAAAGCGCTAGGAGTAAATTTGCCTGCCGGCGCAGGTTCCAAACGAGGATCATAGCCTGCCAACAACTCTTTGTTGATAGGAATCTCTACATAAATTTGTTCCTCTTCCGGAGTTTCAAACGGTCCGTACGGCAATAACCTGATATACCCTCTACCATCTATTGTATCCATTTGAGAGATATAATAACGAGGAAGTTCCGTTTCAAACTTCATGTTTTTTTTAGGGAAGGGAGTTGATTTCATTTTCCACTTTTCGGGATTGAACAATCTGTCAATCTCTTTCTGTGTTTCATCATCTATCACAATTTCTACTTGACCGCTCAATAGTTGCTGCAAACGCAAAGAGTCCTGTTTGGTCAACTGCTTGGTCTCATTCGTTCTCTGGGCAAATGACAACACCGAGAAACAAAGACATAACAAAAGGAAGAATATACGTTTCATAGCTATCTATTTTTAGTAACTTCCTAAAGATACGCAAAAGTAACGTATGTTCATCCTTTTCAAGTCTTTTTCTTTCGTTCTTTTTTTCGTTAATTCTGGTAATAAACTCGTTTTACCCTATTAGACACACTGGTCAAGATCTCGTATGGAATAGTTTCCAGAATCTCTGACAGGACAGTGACCGGTAAATCATCTCCAAAAATGATAGCTTTATCCCCTTCCTTACAATCAATATCCGTCACATCAATCATGCATACATCCATACAGATATTACCCACGTATGGCGCTTTCTGCCCATTCACCAAACAGTAGGCATGTCCATTTCCCAAACGTCGGTTCAGCCCGTCGGCATAGCCGATAGGAATAGCGGCAATGCGGGAATCCCTTTCCAAAATGTCCTTTACGACTATACCCCACTGTTTCCTCCTTAGGAACCTCATGAATCTGAAGAATAGTGGTTTTTAATGTACTTACATTATGGATGATCTGATTGGTAAACGGATCAATTCCATAAAGACCGATTCCCAAACGCACCATATCGAACTGAGCACCCGGATAACGTTCTATCCCGGCTGTATTACAGATATGACGCAATATCTTATGCTGAAAAGCCTCCTGCAAACATTCAGAAGCAGCTTCAAACATTTCTATCTGTCTGCGCGTAAACGAATCAAACTGAGCCCGTCACTGCCTACCAAATGGGAGAATACAGAACGTGGAATAACAGCTGTCTGTTTCTTCAGACGGTCTATCAGTTCCGGAATCTCTTCGGGTGCAAAACCCAAACGGTGCATTCCCGTATCCAATTTAATATGAATGGGGAAATTCGTTACCCCTTCTTTTTCGGCAGCTTTAATCAGTTCATTCAATAAATGGAAACTGTAAACCTCGGGTTCCAATTTATAATCAAACATGGTCTTGAATGCTGTCAACTCAGGATTCATAATCATAATGGAACAGGTAATTCCCGCTTTCCTCAGATCCGAACCTTCATCAGCTACAGCTACCGCCAAGTAATCCACACGATGATCTTGCAGTGTCTTAGCTATCTCGTATGAACCGGCACCGTATGCAGAAGCCTTCACCATACATACCATTTTTGTTTCCGGTTTCAGTTTGCTGCGATAATAATTCAAGTTATCAACCAAATCATTCAAATTGATCTCCAAAATGGTTTCATGCACTTTCAGTTCCAAACGATCTGAAATCCGGTCAAAATGAAAAGCCCGCGAACCTTTTACCAAAATCACCTCATTACGCAGCCCAGCCAGCAAATCCGACTCCAACAGTTCTTCTGTAGTACGGAAAAAATACTTTTCTATCTCAAAACGGGCAGCAGCAGTCCGAATTTCCTCTCCTACCCCGATAATCTTCTCTACTCCCCGGCTATGTACCAATTCGGCTACCTGACGATAAAGCAGTTTGCTGCTCTGTCCTGTTTCAAGCATATCCGAGAGGATAAGTGTCCGTTTTTTTCCTTTATCATCAGAACGACGCGACATAAAGTCAAGAGCAATATCCAAAGAAGCCAAATCCGAATTATAACTATCATTGATCAACACACAGCCATTCTTGCCCTCTTTTACCTCCAGACGCATAGCAATCTGTTCCAAACGCGCCATGCGCTCGGTTATTTGTTCAGGGGAAACCATCATATACAAAGCCACAGCCAGACAATGCAGCGAATTCTCAATAGAAGCGTCATCTATAAAAGGAATACTAAATTCATTCGGCATCCCCAGATAACGGTATTTAATAGTGGTAACATGTTCTCCTTTTTGAATAGACTCAATAAACAACGGACGTTCATTGTCCTTTTTCGACCAAGCAATCTCACGCGAGGTAAAAAGAGATTTTGCCACACACGAACTGATCAGTTCGTTATCGCCATCATAAATGATGACGTCACAGTCTTTGAACAAAGTAAGCTTCTCCATACATTTATCCTGTAAAGAGAAAAAGTTCTCTTGGTGCGCACCACCAATATTAGTCAAAATCCCTACAGTAGGTTTAATGATAGTCTGCAACGCCTCCATTTCACCCATTTCGGAAATACCCGCTTCAAAAATAGCCAACTCAGTGCGTTCATTCATCAACCATACCGAAAGTGGCACACCTATCTGTGAATTATAGCTTACGTGGCGAACGGGTTACCACACGGTCCGGGCTCAGCAATTGATACAACCATTCCTTCACAATGGTTTTTCCATTGCTGCCTGTAATTTCCTATAACCGGAATCTGAAACTGCTCCCGATGCTTTTCCGCCAATTTCTGTAATCCTTTCAGAGGATTGGCCAACTGCAGGAAATTCGCATCTTGAAAAGATTTCATATCAGCCGGCAATTCGCCCACTACAAAATTACGGACTCCACGTTCATACAATTCCGGAAGATATTTATGCCCGTCATTCCGTTTGGTTTTTAAAGCAAAAAAATAATGTTTCTTCCGGAAAGCACAATGAACGGCTATCAGTTAAAATCCAATCAATCTGTGCACTACGGTCCCCAAACCGCTTTGCTCCCAGAACTTTTTCTATATTTTCAATCGAGCTTGACATTGTTCTAATTCTTTTTGAAGGTCAAAATACGGGAACTTTTCTTTAAGTCGCTCTATCTTTAACACTATTTGAGTTAAAAATTTGCGATATGTTTCAGATTGGGCATTAAACGGTTTGTGAGCTAAAGCCTTCCGGATATCCTCCCACTCTTTCATTATTCTATCCGTTTCTTTACTAAAATAACATTCTGTAAAACATTCCCATAAATAAGATACAGCAACAGGAGAAGGATGCAACATGTCATCTGCATAAAAACGATAATCACGAAGTTCATCCATCATGATTTCATAAGAAGGGAAATAGTAACAATCAGACCAGCGGCGGCATAATTCATCCACCGCAAGAAGCAAAGTGGACTTACTTATCTGATTACCATGCATACCATCTTTGCTATGCCGTATGGGGCTGACAGTGAAAAGTATCTTCAAGAACGGATTTACTTTTCTCAATTCCACCAACACACATTCCCATTCAGTGACAATTTCCTCTACCGTAAGAAGTTGTCGGGTAAAAAGGCTGTCGGGCTGTTTGTGGCAATTTCCTACCACCATGGTCCTTTCCTTCAGCCAATAAGCAAATGCAGTCCCCCAAGTAATAACCAGCCAATCAAGCTGAGGAAGTCCGGCTGAAGCCTGTTCCAGCCGCGTATTTATAGAAGACAAACAAGATGCTGCCGTAGAGGCTGAAAAAGCGCTATGATGCATCCAACTGTGCCAACAGCCTCCGGCATAGAACAAATCCTCCTCCGTATATGTTTGATGGGATAGAATTTGCCAAAGAGCTTCCACTATGGATAAAGGATTATAGAGGATTCCAAAAGGATTTACATCACAACGGAACTTATTTGCCAACAACAAATTTCCGATGTTTTCTGCAAAACAAGAGCCAAATAGCATGATTCGGTCCGAATGCCGGATTTCTGTTTCCCTTTTAGGTAATTCTACTTGCGTTCTGAAATTCATACGATAAGGAAAGCTTTTAAAATTTAAGGGCAAATGTAATCATAATACACATATTTATGCTATTTTTGCACGATATTTATCATATCATAGGAATGGAACAGGATAATTTATATAACTTACTGCAAAGCATAGATACTCCGGATGATTTGCGCCATTTAAGCGCAGACAAACTGCCCGAAGTGTGTAAAGAGCTAAGGCAAAAGATTATAGATGAGCTCTCATGTAATCCGGGGCATTTCGGTTCCAGTTTGGGCGTAATAGAACTGACCGTCGCCTTACATTATGTATTCAACACACCCTATGACCGCATTGTATGGGATGTAGGGCATCAAGCTTACGGGCATAAAATTTTAACCGGACGCCGGGATGCGTTCTGTACCAACCGTAAACTGAATGGCATACGTCCTTTTCCTTCTCCATCCGAAAGTGAATATGACACATTTACTTGCGGGCATGCGTCAAATTCTATTTCCGCAGCTTTAGGTATGGCTGTAGCAGCCAAAAAGCACGGAGAGAATAACCGGCATGTCGTTGCTGTAATTGGTGACGGTTCCATGAGTGGAGGGCTGGCTTTCGAAGGGCTGAACAATGCCTCGGCAACTCCTAATAACCTTCTGATTATCCTGAATGACAACAACATGGCTATAGACCGTAGTGTAGGAGGCATGAAACAATATCTGTTGAACCTGCAAATGTCTGAAGGATACAACCGGATACGCTATAAAATATCACAAATGTTCCATCGATGGGGTATCCTGAACGAAGAACGCCGGAAAAGCCTGATACGATTTAACAACAGCCTGAAATCCATGCTGGTACAACAGCAAAACGTATTTGAAGGCATGAATATCCGTTATTTCGGACCTATTGATGGACACGATGTCAACAATTTGGCACGTGTATTAAAAGAGATTAAAGATATGCAAGGACCTAAACTGCTCCATATACATACCACCAAAGGAAAAGGTTTCGGTCCGGCAGAAAAAGCTGCCACCATCTGGCATGCTCCGGGCATATTCGACAAGGAAACCGGAGAGCGTATCGTTGTCGATACCAAAGGAATGCCCCCTTTGTTTCAGGATGTTTTTGGAAATACCCTATTGGAACTGGCCCAAACAAATGATAAAATCGTAGGAGTCACTCCCGCAATGCCCTCAGGGTGCTCTATGAACATATTAATGAAAGCCATGCCCGAAAGAGGTTTTGATGTGGGAATTGCCGAAGGACATGCCGTTACCTTTTCAGGAGGAATGGCAAAAGATGGTCTATTGCCTTTCTGCAATATCTATTCGTCTTTCATGCAACGTGCCTATGACAATGTGATTCACGATATAGCGATCCAAAAACTCAATGTAGTATTGTGCCTGGACCGCGCTGGATTGGTAGGAGAAGACGGTCCTACTCATCACGGAGCATTCGATCTGGCTTATATGAGACCGATACCCAATCTCATTGTGGCCTCCCCTTACAACGAACATGAACTGCGTTGTTTGATGTATACCGCCCAGCTACCTGACAAAGGTCCTTTTGTCATCCGTTATCCACGTGGAAGAGGTTCATTGGTAGACTGGAAATGTCCAATGCAAGAGATTGAGATAGGAAAAGGAAGAAAATTGAAAGAAGGAAAAGACATAGCGGTCATTACGCTGGGGCCCATTGGCGTTCAAGCAGAAAAGGCTATCACACATGCCGAACAGGAAACAGGAAAAAGCATTGCTCACTATGATTTGCGTTTCTTAAAGCCGTTAGATGAAAGTATGTTACACGAAATAGGCAAGAGATTCAAGCAAGTGGTCACTGTTGAAGACGGTGTGCTAAAAGGTGGAATGGGCAGTGCCATACTGGAATTTATGGCAGACAATGAGTATAATCCGCAAATAAAACGTATCGGACTACCGGATCAATTTGTCCAGCATGGTTCAGTAAAAGAACTATATCATATTTGCGGCATGGACGAAGAAGGTATTTACAAAGTTTTGATATCATTCTAAGAGAGACGAACAATGAAAATCATTATTGCAGGAGCAGGAGCAGTAGGCACCCATCTGGCGAAATTATTATCGGATGAAAAGCAAGACATCATTTTGATGGATGAAAACGAAGAAAAGTTGAGCAAACTTGATTCCAACTTCGATTTAATGACTGTCAATGCATCCCCCACCTCCATTTCCGGCCTTAAGAATGCAGGAGTGGCAGGCGCGGATTTATTTATCGGGGTCATGCCGGAAGAAAGCCGCAATATGACGGCCTGTATGTTGGCTACCAATATGGGGGCAAAAAAGACTGTAGCCCGGATTGACAATTACGAATATTTACTTCCTAAACATAAAGAATTCTTTTCCCAACTAGGAGTACACTCACTGATTTATCCGGAAATGCTGGCCGCCAAAGATATAGTAGATGCCATCAAAATGAGCTGGATACGCCAATGGTGGGAATTTTGCGGTGGTGCATTGGTCCTGATAGGTACCAAAATGCGCGAAACGGCAGAAATTCTGAACGTTCCCCTTCATGAACTGGGAGGACGTAATATTCCATTCCACATTGTAGCTATCAAACGGGGAAATGAAACAATCATCCCCCGGGGAGATGATGTTATCAAACTGCATGATATTGTTTATTTCACAACAACAAAGAAATACATTCCCTATATCCGCAAGATTACAGGAAAAGAAAATTATCCCGATGTACGCAATGTGATGATTATGGGCGGCAGCCGCATAGCTGTTCGCACCACACAATATGTACCGGATTACATGCAGGTCAAGATTATTGAAAATGACATCAACAGATGTAACCGGCTGACCGAAGTGGTAGATGACAAAGTAATGATTATCAACGGAGATGGACGGGATATGGATCTGCTCATGGAAGAAGGGTTAAAAAACACGGAAGCATTTGTCGCTCTGACGGACAATTCTGAAACAAACATTCTGGCTTGTCTTGCCGCCAAACGTATGGGAGTAACCAAAACTGTGGCAGAAGTAGAAAATATCGATTATATCAGCATGGCAGAAAGCCTGGATATCGGTACGGTTATCAATAAAAAAATGATTGCCGCCAGCCATATCTATCAAATGATGCTGGATGCAGATGTTTCCAACGTAAAATGTCTGACTTTTGCCAATGCTGATGTAGCCGAATTTACGGTTAAAAACGGTTCACGTATAACCAAATGCGCTGTCAAAGATGCCGGCCTTCCCAAAGGTGCCACCATTGGCGGACTGATTCGCAACGGTGAAGGGATACTGGTGACAGGTAATACCGTCATCCAACCTAACGACCATGTCGTAGTATTCTGTCTAGGTATGATGATTAAGAAAATAGAAAAATTCTTCAATTGATGATAAATGCAAAAATGATAGCCCGGATTATGGGGGCGTTATTCTTCATCGAAGCGGGGTTTCTTATTCTATGCTCGTTTCTCGCTGTCTATTATAATGAATCAGATATTTCAGCTTTCCTATATTCTGCCGCAATAACAGCCGGAGCAGGTAGCATAGCCGCTTTAGCAGGGAAAAATGCAGAAAAGAGAATCAGCCGCCGCGATGGATACGTTATTGTAACCCTTGCCTGGGTGTTTTTTTCTTTATTCGGTATGCTTCCATTCTATCTAAGCAGATATATTCCCACTATAACGGATGCTTTTTTTGAAACCATGTCAGGATTCACCACCACCGGAGCAAGTATTTTGGACAATATAGAGTCATTGCCACACGGGCTTTTGTTCTGGCGAAGTATGACACAATGGATCGGAGGATTAGGAATTGTCTTTTTTACTATTGCCGTATTACCGATTTTCGGAGTAGGCAGTGTACAATTATTTGCAGCGGAAGCCACCGGTCCCACCCATGATAAAGTACATCCGCGTATTGGAGTTACGGCCAAATGGATTTGGACTATCTATTTGGGGCTGACCATTACAGAGATTATCCTGCTGGTTGCTGGAGGCATGAACTTTTTCGACAGTGTATGTCATTCTCTGACTACTACCGCCACAGGAGGATATTCAACCAAACAAAATAGCATTGCCGCCTTCAACTCTCCTTACATAGAATATATAATTACGCTATTCATGTTTTTGGCAGGTATCAATTTCACCTTACTATATCTACTGTTCCTAAAAGGAAATTTCAAACGCTTACTCCAAAATACAGAACTCCACTGGTATTTGGGAACTGTGGGATTTTTTACCCTTTTCACTACCGTCACTCTTATTTTCACCAGTCCGTTCGGTATTGAAGAATCTTTCCGTAAAGCCATATTTCAGGTTGTTTCCTTACAAACCACTACCGGATTCATTTCTGCAGATTATATGACTTGGGTACCTGTACTTTGGACATTAATGTGCATCATCATGCTGTTTGGAGCTTGTGCCGGATCCACCACAGGAGGAATAAAATGTATACGCATAGCCATTATGAGCCGTGTTTCTAAAAATGAATTCAAACATATCATTCATCCCAATGCTATACTTCCTGTACGTATCAACCGCCAAGTTATTTCATCAACAACCAAGTCAGCAGTACTTGCATTCATTTTTCTATATATGGCTATTATTTTTATTGGATGGCTGGTTCTTATGCTGTTTGGAGTAGGGTTTGAAGAAGCTTATAGCGTAGTCATTTCCAGTTTGGGCAATGTAGGACCAGGTATTGGAAAATGCGGCCCTTCCTATTCATGGAACGGGTTGCCGGATGCAGCAAAATGGATAAGTGCAATATTGATGCTGATAGGGCGTTTGGAATTATTTACCGTACTTCTGCTCTTCATGCCGAGTTTTTGGAAAAAGCATTGACATTTACGTCCTATAACCATTTTTATACATAAATAATTCAAAAAATCTCAATGAAGCTTCAAATATTGGCTATCTTTGCACCCTCATTTAAAGGGTAACAAGATGAATAATATGTTGAGATACATTGTATATATCCTATTATTTCTACTGTTTACGATAACAGTAGATCAGGATTATCATACGGTTGAGACAACAGATTTACCCCCACAGACCTCTTGTTACCAGCAACAACAAGACCCCTGCAAAAGAACAGTGGACTTCCTGTTTACCAACAATTTTGCAGATATGCCACAAATAGCCATATCACTTGACAACCCTTCCACATCAAAGTTCAAATGTATAGTCCGCATTTTAGCAGCATTGAACGAACTTAAAAAGCAGGAGCTACAAACAAACCATATAGTTTGCCACACTTTTCATTCGCTTTACACTGATGCAGTAGATTATTATATCTATGCACTCCGGCGGATCATCATTTAATTTTTAATCTTTTTTCAGCATTTTGCTGAGTAGAAATCCTTATAACAAACGTCTTATAAGGAAAATTTTTCTATTCGTTTGTCTAATCAAAAAGAGTTTAGATATGTATTTTACATTATTAGTTGTCGTTATCCTGACGGCAATCGCATTAGTTGCCGTAGCATTGGGAATTGCCCGTGCCATTTCTCCCCGTTCATACAACTCACAAAAGGGAGAAGCTTACGAATGTGGTATTCCTACGCGGGGACGGTCGTGGATGCAATTCAAAGTAGGTTATTATCTATTTGCTATCCTCTTCCTGATGTTCGATGTGGAAACAGTATTTTTATTTCCTTGGGCTGTAGTGGTACAAAACCTAGGAGTGTACGGTCTGTTTAGCATCCTTTTCTTTTTAGTTATATTAGTTTTAGGTCTGGCATATGCCTGGAAGAAAGGAGCGTTGGAATGGAAGTAAAGAAACCAACCATAAAGTCTATTCCTTATGAAGACTTCAAAGACAATGAGTATTTGGAAAACATGGTCAAGCAGCTCAATGAAGGCGGTACCAAAGTATTGGTGGGCTGTTTGGATGACCTTATCAACTGGGGACGCAGCAATTCGTTGTGGCCGCTTACATTTGCAACCAGTTGTTGTGGAATCGAGTTTATGGCAGTGGGTGCTGCCCGGTATGATTTCGCCCGCTTCGGGTTTGAAGTAGCCCGTGCCAGTCCGCGCCAGGCAGATATGATCATGGTAGCAGGAACTATCACACACAAGATGGCTCCGGTACTAAAACGTTTGTATGACCAGATGGCGGATCCTAAATACGTCATTGCAGTAGGCGGATGCGCCATTAGCGGCGGTCCTTTTAAAAAATCATATCACGTATTGAACGGAGTAGACAAAATTCTTCCCGTTGACGTATATATTCCCGGATGTCCGCCCCGACCTGAAGCCTTGTTGTACGGCATGATACAATTGCAACGTAAAGTAAAACTGGAAAAATTCTTCGGCGGAGTGAACCGCAAAGAAAATGAACCACAAAATCCCGAACAAGCATGAGTGAAAGAATAGAAATACCTGCCGAAAAGCTACATGAAGAAATGCTGAAATTGCGGCAGGGTAAACATATGGATTTTCTACGCAGCCTTACCGGAATGGACTGGGGCGAAGAAGGACTAGGTGTAGTCTATCATCTGGAAGATACGAATACAAGAGAAAATATAGTGGTCAGCACTCGCACAACCAACCGAGAAAAGCCGGAACTTCCTAGTGTAAGTGATATTTGGAAAGGTGCTGAATTCAATGAACGCGAAGTGTACGACTATTATGGTATCCGCTTTATAGGACATCCTGATATGCGCCGTTTGTTCCTGCGTGATGACTGGGTAGGCTATCCATTGCGTAAGGACTACGATGAAAGCCTCAACCCACTCCGTATGACCAATGAGGAACCTGTAGACACGACACAATATATAGAAGTACAACATGATGGCAGTGTAATAGAAAAACGCGAAACCATTTTTGATGAGGACGAATATATCATTAACATAGGTCCTCAACATCCGGCAACCCACGGTGTACTTCGTTTTCGTGTTTCACTGGAAGGTGAGATTATCAAAAAACTGGATGTGCACTGCGGATACATCCATCGAGGTATCGAAAAAATGTGCGAAAGTCTTACCTATCCCCAAACCTTGGCCCTGACCGACCGTTTGGATTATTTAGGTGCGCACCAAAACCGCCATGCTCTCTGTATGTGCATTGAACAGGCAATGGGCGTAGAAGTAAGCGAACGGGTACAATACATTCGTACCATTATGGACGAATTGCAACGTATAGATTCTCACTTGCTTTTCTTCTCCTGTCTCTGTATGGATATGGGTGCCTTGACCGCATTCTTCTATGGATTCCGTGATCGTGAGAAGATATTGGATATCTTCGAAGCAACTACCGGAGGACGTTTGATACAGAATTATAACACCATTGGAGGAGTACAAGCTGATATCGCTCCGGACTTTGTACAGAAAGTAAAAGAATTCATTGCTTATCTGCGTCCGATGCTAAAAGAATACCATGAAGTATTCACCGGAAATGTCATTGCCCAAGAACGTTTGAAAGGTGTGGGAGTTCTTTCACGGGAAGATGCCATCTCTTTCGGAGCGACAGGAGGTACAGGACGCGCCAGCGGTTGGGCATGCGATGTCCGCAAGCGTCATCCCTATGCGATGTATGGCAAGGTAGATTTTAAAGAGATTGTCCACACTGAAGGTGACTGCTTTGCACGTTATATGGTCCGTATGGAAGAAATACTGGAAAGTATGGATATCATTGAGCAACTGATAGACAATATTCCTGAAGGGAACTATCAGGAAAAGATGAAACCGATTATACGTGTGCCCGAAGGGAATTATTATGCCGCAGTGGAAGGTTCTCGCGGAGAGTTCGGTGTTTATCTGGAAAGTCGTGGAGACAAATTTCCTTACCGCATGAAATTCCGCGCTACCGGTTTGCCTTTAGTATCAGCAATGGAAACTATGTGCCGCAACGCAAAAATTGCCGACTTAATTGCTATTGGTGGAACGGTGGATTATGTAGTACCGGATATTGACCGATAATAATGTGCCGATTCTTCAATATACAATTTGGAGAATGCACTATTTATCAGACTGAGAATTAACAAATTAAATAATTACAAGTTTGCCTATTGGCAAATTAGCAAATTGACACATTATTAAATTATGTTCGATTTTAGTATAGTCACCCAATGGGTACACTCACTGCTCACGTCATTTATGCCTGAAGAACTGGCAGTGCTCATAGAATGTATAGTAATTGGCGTATGTATCATGTTGGCATATGCAGTTATTGCTATCATTATGATTTTCATGGAACGTAAAGTGTGCGCCGCTTTCCAATGCCGCTTGGGGCCAATGCGTGTAGGTCCCCAAGGTACCATACAGGTGTTTGCCGATGTATTCAAGATGTTGATCAAGGAAATTATCACCATCCGGCATGCTGACAAGTTCCTGTACAATTTGGCACCTTACATTGTTATCCTCGCCTCTATCATGGCTTTCAGTTGCCTACCCATCAACAAGGGCATGGAGGTCCTTGATTTCAATGTAGGTATTTTCTTCTTATTGGCAGCATCCAGTATCGGCGTGGTAGGTATTTTGCTGGCAGGTTGGAGTTCCAATAACAAATATTCATTAATCGGAGCCATGCGAAGTGGCGCTCAAATGATTAGTTATGAATTATCTGTAGGATTAAGCATCCTTACCATTGTAATCTTAACAGATACCATGCAACTAAGCGAAATTGTAGAACGCCAAGCTGACGGCTGGTTCCTTTTTAAAGGACATATACCTGCATTGATCGCTTTTATCATTTATCTGATAGCCGGAAATGCAGAAGTCAACCGCGGCCCGTTTGACTTGCCTGAAGCAGAAAGTGAACTGACTGCGGGATATCATACCGAATATTCCGGTATGCACTTCGGCCTGTTCTATGTGGCAGAATTTGTAAACTTGTTTATCATCGCCGCAGTAGCCACAACCATCTTCCTGGGAGGATGGATGCCGCTACATATTCCTGGGCTAGACGGATTCAATGCCATCATGGATTATATACCCGGATTTATTTGGTTCTTTGGCAAGTCATTCTTTGTAGTATGGTTACTAATGTGGATCAAATGGACATTTCCCCGTCTGCGTATTGACCAAATTCTAACGCTGGAATGGAAGTACTTGGTTCCAATAGGTTTGTGCAACCTGTTGTTGATGGTAATTATTGTTGTATTTAAATTACATTTCTGATGAAAGAAGAAAAACATTCCTATATAAAAGGGCTGCTTCATGGCATCGGTACATTACTTACCGGCATGAAAGTGACAGGACGAGAGTTCTTCACTCCTAAAGTCACTGAACAATATCCCGAAAACCGTGCCACATTAAAAATATCGCCCCGTTTCCGAGGACGGCTTATCATGCCGGTTGATGAGAATGGTAATAACAAATGTATTGCTTGCGGACTTTGCCAGATGGCTTGCCCCAATGATACAATCACCATTACCAGCGAATCTGTGACCAACGAAGAAACAGGCAAGAAAAAGAAAATATTAGTAAAGTATGAGTACGACCTGGGAGCCTGTATGTTCTGTCAACTTTGTGTGAACGCTTGTCCACACGATGCCATTCGGTTCGATACAGAATTCGAAAATGCTGTATTCGACCGCAGCAAACTAGTTCTCACTCTGAACAAAAAATAAAAAACAAACGATATTATGACACTACAACTAATTGTATTCATTGTACTGGCGTTGTTTATCGCTGTCTGTTCGGTATTGGCAGTCACGACCTCACGTATCTTGCGTGCAGCAACTTATCTGCTGTTCGTTTTATTTGGTACAGCAGGTATTTACTTCCAACTCAACTACTCATTCTTGGGAGCTGTACAATTACTGATTTACGCCGGTGGTATAACAGTGCTTTATGTATTTAGTATCTTATTGACCTCTTCACAGGGAGACAAAGCAGAGAGATTAAAAAATGGAAAGATGGTGGCCGGAGCTATTTCTACTATAGCAGGACTGGCTATCTGTCTGTTCGTCATGCTGAAGAACGAATTCTTGCCCTCTCATTTTGTTCATGGTGAACTGGATGTACGCACGATCGGTCATGCACTGATGGGCATGGAAAAATATCAATATATCCTTCCTTTCGAAGTAATCAGCGTGTTATTACTCGCTTGCATCGTAGGAGGAATCCTAATCGCTAGAAAAAGATAGAACTTATGGTACACATGGAATATTATCTGGTGGTTTCCACCTTTATGATGTTTGCGGGAATCTATGGTTTCTTCACCCGCCGCAATTTATTGGCCATGCTCATCAGTGTGGAACTGATACTGAATTCGGTAGACATCAACTTCGCCGTATTCAACCGATACCTCTTTCCCGAAGAACTGGAAGGCCTTTTTTTTCGCCCTGTTCGCTATCGGCGTGAGTGCGGCTGAAACAGCAGTAGCTATTGCTATCATTATCAATATCTACCGCAATGTACGCAATATCCAAGTGAAGAACTTAAATGAAATGAAAAACTAATTATGGAACATACAATACTAATCCTTATCCTACCTTTCCTCAGTTTCCTGATACTGGGGCTGGCAGGTATGCGTATGAAGAACGGATTGGCAGGGACCATCGGCACCGTTTCACTGGCAGGGGTGACGTTGCTTTCCTACCTCACTGCCTTCAATTATTTTGCAGGAGGGCGTACGGCAGAAGGCGTCTATCCTACTCTCACACCTTATAATTTTGAATGGTTACCTTTCACAACGAACCTGCATATTGACATGGGAATCATGCTTGACCCTATTTCAGTTATGATGCTAGTCGTTATTTCCACCGTCAGTCTGATGGTACATATCTATTCATTCGGATATATGAAAGGTGAAAAAGGCTTTCAACGTTACTACGCATTTCTTAGCCTGTTTACCATGTCCATGCTGGGGCTCGTAGTAGCAACTAATATTTTCCAGATGTATGTCTTTTGGGAACTGGTAGGTGTTTCTTCTTATCTACTTATCGGCTTTTATTACACCAAGAAAGAAGCGATTGCTGCCAGTAAAAAAGCATTTATTGTTACCCGTTTCGCTGATTTAGGCTTTCTGATCGGTATCTTGATTTACGGCTATTATGCCGAAACATTCTCGTTCACCCCCCAACTTCAGGTACTTGCAGTTGCCGGAAGTATGATACCATTGGCCTTGGGGCTAATGTTTATCGGTGGTGCCGGTAAAAGTGCGATGTTTCCATTGCACATCTGGTTACCGGATGCTATGGAAGGTCCTACTCCTGTCAGTGCATTAATCCATGCTGCTACCATGGTAGTAGCCGGTGTATATCTGGTAGCCCGTATGTTCCCGTTGTTTGTAGGATATGCGCCCGAAGTGCTGCACTGGATAGCTTATATCGGTGCGTTCACTGCATTCTACGCCGCTAGTGTGGCGTGTGCACAAAGCGATATCAAACGTGTGCTCGCCTTCTCCACTATATCTCAAATTGGATTTATGATTGTCGCATTAGGCGTTTGTACTTCCATGAACCCTCATGAAGGAGGACTAGGCTACATGGCATCCATGTTCCACCTGTTCACACATGCCATGTTCAAGGCATTGCTGTTCTTAGGAGCCGGATGTATCATTCATGCCGTACACAGTAACGAGATGAGCGCCATGGGAGGACTTCATAAATTCATGCCCGTCACCCACTGGACATTCCTGATTGCTTGTCTGGCTATCTCGGGTATTTGGCCATTCTCAGGTTTTTTCTCTAAAGACGAAATTCTGACTGCCTGCTTCCAATTCAGTCCTGTTATGGGATGGATAATGACAGGCATTGCCGCCATGACAGCATTTTATATGTTCCGCCTTTATTATTGTATTTTCTGGAATGGAGAATGGAAAGGACACTCCCACGAATCCGGACCTGATGCACATACTCCGCATGAGGCTCCACGTACCATGACATTCCCGCTGATGTTTTTAGCCGCTATCACCTGTATTGCCGGATTCATACCCTTCGGCAATCTGATCAGTAGTAACGGAGAAGCCTATACCATTCATCTGGATATGCAGATAGCTGCTACAAGTATCATTATTGCTATAGCATCCATCACTTTAGCTACATGGATGTATGCAGGTAAGAGACAACCCGTAGCCAACTATCTGGCGCGCACATTCCCACGTTTGCACACAGCAGCTTACCACCGTTTCTATATGGATGAGATATGGTTGTTCGTAACCAAGAAAATCATCTTCCGGTGCATCAGTACTCCGATAGCCTGGTGGGTACCGGCACGTTATCCGATCAATTCTTTAACTTCACTGCGTGGAGTACTCATGCTACCGCCGATGAAATACGCGACATGCAAA
>ENA-OQBD01000774-OQBD01000774.1-human-gut-metagenome-genome-assembly--contig:-NODE-774-length-16425-cov-3.246042_pt1 | contig 16425 bp, 15 predicted proteins | sample MGYA00242742_ERZ504543 | MGnify/ENA primary metagenome ERZ504543 (study PRJEB26092, sample SAMD00036239) | human gut metagenome | host: Homo sapiens | study: EMG produced TPA metagenomics assembly of...
GGCGATTCATTTTTGATTTGCAGAATGCCTGCTTTACCCCGTTGCGTCCGCAATTGCATTCCGACTATATAGCGCCGGAAGAGGCGGCACGTCTCACAAGGCTGATGCGCATGAACTACGAAACGATGTATCTCTTTGCCATGAGCCGCATAGAGCGTGCCCGTTGTCTGACGATTATGAACGAGTATTACCGTTTGCATCTGCCGGATTTTCCCGTACTAAAGTCTTTGGAAGTCTTGAAAGAGTTGTTTGATTGAGCTCCGTTTCAAAGGGCGTTCCGTTTCCTTACGTGTTTCCTGGAGTTTCCAGTAGAGAAACGCGCGTTTCCCTTAAGGGAAATTTCAGTTTCCTTAAAGGGAAATTCTCGTTTCTATGAAAGGGAACGGGCGTTTCTTCCGGGGGAAACGGGCGTGTCATAGGCATGGAAACAATAAAAAGCCGTACTTCAAACTGCTCTCCAACCGGAGGGGAGCTTGAAGTACGGCTCTGTACGTATTGGGTTGGGCAGAACGCTTATCCCAGCAATTCCTTTACTTTGGCCGAGATGGCACGTCCTTCGGCAAGCCCGGCAAGTTTCTTGCTGGCTACGCCCATTACCTTGCCCATATCCTTACCGCTGGTAGCGCCTGTTTCGGCGATGATTTCCTTCAAGGCAGCTTCCAGTTCTTCGGGAGACATCTGCTTGGGCAGGTATGCTTCCATAACCTTTACTTGCGCCAGTTCTGCATCGGCAAGGTCCTGACGGCCTTGCTGCACGTAGATTTCGGCGGCGTCCTTGCCTTGCTTTGTCAGCTTCTGAATGATTTTCAGGGCATCGGCATCGGTCAGGGTATCATTGGCTCCCGGAGCGGTCTTGGCTTCGAGGAATACTTTCTTGATGTTTCTCAGGGTTTCCAAAGCTACTTTGTCTTTGGCTCTCATTGCGTTTTTAATGTCTTCGCTGACTCTTTCAAATAAATCCATATTGTTCTTTATTGTTTTACTGTTTATAATGTACTGTTTCCGGCTGAAGTCCGGAACGGCAGTCGGTTTAGAAAGTGATTATGCCGTTGCCGCCGCTTTCCGCTTCCTGCGCTTCTTCGGTGGCGAGTATGCCGGCTTCTTCCGCCTTGACCTTGATTGCCGCCAGGGTACTCTTGTCGCGCTGGTAGGTAGGGGAGTTCTCCACCATGCTGATGATGTCGGCGTTGTCCAGGTCTTCGGGGTTGAAGATATAGATATGCCGGCGGCGCAGACGCTGATACTTGGTGTTGGCATCCTTTCCGTAGTAGGTTTCACGGCGTGAGCGTCTTTGCTCTTCCTCTTCCTCCAGTTCGGCAAGGCGCTTCTGCTCTTCTGCGGTACGCTGGGTGATGCGGTCGTCCATCTCTTTCATGTGGATGTCCTGGATGCCGAAGCCGGTGGCAAGCAGGGTAATCTTGACTTTTTGCTCCAGTTTGTCGTCCACGGCCATACCGAACTTGGTTTCAAAGTCGCGGCTGAAGCGGTTCATGAACTCTTTCACTTCGTCCATTTCGCTCATCATCAATTTGTATTGCGAGCTGTACGAGATGTTGAGCAGCACTTTCTTGGAGTTGAAGATATCGTTGTTGTTGAGCAACGGAGAGTGCTGGGCATTCTGGATGGCCATGCTCACGCGGTTGTCTCCCTCGCCGTAGCCGGTACTCATGATGGCCACGCCGCCGTCTTTCAGCACGGTTTTCACATCGTTGAAGTCGAGGTTGACCTTTCCGTGCAGGGTAATGATTTCGGCAATGCTCTTGGCGGCTACCGAGAGGGTGTCGTCGGCTTTGTCGAAAGCATCGTCTACGGAGAGTTCGCTATATATTTCGCTCAGTTTTTCGTTGTTGATAACCAGCAGGGCATCTACATGCTTGCTGATTTCCTCCACGCCGTCCAGTGCTTGGTCTATCTTCTTGTCGCCCTCCCAGCGGAACGGGATAGTGACGATGCCGATAGTCAGGATGTCCATTTCTTTGGCGGTCTGTGCAATGATAGGCGCTGCACCTGTACCTGTGCCACCGCCCATTCCGGCAGTGATGAATACCATTTTAGTACCGTCGTTCAGCATGGCCTTGATGTCTTCGATGCTCTCTTCGGCTGCCTTGCGGGCACGGGCAGGACGGTTGCCGGCTCCCAGACCCTCTTTGCCAAGTTGCAGCTTCACAGGAACGGGGGGAGTCTTTCAACGCCTGGTTGTCTGTGTTGCACAGCACGAACGTTACATCATGTATGCCTTCCCGGTACATGTGGTTTACGGCATTGCCGCCACCGCCACCCACACCGATAACTTTGATGATTTTCGGTGAATCGGTCGGAAAATCGAATTGTGCTATATCATCCATGATTATAGAGTTTTTAATTATTTCATATCATCGTCCGAGAATATCTCATTGGAGATTTTGTTGAAGGTCTTTTCAAACCAGCTGGGACCTTTCTTTTTCTTCTCCTTTTCTTTCTTCTCCCGCTCTTTGCGTTCTTTCTCCCTGCGCTCCTTTTCCTCTTTCTCGCGTTGCGCTTTGGCGGCACGGGCTGCGGCTTCCTGTTCTTTCAGGGCTTCGTCGTTACCGAACATGTCAGCGGGGGTGGACGCAGGGTTGCCGGCTGGTTGTGCCGGTTTCACCTCCTGCAGGCAGCAGTTTTCGTTGCCTGCGGCAAGAAGGCCGAGTAAGGTGTTCTGCATACCGTCCTTGGTCAGTACGTCACTGAATCCGTGAACGGTGTCATGCACGAAGCGCATCGTCTTTACTTTCTCTATTTTGCTTTGCTTGCGGAAAGCTTCCTCGATATTCTTCAGGTTTGCTCCGCCTCCGGTGAATACGACTCCGGAGAACAGCTTATCCTCATAACCGGAGAGCTGCAACTGGTTCCATACGTTGGCAAGGATTTCTTCGGAGCGTGCTCCGATGATGTTGTTCAGCGTGGCCAGCTCAATGGCGCGTCCGTCTTCCAGTGCACATACGGCGGGTGTCTCGCTCTCTTCCTCTTCTTCGTAGAGGGCGTTGCCGTATTGCAGTTTCAGCTTTTCGGCATCCTGCTCTTCCATCTGCAGGGACGTGATGTCACGGGTAATGGTGTTGCCACCCAGCGGCAATACGCTCAGGTAGCGGAGAATATTGTTCTTGTAGACCGAAATGGTGGTGGTATCGGCGCCGAAGTCCACCAGTGCACAGCCCGAACGCATTTCGTTTTCCGTTAAAACGGCGTTTGCCAACGCTATCGGAGCGATAAGCAGGTCGGCTATCTCCACCTTTGCCTGCTCGAAGCTGTGTTCCAGGTTCTTCTTGAGTGAGGCGCGTGCCACGATGTTGAGGAACTGTCCTGTGATGTGCTGGCCTGCCACGCCCACCGGGTCGGCTTGCAGGGTATTGTCTATCTTGTATTCTTGGGGGGCCACATCCAGTACACTCATGTCTGCCAACGGCACTTCAAGGTTCTCGTCACAGATAGAGTCTACCAGCTCTTGCGAGATGATGCCTTCTTCGTCCAGTGTACGACTCACCGCGTTTTTTACTGTGCGCAATGACTGTCCGCCGATGCCTACATATACTTTGGCAATGGAGTTGTTGAGCTGGTTTTCCAGCTTGTTGGTGATGGAAGTCAATGCCTGTGCTGTCTTGTCGATGTTGTAGATGACCCCCTTGTGGATAAACGAGGACGCATCTTCGCGTGCATAGGCCAACACCTGAATGCTTCCGTCACTGTTCTTCTTTCCTGCGATACCGGAAATCTTGGAAGAACTCAACTCAATAGCGGCGATGAAATCTGTTGTTGCCATAACTGTTTTATTTACTATTTTACTATTTACTGTCTACTATTTGCTGCGCGGTAACTATTCTCTTTTCGTGCAGATAATCTGGTTACCAAACTCAACACTGATACGGGAATATTTGTTCCAGCCTACCTTGTTCAATCCTTTTTCGTAGAATACCTTTACCCGTTTCAGTTTCCGTTCGAAGTCGTCCAGCTTACCGAGGTAGATGACATGGTCGCCTACGCGCGGTACCAGCTCTATGTTTTTGTCGGGCAATACATGAATCTGCTCGATTTGCGCGTTCCAGAACGAATTCTTTTGCAAAAATACACCAAACTTATATAAATCCCTCATGGCAAACGACTTTTCTACGTTTCCGGTCACAATGGCACGGTGCGCAACGCACTTTGCATCGGGCGGCATTACCGTGCCCTTATTGTCCAGATAGTAGTTCTCGCCGTTGGCGCTCATTATCCTCAGGATAGGGATGCGCTGGGTTACTTCGATACAGAGTTTGCCGCTCGGCGTCTTGTAACATTCCACTTCGTCGATGAGCGGATGCTTGGAGAGCGCCTGTTCCAACGTTTTGGTGCGGATACGGTCCAAGTGCTTGCCTATGGGACTGACGCCTTTCTTTTCCAGCATGGCGGCTACTTCCTTTTTCGTGATGAAGCCGGCATATACCGTGTCTTTGATAACCAGCTCCACATCACGGCACACTTGACCCGCCGGCTTCCGGTTGAAAGCAGTAACGGCCACTATCAGGTAGGCAAGGACGAGCAACAGGACGATAGAAAGTAGAATCCTTTTAATCATAGGCTTATTTGCTGTTTACTGTTTTACGGTTTACGCTTTGCTGCGCTGTTCGAGCAGCCGGGCTATGGAAGGTACATAGTTGTCCAGGTCTCCGGCTCCCAGCACTATCAGCACTTCAACCGGTTTCTTCGAGAGCAGGTCGGGAATGTCTTCCTTCCTGCATATGCACTTTTCGATGCCAGGGCGCAGGTTGTCGTATATGAGTTGGCTGCTGACACCGGGAATGGGTTGTTCGCGGGCAGGGTATATCTCTGTCAGAATTACTTCGTCCAGTAGCGAGAGGCTGTCTGCAAAGTCTTTGTAGAAGTCTCTGGTACGGGTATAGAGATGGGGTTGGAAGATAGCCGTTATTTTCTTGTCCCGGTAAAGTTCGCGGATAGACTTCACGCTTTGCGCGATTTCGGCGGGATGATGGGCGTAGTCGCTGAGGAATACGAGGCTGTCCGTCTTTATCTTGAAGTCGAAACGGCGGTCTACGCCGCGGAAACTGGCCATTCCCTGTCTGATTTCCTCATCGGTGACCCCGTTCAGGTGTGCAAGCGCCATGGCTGCCACGCCGTTCTCTATGTTGATGCCGATAGGTACACCGAGCCGGATATCGTTGATGCGGGTGTCCGGAGCAATGAAGTCGATGACGATTTCACCGTTTCCGATGCGGATGTTCTCGGCATGGAAGTCTCCTTCGTCGCGGGAGTAGGTATAAGTTCTTACGCCCGGCTGTACATCCGGCTGCAAGGCAAGCCCTTTCCGGATAATCAGTGCCCCTCCCGGTTGGATAAGGGTGGTGTAGTGGCGGAAGCTTTCAAGATAAGCCTCGCGCGTGCCGTATATGTCCAAATGGTCGGGGTCGGTAGAGGTGATAACGCTCATATAGGGAGAAAGCCAGTGGAACGAACGGTCGAACTCGTCGGCTTCGATTACGGTGTACGGACTGGTCGGAGATAAGAGCAGGTTTGTCCCGTAGTTCTTGGAGATGCCTCCGAGAAAAGCCGTGCAGCCCACATGCGACTGGTGGAAGAGATGCGCCGCCATTGTACTTGTGGTGGTCTTGCCATGCGTGCCGGCAACGCAGAGTCCTTTGCTGCTGCGGGTAATCGTGCCCAATACCTGGGAACGTTTATATATCTCGAAACCATTCTCCCGGAAATAGACCAGTTCGGCATGTTCCTGAGGAATGGCAGGGGTGTACACCACCAGTGTGCTCTCCTTGTCCTTGCAAATCTCAGGGATGAGACCGGTGTTTTCCTCATAATGTATTTGTGCACCTTCTGCAATGAGATGCCCGGTCAGTTCGCTCGGCGTACGGTCATATCCCGCCACGAACTTGCCTTTGGATAGAAAATAGCGTATCAGTGCGCTCATGCCGATGCCGCCGGCACCGACAAAATAAACGGATTTTATGGCTTCTATATTCATGTACTTGTCATTTAATAAGTTTCAGCACCTCTTTGGCGATGACGGTTGCCGAGTCGGGCAATGCCAATCGGGCGATGTTGTTGCTCAATTCTTTCAGTTTATCACTGTCTTTTACCGTATCCAGTGCTGCGGGCAGGAGTTTCTCTTCGGCTTCCGCGTCCTTTACGTAGATGGCGGCGTCTTTATCGACGAGCGCCAGTGCGTTCTTGGTCTGGTGGTCTTCTGCCACATTGGGCGAGGGGACAAGGATTACAGGCTTGTGAAGCAGGCAGAATTCCGAAATGGAGCCGGCGCCGGCACGGGAGATTACCAAATCGGCAGCCGCATAGGCCTTCGCCATGTCTTTGATGAAATCCGTCACATACAGGTTGGGTATGGCATTGATGTGCGGGTGGTGTACGGCTTCACCGGTTGCCGCGGTGATGGCGTCCCTTACCTGGTCGATGTATATTTTGCCGGTCTGCCAGATGAACTGTATGTCGGGTTCTGCCGGATGACGTCAAGGCCGGCGGTCAGGGTGCGGTTAATGGTGCGTGCCCCGAGGCTGCCGCCCAGTATCAGGATAGTCTTTTTGGACGGGTTCAGGCTGAAGTAGCTTACGGCTTCTTCGTGCGCAACGGCATGTCCGAGCAAGTTCTGGCGGACGGGGTTGCCGGTCATGATAATCTTCTCTGCAGGGAAGAACTTTTCCATGCCTTCGTAGGCAACGCATATCTTGCAGGCTTTCTTGGCAAGCAGCTTGTTGGTGACACCTGCATAGGAGTTCTGCTCTTGTATCAGGGTAGGCACTCCCATCATTCCCGCCGTTTTCAGGGTAGGGCCGCTGGCATAGCCGCCCACGCCTACTGCCACCTGCGGACGGAATTGCTTGATGATGCTGCGCGCTTTCCATTGGCTGCGTGCCAGTTTCACCAATACGGCAAAGTTCTTCCACAAGTGCTTGCGGTCGAAGCCCGCCACGGGCAGGCCGATAATCTTGTAGCCGGCATCGGGTACACGCTGCATTTCCATGCGGCCTTCTGCACCTACGAACAGGATTTCCGCATCAGGACGCAATTCCTTAATCGCGTTGGCAATGGATACGGCCGGGAAAATGTGTCCGCCCGTGCCGCCACCGCTGATGATAATGCGCGGCTTGTTGTTCTTTGTTTCCATATCTGAGTTTATCTACTTGCTACTACTGATAATTAATCTTATTCAAATTCGGCATCGCTGTTCAGCATCTTGGCTGTCGGCTCGGCAGCGCTTTGCGCTTCGCTGTAAGTGCTTTCGTTCCCGTTGCCGGTTTCCACCTGCATGGTGATTTGGGCATCGTGCGCTCTCTGTTCTTCCAGCTTGGCGGTGTACCGGCTCACACTCAGTATCATGCCGATATAGGCACAGTTTATCAACGTCGAAGTACCTCCTTTGCTGATAAGAGGCAGCGGTTGCCCGGTTACGGGAGCCAGTCCCACGGCCACCATCATGTTGAAGATGGCCTGCGACACCAGCAGCAGGGCTATGCCGATGATGAGGAAGGCGGGGAAGGTACGGTCGCATTTCTTTGCGATACGTCCTACACGTATCAACAGACAGATGTAGAGGAATACGACTATGACTCCTCCTACCAGTCCGAGTTCCTCGATGATAATGGCAAAGATGAAGTCGGAGAATGCCTGGCTCAGGAAGTCACGCTGTACGGAGTTGCCCGGTCCCTTGCCGATGACATTGCTGGTGGCGACGGCGATACGTGCGTGGGCTATCTGGGCGTCTTTGTCTATATCGAATTTTGCGGCAGGCACTACCTCGTCACTCGTAAACTTCTCGATACGGGCACGCCACGTGTCGAACCGGTGCAGGAAAGGTATGTCGCTGTTCTTGGTCATCAGCAGGAAAGTTACGGCAACAATGCCTACCGATGCCAGGCTGCCGGTCAGCATCAACAGTCGTTTTGCAGAGACACGCCCTATGAACATCATCAGAAAGACTACCCCGAACAGCAATGCCGCCGTGGACAAGTTCTCCGGAGCAATGAGCAGGCAGATAACTCCGGTTATTATCATAATCCGCTTGAAAGCCTTCGGGTTGGCGCCGTCCTCATCCTGCCCTTTGGACAGGATGAAAGCCGTGACTATGATAACCGCCATTTTGGCTATCTCCGAGGGCTGGAACTGTATGCCCATGAACGTCATCCAGCGCGCCGCTCCGTTGATACGTTCCATCATCATGACCAGTATCAGCAGTATTGCGGAAGCCGGCAACAGGAAGACAGGGAATACCTGAAACCATTTGTAGGGGATGTTGTGCATGAGGACCACAATCACAGCGCCTACCATCAGGATAATGCTGTGCTGGGTGATGGGCCCCCAATGGTCGCCGCTCTTATAGGTAAGCGTACTGGCAGCACTGAACACCTCTGTAATGGAGATGAGGCAGAGGAAGAGGAAAATAATCCAGATTACTTTGTCTCCTTTGAATATGCTTTTTAATAAATCCATTTATAACTCTCTTACGTATTTCTTGAATTGGTCGCCCCGGTCTTCATAGCTCTTGAAGAGGTCGAAGGAAGCGCAACAGGGACTCAATAATACTGTTTCGCCTTTCCGGGCTAATTTGAAAGCGGCGTCTACCGCGTCTTTCATGCCGGTCTGCACATCGGCCACCGGCAGACCGAGGCGGTCGAAAAAGCCGTGCAGCTTTTCATTGTGCAGTCCCAGGTAGACCAGCGCGGAGCATTTGCTACGTACCAAATCCTCTATTTCGGTATAGTCATTCCCCTTGTCTTTGCCGCCGAGGATAAGCACGGTTTTGGTTGTCATGCTTTGCAGGGCGTACCAGCAGGAATTGACATTGGTTGCCTTGGAATCGTTGATGAATTGGACGCCGCGTACGGTCGCTACCTTTTCCAGACGGTGTTCTACACCTTTGAAGTCGGACAAGGCTTTGCGGATATCTTCTTTGCGGATACCTGCAAGGTTGGCGGAAATTCCGGCAGCCAATGAGTTATACAGGTTATGGTTCCTCGCAGGGCAAGTTCTTCCTGCTCCATATTGAAAGCAATCGGTTCGTTGATTTCCACTTCACCGTCTTCCACATAAGCGATGGCGCCGTCTTCCTTTACGGCGGCGAAAGGATAGGGATGGGCTTTTAAGCCGTGCTTTTCCAGCTCTCTGCGGATGATGGGGTCGTCGTTCCAGTAGATGAAAGCATCTTCCGGAGTCTGGTTTTGCGTGATGCGGAATTTGGCATCCACATACTTCTGCATGCAGTGATCGTATCTGTCCAGATGGTCAGGGGTAATGTTCATCAGAACGGCGATATTGGCGCGGAACTTATACATATTGTCCAGTTGGAAGGAGCTGAGTTCGATAACATAATAGTCGTGCTTCTCCATGGCCACCTGCAAGGCAAGGCTGTTGCCGATGTTGCCTGCCAGCCCTACATTCAGTCCCGCACTCTTGAAGATGTGGTAAATGAGCGAGGTGGTGGTAGTCTTGCCGTTAGAACCGGTGATGCAAATCATTTTGGCGTTTGTATAACGTCCGGCGAACTCTATCTCGGAGATGATGGAGATGCCTTTTTCTTTCAATTTCAGAATCAGCGGAGCGTCGTTGGGGATGCCGGGACTTTTTACCACTTCATCGGCATTCAGTATCAGCTCTTCCGTGTGCTGTCCTTCCTCCCAGGCAATGCCATGCTTGTTCAGCAGTTCCTTGTATTTGTCTTTAATGGCAGACATGTCGGATACGAACGTGTCGAAACCTTTCACCTTGGCAAGTACGGCAGCTCCCGCGCCGCTTTCGCCTGCTCCTAAAACTACAATTCTACTCATATACTATTATAATTAAGAATGGAGAATGATGAATAAAGAATCCGGCTGCATATTGTGATGCGCTGTATCGGTAACTCTTCATTTTTCATTCATAATTCTTCATTGGGTTGTTATCTTATCTTTAACGTTATAATTGTTATTGCTGCCAGTACAATGGTTACGATCCAGAAGCGGACGGTAATTTTCGATTCATGGAACAATTGTGCCGGTTGGGTAAATACCACTTTGCAACCGGGCTCTATCAGGTTCATGCCGGTGCGGAAGTGGTCGTGTATCGGCGTCCGTTTGAAGAGACGCTGTTTAACCCCTTTCCGTTTGCCGGCTTTGTAGTAGACCCGTTGCAGAATTACCGACAGGTTCTCTACAAGGAATATGCCGCATAGGATAGGTATCAGCAGCTCTTTATGGATGATAATGGCGTATACGGCAATGATGCCGCCGATGGTCAGACTGCCTGTATCGCCCATGAATACCTGTGCCGGGTAGGCGTTGTACCAGAGGAAGCCGATAAGTGCACCGATGAAAGCGCAGATAAAGATTACCAGCTCTTCCGAACCCGGTATGTACATGATGTTCAGATAACCGGCATATTCGATATGGCTGGATACGTATGCCAGTATGCCCAGTGTCAGACCGATAATGGCGGAGTTGCCCGCTGCCATGCCGTCCATGCCGTCATTCAGGTTGGCGCCGTTGGAAACGGCGGTTACTACGAATATGGTGACGAGTACGAACAGTATCCAGCCCGCCGTTTGTGCGTGTTCTCCCATGAAGGACACGAGGTCGGCATAGTCAAGGTTGTTGCTCTTGAAGAAAGGGATGGTAGTCTGTGTAGCCTTGATTTCTTTGGCGGCATGCACTACCTCGATGCCTTGTCCCGGTTTCTCTACCTCGATGTTTTCACGGATAACGACCTGCGGACTGAGATACAGGGTAAGCCCTACAATGAGTCCCAAGCCTACCTGGCCGATAATCTTGAACTTACCGTGCAGGCCTTCCTTGTCTTTCTTGAATATCTTGATGTAATCGTCGGCAAACCCTAATGAACCTAACCACACAGTGGTGATAAGCATCAGAATCATATAGATATTATTCAGCTTGCCCAGCAACAGGCAGGGAATCAGAATGGCAAAGATAATGATAACTCCGCCCATGCTCGGTACGCCCACCTTGTTTACGCCGAACGGGTCGATGTTGGCATCCCGTTGCGTTTCGGTAATCTGTTTGCGTTTCAGCAGGTCGATGAACTTGTCACCCCAGATGCTCGAAATGAGCAATGCCAGGATGATAGCCATCAATGCCCTGAAAGATGTATAGCCGAACATACCCGCACCGGGGAAGTCGTATTTATCTAACCATTGGAATAAGTAGTATAACATAATTTCTTACTTTATCACTTTAAAACATTATCGCCTTTAGTTCCTCTTTGTCATCGAAATGATGCTTCACTCCTTTTATCTCCTGATAATTTTCATGTCCTTTACCGGCTACGAGAATGACATCTCCCGGTTGTGCCAGCATGCAGGCGGTCTTTATGGCTTCTTTTCTATCGGCGATACTGATTGTCTTCTGCAAATCGTCCTTATCCAACCCTGCCAGCATATCGTTGATGATGTCTTGCGGCTCTTCAAAGCGGGGATTGTCGGAAGTGATGATAACACGGTCGCTCAAACGGGCGGACTCTTTAGCCATGATAGGACGTTTCCCTTTATCACGGTTGCCGCCTGCGCCGACTACGGTAATCACTTTGCCTTTGCCTTCCAGTACGCCGTGGATGGCATTCAGCACATTCACCAACGCATCCGGAGTATGGGCATAATCCACAATGGCGGTAATGCCCTTCGGAGAGCGGATAGAGTCGAATCTGCCTGCTACAGGGTGCAAAGTGCTGAGGGCAACGAGCACATCTTCTTCTTTCTTTCCCAACAGTACGGCTGCGCCGAATACGGCAAGAAGGTTGGAAGCATTGAACTTGCCGATAAAGCGTACGGCCAGCTCATGGTTGTTGAAATCGAGCAGCATGCCTTCAAAATGAGACTCCAATACTTTTCCCTTGAAATCGCTGAGGCTTCTCAATGAATACGTATATACGCGCGAACGTGTGTTCTGGGTCATGACCAGTCCGTTCTTGTCGTCCAGATTGGTCAGGCTGAACGCGTTCTTAGGCATGTCGTCGAAGAACTTCTTTTTTGCTTTGAGGTAGTTTTCGACAGTCTTGTGATAATCCAGGTGGTCGCGCGTAAGATTGGTGAAGATGCCGCCGGCAAACTTCAAACCGCTGATACGCTGTTGTGCGATAGAGTGGGAGCTGACTTCCATGAATGCGTATTTGCATCCGGAGTCTGCCATCTCACCCAGCAGGCGGTTAAGGGTAATCGGGTCGGGGGTGGTATGCTCGGTCGGCACGGGGCGGTCGTCAATGTAGTTGCATACCGTGGAAATCAGTCCGACTTTATATCCGAAATAACGGAATGTATTATATAATAAGGTGGCAATGGTTGTTTTGCCATTAGTGCCGGTTACGCCCACCAGCTCCATTTTGGAAGTGGGATCACCGTAGAAAGTGGTGGCAACCTTACCCACCGCATTCTCGCTGTCTTTTACTTGGATATATGTAACATCAGGATTTGTTTCTTCCGGCATGTCTTCGCACAGTACGGCTATAGCGCCTTTTTCAATGGCGGTAGGGATATATGCGTGACCGTCGGTCTGCGTACCGCGCATTGCCATAAACAAATGTCCGGCCGCAACTAAACGGGAGTCGATATTCACTCCTGTTATATCTTTCTCCGTACTGCCGATAATTTGTACCGGTTGTATCGCTTTTAATAGTTCGCTTAATTTCATTCCTTATTATATAATAATGTATATTCTTATATTAACGTAATGTCAAGGCTATTGTCTGTCCTTTTATCAATCGGCTTCCGCCTGCGATGGACTGGTTTCTTACCTTGCCGATGCCGTTGAGGCGTACTCTAAGTCCTTTGCTTTCCAGCAGATAAACAGCATCCTTGGCCCCCATGCCCACTACGCTGGGAACTATGCCGTCAGAAACTTTCTGATTTTGCAGGATAACGGCGGACGGAGCAGCCTGGCTGTGTCCCCACAACTCTCTCTCGTTTTCTACCTCAAACTGTTTCTGCACCGGAACATCCAATGTGTTGAGCACGCATAATGCCTCGTTCATCTCCCCGGCTTTTACCGCAGGAATTACATTGGTGGTGCTGTCTATCGCACTGCGTATATCGAACCGCAGATTCTTGGCATATACCCTTTCTGCAATCTTGCTGAATACGCTACCCGCCATCAAACCGCCCGATGCCGGAAGTCCTGGCTTCTGTATGGAAACGATGCAACTGTATTTGGGAGCCTCTGCCGGGAAGTATCCGCAGAAACTGACGAGATAATTCACCCGTCCCGCCTTATAACCGGCGGCACCTTGCGAAATCTGCGCCGTACCCGTCTTGCCGGCTACGGCAAACTGTTTGCTTCCGGCGGGTTTGGCCAAACCTTCGGCGACTACTTTGCGCAGAATCTCCCGTATCTGTGTCAGCGTATTGTCCGAGCAAATCTTCGGATTGATAACTTCCGTAGGAAAGTCACGGACAACCTCACCGTCTTTCACTGCCGCTTTTACGAATTTAGGGCGCACCATTGTACCGTTGTTGGCAATGGCATTATAGAAAGTCAGTATGTTCAGTGGCGGTACCTGCGTTTCATATCCTATACTCATCCAGGGTAACGTGGTCTTGGCAAAATACCGTTCTTTCGGACCGCGGATGTTAGGTTTGCCCTCTCCGGCTATTTGCAGGTGGAGCGGGCGGTCTATACCGATGCGCTTCAATCCGTCTACGAACTTCTGCGGGTTGTCGCTGTAGTGCTTGTCGATAAGATATGAAACGCCGATATTGGATGATACTTCCAGAATACGTGTCACATCAATTTTGCCATATCCGCCCCGATGCCAGTTATGGTCTTTCATCGGGCGGCCGTGCATCATCATGATGCCGTTGCCTGTGTCGACTTCCGTATGGGGAGTAATCTTTCCGTCTTCAAGGGCTACCATGATAGAGGCTGTCTTGAATGTGGAACCCGGCTCCAGCATATCGCTGATGGCGTTATTACGCATTTCGTAATAGTTGCCGTCGCCCGCTTTCATCATGTTGACAATGGCTTTTACTTCTCCGGTCTGCACTTCCATCAATACGGCAACGCCCACACTGGCGTTTATCTCTTTCAGCTTGTCTATCAGTGCTTTCTCGCAAATATCCTGCATACCCACGTCGATGGTGGAAATGATGTCGCAACCGTCTACGGGAGCAATGTCCACTATGTTCAGGTATTTGTTCATCACCTTCTGGCGATGGGTGATACCGTCACGTCCTTTCAGCAGCGTATCAAAGGCAAGTTCGATACCGTTTTTGGCTCCTTGCGCTGTATCGGCATAGAGGTCGCCCAATGTACGGGCGGCCAAAGAGCCGAAGGGCTTTTTACGCTGGTTGTAAGTCTGTTCGTGGAAACCGCCTTTGTATTTGTTCAAGTTGAACACCGGCAGTCTTTTGGCTTCCTTATATTGGATATAGGAGATACGTTTCGGGTAAATCAGGTAGTTGCGGCTACCCCTTTTGCGTCCTTTTAACAGATGTCTTTTAAATTCGGCGGCACTTTTATCGGGGTAATATCCGGTGCAATCCTTCGCAGATTTCTCCCAGATGATTCATAAGCATGGTGTCTTTCTTCTCTCCACCTGCTTTGAAGTCCATGTAAATACGGTACTCCGGTAGGGAGCTCGCCATTAATTTACCGTCCGATGAAAGGATATTGCCGCGGTTGGGCTTCACCGTAACATTCTCCTTCACAAAAGCGGTCGGCAACATCTTGCCAGTACTGACGTTCGGCAAACATGATGACAGTACCTTTTACGATAATAGCTACTCCTATCAGTCCCATGACGAGGACTACGAAGAAGTAGCGGGTCATTATATTTTTCTTGTTTACTGCCAAGGTTGTTTCGATTTACTATTATACTATATTACAGTTTACTTGTTTATCGGTTTGCTTACCATTATCCGTACTTATTTGATTAAGTACGGCGGATTGGTCGAAGTCTGCAAATCGCTCTCTTTCGTTGCGATGTATTCCTCGATACGCGATTGACGGCTCCGCTCCATCAGTTCGGAACTGCGTGTCAGGGCATCGTATTTTATATCTATCAGTTCTTTCTTGAGCTTGTCTATCTCTATCATCTGCTGCTGGCAGGCGTAACGGTTATGGATATAGAACAGAATAAGAACCATGATGAGGACAAGCAGCTTCGTCTGACGGCGGAAAAAGTCCGTAGCCAGAATATCACCGCCTATAATGTTCTTTAGCGAAGTCCGTCTTTTCACCTTTTCGCCTTTTTGCTCCTCTTGTTTATTATTTGTTTCATTCATCGTTCTATCTCTTTACAGCCTTATCGCTTCCCTCATTCTTACAGTTTTTCCGCAATCCTTAGCTTGGCGCTTCGCGAGCGCGGGTTGCGTTCTATTTCATCGTTATCCGGAACAATCACTTTATTGTTTACCAGACGGAAAGGCGTCTGTACGTTTCCGAAGAAGTCTTTTTTCCGCCTTGCCCTCTATGTTGCCGGTCTTCATGATGTTTTTCACCATGCGGTCTTCCAGCGAATGATAGGTGATTACCACCAGCCGTCCACCCGGCTTTAATGCTTCCGTGGCTGCATATAACATCTCTTTCAACGCTTCCATTTCCCGGTTGACTTCGATGCGCAACGCCTGAAACACTTTGGCAAGCTCTTTCTTTTCTCTTTCACGTCCGAAGAGAGGCTTGATAATTTCCAGAAATTCCCCGATGGTGCCAATCTTTTGAACGGCACGTGCCTTGACGATAACAGATGCCAGCTTGCGACTGTTCTTCAATTCTCCATACAAATAGAAAATGTCGGCAAGGCGTTCTTCATCGTATGTATTTACGATGTCGGCGGCTGTGAGTCCGGCACGCTTGTTCATCCGCATATCGAGGGCACCGTCAAAACGGAACGAGAACCCCCGTTCGCTATCGTCGAAATGATGTGACGACACACCGAGGTCGGCGAGTACGGCATCTACCTGTTCGATGCCATGATAACGCAGGAAGTTATGCAGATACCGGAAGTTGCTGCGTACAAAAGTGAAGTGCGGATCGTTTACGATGTTCCGTTCGGCATCTTCATCCTGGTCGAAACCAAGCAGTCTTCCACCGTCTCCCAGGCGGGAGAGTATCTCGCGAGAATGGCCGCCGCCGCCGAATGTCACGTCTACATACGTTCCGTCCGGACGGATATTCATTCCGTCAACGCTTGGCATCAACAGTACCGGAATATGATATGTCGTTTCTTCTTTCATTTTTCTTTCATTACAATCGTTCTATTACTCTACGCTCTTATCGCTTGTCTCTGCTTCTTCCTCTCCCAGGTTTTCCTCTCCTAAATATCTTGCAGCGCTTCGCTGAATTCTTCCGGGTCCATGAAAGGCTGTTCAGCCTTTTCTTTCGCCCAAATTTCGATGGTGTTGTCCACGCCGATAAGCGTACCTCACTTTGTATGCCTGCCATTTGCAAGTAGCGTTTAGGCAGCAGGATACGTCCG
>ENA-OQBD01000775-OQBD01000775.1-human-gut-metagenome-genome-assembly--contig:-NODE-775-length-16406-cov-2.434916_pt1 | contig 16406 bp, 22 predicted proteins | sample MGYA00242742_ERZ504543 | MGnify/ENA primary metagenome ERZ504543 (study PRJEB26092, sample SAMD00036239) | human gut metagenome | host: Homo sapiens | study: EMG produced TPA metagenomics assembly of...
GTAAAACTAAGTGTCGGCTATACTGAACTGACAAAATCTGAACTGACAGAAACTTATATCGATGAAGCCAATGCATGTCTGGTAAAATGCGGTTATGAAGAACTTTTCGCTACCAATCCCTATGACTGGCTTTTCCTATGTGCTGCATACAGTGAAAAGCCTATCGAATATTTCCGCGCGTGCATGTCACCAGACATGTGGACGGACGATGAAGATTTTTAGATTTTTCAGCAAAAACCCCGAAGTCACCTTCGGGGTTTTTGCTGTTGATGTATATACTAACTAAGGGGATACATTTTTTCCGCATTTTCCTTAGTTTCTAATTTGATAAAAGCCTTTATTTGCGGCATTTTTTGGTTATCTGTCGTTTTGCTCTAAGCTGAAATTCCCAGTCAGATTCCCAGACTATTTTTCCAGAAACGCTTTTACTTCTTCATACAGTTCTTCCGCTTTCTGATACTGTTCCTCTGCATCTTGCCGGGAAGCAATAAAGAAATCATCATAATCACAACTGTTACGGATTTGAAATACTGACTGCACATACTTTGAATACTTCTTATCAAAAATGCCTGTCTTAATATACTCTCTCTGAAAATATGCAATTACACCTGCATGCTTAGAAAAATCCACTCCATCTTTTGATAAACTGCCCGCAAAGAAGTAAATATTGCATAATAAGAACGCCCGATAGAATCCTTATACTTTCCCGCATCCAAAAGCAATTTTGCAGATTCCAACTTTTCTTTGGCATTAGCCAAACGATACTCTGTCAGATTATCCAATCTGCATTCCCTCCCTCGCAATGTTTCTATAATACGGAAGTTTCTCTTTGTACTCTTCAAATTCATCATAAGGAATTACCGTTGGAGAAACAACCACATCATTTTCCAAGCCTATATCCGCTGAAATATCCCACACTGCTTTTAGCTTATTTTCGTAAGTCCAAACGAGAGCCTTTTACAATAGCTGCTATATCAATATCCGACTGATTGTCATAATCTCCTCTGGCATAAGAACCATATAGAAATATTCCTACAATATCTGCTCCATAAATATCATGGTAGCACTGCGCCATCTGATTTTGTAACTTGATGCAACTGTGTATATGTGCACATGTAGTCATTCTCCTTTCCTTAAACATTTTTCTTATCTTCAATTATAATATTTTTCATAGTATTCCCCAGACAATTTTTTGAAAATAAATCCTATTTGGGCTTACTTGCATCTTTTTCAAGATATTCCTCTACCAAACGTATAATTTCTTCCGCTGCCTCTATTTGTTCTTCTGTATCGCTTTTTACTGCAATATAAAAAATCATCATAATCACTGGCATGTCGTATTTCCTGTGCCTCTGAAATCATTCGACCTATCAGACATTTATCTCTATCCCTTCCTTTGCCTACGTTATTATAAAACGGGTAATTCGGTATCCAGATTTTAAAATGCTCTGCATTCTTTTACAATCGGCATAATCTCTGAGTCATATTTCTCATTGATATCATAGGTAAAATCTCTTAACCGCTCTCCATATATTGATGTATCATATCATCATCACATTTTATCCAATATCATAATATCATATATCGGAATCAAGACGGTTATCCCCCCCTCGCATAAGACCCATACAAAATCGTTTTCTCATAATCACACCCAAAAATGTTTTTTATTCCCTTTAACATATTCTCTCAAAATATTAGATATACTTACTGGCATTCCGCTTCCCCCTTTCCTTCTGCATTCCTATTTAAAATTATAATGGAATCTCTGCAACTATTCAATAGACTTGTTATCAGCTTTCTCTGTCTGAATCGACATTGTTACTGTTCACTCGCAAGCTTGACACTTGCTGTCAAGCTGTGCGCCAAAGACTATATCATGCCAGATTACAGCCCCATGCATCGAAGATGCATTTAAAATAGGCTGTAATCGTTACTGCTCACACAGTATGTGTGAACAGTAACTGTGAGGTTACAGAAGAATCACTCCAAAACAGAATGACTTTACACCACCCGATACAAGTGCTATCATAAAAATAGTTAGAAACAACTAACAAATGAGAAGCATTTTTAAGAAGGTGGAATCCTATGAAAGTATATTGTTTTGGTGAGAAAGAAAAACCGGTTATTTTTCTTTTCCCCGGGACTTGTTGTCACTGGAAGGGCAATTTTTGGAAAAGTAATAGAGCCGTTGGAAGAATATTTTAGGGTGGCATGCGTTTCCTATGACGGGTTTGATGAGACGGAACAGACAGAGTTTCCGACGATGACGGAGGAAACGGAAAAAATTGAACAGTATATAAAGAAAGAATTTGGCGGACATATCTGTGCCGCATATGGCTGTTCACTGGGCGGTTCTTTTGTCGGACTGCTTGCAGCACGCGGAAATATCCACATGGAGTATGGTATTTTCGGTGGTTCCGATTTAGACCAGTCGGGAAAGTTTTTGGCAAAGCTGATGACGAAACTGATGATGCCGGTTTTTTATCCGTTTATCGCGAATGGTGAGATGAAAATTCCTTTCATGAAAAAGAAAATGGACAAGATGCTGGCGGAGGACAATGGCTATATCAGAGCGTTTATGGATATGATAAAGACGCCGGATGTCGATATGAGCCATATTACAAAAAGAAGCGTCGAAAATCAGTTTTACTCAGACCTCATTACACCGCTGCCGGATCAGATCGACCCGTCCGGAACGCAGATACATATTTTATATGCCCTTAAAATGGGTGAAAAATATCGTGCGCGTTACAAAAAACATTTTGCAGGACCGATCCTGCATGAACTGGATCTGCAGCACGAAGAACTGCTTGCGGTTTATCCGGATGATTGGGTAAAAGTGATCGCGGAGATCTGTAACAGAAAACAGGGAGATTGTGCGGCAAGATTTAAAATTAAGGGAAGCTGATGAAGTGGGGAAAGTTGAATCATCAGAGAAAACAAGAAGAGAAAGTGAGAAAGAGTCTCAATTTTTCTTCTTGTTTTTTTGATCGACGTTCGGTATACTGAACGATAGTTAGACAAAACTAACAATAGTGTAAATCATGCAGACTCCGGAACCGGAAAGTTGCTACCTTTCCTGCTCCGGTGGGATTGTCTGCAAACGAAGAAAAAGGAGACAGCGGGAATGAATTATTTAGAGATTGAAAAAGTAATTGGAAGGGAGATTTTAGACTCCAGAGGTAATCCTACCGTGGAAGCTGAAGTATATTTAGTGGACGGTACCATTGGAAGGGGAATGGCACCAAGCGGTGCGTCGACCGGAGAATTTGAGGCATTAGAGCTTCGCGACGGCGATAAGTCAAGATATCTTGGCAAAGGTGTTACCAAGGCAGTTGAAAATATTAATACAATGATCAACGATGCGATCGTCGGAATGGATGCCAGCGACATTTATGCAGTGGATGCAGCGATGATCACAGCGGACGGAACAAAGGATAAATCAAAACTGGGAGCAAATGCGATCTTAGCAGTGTCGATTGCAGCGGCACGCGCAGCTTCCATCTCACTGGATATTCCGCTTTACCGTTTCTTAGGCGGCATCTTGGGCAACCGTCTGCCGGTTCCAATGATGAATATTTTAAATGGTGGTGCTCATGCGGCAAACACAGTAGATGTGCAGGAGTTCATGATCATGCCGGTCGGTGCACCGAGTTTTAAAGAGGCACTCCGCTGGTGTGCAGAGGTGTTCCATGCGCTTGCAGCTCTGTTAAAGAGCAAGGGACTTGCAACCTCTGTTGGTGATGAGGGTGGTTTTGCACCGGATCTTGCATCCGATGAAGAAGCAATCCAGTACATATTAGATGCTGTGAAAAACGCAGGATATGAGCCGGGCAGAGATTTCCGGATCGCCATGGATGCAGCTTCCTCTGAGTGGAAGAGCGAAAAAGGAAAAGGATTCTACAAACTTCCGAAGGCAGGCACCGAGTTTACTTCCGCAGAGCTGATCGAACACTGGAAGAAACTGGTTGAAAAATACCCGATCATTTCCATCGAGGATGCACTTGACGAAGAGGACTGGGAAGGCTGGAAACTTCTGACCAAAGAACTTGGTGATAAGGTACAGCTTGTCGGAGACGATTTGTTTGTAACCAATACGGAGCGCCTGAAAAAAGGTATCGACAACGGCTGCGGCAATGCCATTTTGATCAAGTTAAATCAGATTGGTTCCGTATCCGAGACTTTAGAGGCAATCAAGATGGCTCACAAAGCAGGTTATACGGCAATTTCTTCCCACCGTTCCGGCGAGACGGAAGACACCACGATTGCAGATCTTGCAGTGGCATTAAATACCTGCCAGATCAAGACCGGTGCACCGAGCAGAACTGAGCGTGTTGCAAAATATAACCAGCTTCTCCGCATAGAGGAAGAACTTGGAAATGCAGCAGTGTATCCGGGAATGGGTGCATTTAATGTAAAATAAGGAATTTACGCACATTATAGTTTATTTTCTCCTCTATCTCATGGAAAGAACGCGAAAGGTCAGGGATGGCTTTTGGCGTTCTTTTTATGCAGGCAGGGCTGACCGAGGACATTGTGCAAAAAATCTCGGACGAAAAGGATGATCCGGTGTGGATGCGTGAGTTCCGGATGAAATCACTGCAGATTTACAGACAGATGCAGATCCCGGACTGGGGACCGCCGATCGACGGGCTGGACTCCATGATCGTCAGCGGATTTGCGGATGATGTATCGAAGGAACTGCCGGATTTTTTAGAAACATTTTATTTGCAAAATAATCCCTGACGGTCTACACTTGCTATAGCAACAATACACAATACCGAACAACAAAGATGCAGAAACGGTAAAGTTCCGCAGGCAGGCCCGCCAACAAAACCTTATCGTTTCTACACCCCACCAGAGAGGACACCACCCATGCCATCATTCGTAACATTTTCCAACGTCGGCAAAATCTACCACACCGGCGAACTCGACATCACCGCCCTCCATGATGTCAATTTTGAGATCGAAAAAGGAGAATTCTGCGTCATCGTCGGTGCATCCGGTGCCGGCAAAACGACGATTTTAAATATATTAGGAGGAATGGATACCTTAACCAGCGGACAGGTATTCTTAGACGGACAGGAAATCTCAAACTATGACAAAAAACAGCTCACCTCATACCGGCGTTTCGACATCGGATTTGTGTTCCAGTTTTACAACCTCGTGCAGAACCTGACAGCACTTGAAAATGTAGAGCTTGCGGCGCAGATCTGTAAAGATCCGCTTCCGGCGCCGACAGTGCTTGAGGAAGTCGGGTTGAAAGACCGTCTGTTAAATTTCCCGGCACAGCTTTCCGGTGGAGAACAGCAGCGTGTCGCGATCGCGCGTGCGCTTGCAAAAAACCCGAAACTTCTGCTCTGCGATGAGCCGACCGGAGCTCTCGATTATAATACCGGAAAAGCGGTTTTAAAATTATTGCAGGACACCTGCCGCGAAAATGGAAAAACAGTCGTGGTCATCACGCATAACCAGGCACTTACAGCGATGGCGGACCGCATCATCACGGTAAAAGAGCGGCACAGTCGTTTCCATGGAAAAAAATGAACACATTGTAGACATTGCAGATATAGAGTGGTAGACGGTTATGAGATCAATGATTTGGAAATCAACATTCAGGGAAATAAAGGAAAGTCTCGGCCGTTTTCTCGCTATCCTGGCGATCGTTGCATTGGGTGTCGGATTTTTTTGCAGGACTGAAGGTCACACAGCCTGCCATGTTAAAAACGGCGCAGCGTTATTTTGATAAGACAGCTCTTTACGACTACCGCCTGATCTCCACGGTCGGTTTTTCTGAGGATGAAGTAGAGACCATAAAAAAACAAAAAGATGTAAAAGCGGCAGAGGGAGCAGTCACGTTTGATATTGTCTGTGAGAGCGGCGGCAAAGAGCGCGTGCTAAAAATGCACAGCATCACAGAGGATGTTAACCGGCTGGTGCTTGTGGACGGCGAATTGCCGGAAAATGCAGGGGAGTGCGTGGTGGACTCTAATCTTTACGGCGCATCCATGATTGGAAAAACGATCAAATTGTCCGACGGCAATGACGAGGACGATCTGGAACATTTTTCAAACCGCGAGTATAAGATCACCGGAATCGTGCAGTCTCCTCTGTATTCGCAGTTTGAGCGCGGAAGTACGTCGCTTGGCAACGGCAGGGTGAGCGGATTTGTCTATCTTTTGCCGGAAGGATTTGCAGACGATTATTATGCGGAAGTTTATGTGAAATTTGCCTGCGATTTTCCTTTGTACAGTGAAGAATATGATGCTTACATAGACAAAACAGGATGCGTGGAAGCACTGACGGAGGATCTTGCAGCAGAGCGTTATCAGACAGTGCGTTCGGAGGCAGAGACAAACTTGCAGATGGAAAAAACAGCTTGCAGAGAAAAAAGAGGAGACAAAGAGCCAGCTTGATGATGCAAAAAAACAATTAGAAGATGCAAAAAGCCAGATCGAAGACGGCGAAAAGCAGCTTGCAGATGCAAAGAAAAATTGGAATATGCCCGGATGAATTAGAAAAAAAGAGGCAGAACTGGCGGAAGCAGAAAAGGCGATTCAGGAGAAAGAGACACAGTTAGATCAGGCGGAAGTTGCACTTGGAATCGGTTATGCGCAGGGAGTCGGACAGATCCAGAAAGCATTGAACGGAATTTCTGAGGGGCTTTTTTCCGGAAAATGGAGATCAGGGAAATGGTGCGGGCAGGCAGTTTTTCTTCGGGAGATGCATTAGCGGATGCAGGATCACAGATTGCAGATGCAAAGGCACAGATTGCAGACGGAAGAGCGCAGATCGCGGAAGCCCAAAAGCAGATCGAGAGCGGAAAGAGCGCCATTGCAAAAGCGAAAAAACAGTTGGAAGAGTCCAAAACACAGATAGCAGAAAAGGAAGCAGAATTAACCGATGACGAAAACGCAGTATGAAGATGGGAAAAAGGAATATGAGGACGGACATTTCGACTTACAATGAAGAAATGAAAAAAAGCCGAGAAAAAGATCAGTGATGGCGAGAAACTTTAAAGGAATTAAAAGATCCTGATACCTATGTGCTCGGACGCGATACCAATGTGGGGTATGTCTGCTTTGAGAGCGATTCCGGTATCGTGGACGGAGTTGCCGATGTATTTCCGATCTTCTTCTTTCTGGTAGCGGCACTTGTGTGTGTGACGACGATGAACCGTATGGTGGAGGAACAGCGGACACAGATCGGTGTGTTAAAGGCACTCGGCTACAGTGAACATACCATTATGGCAAAATATATGTTTTATTCCGGCTCCGCGGCGCTGACCGGATGTGTGGCCGGATTTGCACTTGGGACATTTTTATTCCCGAAAGTGATCTGGTATGCATACGGCATGCTCTATAAGATGGATTCCCTGGTTTATGTGTTTGACTGGAAATTAGCAGTCATTTCCGTGATCGTATCACTGCTTTGTTCTATCGGTACAACCTTTGTGTCTGTCCGCCGCGAACTGACGGAGGTTGCGGCAGAGCTGATGCGTCCGAAAACACCGAAGCCGGGAAACGTGTATTCCTTGAATATATACCGTTTGTATGGAAGAGGCTTAAATTTTTTGCAGAAGGTTTCCATGCGGAATATTTTCCGGTATAAAAAGCGGTTTTTCATGATGGTCGCAGGCATCAGCGGATGCAGCGCACTTTTGGTGACCGGATTTGGGGTGAGGGATTCTGTGACGGGAATTGTGACGCAGCAGTATACGCAGATCCAGACCTATGATATCGGTGTGACTTATTCATCGTCCGTCACACCGGAGCAAAAAAGTGAACTGGAAAGCAAAGAACAGGACGGTGTGGAAAAATCTGTGTTTGTGGCAGAAAAGAGCATGGATTTAGTTGGCAGTGAAAAGACAAAATCCGTCAGCCTTATCATTGCAGATCCGGATTCGGATATGACGCCGTTTGTCAATTTGCATACGGAAAAAGGAGTACCGATCACATTCCCGAAAAAGGGAGAGGCGGTTATTTCCGCAAAAGTGGCAGATGAACTTGGGATAAAGACCGGAGATACCGTGACGCTGCAGGATTCCGACATGAAAACCATATCCGTGACGGTAAGCGGGCTGTGTGAAAATTTTGTATATAATTATGTCTATTTGTCTGCGGATACCTATGAAGAACAGATGAAAACGGAACCGGAATACAAAAACGCATTTGTGTGTGTTTCTGAGGGCACAGATGCACATCTGCTTGGAACATCCCTGATGGCAATGTCGGATGTGGCAGCGGTCAATATTTCACAGGATGATATGGAACGTTTTTCAAGCATGATGGGCAGTATGGATCTGATCGTTGTGGTCATTATTTTGTGTGCAGCGGGACTGCTTTTATCGTTTTATATAACCTGACAAATATTAATATTACGGAGCGTGTGTGCGAGATCGCAACGATCGAGGTGCTCGGGTTTTACGAAAATGAGACAGCCGCATATGTGTTCCGGGAAAATACGATCCTGACATTTCTCGGCGCACTTGCAGGGCTTGTGCTTGGTGTATTTTTGCACCGGTTTGTCATGAGTCAGATCGTCGTGGATATGGTAGCCTTTGATGTACATGTAAAACCGGTCAGCTTTGTATACAGCGTGGTGCTGACTCTGGTGTTTACCTGGTTTGTGGACCGGCTGATGCGAAAGAAGATCGATGCGATCAGCATGACGGAATCATTAAAAAGTGTTGATTAGAAAATAGAATTGGACGTTAACGCGGGAAAGTGTTATAGTTTATTTATAGAAAACGATGAATCAGGAGATGATACATATGGGAAAAATTATAACAATCGGACGTGAATTTGGCAGTGGCGGACGAGAGGTTGGAAAGAGACTTTCCGATGAACTTGGAATTGCCTATTATGATAACGAGATTATAACAGAGATTGCAAAGAGAACCGAACTTGCAGAAGGTTATGTGCAGCATGTAATGGAAAATGGTCCGACTGCCCTGATGCCGATTACGATCGGAAGAACTTTTTATATGGGCGTGGATCCTGTGATGGAACAGAACAATGCGATTTACAGAGAGCAGAGCCTGTTAGTACAGGAACTTGCGGAGAATTCAGACTGTGTGATCGTTGGAAGAAGTGCAGATTATATCCTGCGCGACAAGAATCCACTGCGACTGTTTATTTATGCAGATATGGAATCACGCATGGAGCGATGCAGAAAGCGTGCACCGGAGCAGGAACATTTTACAGACAAAGAGCTGAGACGTCATATTCAGGATGTGGATAAGAGACGTTCCAAATATTATCAGTTCTTTACCGGACAGACCTGGGGCGAGAAGTTAAATTATGACCTGTGCATCAATACTTCCGGTGCCAATATCGAGGATCTGGTGAAAGTGATCGCAAAATTGGTAAAATAAAATATGCAGGAATATTATCTAAACAGTGAAAAGAAAATCTGTCTGATGGAATTGTCTGAGTTTAAGGAATTAGAGGGTGCGTATCCACATAAACGGAATTTGTTCCGCAGCATGAATCCGGTACAGTACTGCAAGGCAGAAAGTTACGGGGACTGCCTGTTTGGGACGATGAAGATACCGCGTGCCCTAAAGGGCAGAGTGACGTATATCGTATTTGGATTTTATCTGAGAGGCGAAGAACTGCTGTTGATCGAGGATGGCAGTTTCCTAAAGACGTGTCTTGGAAGGCTGGAAAAAATTATACCCACAGAGTGCAGCATGCATCAGTTCCTCGTTATGATTTTTGAGATGCTGATCGAGGATGATGTGATCTATCTGCAGCAGCAGGAGGAAAAATTAGCCTCCATTGAGGAAGAGCTTTTAAAAAAGATCCCGGAGCATTTCTATGAGATCATTCTGCAGTACAGGAAACGTTTTTCGGCATATCATGCATATTATGAGCAGCTTGTCAATCTGGCAGATGCCATGCAGAGTGATTTCGGACAGATACTGACAGACAAGGAGCGATCGCTCTGGCAGCTTTATGCGAACCGTGTGGAACGCCTGCATGATCATGTGGAACTCTTGCGGGAATATTTAGTACAGATCCGTGAGTTATACCAGTCACTGATCGATGTACAGCAGAATAAGGTCATGAGTATCTTAACGGTAGTAACGACGATATTTCTCCCACTGACCCTGATTGCCGGATGGTATGGCATGAACTTTCCAAATATGCCGGAGTTCGGATGGAAATATGCGTATCCGGTCGTTATTGTAGTCAGCATCTGCATCATTGCGGGAGAGATCATTTATTTTAAGAAAAAGAAAATGCTGTAAGCAGGAGAGATTATGCGCGTAAAATAAAATATGTTTGACAGAAATCCGGAAATGGAGAGAAATCTTTGTTTCCGGATTTTCTTGTTTTCAGAACGATATGTCAAAGTGTACCAGACCGGAATATATTAGAATAAGAATAGATTAAAGAAGCTGTCAGTATGGCTTATGATATAAAAAGACTGCCGAGCGAAGCGGGTGTAGATCACGATCATGAAGCATTGCTTCATGATATAATAAGACTGCCGAGCGAAGCGAGTGTAGATCACGATCATGAAGCATCGCTTCATGATATAAAAATTTCGGGCATTACAAAAAGTTTTTATAATAATGGAGAGATGCGTCAGGTTCTCCGTCCGGTCGATATTTTGATACCGCATGGAAAATTTGTGTCGATCATTGGGCCGAGCGGGTGTGGGAAGTCGACGTTATTTAATATTGTGGCGGGACTTCTGCCGCCGACATCGGGAGATATTACGATTGGAGAGAAAAGCATTTTAGGGGGAAAAAGGTTACGTTGGATATATGCTGCAAAAAGATATGCTTCTCCCGTGGCGTACGATCATCGACAATATTATTTTGGGACTTGAGATAAAGGGCGTGCCGAAGCGGGAAGCGAGAAAACAGGCACTGCCACTGATGGAAAAGTACGGACTTTCGGGATTTGAGAAAAATTATCCGTGCGAGCTGTCCGGTGGAATGAGGCAGAGAGCGGCGCTCCTTCGCACACTTTTGTATGACAGGGAAATTATCCTGTTAGATGAACCGTTTGGTGCATTGGATGCGCAGACGAGACAGTCTATGCAGAACTGGCTGTTAGAGATCTGGGAAGATTTTCATAAGACGGTTTTATTTGTGACACATGATATGGATGAGGCAATTTATCTGTCAGATATCATCTATGTATTTTCCGGTCGTCCGGGGTATGTGAAAGAAAAAACTTACCGTTCATTTGAAACGGCCAAGAAAACAGGAAGATATGCTGGAGACGGATTTCTGGGATCTGAAACAGCACTTGATGGGAGGGATGAGTGATGAAAAAAGAAGCGTATGAGGTGGAGTATTATGAACCTAAATCCGTTTTGGCGATGCAGGCAGACAGGCGGGAAGAAAAACACCGGAGAAAACAGAAAAAAGGGATAGGGCAGGACGTATCCTGCTTGGGGTCGCCATCCTGCTGTTTTGGGAGGTAAGTGCACGTCTGGGGTGGATCGATGACTATTACTGGAGCTCACCGTCCCTGATCGCACAGACTGCGATCGTACAGTGGAAAGAGAAAAATCTTGCATATGATATCTACTTTACCTCGATGTCCACGATCGGCGGTTTTTTAGCGGGAACATTGGGCGGCGCAGTTTTAGGATTGTCCTTCTGGTGGTCAAAGACGTTTGCAAAGATTTTTGAGCCGTATCTTGTGATGTTTAATGCAATTCCGAAACTGGCACTTGCACCAATTTTAATTGTACTGTTTGGAATCGGTTTTTCATCTAAAGTGATGCTGGCATTTTTAATGACGGTAATATCCTGTGCGCTTGCAACGGTCAGCGGGGTGGAGAATGTGGATGAGTCGATGGAAACCTTACTTTATTCTCTGGGGGCTGCCAGATGGCAGGTGTTTGGAAAAGTCGTGGTTCCGGCAGTGCTTCCGTGGATGCTTGGAAGCCTCCGGATCAATATTTCACTGGCGCTTGCGGGAGCAATCGTCGGCGAATTTATCGCATCGGGGCACGGACTTGGCAGAATGGTCATTTATGCGGGAACTATTCTGGATACCACGTTAGTGTGGGTTGGTGTGATTGTTCTGTCGCTGCTTGCGATGGTGATGTATTTTGCGGTGGTGGAACTGGAAAAATGGATGACGGAACATCTGGCGATTTATCGTAAGGCGTGAGGAGGACACCAGCCGCTATGTTGTGATACACCTTTGGGCACCTGAGTCCATATTATATTAAAAAGTGAAAATGGGTCGAAATGTTTAAAAGGAAAATGTTAAAGAGAAAATTGTTCAGTTGTTTGGCTTACGTTGTATTTGCAGCAAGTTTATTTGCGACAGCATGCAGTGGAAGAAAAACGCAGCAGGAGAGTGTGGAACTCAAAAAAATCGTGATTGCGGAGCCGTTACATTCGATCGGGTATCTTCCACTTTATATCGGGCAGCAGGAGGGATTTTTTGCGGAGGAAGGCCTTGATGTGGAGGTGATCCAGGCTACGGGCGGCTCGCATGTGACGTCGGTGATGAGCGGGGATGCGTGGGGAGTAATCGGTGGAGTGGATTCAAATGCAATTCCGAATGCATCCGGGAACTGCCCAGATCCGGTGATTGCTGTCTGCAACTGTGTGAACCGCGCTAATGTGTATCTGTGTGCGGCAGTTGGCGAGGAATACACAGGAAATACAGATGAAGAACTTGCACAGTATTTCAAAGGAAAAAAGATCAACTCCGGCAGATTTGGCGGCAGCCCGAATCTGTGTGTGCGCTATCTTTTACTGTCAATTGGACTTGATCCGGATAAGGATGTAGTGATGGTGGAACCGGCAGATATGTCCACCTCAGTTGCCGTGGTACAGAGCGGTCAGGCAGATATCTCCTGGGCAGCGGAACCACAGATCGTTGACGGTATGAAATCAGGTGTATGGACGGATGCATTTTACCAGTTTACAGATCTTGGAGACTACGCTTACTCCGTACTCAGTGTGTCACAGTCAACTATCCGGAATGACCCGGAGACAGTACAGCACTTTGTCAATGCAATGTTAAAATCGCTTTCTGCTGCACAGGATAAAAAAAGCTGCGGTCCGCACTGCCGGAAAAGGGAATTTTCCAACCACACCGACCGAAGACATTGAAGCAGCGATCGACCGTGCCTATAAAGATGGACTCTGGAGTGTCGATGGAATCATCACACCGGAGGCAGTAAAAAATGATATGGAGTATCCATTGCATCCGATGTATATCAGGGGTACCTATCAGTACGATGAACTGGTAGATATGCAGTTCGTCGAAAACGCACAAAAAGCAAAATTGAAGAGAGTATTTAGTAGAATAGAATGTATGCAGATTTCCGGTGCTTTCCTAAGGTGCCGGGGAATCTGCCATTCACAACACACCGATACACCTTTTCCACCAAATTTGTGAAAATAAATTTCGCAAATTTTCGGGACAAACCATCCATCTTATAGTATAATAACCGTACTAAAGTAATATAACCACCCCCACACAGGAAAAGGAGAAAAGCGATGATAAATCCGGCATCAATAATGAAGATCATGAATGCAAAAAAGTAAATTCACGGCAAATCACCCGAAATTTGCTGCATTTCTAAACGCAGTATTTTCCACCGGCATCACGGAGGGAACAATCATTGAGATTACCGTGACAAAACCGGGTGAGGAACCGATCACAACGAACATGAAGGTGCAGCAGTCGGATCTTGAACTGTTACAGGAATTACAGGACATTGCAAAAATGTAAAAATAGAAATGGAGAAGCATATGTTAGGAAAAAAACTTTCTTATCAGACCAATGGAAGTACAGTAGAATTTGAATTTGAACATGGAACGGCGTATGTCACGGCAGTCACGGACACGATCATGAATGTATTTGTTCCGTACCAGTCGAAAGACCACCGTTCAAAAGCAATCGAGGGAGATAAAAGACTTCCGGTTACCGTAGATGTCTCTGAGGAAGGCGGAGCAGTACAGATTAAAACAGATAAGCTGACAGCCAAAGTATACGATGATTTTTTGATCGATTTTTATAAAAAATGACGGTACACTTTTATGTGCAGATTTCAGGGGAGAGCGAAAGAAAAAAAATGAAATTAAGCGATGAAGCACTTGCAACGTTAGAGTCTGAGGGACATGCCATATCTGCGGATGGTGAAAAAAGAAGATCCTGTTATGGTCGTAAAAGCAGATGAGCGGGGATGAAAAGTTCTATGGACTCGGAGATAAAACAGGCGTTTTAAATAAAAGAAATTATGAATATGAAAACTGGAATTCCGATCTGCCACAGGCACACACGGACGATTTTAAGGCATTGTATAAATCCATTCCGTTTTTGATCACATTAAAAGATGCGGGCGTATTTGGAATGTTCTTTGACAACACTTACAGATCACATGTCAATCTGGGAAAAGAGAACAGCGCCTGCTATTATTACAGTGCAGAGAACGGAAATCTCGATTATTATTTTATTTCCGGGGAAAAAATGACGGATATTGTGGAAGGCTATACTTATCTGACCGGAAGAACCCCTCTGCCGCAGCTTTGGACATTAGGACATCATCAGTCAAGATGGGGCTATATGTCAGCTGATGATATCAGACGTGTGGCACACAAATACAGAGAACTGCAGATTCCATGTGATACGATCCATTTTGATATCGATTATATGGATGGGTACCGCGTATTTACCTGGAATGAAAAGGGGTTTGGAGCACCGGGTGCAATCATAAAAGAGATCGCAGAGGATGGTTTTAAGGTTGTCTGCATCATTGATCCGGGTGTGAAATTAGATCCGGGATATGCAAAGTATGATGAGGGAATCGCGAATGATTATTTTGCAAAAACACCGGAAGGGGAAGTATACGTCAATGAAGTATGGCCGGGCGAAGCGGTATATCCTGATTTTGGAAAGCCGGATGTAAGAAAATGGTGGGCAGAAAATCAGAAATTCTTAGTGGATCTTGGTGTGCGAGGAACATGGAATGATATGAATGAGCCTGCAAGTTTCCGTGGAGAACTTCCACAGGATGTCGTTTTTACGGACGAGGATCAAAAGACAGATCATGCGGCAATGCATAATGTTTATGGACATCTGATGTCAAAGGCAACTTATGAAGGATTAAAGGAAGCCGATGGAAGAAGACCGTTCGTGATCACAAGAGCATGTTATGCAGGAACACAGAAATACTCTACCGTATGGACCGGAGATAACCAGAGCCTCTGGGCACATCTTAGAATGGCGGTTCCACAGCTCTGCAATCTGGGTATGAGCGGAATTGCATTTGCGGGAACGGATGTCGGCGGATTTGGTGCAGACTGTACACCGGAATTAATGTGCCGCTGGGTTCAGGTTGGTGCATTTTCCCCACTGTTCCGTAACCATTCTTCCATGGGAAGTACATTCCAGGAGCCATGGCAGTTTGATGAGGAGACGATCCGCATCTACCGCAAATTTGTGGAATTAAGATATCAGTTACTTCCATACCTGTATGATCTGTTCCGCGAATGTGAACTGACCGGACTGCCGATTATGCGTCCTCTGGTTTTACATTATGAGAATGATCCGGAAGTCTGGAACTTAAACGGTGAATTTTTAGTCGGAGAAAATCTTTTAGCTGCACCTGTTTTAGAGCAGGGAGAGACGAAAAAGATCGTATATCTTCCGGAAGGTGTCTGGTATGATTATGAGACAAAGAAACTATATCAGGGCAGACAGTATTATATGGTAGACGCACCGCTTGATACCTGTCCGATGTTCGTAAAAGAGGGAGGCATGATCCCAACTTATGAACTGGCACAGTACGTCGGTGAAAAGCCGTATGATACCTTGAAAATGCGCGTGTATCCGGGCAATGGAACTTATCTGCATTATCAGGATAACGGAGCGGATTTTGCCTACCGTGACGGTGCTTATAATGTGTATGAGTTTACGCATGAAGGGGACAAAAAAGAGGCATCCGTGCAGATGAAGAAAGAAGGTTATACGAAATACAAAAATATTTTGTTTGAATAATTCTAACGCATAATGGAACCCGCACAAAAGTATTCCTCACGCATATGATATAGAGATGTTAGCGACAGGAGCAATGTGTGGACTATAATCAGGAACAGTTTTTCCGTATGCAGATGGATGTGCCGAAAATGCCTTTTTATATGAGCTATCCGATGCAGAATCTGTATCTCACAGAGATGGAATATGAAAAGATATGGACCGGATGAAAGACTGTATCCAAGGGATGTTTCCCGTATTATGGACGTGATCGAAGATGAGTGCGATAAAATGGAGTATGAGGGAAGTCTCATGTTGCGACGAATATCCGGACCGGCTTATGTTAAGAGCGGTGACAGAACGCATTTATCAGACCGTGAAAAATGGAACAGATACCATGATGGCAGAGGAATTCTGGGGAGGAAACAATCCACCGCC
>ENA-OQBD01000776-OQBD01000776.1-human-gut-metagenome-genome-assembly--contig:-NODE-776-length-16397-cov-7.607007_pt1 | contig 16397 bp, 22 predicted proteins | sample MGYA00242742_ERZ504543 | MGnify/ENA primary metagenome ERZ504543 (study PRJEB26092, sample SAMD00036239) | human gut metagenome | host: Homo sapiens | study: EMG produced TPA metagenomics assembly of...
CAAAAGAAAGATATATCGATTTCTGATATGGCAAAGGAGCTGCAGGGAAGATATTTTGATGCAATGAAGCAGGATGAAGTGATCAGAGAGAGCGACAAAAGTGTTCAGATAGCCGAAAGACCAGTCAGAGCGAAACTGCAGCATTATACAGAACTTGGTTTGCTGACGCAAAGAATCGGAGTAAGAAATACACAGTATTATTCTTTGGCACCGGATCAGACAGATCTGAGTTCCTGGTTTGATGCGATTTCGTTTTTCTCAGAAATTTCTCCGGTTGGAGTTGTAGGATCGTTTCTTCTGGATCATAAGAAAATAAGGGATAAGCGGTCATACGTTTGTTTTAAACATCATTACATGTTGTATGCAGTGGAGAGTGAAGTTGCAGAATGCATTCTCGAAGGAATTCATGAGAAGAAGTTTCTCGAAATTACAACAAAGAGTAAACGAAAAAAAAATAAGCAGACGCTGTGTATATCCAGTCAAACTATATGTCAGCACACAGAATGGAAGAGAATATCTGCTTTTTCATGAAGTGGCGGGTTCGGGACTTCATTTTGTGCGTCTGGATAAAATTATAGAATGCAAGGTAAAAGAGAAGTGCAAGAATGAGCAGCGGCAGAAATATGAAAAGGAGTATGAGCTGAGAAAACCGAATTTGTGGGGAGTGATCTGCGGCAGGGAGGATGATATGACCCATGTGGAAATCACGATGAGAATAAAAGAAAACGAAGAATATATGATCAGACGGCTGGAGCGTGAAAAGAGAAACGGCCACGTAGAACGAATCGGGAAAGAAAAATACAAATATGTGGTGGATACGTATGACGCGATGGAACTAATGCCGTGGATACGTACTTTTACGGGAAGAATCGAGAGGGTGGAAAGCGACAATCCTGAACTGGGGAAAAAATTCTGTACAGATATGGAAAAAATGTATGCGATGTATCTGGGGGGTGACGATGATGCAGTTGTTTCATGAAATCTATGGCAATTACTATAACACCATTGCCGCAATTTTGGATCAGGCAATCCGTTCCAAAGTGTCCGTGAATGAAATCGAAAAAATTGTGGAAGAGAAGGCATTTTGTGAGAGCGGATTGGAAATTATGGATGCACTGCGCAGGGGAAAATCCAGTACGAATCCCAAAACCGGAAGATGGCCGCTTTTAGATAAAAACGGGCGGGCACTTATCAAAAATGAAACATATAGGCCGCTCACCCTTCTGGAAAAACGATGGCTGAAATCGTTGTTATCCGATCCAAGGATTGCCTTGTTTCATCCGGATGAGAGTGGTCTGGAGGATGTGGAACCGCTTTTTTTACCAGAAGATATTGTGCTGTTTGACCAATTTTCAGACGGCGATCCGTACCAGGAGGAACGGTATATCGAAATTTTTCAGGAGCTCTTGAAGGCGATAAAGGATAAGAAGTCTGTCAAAATTTTGTATCTATTGAAAAATGGAACAGAAAAATGGATTAAGTGTCATCCGGTGCGTCTGGAATATTCCCAGCGGGATGATAAATTCCGGCTGATTGCAGCATCAAAAGCAGGGAAGAGAATCGTCAATCTTGCGAAAATTAAGAAATGTGAAAGTATGGATGTTACGGAAGCCTTACAAACGAAGAATCTCGATTGCGTGATGCATGATAAAAGGACAGTAGAGTTATTATTGAAAGATGAGCGGCAGGCGTTGGAGCGTGTGATGATGCAGCTTTCTATATATGAAAAGATCACGGAAAAGCTGGATGATACTACGTATAAGATTGCGGTGACGTATGAAGTTGAGGATGAAATTGAGATTATGATCCAGATTTTGTCTTTTGGACCAAACTTAAAAGTGACCGGACCGGAGCGGTTTGTGGAACAAATAAGAAACAGATTAAGAATGCAGAAAAGTTGTGGACGATGAGTTCACAACTTTTTTTTCAGGGAAAATGAGGGACAGGGATTTATAATCAGACGTATCAAAGAGATAAAGACAGCAACAGGGGAACTTGGAAATGCAAGGACAAAAGAAAGGCATAAAACAAAAAATGCAGAATATGGAAGTGCGATATGGATCTTAGCGAGCTGGTAAGTATGCTGAAAAACGCAGAGTGTGCGAAAGATATCGACAGGAAAAGAGAAGAAATAGGAGAACTGGTTCCGGCGGTTAAAGTAATGTTTGATTATGATCAGCAGAATTATATGCATCGGTTTGACTTATGGATGCATTCTCTGCATACGGCAGTGAATCTTCCAAGAAACCTGGAGGACGACATGCTCTATCTGGCTGCACTGTTTCACGATATTGGAAAACCGGAATCCAGATGTAGAAGCAAACGGCCGGAGGACCGGAATACGCACTATTACGGGCATCCGAAAAAGAGCGTGGAAATCATCGATACGATCATTATTCCGGATCTGGATCGGAAAGGATATAAAATTCCATGCCTGGATGTGAAACGGCTGTTTTATTACGTGCGTCACCATGATGACAATATCAGCGTCAGAGAAGCGCGGGTCAGACGTTATATGGAGGGAGTTTCGTTTGAAGAATTTCAGAATCTTATGCTGCTGCAGATGGCAGATGCAAGGGCACATGTGCTGCATCCGATGGTAGTGGAACGTATCGCGATTTGCAGTATGATGGCAGGAAAAGAAGGAGAGCGGATTTATCGAAGCTGTTCCGAAGAAAAAACGGATAAGACGGAGATCACATAGATTTAGGGAATGTCCCGGCAAAATATGGAGATATAATAAGCGCAGAAAGGCAAAGAGAAACCGTTCTTGTTAATGAAAGGAGTGAAAAGCTGTTTTCCTGAAACGTTTCCAGACAGAAGAAAGAGAGAAGCATGAAAATGAAAACTGCAAAAGAAACTGTGAACAAAACAACTGCAAACAGAACAACACAGAAAATTCAGAACAGCAAGAAAAACAAAGAGGAAAAAATGGAGTTAACAGGAGAAGAACTTCTGCGCCGGAAGATATCCAATGTGCTTCGGGAAGGATCGGCACAGTATTGGTTTAAACTGGAGCAGTTCCGCCAGGAGGCACAAAAATATGATTTCAAAGCCCAGAAAATGATGATGAAAATTGAGATGTCAGAAGAACTTCAGGAAAACGAAGTACCGTGTCTGCGGACCATCAGAAGATTGTTGGATTATGCGGAAACAGCAACAGAAGAAAAAACACTGCCGGTAGGAATTAACATGATCCGGATTCTGGGGAGGGCACTTAAGGGAAGCCCGGATGCATATCTGGAAAAAATTGATCAGAGGAGCATGCAGCATCTGGCCGAGGAGTATTTGCGGGAAACGCAGAAAATGCAAGAAAAACAGTGGAAAGACAATTGAGAAATGACTGAAAAGGATCACAGGAAATATGAAGAAATATAGGAGAGAGAAAAATATGTTTGAATTAATTCCATCGCAATATATGAGAGAATGTTATAGAGAACTGAATTTCACGTTTACCGATTTCCAGAAGGCCACGCTGATCTGGAATTCTCCAGGGAAAAAGAGGCAGGAAATTCTGGATGCACTAAAGGAACTGGCAGCAGATACCAAAGATTTCTGCACAAAAAGACAGATTCAGGAACGTCTGGATTATGAAAGAAAAGCGTTTGAAAAATTCAAAGAAAACGATGCAAGAAAATATGTGTATGTGGTGGCAGAACGGGAAGACAATGAAAATGCCGGCTTCTTTTCAGAGTATGAACGGGCTTTTCAATATGCGAAGCGATATATGAAAAAATATGAGGTAACCTGTAGCATCGAAAAACAGCAGATTGTTGCAGCACCGGAGGATGAAACCGTACGCAATCCGTGGAAGGGAAATCCCAATCTCGGGCTGGAAACAGAAGAATATTGCGCATATAGTGGTGTGGAAGAAGCAAAAGCAGGATTTAACTGCGAGGGGGAAGCAGAGTATTTTTATTCGAGAGAGCTGCCGGAAGAGGAGAAAATTGTAGATACTTACCGAATCGAAAGATTTGAATCCCACTTTATGAAAATTCCGGCTCCGCTCCAGACGGGATGTCCTGTGCGAAATGTGGTTACTGGTACTTATGGCATTTTGGCACAGAGTGAAGAAGAGTGGGAAAAATATTTAAAGTGGATCGAAGATCGGGAACTTTATGTTGATTTTTCAGATGTTCAGATGATTGTATTTGAACTGAATGAATCGGGGATCTGGATTCATAATCATGTGAACCCACTGTACCTCGAGGTGGAAAATCCACCGGTGATTTCCGGTGATGAAAAGCAGGATGCATTTCGGCGTGCGATGGAGGCAATGTACGAGTATCTCAGGCATGAGAAAGAAGAGAATTGCGAAGCCCGATATGGAGGAGCGGTTCTTCAACGTTCTAGGGAATTTGCACAGATTTGTCAGGAAGAGAAATGTGACAGACGTTGGAAAGACGCTTGTAAAGCGGAAGATATTATGAGTTGATTGCGCAGGCGCTTTATCTGAAAGCTAAAAGATACTGAAAAAGAGCAGTGGACGGAGGAGAAAGAGTTATGGTAATTGCAGGCTTTGCAGGATGCGGAAAAACAACGTTTTGTGAAAAAAATCCAGGGGATGCCATCGATCTGGTCTGTATGCCGTTTAAATACAGTGATTTTTACGAAGTCGCAGGCAGTCTTAAAGAGGGAGAAAAGATCAAGGCGAATGAACGGCTGATGTTACGGGAAAACTGGGAACTTTATTATTATTGGATGATCCGCTATCTGCTCTGGTACAGCCCGGAACGGCAGATTGTGATTCCGACAATACGAAAGATCATGGAGTTCCTTACGGCGGACTATATCCCGTATACGGTTGTATACCCGGAGCGAGAACGGAAAGAGGAATATGAGGGACGATACCGGAATCGCGGAGATTCTGAGAGTTTTCTGGATGTTTTTATCGGCAGATGGGACGATATGCTGGATGGACTGGAACAGTATGGGAAAAAGCAGATTGCGTTACAAGAAGGGAAGTATTTATCCGATGTGGTCTCCTGTATGCCGACGGATGACGTTTACATGTCCCGACAGCTGGTCCGGTTTGCGGAACATTTAACACAGGAAACGTCTCTTGCGAAAAAATTGCGTGAATTGAGAGAAAAGTTTCCTGAAAAAGCAGAGAAAGGTCAGTGTGCAGCAGAAGAAACAGAAGAGTATAAATGGCAGGAAAATCAGTCAGAAGGGATTCAAACGGACTTTTATGACGAGGACAAATTGTGTGCTGTTTTGTATTATGAACCGATCTGTGAAGAAGACATCCTGGATGATTTTGTATGGATTGAATCGAAAAAGGAACTGCAGCTTTTATTGGAACGGGCGGAAGAAAAACCGCTGTACACTTTAAAGGTAAGTGTTTTGTTGATGGAAATGGTGAAAGACAAGCCAAAATACAGAGAAGTCGTGTATCGAAAAAACACTGAGAACAGGTGGAACAGAGACGTTTGACGAAAGTAAAAAGACATCCGTTTTTCTTAGGAAGATCAGGAAAAGTTATCTGATATAGCGTTACGCAGTGAAAACAGAAGCAAACAGATAAGAAGGAGCAGACAATATGATTTTTTATAAATATCTGGTGAATTGTGCGGGATTAGAACTGGAAAAGGAAATGCAGAATAAAGAAGATAGAGAGAAACTGTATTCCAGAAACAGTCCGATTGAGGAGTGGAATCGTGATTTTTGCGCAAGTTACGAAATGGACAAAAAATCGTATCTTGTTATCAGTGATCTTCTGCGGGAAAAGATGACAATTGTTGCTGCGCATCAGGCGGATGCATCCAGCAGGACATGCGATTCCCTTCTTTTGAAAATTCTGCCGGATGTTCGGATTTTAAAGCGGGAAGAGATTACAGGGGAGAAATTTGAACGGGAACTGATCCGGGCAGAGAAAAACGAGTGGATGAATAATTCCGCAGGCTATACTTTGAAGAAAATGAGACTTAATATTCAACCGGAATACTATAGCTTTTTTGAACCGGCACCATATCAGGTGAGCGAACGGATTTATACAACGGATGGAGTGACCAGAGAAACCATCGGAAAACAGATGGAAAAGATTCTTGCTTCCCAGAATTTTTATGAAGAAATTGACCGAATTTTTTCGAACGAGAATGAAAAACGTTTCGCCGGACACCCGGTGCATTATCTGATCTCCGCAGGGGACAAAGCGGCGGCAGACGATATGCTGGAGGTTCTGATCCCGTCACTTTTGAAAAACGAGCGCCTTCTGAGCAGCAGGGTGTATGATGTGCAGAAGATAACAGATAAGGCCGGAAGAGATGAAAATTTTGCCAATGTATTTGAAGCGGCGCAGGGCGGTACGGTTGTATTGAATCTGGAAGGCGAAAAAAATATTGGTCAGTATGCGACAGGATATTATAAACTGGCGGAAAAACTGGGAGAAAAGCTGTTAGAGTATGGCAATAAAGTTTTGTTTGATTTTTGTGGATATTTCGGGAAACCGCAGTGTCTCAGACGAGACGATGGCAACGATCCTGGCGCATGCGGATATGATTCAGATTCAGGAAGGTCACGGAAACCTGGAGCAGGCGACCGGCTATCTGAAACAGCTTGCGGAAAAGACTGATTATAAGGGCTATACGATGGAAGACCTCGTGCGGTATCTTCCGAAAGAAAAAGAATTATATTCTGTTTCTGATATTTTCCAGGCATATAACAGATGGTATGGCAGCGGGCTAAAAACGCATGTCTATCGTGCATATAAGGAAAAAGATCTGGTAAAAATTGAGCTGAAAAAGAAGATGGACAAGCCGTATGAAGAACTGCAGAAAATGGTAGGCCTTACGGATGTAAAGAAAGTCGTGGATGAAATTCTGGCGACAGCCAAAATGCAGAAAATGCGGAAAAGCATGGGACTTCCCAAGCTGCAGACGTCTATGCACATGCTGTTTTCCGGAAATCCGGGTACAGCCAAAACGACAGTGGCACGTTTGCTGGCACAGGTATTAAAAGAAGAGGAGGTCCTGAAAAACGGGCATATTGTGGAATGCGGCCGACAGGATCTGGTTGGAAAATATGTGGGATGGACAGCACAGATTGTGGAAGATAAGTTTCTCTCAGCCAGAGGCGGAATTTTGTTTATTGATGAGGCATATTCCCTAGTGGAAGACGGACGTACATATGGAGCGGAAGCGATCAATACGATTGTACAACAGATGGAGAATTACCGGGATGAAGTGATCGTTATATTTGCAGGCTATCCGGAAAAGATGCGGGAGTTTCTGCAGCAGAACGAAGGACTTGCAAGCCGGATTGCGTTTCATCTGAATTTCCCGGATTATTCTGCTGACGAACTGACACAGATTCTGGATCTGATGCTGGAGAAATCTGCATATCGAATGACGGCAGAGACAAGAAATAAGTGCCTCGAAATCTGTGAAAACGCCTGCCAGGAACCGAATTTTGGAAACGGAAGGTACGTCCGGAATCTGCTGGATCATGCAGTGATGCGTCAGGCAGAACGCCTCTTCCGTGAAAACAGGGGTGGAGAATTGTCGAAGGAGGAAGCCTGTATGCTGCAAGCGGAAGACTTTGAACCAATTGGAATGGAAAAGAAAGAAAGTCGCAAAATTGGATTCTAGGAATGCGATATGAAACGATTTATGATGTCAGATATCCACGGATTCTATGAGGCGTTTGAAACTGCCTTAAATAAAGTTGACTTTTCCGGAGAGAATCAATTATTTTTACTGGGTGATTACATAGATTACGGGCCGGACAGCCGGAAAGTGCTGGAAAAGATAAAAGCGCTGCAGGAAATATATGGATCGCAAAAAGTAATTACCCTAATGGGAAACCACGAGAAAGCGCTGCTGGACTGGCTGGAAGAGTATGCGGATATAAACCGGCATATCTGCGGTGTGGAACAGTATCGGGACGCGGAGTGGCTGCTGTCCGATGCCGACGGCGATTATGGAACGCTGCGCAGCTTTCTTAGTGCCAGGCATTTCCAGGAATTTACAGAAAAAGAAGCACGGCTTTCCGGGGATTCCCAAAATGCAGAGGCCGTTCGGCTGCTCCTGGAGGATGCGGGGGAACTGCTTGCCTGGATGCGGCATCTTCCATATTATTACGAAACCGAACGCCAGATTCTGGTTCATGCGGGAATTGCGGAGTGGGGAGGCGAGGACTGGCTGTGCGTGACGAGCGAAGCGCTTATGGTCGGGAAAACAACGGTGAGTCGTGGAAATTTCTATAAAGATGTGATTGCAGGCCATATTTCAACAGCCAAAATTTCCGGGGACAGGACATATGATGGCATCTGGAGCGATGGCAGCAGCCATTATTATCTGGATGGGACAACGTGGAGAAGTGGGAAAATTCCGGTGCTGGAGTATGATGCGGAGACGGGGAGATACAGGGAAAGATGAAGAATGGAACTGTAGCACATTCGGAATGATATTGGGCTGACTTGGAAAGTTGTTTGGTGGTAATTCAAAGAAAAATATGCTATAGTGAATCTGGAACAGGCAAAGATTCAGTATGATCTGCAGTGTAAACAAGAATACAAAATCAAAATGGAAAACGGACTTGGAAAGGAGTTGAGCATTATGTATAATTTGTCTGAAGCAGTAGAAGAAAAAGGAATTGAAACAGGAATTGAACAAGGCATCAAACAAGGTAGATTAGAAACGCTCTTTTCGCTAGTCCATGATAAAGTGTTAAAAAGTGAGGAGGCCGCAAGAAGAGCGGACATGTCAAAAGAAGAGTTTGTAAGATTAATGGAGCAGAAATAACGATTTTATAAAAGCAGAGCTGAATGAAAGAAATTTTGTTCAGCTCTTGCTTTTCAGATTTCTTTCATCAGGAAGGAGAGAAAGAGTATGGCGTCAAGTATGATGCATCTGGCAGTGGTACAGGAAATGAAAAAGAAAATCCGATTTCAAAATGCTGAGAGGTTAGATCTGGGCGTAATCCTTCCGGATGCGGCAGTTGACGGAAACAGCCATCTGAAAAGAAGCATTTGCGGTGGAACAAAAGATACGTATGATCTGGAATTTTTTCGTGAAAAATTCGGAGAACAAATGAAGCAGGATGATTTGTATCTGGGATACTATCTCCATCTTGTGCAGGATCTGTATTATCGGAATTATTTGTACGTAGAGAACCACTGGAATTCTGCAATTCCGGGAAATGTGGAAAAGCTGCATCATGACTATTGCGTTTTAAATGGAAGGATAAGCCAGAGATACGGTCTCTCGAAAGACAAAATTTCCGCTTTGGATATTACGACGGAGCCGATTTGCGAACTTGCTGTTTTTGATGCGCCTGGATTTGTTGTGGAAGTACAGCAGCAGTTTGCGACGGTATCAGAAGAGAGTTTATTTGTTTTGACGGCGGAAATGGCGGAGGAGTATATTCGGTGTGCTGCAGAATTCTGTATTAAGGAAATGGAAAATTTGCGGAATGGAAAAAACGGACTGGACAGTATTGCGTATGCATGGAAGAAACCGGAAAAATAAAATGCACGAAAAAAGGACAAAGGCATGTCAACACAAATCAGACCATCATGGTACAATCATAATTGTCAGAGAAAAGATCAAGAAAAGAACCAAAGAAAAGAGCAGAAAAATGATAGAAAAACAGGAAAAAAGTTAGAAGATTAAACTACAGGTAGAATGAAAAAAGAAAAGCGATGTGATATAGTCAAAACATAGAAACACAGATCTATAGAACACAGAAAAATACAGCAACAAAAAAGCTAAGAACACAAAACATAAAATACAAAATACAAAATACGGAGAGGTAGCTCAGCTGGTAGAGCAGTGAAAAAATATGAGTCTTGTAGAAGACTCACACAGCAATATTTTAGCCTGGTAAGCCACTTGTCGCGGGTTCGAATCCCGCCCTCTCCAATTACGTTTCTAATGACTAAAACAGGGAGGTTTGGGACCATGGCATTTATGAAGCAGCTGCACCATCAGATGGCGCAGGAAAAACAGACAACAGAAAATGGTGCAGTCGGTTATCATACCTCCGGAAAACATCTGCTGGATGCTAACTTTGCGGTAAGCAGTATGCGGAACTGGTCGGAACAGAGAATTGTTAAACTGTTTGCAAAGGCCTATTATGAAAATCCGCTTCTTGCCGTGAAATGGCTGTTTTATTTGCGGGACATCCGCGGAAATGGCATGGGAGAGCGCCACACATTCCGCATCTGCCTGAAGTGGCTGATGAAAAATCATGCGGATTATGCAGAAAATGTAGTACCGCTGATCCCAGAATATGGCAGGTTCGATGACTGGCTTTCCCTGCTGGATACTCCGGTGCATGAGAAAGTCATCCAATCAGTGAAGGATCAGCTAATGGCAGATCTGGATGCAATGAAAATGGGCGGACAGGTATCCCTGCTTGCCAAGTGGATGCCGTCCTGCAATACAAGTTCGGAAGCGACGAAAAGACAGGCAAGGGTGCTGTATCAGGCACTTGGAATGTTGGAGCTGGAATACCGGAAAATGTTGTCCGGTCTTCGTGCATATCTGAACGTGGCAGAAGTGCAGATGTCCGCCAATCGCTGGTTCAAAATCGAGTACAGCCGTGTGACGTCCCGCGCGAATCTGCTGTATGGCAATGCATTTCTGAAACATGATGGAGTCCGTCGGCGGGAGTTTTTAAGTAAGCTGACACGCGGGGAGGCAAAGATTCATGCGGACGTGCTGTTTCCGGGAGATATTGTGGCACAGTACTACAGAGAAAGTTCTCGCTATATGTGGCGGATGAATCTGCAGGAAAAGAACGATACGCTGGAAGCATTGTGGAAAGCTTTGCCGGACTATGTACAAAACGACGAAAACACGCTTGTGGTACGTGACGGATCGGGATCGATGATGAAAAGAGTTGGCGGAACAAACGTAACAGCGCTTCAGGTCGCAACAGCACTTGCCATTTATTTTTCCGAACGGTGCCAGGGAGAATTTCACGATCAGTTTATTACTTTCAGTGAACATCCGAGGTTGGTGAGCCTGGAATATACCGAAAGCCTGCGGGATAAACTGGAAATCTGTGATGCGTACGATGAATGTGCGAATACAGATGTTCAGGCAGTTTTCCGGCTGATCCTGGATACAGCAGTTTCTCATCACATGAAACAGGATGATCTGCCAAAAAATATTCTGATCCTTTCTGATATGGAATTTGACGCGGCTGTTCGGTTTCCGGGATGCAGACGATGGGAGTGGGAACAATCGGACGAGTGCATTTCACTGGAAACGCTGTTTGAGAAAATCAACCGAGCATATGAAGCGCAGGGATATCAGATGCCGCGTCTGGTATTCTGGAATCTCTGCTCACGGACAAACACGGTTCCTTTGCAGCAAAATGAAGCTGGAGTCGCCCTGGTCAGCGGATTTAGTCCTGCCGTTTATCAGATGGTACTTTCCAATGAACTGGATCCGTATCGATGCCTGCTGGAACAGTTAAATGCAAAACGGTATGATGCGGTGGGACGGGCTTTGAAATAACGAACAGAAAGGAACGCCAGACATGAAATATTATATCAGCGACCTGCATTTATTCCATGAAAACGCAATCAAGTTTGACAATCGCCCGTTTTCATCCATTCCGGAAATGCATGCGGTCGTATATGAATTATACACCGCGTACGCTGGAAGAAATTATGGAGCAGGCGGGGGAAGGGAATGAGACGTTGAAGAAATGAATTTTGGGGAATACGCCAGAGCCTTTTTCAAACACACGCTAGAATGTAAAACCAGTGAAACAGTGCTTCCGGGTTGTGCCAACCAGCGAAAGCGGATGGTGAATAAAAAGGGGAGCAAGATAGAAAAGATGGGAAAGCGAAAAAATTTCCTGCTGGAAAAAGATATCAGAAATAAGATAATTGCTTTCCATTGCAGGAGAATTTTTTCGCTTTTCATAAAATTAAAAAACCTAGTGCGTTTGACAGGTAATCACAGAATGTACGTTCTAAAATCCGTCCCTATGCGAAATATTCTTTCGCCAGCTTCTCAAACGCCGGCAGTGCCCGCTCAATCTGCGCGGTTGTTACACAATAGGCGATCCGCACAAATCCCGGCGCGCCAAAATCATCGCCTGGAACGAGGAGCAGTTCGTATTTCTTTGCTTTTTCACAGAAAGCATACGCATCCGTTTCCGGAGATTTCATGAAAAGATAAAAAGCGCCGTCCGGGTGAACACAGGTAAAACCATAGGAACTCAATGAATCGTACAGCAGGTCGCGGTTCTTTTTATAAACAGACAGATCGGAAACCTGACCGGCACATTTGGCGATGACATGCTGAATCAGGCTCGGGGCGCAGACGAAACCGAGGGCGCGTCCGGCTCCGCAGACGGCGGCGTAAACGGTTCTGGCATTTTCTACTTCATCCGGTACAAGAACATAGCCGATACGTTCGCCCGGCAGAGACAGCGATTTACTGTAGGAGTAGCAGACCAGCGTGTTTTTATAATATTTGGTCAGATAAGGAACTTCCACGTCCCCATAGACGAGTTCGCGATACGGTTCATCGGCAATCAGATAAATCGGGTGGCCGTAGGCGGCGGATTTTTCTTCCAGAAAAGCGGCAAGCTGACGGATACTTTCCACCGTATAAACAACGCCGGACGGATTGTTCGGGGAGTTGACGAAGACACCTTTTGTGTGCTCATTGACAGAAGCGGCAAGCTGGTCAAAGTCGATCTGGAAGGTGTCCGGATTTGCCGGAGTCTCTGCCATTTTTGCACCGGCGGACTCAATGAAGACGCGGTATTCCGGAAAATATGGAGTGAAGACCACATATTCATCGCCCGGAAGGGTCAGTGCGCCAAGGACAATGCGGAGGGAAGCGGCAGCACCGCAGGTCATGTAAAAGTTATCGGCGCCAAAAGAAGTGCCAAAGCGTTCATTCAGGTTCGCTGCAATGGCAGCGCGGGTGTCGGCATCTCCCTGTGCGGAAGTGTAACCGAACAGATAGTAGTCATCCCGGGAATCAAGCAGTTCTTTGATTGTCTCATGAATGGAAGCCGGAGCCGGGACGTTTGGATTTCCGATGCTGAAATCGAAAACATTTTCCGCACCGATTTCGGCGGCACGTTTTTTACTGTATTCAAAGATTTCACGGATGACCGATTTTTTGGTACCAAGAGTTACCATTTTTTCTGAAAGCATATGAAATATCCTCCTGAAGTTATTCTGGCGGGTTTTCTGCGGATTTACAAGAAGTTCCCCTTCTGTTTCCCATGTGTTGCGATGCATGTGCCATTTGGGTGTGCATGGACAGCCGAGGAGTCTTTTTGCATAAACGATATTTAAAAATGTTTTACGAATTTTACAGGAAAAGATAAAAAATGCGGAAAATCCGGGAGAATGTTAATGTTTTTCTGTTTGTCCCTTATTTTAGCAGACAGAGACTGAATTGTAAATGAAACATTTTCGGATTCATACCGTCGGAAGCTGAAAAAGTGGCGGTAGCAGACGACCAGTGACACGAGCAGACTTCCGAGCCGTACGGACGGCAGAAAGCGGGAAATCTGCGCGGCGGCAGCGAAGCCTGCAAAGGAAGCAATTGAGCGCAGATTGTGCGGCTGGATAATCAGAATCAGCGAAAAGGTAAGGTAAAACGCTGCCAGCAGAAGTGCCGGCCGCAGGTCCGGCAGGAGACCGAGCAGTACGCCGAACGAGACAGAGATCGCCTTTCCGCCTTTCGCCGGCCGCAGAAACGGCCATGCATGACCCGCCACCGGGGCGAGCAGAATCAAAGCAAAAAGCCACGAACCCATCGAAACCGCAGAGCTGTGTACTGCCAGAAACACCGGCAGAAAGCCCTTCCCAATATCGCACAGAACGCAGAGCAGTCCGACGCGCGGTCCAGCCGCAGAAAATGCGTTGAATGCGCCGGGATTCTGGTCCTCATTCGCGGTTCGGACATCCACATGGCAGAAGTGCTTTGGAATCAGATACGAGTACAGCACACTGCCGGAGAGATAGCCGAATAAAAGATAAAACAGATAAATCGTCATCCTCATAAGTATTACTCCGAAACTAATTTTTCTAACAGATGCGTAATCGCCGTTCCTGCCTGCGGATGGCTGTTTTCCCGCTGTGCATCGCGCATCGCAATCTGACGCGCATCATCCTTTGCAAGCGAAATACCGGCATCTGCCAGTTCTTTCTGATGCGTGCCGGTCACGGACATTCCACGGGAGACAAAGAAGGCGCGGTTTTTCGTCTCGCACCCGGGAATCGGATCGGTATGGATCAGCGGAACGCGCCGCACAATCGCCTCCGTACTGCTTAAGCCCCCGGGTTTTGTAAAAAGAACATCAGCGGCAGCCATATATTCCGCGACATGACGCGTAAAGCCGACGACGTGGACATTTGAATTTTTATGGAACTGCAGCCGGAGAGAACGCGCCCGTTTCTTGTTATTTCCGCAGATAATCACAACCTGTTCGCCGCTTTTCAGGCGGGAAACGAGCTCATGCGCGAGCAAATGCACCTTGCCGAATCCCATACTGCCACTCATGACGAGAAACAGCGGAGCATCCTCGGGAAGACCGAGATGGCGGCGCACATCTTCTTTCGACGCCGGGCGCGAAAATGCGGGCCGGACCGGAATGCCAAGCGGAAGCAGCTTTTCTTTCGGGATGCCGTATGATGCAAATTCCGGGATCAGGTCTTTGTGCGGAATGACATAATCATCGCAGTTTGTCTCCTCCCAGAACGGAATGCAGGCGTAATCTGTAGCGATGGCGACACATGGAATGGTCAGCAGCCCTTTCTGTTTCATCCAGGTCAGTGTCTCCGCCGGATAAAGGTGCGTTGTGGCGACACCATCAAAATGATTTTGAACGATATAATCGGCGAGTGCATTTCCAAGCCGCGCATTCGCATAATAAACCGGTTCCTTTTCCGTCCCGCTGCGGGAAAACGATCTTCACATCGTACCCCTTTAAAAACAGCATTCTGGCGGCGGCAACCCCATCCGCCCCGTTATTTTCCCAAAGCCGCAGACGGACCAGACAGTCCCTGCCTCTTCTTTTTCCAGTATCTCCTCTGCTTTCTCTGCAACTGCCATCGCCGCCCGTTCCATCAGGACTAAGGATGGAATCCCATACCCTTTGATGGACCTTGCATCGAACTCTTTCATTTCTTTTCCATTGAGAACTGCTTTCATCCGGCCTCCCCCTCTCCGACGGCAAACGCCATCGCATGGTCCTTCGTGTCTGAGATCGACACTTCGATCTTTGTGATCCCGAGATCTTCGGCTATTTTTGCGGCTCCCTCATGAAGCTCCACATAGGGCTTTCCAAGAGGATCTCTTAAGACCTCCACATGAATCGGCATAAACTCCCGGAATCCCGTTCCAAACACCTTCGCCACTGCTTCTTTAACGGCAAAGTGCCGGCAAGGACCCGGGGATCTCCCTTTGCCTGCCGGCGCTCACGCTCGGTATAAATACGCGACAAAAAAGCCTCTTTTATCAACAGGCTTTTTTTTACGCGTCAATTTCTGATCAAATCACAGCCAACTCCAATCAACATGTCTCATTGGTTCCCGTCTGTTCTGCTTTTTCCTTTGCTTTCCGCTCCCGCTCATCCTGCATGCTGCAGACACGATAGGAAAGTCGCATCAGGCTCTCGGAGAGGTGGACATTCTCAACGACCACATCATCCGGAACATTTAGGTCGGTATGGGCAAAGTTCCAGATCGCCTTGATTCCGGCCTTTACCAGGCGCTCTGCGATCTCCGGAGCCTTGGACTTCGGGATCGTGAGGGCTGCGATCTGCACCTCGTTATCGATAATAAACTGTTCAAGGTCATCGATCCCGCGGATTTCCACACCACGGACCACGAGACCGATCAGCCGCGGATTGGTATCGAACATTCCCTTGATTATAAATCCGCGCTTCTCAAAATTTGTGTAATTGGCGATGGCCTGTCCAAGGTTTCCGGCTCCGATGATAATGAGGTTGTGCTGTCTGTCGATTCCTAAAATCCTTGCGATCTCCGTATAGAGATACTTAACATTATATCCGTATCCCTGCTGGCCGAAGCCGCCGAAATTGTTAAGATCCTGACGGATCTGGGACGCCGTCACCTTCATTCTGGCGCTCAGCTCATTGGAAGAAATCCTTTGCGATCCCCCTCCTCCATCAGCTCACCCAGATATCTGTAATAGCGCGGAAGTCTGGAAATAACCGCCTTTGAAATCTGTCTTTCGTCTGTCATTTTCTGGTTTCACCTTCTCAAAACTTTCATATAACGATGGAATCTATTATACTCATATCTATATTATTTGTCAAATTCCCTTGTCAAAAGAATTTGAGTGAATTGGGGCGGGTACAGTAACGCGGTACTGCCCTGTCCCATTAAAAAAGAAAATGTCCCATCCATGATCTCCCTGACCGGACGGAATCATTTTCTTTTTGAA
>ENA-OQBD01000779-OQBD01000779.1-human-gut-metagenome-genome-assembly--contig:-NODE-779-length-16340-cov-4.035157_pt1 | contig 16340 bp, 13 predicted proteins | sample MGYA00242742_ERZ504543 | MGnify/ENA primary metagenome ERZ504543 (study PRJEB26092, sample SAMD00036239) | human gut metagenome | host: Homo sapiens | study: EMG produced TPA metagenomics assembly of...
AACATGGTTATGAATGACGATACATGGTATGTTGTCCGTAACACCAGAGGTGTGACAGGCTTCGTTGGACCAGGGTCCAAGCCGGTACCGTTGACCGAGGAAGAGATGCTTCCTCTTGGTATCAAGATCACCTATTATACCTATTGCATATAGGTTTTGCAAGCTTATCCTGCTAATTTTCGCCAGATTTGTCTTTATTTTCTAATCTAATATACAATTTTCCGGTTATTTCAGCCCTGTGAGCTGCTCCAGAATCTCAAGCGACTTGAATCTGTGATCCACGTATACATCCAGATAACGCTCCATTACCTTTCCCAGTTCCTTTAAAACTTCATCGCTTAAGGTAAAAGTATAGAGCTTTTCCACCGGTGTCCCGACAATGAACTGCATGGCATAAAGGGTAGACGTATTCAGCCGCATTCCGTCATAGACATTCTGACCGCATTCACTGCAGACCAGACCGCCCTCCTTCACACTGAACACACAGGGACGTTCTCTGTTCCCGCATCTGACACACTGAAATACCTGCGGTCCTTCCCCGCTGACACTGAGTGCCTTCAGTTCAAATATGTAGCGTACCAGCTCAAATGGAATGATCTTTTTCGTCAGCACGCGCATCGTCTGATAAAGAAGCTTCAGCATTTCCCGCTCGTCATTGGCTTCTCTTGTATAAAAATCTGCAAATTCGAGAAAATAAAATGCATAGTATGCCGCTTCCACATCCGTGCGGAGCTCTGCAAAATAATTCTCGATCTCTGCCGACTGAAGAGTGTTGGAATTTCTTCCTTCATACAGCATGAATTTTCCGAAATTACAAGGTGTACAAGCCCCTGCAAGCGGACTGTTCGGTCGTCTCGCCCCTTTTGCAAACGCTGATATTTTCCCTTTTTCTTTTGTCAGGATCACGACTCTTTTATCATATTCACCGATCGGTGCTACCGACAGAATCATCCCTGTCATTGTTGTTAACTGATTCACTGCATTTGTCCCCGTATTTCTCCGTTTTCGCTTTGCAGACTTCCTTTTCCCGGTAGGAGAGATAATCCTCCACCCGTCCTGTTCTTGCAAACTGATCCCAGTATTCCTGATTCATCCTTCGGTCACCTCATCTTTTTCTTATGCCTTTTAAGATTAGGTTCTCCCATATTTTCAGATGCTATACTGCGTAATATCTGCCAGCTGTTTTTCAGAGAAACACCTTGACATTTTTTACTCGTCTTCTCGGTATCCAAAGTTTTTGATCAGGAAATCGCTGTCTCTCCAGTCTTTCTTTACTTTTACCCAAAGCTGGAGATTTACCTTACATTCGAGCATCTGCTCGATCTCATATCTCGCCGTACTGCCGATCTTTTTCAGCATGGATCCCTGCTTGCCAATGATGATTCCTTTATGTGAATCACGTTCACAAATGATCGTTGCCTCAATATCCATCACTTTTTTGCGTGCTTTCATCTTCTCGATTGATACCGCAATTCCATGTGGAATCTCCTCATTCAGGCAGTGCAGTGCTTTCTCACGGATCAGCTCTGCCACGATCTGCCTTTCCGGCTGGTCGGTAATGGTATCTTCATCATAAAACTGCGGTCCATACGGAAGATATTTCATGATGACCTTTAAAAGCTCGTCTGTATTTTCACCGGTTCTTGCAGATACCGGAACGATATCTGCAAACTGGTATACTTCGTTGTATTTTGCAATACACGGAAGAATGTCTTCCTTCTTCACAGTATCTGCCTTGTTGATGACCAGCACGACCGGTGTCGTCACCTTCCCAAGCTGCTGCACAATGTGCTGCTCTCCGGCTCCTATAAAGGTACTTGGTTCAACCAGCCACAGTACCACATCCACTTCATTTAAGGTGCGCTCTGCCACATTTACCATGTAGGTCCCAAGCTTGTTTTTCGCCTTATGGATTCCCGGTGTATCAACAAATACAATCTGTCCTTCATCGGTCGTAAGTACCGTCTGGATCCGGTTTCTGGTGGTCTGTGGTTTATTCGATGTAATAGCAATCTTCTGACCGATCAGATAGTTCATAAGGGTGGATTTCCCCACATTCGGCCTGCCGATCAGCGTTACAAATCCTGATTTAAAATCTGCTCTCATGCATTCTCCTTCTAAAATAAATTCTCAACTGTCATAAACAGTTCTTTTTCTTCTTCTATCTTTGCTTCGTTTCCGATCACACAGATCTGATCATTTGCAAGCACCGCACGTGCCACACCTGCAAGTGCACGGATATCCTCCTGGTTGGCCGTAAGGATCTCTTCTCTTTCTTTTCTGATCATCTCTGCACTGACATGATTCATATAAAGATTCATAGAACGGTCTCCCTTGGTTGCCGGAGTCATCGGCTGATCAATGTTGCTGATCGTTCCGATAATATATTTTGTCATATCGCGTTCGCTGACCGTGAAGTTCTCCAGATATTCCGGAACTCCGTCATAGATTTCCAAAGTTCTTCCCAGATTCGGGTCACGGTAAGATACAAAATAGCCCTCACCAATGCGGTTGAAGTTACTCATGCAGCCATACGCACCACCTTTTACGCGGATATTGATCCAGAGGTATTCATAACTCATGATCACTTTCAGGATCTGCAGTGCCCCGTTATATTCCTCCCCTACGTCGATAAAGTTGCCTGCCTTTGCCGCAAACTGTACTTTAGAAGAAGTTTTAAATCCTTCATTCTTCTTTTCACAGTGCAGGATGCATCGGCTCTCTGGCATTCTCTCCGGATAAAGAGCTTCTTTTAAGCTTCCGATCTCCTCTTCCAAAACGGCAAGTCCCTCTCTTGAGGCTGTGTAACTGATCATCACATTGCCTTTTCTGAAAAGCAATTCCGACAAAGCCTTCAATCCGCTGATGATTTCTTCTTTCTTCTCATCAAAATGTTCTTCCATCTCACGGATATTCTGGTAATATTCTATTCCATTCGTCGTATCTTTGAATTTTGAAATCGGTGACTTATAAGACATTGCCCGGAGTGCTGCTGCGGAATGTCCTGCAGACAGGAAACGATCCTGCAATCTGGTCTTTGTCATAGAAAGAATCTCTTTCAGACGTTTTTCATCATCCAGTTTCGATGCTGTCAGAATCTCTTTCATCATACGGATGGCAAATGGAATCTGTCCATAAAGTGCTTTCCCTTTGATTTCAAAAGTTGCCCTGAATTCTTTTTCTTTGACCTTCGTCACATCCGGATAAAGCTCCAGTGAAGTTCCGATTCCTCCGGTATGTCTGTTGATCTCGTTGAAAAGTTCTCCATATTCATAATGCTCGGTGTCAATGATTCCGAGAACTGCCTGCAGAAGCCCCACCATCGGGAGATCCTTTTCCGGCACATCCGAAAGGTCAAACATCAGATCCAGATAACCGATCCCGTTCGTCTCAATCTCATGGAATACCGTCGGGATATCTGCAATCTTCATCTCTTCATTATAAATCGGTGCGATCTCGCGGGAAATATCCGCTCTTGTCAGCATCGGTATCTTCTCCAAATCCTCCTGACTTGACTGTTCTTCCTGATACTCCTGTAAATGCTTTGTATCTGCAACCAGCTTTTCGATTTCTCCCCTGCTAAGGCTTTCTTTATATACCTGCAGTTTTTCTTTTAACTCCGCATCCAGTCTGGCTGTACGTCCCGGTTCCGGCACGATCGTGACCAGTGCTCCATGCTGGTTATCCAAAAGATATGTCTGAATCAGCTTTTCAAAATACCCGGTATTGATCTGTTCTTTTAAGAACACAAAGGTGTCCAGTGCCTCCACATGGATAAACGGCTTTGTCTCATCATAAAGCCAGCTGTCAAATATCTGCAGACCGTACATCAGTCCCTTTGGATAGCCTCCGAAGTCTGCTTCACGGTAACGGAATTCATGGTAATTGATTCCCGCTTCCAGTGCCTTTTTGTCCATTCCGTTTTCTACGATAGCCTTCAATGTATCTTCGATCACTTTTACAAATTCTGTTTTCTGCTCTTCATTGGCATTCTTTGCCACAATGGAGAAGATCGGCTGATAGGTGCTGCTGTCATACGACCCACTGATATCTTTTCCGATTCCTGCTTCCAGAAGTGCTTTTGTAATTGGTGCTCCCGGTGCAGAAAGCAGTGCATAATCCAGGATCTGGAATGCCAGATACAGCTTTTCATCCAGAGAAGTCCCAATGACCTTATTGTAGGAAAGATAGGTGTTATCTTCTGTCGATTCATTACTTGCAATCGAATACGGCTTTGTGATATCATGCATTTGCTCAAACGGCTTCTGCAGATGGATCTCAGAATCTACTTCTTTTCTATCGTAAGCAGACAGATATTCCTGATCCAGCCAATTTAATTTCTCTTCCATATCCATATTGCCATAGAGATAAATATAACTGTTGGACGGATGATAATAGGTTCTGTGGAAATTCAGATATTCTTCATAAGTCAGTTCCGGAATCACATCCGGATCTCCGCCGGACTCATTTGCATAAGTCGTATCCGGGAACAGAGAATTCAGGATCATACGGTCCAGAACACCATCCGGTGAAGAAAAAGCCCCCTTCATCTCATTATAAACAACTCCGTTATAAGAAAGCTCCCCGTCTGCTTCCTCCAGATGATAGTTCCAGCCCTCCTGCCGGAAGATCTCTTCGTGTTTGTAAATATTCGGATGCAGGACTGCGTCCATATACACATCCATCAGGTTCTGAAAATCCTTTTCATTACAGCTTGCAACCGGATATACGGTCTTGTCCGGATAAGTCATCGCATTCAAAAAGGTGTTCAAAGATCCTTTTACCAGTTCCACAAACGGATCCTTGGTCGGAAACTTTTCCGAGCCACACAGAACTGTATGTTCCATGATATGTGGCACTCCGGTACTGTTCGTGGTCGGTGTGCGGAATCCGATATTAAATACTTTATTTTCATCATCATTGGAGATCAGAAGCACCCTCGCACCGCTCTTTTTATGTCTTAAAAGCGCTCCTTCCGATTTCAGATCCGGAAGAGGTCTGTGCTCAATGATCTCATATGCTGTAAGCTTTGTTAAATCCATATATGATTTCCTCCAAGTTCTGTAGTTAGTCTCATAAATAACATTGTACACATTTCTTTGATTTGATACAAGGTCTTGGTGGGAAATGTTTTCCATATGTTTTCCATAATCCGATGTACCTTCCCAGTTCTTTATGATTTTTCCGTCAACTATTAGAAACACGCTCCGCGAGTTTCTCAAGTTATCGCGGCAGTCGCCAAGGTCTCGTGCAAGCACGGACTTTGACTCGTTGCTCGCGTAAATAAAATAAGGAACAGCTACGAAAGCCATTCCTCATTTTCTCTGTTATGCTTCTTTCTTCTGTGAAAAAGCTGTTGTCTGCTTTTTCTGTGAAAATTTCATGAATGTCACAAAGACAAGCATCATGATGATTCCTGCCGGAAGTGCGATCCATGCACTCTGTACGAATCCGGCAATAATATAAGTGATAAACGAAATCGCCGCGCAGCTTGCCGCATATGGAAGCTGTGTATTGACATGATTAATATGATTGCACTGTGCACCAGCAGATGCCATGATCGTTGTATCCGAAATCGGTGAACAGTGGTCACCACAAACTGCTCCGGCCATACATGCGGAGATAGCAATGATCATCATCGTCTCATTCTTTCCTTCAAATGCATGTACCACGATCGGGATCAGGATTCCGAATGTTCCCCAACTTGTACCGGTTGCAAATGCAAGAAAGCATCCCACAAGGAAGATGATTGCCGGAAGAAGATTTACCATACCTTCCGCACTTCCGGCTACAATGCCTGCTACATATTCTGCCGCTCCAAGACTGTCGGTCATAGATTTCAGCGTCCATGCAAAAACAAGAATCAGGATTGCCGGAACCATCGCCTTAAATCCGTCCGGGAGACATGCCATACACTCATCGAATTTCAGCACACGTCTTACCAGATACAGTACGATTGTGATCACAAAAGCAAAGAAGCTTCCATACACCAGTCCCTGGGAAGCATCACTTCCAGAAAATGCTTCTACAAAACCGACTCCGTCAAAGAACCCACCGGTGTAGATCATTCCGATCACACAGCAGATGATCAGTGAAATGATCGGGATTAGAAGATCCATTACTTTTCCTTTACAGTTATCCACTGCCTCTTCCTCCGTATTTGCATACGGTCTGTCCGGTGTGGTGTAAATATCACCTTTTTTCGCATTATCTTCATGAACCTTCATCGGACCATACTCAACCTTCATCACAACCATTGCGATCATCATCAGGATGGTAAGGATTGCATAGAAGTTATATGGAATTGCACGGATAAATATTGAAAATCCATCTTCACCTTCTACAAAACCCGTAACGGCTGCTGCCCAGGATGAAATCGGTGCAATGATACATACCGGAGCTGCTGTCGCATCGATCAGATACGCAAGCTTTGCTCTGGAAACATTCTGCGCATCCGTTACCGGACGCATCACGCTTCCGACTGTCAGACAGTTAAAATAGTCATCGATAAAGATCAGTACACCAAGAATGATTGTTGCCAGCTGTGCACCTACACGGCTCTTGATATGGGTACTTGCCCATTCACCGAATGCGGCAGATCCTCCTGCCTTATTCATCAGGCAGACCATGGTTCCTAAGATAACCAGGAAGATCAGGATTCCCACATTATAGCTGTCAGAAAGAACAGCTACGATCCCTTCCTGAAAAATATGGGTGATGGTTCCTTCAAAGGAAAATCCGGAATAGAATATTCCACCTACTAAAATTCCTACAAATAATGAGCTGTACACTTCTTTTGTGATCAGTGCCAGTGCGATCGCAACCACCGGTGGAACCAGTGACCAGATGCTGGCGTACATCTTCGGTACATACTCCTCCGCGTCTGCTGCAAAGGTGACAAGGGGACTTGCCATTACGCAGATCATTACAGCTGCGAGCAGACTGCTTAACTTTCTCATTTTTTCTCTCAATTAGAATACCTCCTGTTTTAAAACATAAAAATGCCATGAATAACGCTTGCACCGGCAAAACGCATTCATGGCATGTAAAGTCTTCCTTAAATGTTCTTCCGATAGCGCTCCACGTGTGTGACAGTACGCTGCATCTTCTGCATCGTCCCAGAAACCGGGGTTGGGGTTCCGGCTCCTTCGGCGGTATTTCCTTTCTCTTCTGTCGGCTTCCCTGCCGCATCTTTCAGAAGGTACTGATAAATCCCGCGCCTCTATCAAGCTGAATATTCATCATTTTCTTTATCAACCATACTACAAAATTTTCATTTTTGCAAGAGATAATTGCTATTTTACAATATCTACCGCTTCTTTTGTCATTTCTTTGATCTTTTCAAATTCTCCGCCATTTATCAGAGCATCCTTTACCATCCAGGTTCCGTCACATGCGAGTACCTTGTCAAATGCAAGATAGTCTTTGACATTCTGTGGACCTACAACACATTTGCAGGCAGTGTGCAGCGCAGGTTCTTTTGCGTACACGTCCCCTTTTGAATCCCCCCAAACCAAAAAGGAGTCAGAGACTTTCGTCCCTGACTCCTCATTAAAGTCAATCTTATTCTTCAGAACCGTACAGTGTAACGAGTTTCTGCAGATATGCATATCTAGCTTTTGCTTCTTCTTCGTTCTTAGCAAACAGAACTTTAGCCTTTTCAGGATTGAATCTGGCAAGAGCGTTGTAACGAACTTCTCCGTTAAGGAATTCTTCGTATCCAGCAAGGTCTGGTGCTTTGCTGTCAAGAGTGAACTTAGATCCTTCTGCTTCTGGATTGAAACGGAAGTTGTTCCAGTATCCACATTCAACTGCAAGCTGTTCTTCTGTCTGAGCTTTGCTCATACCTTTCTTGATACCATGGTTGATACATGGAGCGTAAGCGATGATCAGGGATGGTCCCGGATATGCTTCAGCTTCTGCGATAGCTTTTACAGTCTGGTTGAAGTCAGCACCCATAGCGATCTGTGCAACGTATACGTAACCGTAGCTCATTGCGATAGAAGCAAGGTCTTTCTTCTTAGTTTCTTTTCCGCCTGCTGCGAACTGAGCGATAGCACCAGTCTTAGTAGACTTAGAAGACTGTCCACCTGTATTAGAGTAAACTTCTGTATCGAATACCATTACGTTGATATCTTTTCCACTTGCAAGTACGTGGTCAACACCACCGAATCCGATATCGTAAGCCCATCCGTCACCACCGAAGATCCACTGAGATTTCTTAGCAAGGAAGTCTTTCTTTTCTACGATATCTTTGCATGTCGGGCATTCGCATCCTTCTAATGCAGCAACAAGTTTGTCTGTAGCTGTTCCGTTAGTAGCTCCGCATCCGTATGTTTCAAGCCATTCGTTGCAAGCAGCTTTTGCTTCTTCGCTGGCTTTATCTGATGCAGCAACTTCTTCTACTTTCGCCTTCAGACCTTCTCTGATTGCTTTCTGAGCAAGTAACATACCATAACCGAACTCAGCAGCATCTTCGAACAGTGAGTTAGACCAAGCCGGTCCCTGTCCCTTAGAGTTTACTGTGTAAGGTGTAGACGGTGATGAGTTACCCCAGATAGATGAGCATCCTGTTGCATTAGCGATGTACATTCTGTCACCGAATAACTGTGTGATAAGTTTAGCGTATGGAGTCTCTCCACATCCAGCACAAGCTCCTGAGAACTCAAGCAGTGGCTGTTTGAACTGAGATCCTTTTACTGTATTTTCTTTAAATTTAGCAACAACTTCCGGTTTTACTTCGATTTCTGTACCAAAGTCAAAGTATACCTGTTCTCCTGCGTTCTCTTCCATGTTACCCATAACAAGAGCTTTTTCACCCTTCTTACCTGGGCAGACATTTGCACAAGAACCACATCCTGTACAGTCATAAGCTGATACAGTCATTGTGAACTTCATTCCCGGCATACCGATCATGTCGATTGCTTTCAGTCCTTCTGGTGCTTTTGCAAGTTCTTCTTCTGTAAGAGCTACCGGACGGATTGCAGCGTGCGGACATACATATGCACAACGGTTACACTGGATACATGTCTCTGACTGCCAGATCGGGATATCTACTGCGATACCACGTTTTTCGTATGCAGCTGTTCCTGACGGTGTAGATCCATCTACATAGTCTTTGAATGCAGATACAGGCAGTGTGTTACCTTCCTGAGCATTAACTTTAGCCTGGATGTTCTTAACGAATGCTACTGCATCTTCTCTTCCACCCTTAACTTCTGGTGTGAACAGGCCTTCGTCTTCGCAGTTCTTCCAGCTTTCCGGTACTTCAACAGCGTTAACCTGTTTAGCTCCGGCATCGATCGCATCGTAGTTCATCTGTACGATCTTATCACCCTTCTTGCCGTATGTAGCTTTTGCAGCTTTCTTCATAAGGTCGATAGCTTCTTCTTCCGGAATGATGTTAGCCAGTTTGAAGAATGCAGACTGAAGAACTGTATTGATACGTCCGCCAAGTCCGATTTCTTTACCGATCTTGATACCATCGATTGTGTAGAATTTGATGTCATGGTTAGCGATGAATGCTTTTACCTGTCCTGGAAGATGTTTGTCCAGTTCTTCTACTGTCCATGGGCAGTTAAGAAGGAATGTACCACCATCTACAAGTTCCTGAACCATGTTGTATTTGTTGATATATGACGGGTTATGGCATGCAACAAAGTTTGCTTTGTGAATCAGGTAAGTAGATTTAATTGGTTTCTTACCGAAACGGAGGTGAGACATTGTAACACCACCGGATTTCTTTGAGTCATAATCAAAGTAAGCCTGTGCATACATATCTGTGTTATCACCGATGATCTTGATAGAGTTCTTGTTAGCTCCGACTGTTCCGTCAGCTCCAAGTCCCCAGAACTTACAGTTGATTGTTCCTTCCGGTGTTGTAACCAGTGGAGCACCTACTTCAAGAGAAAGTCCTGTTACATCATCAACGATACCGATTGTGAATTTAGCTTTTGCTTCGTTCTCGAATACAGCAACAACCTGAGCCGGTGTTGTATCTTTAGAACCAAGTCCGTAACGTCCTGAGTTGATCTTAACAGCGTCGAATTTAGTTCCTTTAAGAGCTGCAACAACGTCAAGGTACAGAGGTTCTCCAAGAGATCCTGGTTCTTTTGTTCTGTCAAGAACGTTGATGTACTTAACAGTATCCGGAATTGCATCTACAAGTGCCTGTGCACAGAATGGTCTGTAAAGACGAACTTTAACAACACCAACCTTCTTGCCCTGAGCAAGTAAGTAATCGATTGTTTCATCGATTGTGTCGCAAACAGATCCCATAGCGATGATTACGCTTTCAGCGTCCTCTGCACCATGGTAGTTGAACAGTTTGTAGTTTGTTCCGATCTTAGCGTTAACTTTGTCCATGTATTCCTGTACGATTGCCGGCATAGCATCGTAGTATGGGTTACATGCTTCACGAGCCTGGAAGAATGTATCCGGGTTCTGAGCTGATCCTCTTTCACATGGATGGTTCGGGTTCAGTGCATGTGCACGGAATTCCTTGATTGCATCCTTATCTACGAGATCTTCCAGATCTTCGTAATCCCATGTTTCGATCTTCTGGATTTCGTGTGATGTACGGAAACCATCGAAGAAGTTAATGAAAGGAATTTTACCTTTCAGTGCTGCACAGTGTGCAACCGGTGTCAGGTCCATAACTTCCTGTACGCTGGATTCACAGAGCATTGCGCATCCAGTCTGACGACAGGCGTAAACATCTGAATGATCACCAAAAATATTAAGAGCGTGTGAAGCTACTGCACGGGCAGATACGTTGAATACACCCGGAAGCTGTTCACCAGCAATTTTATATAAGTTAGGAATCATAAGAAGTAAGCCCTGGGAAGCTGTGTAAGTAGTAGTAAGCGCACCTGCTGACAGTGAGCCGTGTACAGTACCTGCTGCACCTGCTTCAGACTGCATTTCTGTTACCTGAACAGTCTGACCAAAAATATTCTTTCTTCCTTGTGTTGCCCATTCGTCTGTGGCTTCAGCCATTACAGATGAAGGTGTGATCGGGTAAATAGCAGCAACTTCTGTATAAGCATAAGAAGCATGAGCAGCTGCATGGTTACCATCCATGGTCTTCATTGATCTTGCCATTTTCTTTGTTCCTCCTTAGATTGTGTCAAAACTTTTACTTGTGTTAAAATTTTTCTACACTTTCGTTCGATATTATTATAGCTGTTCATATATGAAAAGTCCAGTCATTTTACTGTTCTGATTGTTCCTTTTGACGTACAACCCCTGCATTTCAAGAGGTTGTTTTATGCAAACTATAGTAAGCTTATACTATCTTATATCATAAAAGAGACGGACATCTGTCCGTCTCTCACCATACATTATCAATTACTTTTTTAACAAATATTATACGTTGAATCTAAACAGGATAATATCTCCGTCCTGTACAACATAATCCTTACCTTCCAGTCTTACCAGACCTTTTTCTTTTGCAGCGTTATAAGTGCCACATGCCATCAAGTCATCATAGGATACGATTTCAGCGCGGATGAATCCTCTTTCAAAATCAGAATGGATCTTTCCTGCTGCCTGTGGTGCTTTCGTTCCTTTTTTGATTGTCCATGCACGGACTTCCGGTTCTCCTGCTGTCAGGTAACTAATCAGTCCAAGAAGGCTGTAACTTGCCTTGATCAGCTTTTCAAGACCAGATTCCTTAAGTCCCAGTTCTTCCAGGAACATGCTCTTTTCATCATCATCAAGTTCCGCGATCTCCTGCTCAATTTCCGCACATACAACGAATACTTCGCAGTCCTCTCTTTTTGCATACTCACGGACTGCCTGTACTCCTGCATTACTTGCACCGTCATCTGCAAGATCATCTTCTGCCACATTTGCAGCAAAAATAACCGGTTTGTAGGTCAGAAGATTATAGCTTTCCAGCCACTGCTGCTCATCTTCGTCATTGATATCATCAAAGCTCTTTGCCATCTTTCCATCTTCCAGATGTGCTTTAATTCTTTCCATCAGTGCCAGTTCTTTTGCGATCGTCTTGTCATTTCTTGCTGCTCTGACTGCTTTGGAAATTCTTCTTTCCAGGATCTCAAGGTCTGAAAAGATCAGCTCCAGGTTGATCGTCTCAATGTCACGCAGCGGATCGATACTTCCGTCTACATGGACAATATTGCTGTCCTCGAAACAACGTACTACATGAACAATTGCATCAACCTCACGGATATTTGCAAGAAACTGGTTTCCAAGACCTTCTCCTTTGGATGCACCTTTTACAAGACCTGCGATATCTACAAACTCAATCGCTGCTGGGATGATCTTTTTGGTGTGATACATCTCACCAAGCACATTCAGACGTTCATCCGGTACAGTAACAACACCCACATTTGGATCAATGGTACAGAATGGGTAGTTGGCTGATTCTGCTCCTGCTTTTGTCAGTGAATTAAATAAAGTACTTTTTCCTACATTCGGTAATCCTACGATTCCTAATTTCATTTTTGTATATTCCTCCTATAAATCCTTTGATTTTCAGTATAATTATCTAAATTCAGTACTCTGTATTATACCATAGCCTTTTCTCTTTGTGAATATTTAAGTTTCTGTTTTCTTTACACTTGTAAGCAACCTTATTTGTAAAACTTAATTTTCTCTAAGAAATTTGTTGCGCCTGCCGCCAATGACAGATCGTTCTTGATGAAAATTTTTTTCGGTTATTTGAATACCTGAAAACCAAAAACACTCACCCATTCAGGGTGAATGCTTTATCAAAATTTCCTTATTTTGTTGTCTATGACGCTTATTCAGATATGCCCGCATATCTGCTAAAATGTAATTGCCTGCAATTATATTTTCACGTGGGTATGGGGACGTAATCCCCATCAAGTCCGCTACTCGTAAGTAATACAAAATTGTCAAAATGACAATACTGTAATACACGGGTGGATCTTGCTCTTCTCTTTTAATATCAATATAATTCTATTTTTCGATAATCTATGACAGTGTTGCAGTTAAATGATATACTAATTCTAGTTTATAAATTCGGAGGTATATTATGTCGAACATTCAGATAACAGAAATGAATCAGGGAAATATTCTCCTGAGTGGTTTTATAACGAATCTCAAACTCCAGAATGGATTTCATTTGCTCACAAGGCTGATGAACTACGAGAAAATTTTATAAATCTTTTTGGAATAGAACACTTAAAATCTCTTTCCGGAAAAGATTTGTTAACTTCTTTATTTTATAATGACGAAGGGAATAAAACCAATCTCTGCTATATGCTTGAAATGGACAAAGAATTCGCGAAGTGTTTGGAAGTATTTCCGGCGGAGCAGCTTATAAATTTGGATTATTCTATCATAAGAAAAATCAAAGTTGGACCTGTGGCTCACCATTAAAGCCTGTGATTCTTACTGAAGATAAAGCAATACAAAAAGCAGATGAAATGCGCAACGACCTGGTTGAAGGTGCTGAAATAATATCTTCTTTTGGTCCTTTAGATTCTGAAGAAGATTACAAACAACTCTATATACAACTGGAACATATCCCAGGAATCAATATGGTATGGCGCATGAAATATTATCAAATGCTCTTTCCAACATTATTCGCTCCATTTTATGGTCAAGATATTCAGCTGAGAGTATTGCATTTCCTAAATCAAAAACCAAGTGATATTCCTTTCATTCGCATGGGCCAAATTTCATTATATGCCAGAAAATGCAATGTTCCAGGAGTCGTTTTTGCTCATATTTACGGAAAAAATGTAGGATATACTAATGACACTGATGATTCTGACACAAATACTCTTTCCGATAAAAAACATAAAACGCACTACTGGATGTATACCGTCTTTGATAATAAAAGTTGGAATGAATGCCAACAAAAAGGAATCATGGTTTTAGGTATGGACGATATCGGTGATTATTCCCAATTTGCTTCCAAAGAAGCTCTCCGTCAAGAACTAATAGATGTGTACGACAGTAGCACTTCACGAAAAAATCAGGCTTTGATGGCATGGAATTTTGTGAATACAGTATCAGTAATGATGTGATTTTTGCGAAACGCAGCAACACTCTTGTTGGTAAAGGTATTGTCACTGGAGGTTATATCTTTGATGATCTTCGGTAAGAATATAAAAATTGTCCGCACTGTAAAGTGGCTTCAAGTTGGTGAATGGGAACATCCTGGTAATGCAGTAGCTAAACGCTTAACTGATATCACTCCATACACAGATTATATTGAAAAACTTACCGCCATCTTTGCTCCAGACGAATTGGATGATGTAGACACACAACCAGAAATAGACTATCCAACTTACTCTTCTGTAGATTTTCTCTCAGATGTGTATATGAATGAACAAGATTATAAAACACTGGTAAATGTCTTAAAAATGAGAAAAATATTATTTTACAAGGCGCACCTGGCGTTGGAAAAACATTTACTGCCAAGAGACTTGCTTATTCCATTATCGGTGCCAAAAATCCTGACCGTGTTCAAATGATCCAATTCCACCAGAGTTACTCATACGAAGATTTTATTGAAGGATACCGACCAACCGAAAATGGATTCACAATTAAAAAGGGCTCTTTTTACAAATTTTGCAAACTGGCTGAAGAAGATGATGAAAATGATTATTTCTTTATCATTGATGAAATCAATCGTGGTAATTTAAGTAAAATATTCGGTGAATTATTTATGCTGATTGAAAAAGATAAGCGTGGTATTGAACTGCAATTGTTATATTCTGATGAGAATTTCTCTGTACCTGCAAATGTATATATTATCGGTATGATGAATACTGCTGATCGCAGCCTTGCCATGTTAGATTATGCTTTAAGACGACGTTTTTCATTTTTTACTATGAAACCTGGATTTAATGCACCTGGTTTTCAAGCTTACCAAGATTCTCTAAAAAGTGATGACTTTAACAAATTAATTGCCTGTGTGAAACAGTTGAATTCCAAGATAGCAGAAGACATCTCTCTGGGTGAAGGATTCTGTATTGGTCACAGTTATTTTTGTAGTCTAACACCAGAGACAGCTAACACACAAACTTTGTCATCCATTGTAGAATACGAATTGATTCCGCTTTTAAAAGAATATTGGTTTGATGAGCCCGCAAAAATCGTAGACTGGTCTGATCGACTAAGGAGTGCTGTAAAATGATTCCTGTACAAAATATTTATTATATGCTGTCCTACGCTTTTCAAGCATTACAAGCACAAAACTATAAAGATCTGGCTACAGAAAAATTTCATAATACCGCTGAATTATGTGCAGCCATTCTTGATAAGGGCATTAGCGTACAGCTAAAACGAGGCTTAGGAAAAGATTATCTGCCAAAATCAGAATCTCTTTCCACGCTACAGGGAAGACTTAATATTTCTGAATCCATTAAAACTCAGACTCTGCTGAAGAAGCAAATGATTTGTACATACGATGAATTTTCAACTAATACACAATTTAACCAGATTATTAAATCTACAATGTTAATGCTTCTTAAGGCCAATATCACAAATACACGAAAAAAGAGTCTTCGGAATTTATTATTATCTTTTTCTGATGTTAACGAAATTGATTTACGTTTTACAAATTGGAACCAACATTATAATCGTTCCAATCAAAGTTATCAACTGTTACTTGGAATCTGTTATTTGATTTATAACGGACTTCTCCAGACACAGAATAATGGTACCACAAAAATAATGGATTTTTTGACGAACACGTATGTGCCATTTATATGAAAAGTTTTTGCTTGAATACTATCGTAAAGAACATCCAGAACTATCTGCCAATGCATCACAGATTGCATGGCAACTTGATGATTCTGAGAACCAATTGCTTCCCAAAATGCAAACTGATATTATGTTGTCTCAGGGAAACAATATACTTATTATCGATGCAAAATATTATTCACATATGACTCAGCAGCAATATGGAACAAACACCTTGCATTCCAATAACCTCTATCAAATTTTTACATATGTGAAAAACAAAGAATTTGAATTAAGAGAGCTAGAACATACCGTCTCTGGAATGCTCCTTTATGCACAGACTGATGAAGATGTTATTCCCAATAATACATACCAGATGAGCGGAAATCAGATTTCTGTGCGTGCATTGAATTTAAATCAAAATTTTTCGGAAATCACAAAAGATTTGGATTCTATTGTAAAAGTTCATTTCTAATTGAATAAAGCTGGGAGAACTAATCATAATTCTCCCAGTCTTTCTAAATCCACTATTCTTTCTTTTCTAGTCCTAAAAAATATGTATTATTATGTTCAAATGACACAACATATATACGTCTTTTAACCAACTCTATATCTTCTTTTCTGGAATCTCTATGCCTTATGCATGATTGAAT
>ENA-OQBD01000780-OQBD01000780.1-human-gut-metagenome-genome-assembly--contig:-NODE-780-length-16333-cov-3.119585_pt1 | contig 16333 bp, 14 predicted proteins | sample MGYA00242742_ERZ504543 | MGnify/ENA primary metagenome ERZ504543 (study PRJEB26092, sample SAMD00036239) | human gut metagenome | host: Homo sapiens | study: EMG produced TPA metagenomics assembly of...
ACATGCACAATGCCGGCATCACCGTGACCATGCTCACCGGCGACGAGCCACAAGTGGCCCGTACCGTCGCCCGGAAAGTCGGCATCAATGCTCGACGGGTGGTCACCGGCCGAACGCTGGACGACATGACGGACACCGCGCTCGGCACCGAACTGCGCCGCGTGAACGTGTTCGCCAAGCTCACTCCCGAGCATAAGGCGCGTATCGTCTCACTGCTGCGCCGCGAGGGGCATTGCGTGGGATACATGGGCGACGGCGTCAACGACCTGCCGGCCATGCACGCCAGCGAAATCGCCATCAGCGCCAGCACCGGCTCCGAGGCCGTCCGACAGTCGGCGGATGTCATGCTCACGCACAAGAACCTCGACGTGCTGCTGCGCGGCATCACGCAAAGCAGGCGCACCTGCGTCAACATGATGAAGTACATCAAGCTGGCGCTGAGCTCGAATTTCGGCAATATCATCTCGGTGATGATCGCCGGCGCGTTCCTGCCGTTCGTGCCCATGGCACCCGTGCAGATGGTGCTGCTGAACCTCATATACGACCTGGCCTGTCTCGCGATCCCATGGGACCGCGTCGACGGCGATGTCCTGCGCTCCCCCGCCCGGTGGGACACGGCGTCTATCGCCCGGTTCATGAGTCGCTTCGGGCCGGTGAGCTCGCTGTTCGATATGGTCACCTTCACCGTGTTGCTCACCCTGCTCTGCCCGGCCGTCGCAGGCGGGAGGTTCCCGGAGCTGCACGGGGATGGGTCGCGTCTGCTGTTCGTCGCCGCGTTCCAGACGGGATGGTTCGTCGTGTCGATGTGGACCCAGATCACGGCACTGCACATGCTGCGCACCGAACGCGTCCCGTTCATCGGGAGCCGCGCGTCGGTGCCGCTGGTCTGCACGTCGCTCGCGGCGCTGACTATCGCCACGGCGCTGCCGTTCACGCCGGTCGGCGCATGGATGGGTTTCCACGTACCTCCGGTGTCGCTGTTCGCGCTGCTCGCCATCGTCATCGCCGGTTATGCCGTGACGGTACTTGCCGTCAGAACCCTGTATCTGCACCGTCAGCAGCCGCTGCTGTGACTTCTGACCGCCCGGCGCTCCTGCGGAACCGATGGAATCCGCAGGAGCGCCGGGCGGGCACCCCCGCGTTATCATCCTCTCCCCGTACCACCACCGTCTCCCGCATCCATTCAAACGAAGGAACTGATCATGACAGTCTGGACCGCAATCGTCACATCACAGGTGTTCGCCATAACCCTGCGCATCCTGCTCAGCATCGGGCTCGGCGCGCTCATCGGATTGGAACGGCAGCTGCGCGCACGCAGCGCGGGCATCCGCACGAACGCGCTGGTGTCGTTGGGTTCCTGCCTGTTCACCACTGTTGGCGTCTATACGCTCGCGGCCGGCACCGGAGACCCCACGCGCGTGGCCGCGCAGGTGGCGTCCGGCATCGGCTTCCTCGGCGCGGGCGTAATCCTCAAGCAGGGTGTGTCCGTGTCCGGGCTCAACACCGCGGCCACGCTATGGGCGTCGGCGGCGGTCGGCACGTTGTGCGGCTCCGGCATGGAAGCGGCCGCCGCAATCGGGGCCACCGCCATCATGCTCGCCAACATGATGCTCCGGCCGATCGGCGCGGCCATCGACGCCCGGCGCACCGCGCAATCGCATGAGGCCGAGGGCATCCGTTACACCCTTGAGGTCAAATGCCTGCGTAAGGACGAGCAGGCCATCCGCGCGCTGGTGTTCAACGCCCTGCATCAGCCCGGTTTCATCGTCCAGTCCATCGCGGCTTCGGATCTTCCCGATGATCTGGTGGTCATCACCACCGTCGTCGCCACCCACATGAGCAGCAACATCGACATCGAAGCAGCATCGAACAGTCACCACGCCCGAGGTCCTCGGCGTCAATGGATGCCGAGCAATCACCGCCGTGGATTAAACGTGACCGTCATGAATCCGCGTCATGAATCTGCCCGCCGCGAATGATCAGCCGCGTGGCTCGCCAGTGGGAAAGCCCGCCTGCGTTGGTCGGAATACTCGTGAAGTAGGTCACGTTGTCCACCTTGACGCTCTGGTCGGCGGCACGGACCCAGCTGCCGTTAGCGGAGCCCTTCTCGAAGACGACGGCGTTGCCGCCGCTGTCGCTGACAGAGAACAGGGCGCCGCCGATGCCGTTGTGCTGCTTGTCGATCTTCTTCATGGTGAAGAATCCCAGCTTGACGACCGTGGTGGCGGCCTCGGAATCGGCGCCGCCATTGTAATTGGCGGTCGCGGAGTTCGTCACCTGATCGTCGACGGCGGCTTTGGCGACGACGGCGTTGTACAGCAGGACGAGCTTCTGCCCATCCTTGCCGGCCACGGCGATGGCCTCGCGAATGTTGCCGTCCCACTTGTCGCTGTCCACGGCCTTCAGGCCAAAGGAAGTCAGCTTGCCCGTCGGCATTCGCGACCGGGTCGATGTACGCGGCGATACGATATGCCGTATACGTGCTTTTCGATGTATCGGCATCATCGGCCTTGTTCAGGGTAATGGTTGACGGCGTGGCCGTTTCGGGCACTGTGAGCGTATCGGTATCGGCATTGACCGTCATGGTCCCCAAGGCCATGCCGCCCAAGGCAGCCGCAACCGCCGCGACGCCGGCGATGAGTTTCTTGAATTGCATAGGAACCTTCCTGCTCCTTCATCGGCTATTTGAATCCCCGGCATGACGAGAATGAGTCATGGACCGGCGATTCCTGTGTTCCTGTCATAGCGGACGAGTCCGCCATGTTGTGGAGCCTGTATCCTTCACCACAAATTCGCTCGCGGGCTTCTGGCCCCGGCGTCTACCGCAATGTGAACGTACCCATCACCTTGTCCGGGGCGTATTCGGCGAAGTCGTCGCTGGCCGCCGCAATATGGCTTTCTCCGCGCCAATCGGTCAACGACCAGCTGTCCCAGCTCATGGTGGCGCCGGCAATCCCGCCGTCGTCCCCGCCGATATCGACGGGGACCGGAACCACGATGGATTGCCCTTCGGCGAGCGCGATGTCGTCCATGATTCCGCTGATGCGTCCGAGCGTCGTCTTGCCCTTCTTGAGATCGAACGTCAGGTTCAGCCCGCTGAGCGTGCCGGGCACGTGGCTGCGCACGGTCACGGCGATGATGCGCTTTCCGGTGTCCACGGTCGACCCGCCGGCATCCGCCCCCTGCTGGATGCCCCGGTCCTCGATGCCCGTGATCTCCAGCGGCGCGGACGGCGCCTCGGCGGCGGGCAGCCCGAGCTTGCCGCGCAGGTAGACATCCGCTTCGCTGACGCCGTAGGCATCGAGCGAGATCAGCTCGTCGCTGGCGGACGGCGTGACCGAGTCGGCGACATACGAGGCCTGCCGGGCCTTGGCGTCGTATTCGTTGGCGACGACGGCCGCCGCATTGGCGACCTCATCGGGCCAGGTGCGTGACCGCAGCGCCTTGGCGGTGGCGCGCAGCACGGTGGCGGCCTTTCCCGCGGCGGCCCTCGTGGCCTTCAGATCACCGCCGTACAAGGTGTTCATCGCGTCGCGCAACGGCTGGATCGACGGCTTGACGGCTTCCAGATAGTACTGCCCCGCGTCCTTCTCGCTGAGCCTGGCCCCCTTGGCGGGATGCTCCGAGGTGTCGGACGTGTTGACAAACGGCGCGTCGCCGTCCAGGGCGTATTTGGCGTCCTGCGGGCACACCACGCCCGTGATCGCGGTCACGATGCCGCCCGGATCGCCGCCGAACATATACCCGACACCCAGCGACGCGCCTATGGCGACGCCCATCGCCACGACGATGCCCACCGCCTTGCGCACCGGGTGGTAAGTCATACGCCGGAGTTCGGCGTCGGCTTCGACGACGGCCTGCTCATGGGTGAGCGGCATATCGTCGTCATCGATGCCGTCCGCATCGGAACCGTGCCGACTGTCGTGTAACCTTGCCATGCATAACCTCGCTAGTTGTACAGTGAACTGGAAATGCTGATCAGGTCACCATCGCCCAGCCCTTCCCATGTCGCGCTGTTGGCGAACTCGAATTCCAGGTTGAAGCTCTGCCGGTTCGGCGCCAACATCGTGCCGTACCGGCCACCGATACGCCAATGCCGTTCCTGGGTGGAGTCGAGATAGCCTCCCCACTGGTCGGCCTCGGTGTACAGCACGGTCGTGTCGTAGAGCACCGCCCGGAACCTGACGGTCAGCCGGTTCCGGGACAGGTCGACCTTGCCGGTCTGTATATAGTCACGGTCGAAATCGTCTATGGTAATCCCGTGTTGCTCGCGCAGGTCGGACGCCGCGGCCTGGTCCTCATCGGACATGTACGAATCGTCCCGGCCACTCTCGTTGTCGTCGACCGTTATCTCGTACGCGGTCACGTCGCCGTATCGCTTCACGAAGTCGCCCCAGCTGTCGCCCGGCTGGACGCCGCGGGACGTGACCAGCGCATGATCGCAATCCCTCTTGTCGATACGGCACCGTGCGCCGCGCTTGACGCCGCTGCTGGTGGCGTCGTCGCTGAGAATCGTGTACTGGCTGGGGTAATGCCATGTGCGCGCCGAGCTGATCGGCTTGCCTGTGGACGGCTGTCGCAGCGAATATTCACTGACCGGCAGGTAGCCGATCGGCGGGTTGTCATGGAATATCAGCAGCGTGGTTTTGTCGCGGATCTGGAGCCCGAAGAAGATCAACGCCACCACGGCCGCGATGGCCGCGAACACGACGGCCACCGTGCGATGCGATTCGCGGTCGATCGCGGCGAACTCGTGCTCCAGATGGCGCATCGCCTCCGCGTCGCCTTCGCCGGCCGAAGATGCGGTGGAGTCCTTGGGCTTCCCCGCATTGCCGGATTTCCCGAAGCCGCCTGGTTTGGCGGGGTCCTTGCGTTTCTCGGCGTTCCCACCGAACCGGCCGGACTTGCTGAAGATGTCATCGTCGCCGTCGAAATCATGTTCTGACATTGCCGTCACCTGACCTTGAACGCGTTCAGCACGTCATAGCCGCCTGATTGGACCGCAGTGAACGATGCGAGGTGCTGCTCCCCCGCCTTGTCCTCCACATACCATGCCGACGGCACGAAACGGTCGCCGCCGCGCAGCAGTTTCGGGTCGATTTCCATGGTGAGCTTCACCGTGTCCCCCTTATGGATGCCGCCGTGCTCGATGATGTCGCCATCGTCATCGAACTGGATGTCGGAGCTGGCCCTCACGCCGGTCTCGCGGATGGTGCCGTCTTCGCTCAGAAGATTGAATTTGATGGACAGCCCCGTTATCTCGGCCGGGACCTGGTCGGTCACGGTGACGGTGAAACAGTGCCGGTCGACTTCCTGCTGACCGCCGTCCTTGGTGGTCTCCAGTCCCTTGCAGGCTCCGCCGTCGGCAATGTCCCGTATGTCGAACGGGACGGCCGTCTCCGGCTCGTCGGGCAGTTTCAGCGCGCTGCGGATTACCTGCTGCGCTCCGGATGGCCTGAATTCGCCGAACACCATCCAGTCGATCGCCTCGCCGTTGCGGTTGCCGGCGAGGTTGGTATAGATCGCCGCGCGCTCCTGATATTCGATGATGACCATGCGGATCTGCTTGGTCAGTGATTTCGGCCAGGTGCGGGCGGCGAGGGTCTCCGCCGCCTGTTGCGAGAGGTCACGGGCCTTGGCGGCGGACTTGTTCACCGCATCCTTGTCGCCGCCGACCGCGGCGAGGCGCACGGCGTCGTATGCCGCGGCCGTGCCTTTCACCGCCTTTGCGAAATACGGGCCGGCCTGGGATCGGCCCAGCTGAGGGCCGGACGGCTGCAACGGCTTGAACCCGCCATAACAGTAGTCCTTCTCGTCCGCGACTCCGGTCTGGTGCGAACAGTTGACAGGGGAGCCGGTCTGGAGGCTGCGCCGCCAGCAGAATCCACTCACCAGCGATGCGACGATGACCACGACGACCAGCAGCGTCATCCGGCGGTGCCGTTTGCGCAGCAGTGTGACGGCCTCGGCATCGACCTCGGCGGATTCGGCGTCGTCGGTGATGTCATCGGTGATGCCGTGAATGTCCTCGGAGGCATCGCTCACATCGCGGGTCTCATCGGCGACCGGCGTATCCCAACTCTTCTGCGCCTTCATCACCACCATCTCCCATTGCCCGAATCCCAATCCGACATAATCGACGCCATCTTATCAGCCACAACACAACCCCGCTAGGCCAATCCCACGATGTTAAGCCCGGGGACTGTCGAGCGAAGCGAGACTGGGGGGGGTCAATCACAGATATCCCGACACCCCAAATACAAGGTCCTCATGAAAATGTATCGATTACCCCAAAGAGTGCGCATGAAAATGCAAGGAACACTGCAATGAAGCGGTTTCCCACGGCTGATCTCATTGACCCGGAACACCACCCCAGTTCACAGGTCATAGATATAACGTCGCACGGAATATATAGCAATGTGCCCCGGCATCCGAAGAGGCCGGGGCACATGTATTCATGTGGTCAGCTGCTAGAGCCGAACCGACGAATCAGAACTCGCGCCATGGACGGTCGCCAGACCGACCATCAAACAACACAGCGCGGCGCGCCAACCGCGAGTTCTGATTGAAGCGACGCAGGAGCGGAGATCAGAACTCGCGGTTGGCGCGGTAGAACTTGATCAGGGACTGGGTGGAGGCGTCCTGGGCGGCGAGGGCGTCGTCGTCCTGGGAGATGGCCGGGGTGATCTGCTTGGCGAGCTGCTTGCCGAGCTCGACGCCCCACTGGTCGTAGGAGTCGAGGCCCCACACGGTACCCTCAACGAAGGTGATGTGCTCGTACAGGGCGATGAGCTCACCAAGCGCGAACGGGGTCAGAGCCACACCGAAGATCGAGGTGGTCGGGCGGTTACCGGCGAACACGCGGGCCGGAACGATCTCTTCCGGGGTGCCTTCGGCGCGGACCTCGTCAGCGGTCTTGCCGAATGCCAGCGCCTTGGTCTGCGCGAAGTAGTTGCCCAGGAACAGCTCATGCACGTCCTGATCGCCGTCCTTGGTCGGGTTCGGGGTGTTGACGAACGCGATGAAGTCGGCCGGGATGAGCTGGGTGCCCTGGTGGATCAGCTGGTAGAAGGCGTGCTGGCCGTTGGTGCCGGGCTCGCCCCAGAAGATTTCGCCGGTCTCGGAGGTGACGGGGGTGCCGTCCCAGCGCACGGACTTGCCGTTGGATTCCATGGTCAGCTGCTGCAGGTAGGCCGGGAAGCGGTGCAGGTACTGGTCGTACGGCAGCACGGCGTGGGAGGCGACCTTGAAGAAGTTGCGGTACCACACGTTCAGCATGCCGAGCAGCACGACGACGTTCTTCTCGAACGGGGTGTTGGCGAAGTATTCGTCGATCTCGTGGAAGCCGTGCAGGAACTCCTCGAAGCGGGCCGGTCCGAAGACCACGGCCAGGGAGGTGCCGACGGCGGAATCGACGGAGTAACGGCCGCCAACCCAGTTCCAGAAGCCGAACGCGTTGTTCGGGTCGATGCCGAACTCCTCGACCTTCTCCAGGTTGGTGGAGACGGCGACGAAGTGCTTCTTGATGGCCTCGGCCTTCTGAGCCTCGTCGCCCTCGGCGATGGCGCCGTTGGCGGTGAGCTCTTCGAGCAGCCAGGTGCGGGCTTCGCGAGCGTTGGTCAGGGTCTCCAGGGTGGTGAAGGTCTTGGAGACGATGATGAACAGGGTGGTCTCCGGGTCGAGGGCCCCTTGGTCTTCTCGGCCAGGTCGTTCGGGTCGATGTTGGAGATGTAGCGGGCGGAGATGCCGGCGTCGGCGTACGGCTTCAGCGCTTCGTACACCATGACGGGGCCCAGGTCGGAGCCGCCGATGCCGATGTTGACCACGGTCTCGATCTTGCGGCCGGTCACACCGGTCCACTTGCCGGAACGCACGTCGTCAGCGAAAGCGTAGATCTTGTCGAGTGTCTCGCGCACGTCCTTGACGGTGTCCTGACCGTCAACGATGTACTTGCCCTCGTCTTCGACCGGGCGGCGCAGCGCGGTGTGCAGCACGGCGCGGTCTTCGGTGTTGTTGATGTGCACGCCGGTGTACATAGCCTTGGTGCGCTCATCGAGCTTGACGGCCTTGGCAAGGTTGGCGAACAGCTGGAGGGTTTCCGGCTTGATCAGGTTCTTGGACAGATCGAAGTGCAGGTCGCCGGCGTCGAAGGACAGCTTCTCGACGCGCTCGGCGTCCTCGGCGAACCACTTCTTGAGGCTCACGCCTTCGACCTGAAGCTCGTCATAGTGCTTCTGCAGGGCAGCCCACTCAGGGGTCTGGGTGGCGTCAACGGGCGGATTGATGGCCATAGGATTCCATTCCTTTCATCAGTGACTGGAGCGCCCTTGCACACGGCTCGGATGCGCTCCGTATCACCAAACAGAATACTCACAAATTCGGACATGAACAGAACAAAATGAGTCAGCGATGTCGGATTGCCATCGTTTGCATTACGAACAGTTCGTGGCGCGGCGCAACCGTCATCTTCGACTGAGCGGTCGCGACACAACCGCCAATCCGCCGATTGGACTTTTCGCTGGGATGTCTTATACTTAATTTCTTGTGCGCGGCTGGCGAAATGCCTTCCGCGAACCAAGCCACTTTAGCTCAGTCGGTAGAGCGGCTCACTCGTAATGAGCAGGTCGTCAGTTCGATTCTGACAAGTGGCTCGGATGCCCTAGGCTGGTCGGTCTGTAATGGCTGTCCGGCCTAGGGTTTTGCATATCTCCCACACCTGTGGAAACGCGGATATGCACGCGCGAGTGGCGGAATTGGTAGACGCGCAGGATTTAGGTTCCTGTGTCTTTGACGTGTGGGTTCAAGTCCCATCTCGCGCACCGGCTTGAGCCTCTTGGAAGCATTGGATTGCCAACGCTTCCGGGAGGCTTTTCGTATATGCGCGCGGCAGCTGCAAGCCCTTGCGGACACCTCTACATATGGCAATGCCAAGGCGGCAAATATAATGGGCCACAGCATTGCGGGTCTGAGCCTGTGCGCCATGAGCCTGTGTGAGTCAAGGAGAGAAGTGTATGTCCGCCATTCTTACGCCGGTTGGTCTGTTGCTGATCATCCTCGCCGGCTATCTGTTCAAGCGGTTCGGCCTGTTCGGGCAGAAGGATTATCGCGTGCTGCAAACCGCGGAATTCAACATCGTGCTGCCCGGTGCCATCGTATACTCGTTCGCCACCAATCCGCATGACATCTCGCTGCTGCTTATTTCGGTATTCGCATTCCTGTTTGCTTTTATCCCGGTCGTGTTCATCTTTCTGGCCACCCGCAAGCGCAATGTGACCGACCGCGCCTTCCTGATGCTCAACGGTGCCGGCTTCAATCTCGGCTGTTTTTCTTTCCCGGTCGTCCAGTCATTCTGGGGTGCGGGCGCGGTGGTGCCGGCTGCGATGTTCGATATCGGCAACTGCGTGATGGTGGCCGCCGGCACCAATGTGCTCACCCAGCAACTGCTGCATATTCAGCCCGGCAAAACACTTGCCGAACAACACGCCGGTTCGGCTCCCACCCTACCGTACGAAAAGCCCAAGGATCGCGACGCCAACGGCTGCCCGCCGCGCATTGCTGCGCACCATCGGCAAGAGCTTCTTCGGCTCGGTGCCGTTCGACACGTATCTGCTCATGATCGTGTTGACCGTCGCCAACGTGAAGATTCCCGATTCGGATCGCCTCTATAACCCAGCCATTGAGCGGCGCCAACGCGCTGGTGTCGATGCTGATGGTGGGCATGCTCATGGACCTGCCCCAATCCAAGCATGACGTGAAGGAAGTCATGGCCGTCATCGCTTGGCGTATACCGTTCAGCGTCGCCTTCGCGTTGATCGCGTGGCTCCTGCTGCCGTTCTCGGCTTCGATTCGCGCCGTGATGGTGATCTGCGCGTTGGCTCCGATCGCCATTTTCTCCACGCTGTTCACCGACAAAGTACTCGGCAACGCCAAACTGGCCGGCTTCTCGCTGGCAATCACCGCGATGATTTCACTGGTGATGATGGCTGTGGCTCACGCGCTGATGGGCGTGTGAGCAAATGCGCAAGTAGGCGCACGGCGGGCGCACGGTCAGGCGAGACGCAGCCCACATAGGTTCGTCCCCCGACCGCCAGTTGCTACCGGCGCAGCAGCTTGTGCGCCAGATTGCTCACGCCGAAGCGGAACTTATCCACCGGCAACGTGAATTTGCCTACCATCTGCTCGACGTAGCCGTTAAAGCCCTGCTTGAATTCCAGCACGCCGCGGCCCTCGTCGTTCGGATCGTCGAACACGCCGGAAATGCCGTAGAAGTTGTAACGGCTCACACCCTGTTCCACACACAGGTGCAGCATCGCTTCGTACTGAATCAGCGCCGAGGCGTAGAACGGCTTGTACTCCTCCAACGAACCGGAATACTGATAGACCACCTCATTGGGGTGACTGACGAACATTGAAGCCGCTGCCGGCAGCACATCGCCCTTCTTGGCATATCCCTCCACCTCAGCCAGACGCTTGTCGGCGGCCGCGAGATTGCGCGATTCCTCCCCCAGCTGACGTTCGATGCGCGTGGTCGGACGTTCATCGTATTTCGTCTGCAGCTGTGCGACCTTGGTCTGCAAGGCCTCGCGCTTGGCGGTCATATCCGCCACATATTCGGCGATGTGGATTTCCGCGAGCATGAAATGCGCATCCGCGCCATACGCCTGCTTGAACTGGCGGAAATAGTCCGCGCCGCGCGTCGCGAACCCGCGGCGTTCACCGGTCCGCCGTTCGATATCGGCGAACACGTCGAACTCGTCGGGGCCGATCTCACGAACGTGCACACCCATCGACTGCGCCCGCTTGACGCTCCATTGAGCGCGTTTGCCGAATGATGCCAGCAGTTCCTTGCCGTTGGTGATGCCGGTGAGATCCTTGACGTACATCCACTGGCAGACCACGTCATAACCGGTATGGAATCCGCCATGCGTCCAGCCGGCATCGGTGAATCCGGTCAGCAGTGCATCGTTCGGCTCGCCGTCGGGCTGCCCGTCCGAGGAATACAGACGGTAGGCGACGTTAGGCCAGCATGCCACGGAAACAGCATGGTGGCGACGGGCCGATTCACGAATCGCCTCGGTTATGGCCCGCAGCAGAGCCGGATCATCGCTAATGCCGATGGGGCCGAAATATACGGAGCCATCTGCACCGAAACGACCATTGAGGTACAGAATCACGCAGCCGGCTACCAGATTGCCGGATGCGTCGCACACGCCAACGCATTCGGCTTCATGCCCACGAATCTTGGCAAGACGGACCTGCCCGGACCATTGCTGGAAGCTGCCCTGGCTTGTGGCTTCGGAAAGCCGGTCGAGCTCTTCGGGCGTAATCACGCCAAACGTATACGTCGTATCTGTTCGATTCGCAGTCGCGCTCATCTCGTCGTCACCTGTGCCTTATTTCTGTGTCCGTGCTCGCCACTGTTTGTCAGCGATGCAGCAGCTTGTGTGCGGCTTCGGATACACCGAAGCGCAGTCCGTCCACCGGCAGCGTGAACTTGCCCGGAAGCTCTTCCACGAATCCGCCGAAGCGAGTCTTGAACTGCCAGACGCCGTAGGAAGGATCGTTGGCGTCGAAAATGCCGGAAATGCCGTAGAAGTTGAAGCGCTCCACGCCACGGGCGATGCAGTCAAGCATCGCCTCGAAGTGGATTAGGGAAGACGGGTAGTAATCCATGAAACGATCGTCCTCGCCGCTGGACAGGCAGACGACCTCGTTCGGATGCCAGAAGTAGACACCGGCTTCCACCGGAATGACCGGGCCGTCCGAGGCGATGATGCCATTGACTTCGCCGATGGTCTTTTCCAGCGCCGTGATCTTCTTGTCTGCGGTGGCGATGCGCTTTTCCAGCGTTGCCGGGTCGGAGGCACCCTTCTTGGCCGTGCCTTCCGGCCGCTGTTGCGCGCGCTGGAGCAGGCGTTCGAGGTTGCGCTTGTCTTTGGAGGCCGCATTCAGCTTGGATTGCAGGGTGTCCAGATATTCGTCGAAATGGGTTTCGACCACCTTGAACTCGATCAGGTCGCCGAAGGTATCGAACAGACGCTCATAGTAGGCCAGATCGCGGCTCTTGAAGCCTTGACGTGCGGCGCTCATATCGCACAGCTTGACGAAAGTGCTCAGTTCGCCGCGTTCCAGCCGGCGCACGCGCAGACCGGAATCCTGGGCGATGCGGATGTTCTTACGGCGGTACTTGGAGAACGAGGCCAGCAGTTCCTTCTCATTATGAATGCCGTCAAGCCCCTTGACGAAGTTCCAGCGGTTCACCACGGATTCGTAGCCCACGGTGAAGCCGCCATGTTTCCAACCGAAGCGGGCCATGTTGTCCATCATCGTGGTGTCCGGGTCGCTGGTCGGCTTGCCGTCCAGATCATGCAGACGGTAGACTGCGGCCGGCCAGCAGGATACGCTGATGGCGTGATGGGCCTTGGCCGAACGACGCAGGGCTTCGGTCATCGCCTCAACCACCTGTGGATTGTCATAATCGCACAGCGGTCCGCACCAGACCGAGCCTTCCAAACCGAAACGGGACTGCGTGTACACCACGTAGCAGGCGGCAATCAGCTTGTCACCGCGCTTGACACCCACATAGTCCACCGGACCGTTGAACGCACCCATGGCGGCCATCTGCGAGGTCTGCTGGAAACTACCTTGCACTTGAGCTGCGGAGAACGCATCCAGCTCGGCAGGAGTGATCTTGGTAGGGGTGAGTGAGGCGACGCCTGCATCGGATTGCGTCATAATCGAACCTTCTTACTTGTCGTTACTCTGATCGTTACTCTGGGCTCTGGAACGGCCTGTGTGCTGCGTCCGTTTACCGCGACAGCAGCTTGTGCGCAAATTGCTTCATGGCATAGGCGACCGGTTTGACCGGCAGTACGAACTCGCCCGGAAGTTCCTCGACATATCCGTTGAAGCCCTGCTTGAACTCCAGTACACCACGCCCCTCGTCATCGGGATCATCAAAGACGCCGTCGATGCCGTAGAAGTTGTAGCGAGACAGCCCGTGTTCCACGCAGAAATGCAGCATCGCGTCATGCTGAATCAGCGCGGAGGCGTAGAAGGGCTTGTACTGCTCGACGCTACCGGAGAACAGGTAGATGACCTCGCGCGGATGCTCCACGAATAGTGATGCCGCAGCCGGCAGCACATCCCCGTCTTTGGCGAACTCGGCCGCCTCGTTCAGGCGCTTTTCGGCTGCCGCCAGATTGCGGGTCTCCTCCCCCAGCTGACGTTCGGTTTTGGTGGTGGGGTGTTCGGCGTTTTTGGCGGTCAATGCCGCCACCTTGGCCGAAAGCGCTTCACGCTTGGACGTCATGTCTGCTACGTATTCGTCGATGTGGATCTCGGCAACCATAAAATGCGCTTTGCTGCCGAACGCTTCCTTGAAACGGTGGAAATATGCTTCGCCACGGTATTCGAAGCTACGGCGTTCAGCGGTTTGCTGCTCGATTCGTGCGAATACCCCCAGCTCGTCGTCCGACAGCTCACGCACGTGCACACCCATCGATTGGGCACGCTTCACGCTCCACTGGGTGCGCTTGTCATAGGACTTCAGCAGACTTTTCTCATCGGTAATGCCGGTCAGATCCTTGAGGTAGCGCCAACGCGGAACCGCCGTGTAGCCCACGGTGAAACCGCCATGAGTGAAGCCGATCGCCTCGAGCTGTTCTATCAGCTTATTGTCGGGAGCGCCATTCTGGTCATCCGGCAAAGAAGCTCCATTGGTGTCGCGAAGCCGATACGGGGATTCAGGGGTGATTTCCAGCTGTGAAGCACCCTTTGCCTTGGCATGGCGTTTCAGCGCATCCATGAAGAAGGTCAATGCTTCGGTGTCGTGATAGTCGCACATCGGGCCATCATGGATGACCGCAAATGTAGAGAATCGAGAGCGGTGAGTTTCGAACAGTGCCGCCGCGACGATCTTCTCGCCCTCCTTGAGGGCCAAATATTCGACGTCGATCCCCTGCGCGGCGCGAAGGCGTCCCATCGCCGAGGTTTGTTGGAAATTGCCTTGTGGATGCCTGGCGGAGAAATCATCGAACTCCTCGTCTGTCAACTTCACCAGCACAAAATCACGCATGCTTCCCTTTGCCTCCGAGTCAATCAGGCTCACCATGCTAGCATAGCGCGCACACGACGAATGGCGGCCGAGCAGATGAGGTGTGCACATCGTTCGCACTATTGCCGCCACGATGTTCCAAAGAACAATGGCCCAAGATGATGAATGTCCGGCTTGCAGTGAATCAAACGCAGTGCTATATTCTCTACTTGGCTCTTGAAGCCACGCCACCTTAGCTCAGTGGTAGAGCATGCCCCCTCGTTCGTGGGAAGGTCGGTAGTTCGATTCTATCGGGTGGCTCTTGTTCATCAAGAAGGCCGACGCACTAAGCGCCGGCCTTCTTTCGTATCGCCCTTGCTAGGTCATAGGCGCTTGCTAGACACTCGCCCGATTCGGGGGCTGAGTGCTGAGCCGCGACTCAACTGTGGCTTAGTCGCGGCTCAGTGCAGCTAGACAGCCTAGACGACTTAGTGCAGCAGGGCCTCGATGGCGGGGCACCAAGGCTTTCAGCGCCTTGCCTCGGTGGGAAATCGCATTCTTCTCGGCCGGAGTCATCTCGGCGCTGGTCAGCGGTTCGCCTTCATGGTCAGGCTCAGTGCTGACGCGACCGGCAGGCTGATCGTCCGGGACAAACAGCGGATCGTAACCGAAACCGTGTACGCCACGAGCCTCGCGGATGATGCGACCCGGCATGTCGCCGAGCTCCACTGTCTCCGACTTGATGGCGTATCGAGCATGCACCGGGGCAGGGCTCCCATCGGCAGCCGTGGTGTGAACGGTGATGCCGTCGGCAGCCACTCCACCGGTCACGTCGGCACCGGTCTCGGTGTCCGGGACCACCAGCGCGGCGGCGCAACGGAAGCGCGCGGTACGCTTGTCATCCGGAATATCTTCGATTTGGGGCGAGCAGCAGCGCATTATTGGCCTTGTCGTGGCCGTGAGCACCCGCCCAGCGAGCAGACAGAATGCCCGGAGCGTTACCCATCACATCGACGGATGAGACCTGGAATCATCCGCGACAGCGGGGCAGACCGGTACGGATGGCCACAGCGCGGGCCTTGAGTAGCGCGTTCTCCTGGAAGGTGACGCCGGTTTCCACCGGATCCGGCAGGTGAAGCTGCCAGCGGACACCAGTTCGATGTTTTCGGCATCCGCGCCAAGATCCTCTTCGAGAATGCGGCGGATTTCCACAAGCTTGCCTTCGTATGGTTGCGACGACGATTTGCATGAGGTTCTCCGTTTAAGAAGGCTCCCCTTGTCAGGGAGCTGGCTTAGTCTAGGGACAGAGCGGCACGCTGGGCGGCTTGCAGTTCCTTGTTGCCCTTTTCGGCCAAGTCAAGCAGGTGCCGAGTTCGGCACGGTTGAACGGGCGGTGTTCGGCGGTGCCCTGGATCTCGATGAAATCGCCGGAACCGGTCATGGCCACGTTCATGTCGGTCATGGCCTGACTGTCTTCAATGTATGGCAGGTCAAGCATCGGAGTGCCGTTGATCACGCCCACCGATACGGCGGACACATAGTCCTTAAGCACGCGGCTGGCGGACTTGATATGGCGGTGCTTCTCCGCCCAATTGACTGCGTCGACCAAAGCCACGTACGCACCGGTTACGGAAGCCGTGCGAGTACCACCATCGGCCTGAAGCACATCGCAGTCAAGCTGAATCTGATTCTCGCCGAGCGCCTTCATATCGATGACGCCACGCAGGCAGCGGCCAATCAGTCGGCTGATTTCGTGGGTACGGCCACCGATTTTGCCACGTACGGATTCACGGTCGGTGCGTTCGGCGGTGGCACGCGGCAGCATCGAGTATTCGGCGGTGACCCAGCCCAGGCCGGAGTCCTTGCGCCAACGCGGCACACCGGGAGTAAAAGTGGCGGTGCACATCACGCGCGTGTTGCCGCATTCGATGAGCACGGAGCCTTCGGGGGCGTCGGTGAAGTGGCGGGTGATGCGCACAGGGCGCAGTTCGTCGACCTTGCGGCCGTCGGCACGAATTATTTGGTGATTGCCAAGCATGTCTTTGATTTCAACCATGCGCCCCAGCATACGCCATCCGCTCTATGCCTGGATAGCAACTCGTCAACCATCATCGAACTACATCGCGCCGCTCTGATACGTCATCGTTGCCCGCCGCGTTATCACCATTGAGAGTTTCACTCATCCAGAGGGAAGAGTAGCCAATGTAACCAGAGGGATGCGGCCAGTGAGATACGGCCAGAGGACTTTGGTCTCTGTGGTCGAACCGTTAAGCGGACAGCCCAGTGGGCTGTCCGTAG
>ENA-OQBD01000781-OQBD01000781.1-human-gut-metagenome-genome-assembly--contig:-NODE-781-length-16326-cov-2.744243_pt1 | contig 16326 bp, 16 predicted proteins | sample MGYA00242742_ERZ504543 | MGnify/ENA primary metagenome ERZ504543 (study PRJEB26092, sample SAMD00036239) | human gut metagenome | host: Homo sapiens | study: EMG produced TPA metagenomics assembly of...
CTCGATCTTCCGGTCTTGGAACTCTCCCGAGCTACGGCCTATCGTAACGAAGGCGATATCCGCCTCTTTCGCCTTAGCGGCCAGCCCTGCGGCATCCGGTACGAACTCCGGGATACGAGGGTGGTTGAAGAAAGCGGCGGCGGGGCTCGTGTCTTTCGGCTGTTTCGCCTTTTCCTCGGTACTGTATTTCTCGTATAAGGCTTTCACTTCGGCGTCCATGGTATAACCGGCGTTTTCCAGACCTTCCACGAGGGATACGGTATAAGCCTCGTTCACGTCGCCGCTGCCGGTGCCTCCGGCGATAAAATCGTACGAGGTGGTCCGTAAGCCGCTATCTTCTTGATACCCGGGGCCAGCGGCAAGGCATTATTCGTATTCTTTAATAAAACCATACCTTCGGAAGCGGACGCACGGGTTACCTCGGCGTGAGCTTTCAGGTCCGGTTTGTCGGAATAGGCGTATTGGGCAAAGCGGGGGGATTGAAGGATCAGTCGTAATACACGGGTTACGTCCGTATCCACGTCTTCGATAGAGAGAGAACCGTCCTCAAGCGCTTTTAGGAGGGCCTCTTTCTGGTCCGGCCGTCCGGGCATCAGCAGATCGTTTCCGGCGTGGATCTGGGCGGGGGCGTTCTTGCCGCCAAAACCAGTCGGTCATGACAAGGCCGCTAAAAACCCCATTCGTCACGGAGGATGGTCGTTAATAAATCACGGCTTTCGGAGGCATACTCACCATTTATCTTATTGTAGGAAGACATGACCGTCCACGGGCTTGCCTCTTTTACGACCATCTCGAAACCTCTTAGGTAAATCTCCCGCAAGGCACGGAGGGTGAGCGGCATCCGTTCCCGTCCGGTTGGTCTCTTGATTATTGACGGCAAAATGCTTGATGGAGGTTCCCACGCCATTGCTTTGGATACCGTTTACCATCGCTGTCGCTATCCGGCCCGTCAAGTAGGGATCTTCGGAATAATACTCGAAGTTACGTCCGCAGAGAGGGCTTCGGTGGATATTCAGCGCAGGGGCCAAGAGTACGTCGCAACCGTATTCTTTCACCTCGTCGCCCATGGCGTTGCCTACGTTTTTGACCAATGCGGTGTTCCATGTGGAGGCTAGCAAGGTAGCGACCGGGAATGCCGTGCAATAATAGGTCGCCTCGTTCCCCTCGCGAGTCGGGGAGATACGTAATCCGGCGGGACCGTCGGCCACTACGATAGCGGGGATTCCCAGACGTTCGATCGGGAAGGTCGTTCCGGCGGCTCCCGGCACTATATTTTGCGTGCTGCCGACTACGGCTGATTGGCCGCCGAACCCGGGCATTCCGGTTCCGACTAACAGGGATACTTTCTCTTCGGCAGTCATGGCGGCTACGATTTTCTCGATAGGATCTTTACCCAATTGCGGCAAGGTTTGGGAGTGCCCTACTTGCATGGCCATCGTAAGGCATGTGCCCATTAATAGTTTGTTCATATAGAATGGTTTTTGTGTTTTTCAGTGCCCCAAAAATAGGCGAAGGAATCGAGGCGGACAAAGAAAAAGAAAGGTATCGGAGGTAAGGATTTCGTTTTTTGATGAATATCAAACATTGTAGGGGCTTGATGATATATTTAGGGGACGCAGACTGCGTGCTCTGCGTAGTCTGCGTCCTGTACTATTTATAATGTATTCAGAAGTTTATGAATCTCATTAACCATCTGCGTAGCGGATTCTTGTGTCTCGGATAAACCTTCCGGAGTGATCTTGGCAACCGTCTTGTTCAACTTCTCGAGTTTGCCTTTAGCTCCTTTCGTTGTCAGCTCTTCCCGGAGGATGCGGATCTTCTCGCAATCTTGTATACCCTCGACCAAACGTTCGAAGCGAATGCTACTGCGTGGACCGGGATAAATACTGTATGTATCGCCTGCCGCCCAAGTGCGGAAACGCGAGTCACGCAGAGGATCGGCGGTCCAGCTATTAACTGCCCAACGTAGATAACCGTCGTAACCACCGGCTACGGCGTGCAAGACCGTCCACGCCGCTTCCGCCGGATCGGAGAAGGTAAAGGTATTCGGGAACGCTTCTGCGCAACAGGTATAAACGGTACTGATCTGTCCCGCTTTATCACGGGCAGCCTTTACGTCTTCTGGGAATTTATGTCCATAGGGAATACTTAAATAGTATAAGTCCGATTGAATTTCCGGATGATAATTTCCGGCCAGCGTGATCTTGAACTCCGGATCGGCTTGCTTGATAACCTTGATCGCCTCACGCATCGCTTCCATCGGACGCTCGTCCATAGAGATAGCGGTTTTCTCGAACCAGCCTTTCTCGCGAAGGTGGCGGGAGAAATCTTTTAGGAAAGTACCCCAATAGTCTGCGTAAGCGGCGTCACCCGGTTTAGTGTTGAGGAATTGTACACGATTTGTCGCCTCGTCGTAATAATCGAAAGATAAAGCCCAAGGGATCATGGTGTAGCAACTGATCATATCATTGATACCGATCTCGTTCATCATGAATTCCACCCATTTGTCGAAGACGGCGTAATCATATGCCCAAGTGCCGTCTATCTTCTTGATCCGGGTGATCATGCTGTCGAAATGATCCTCGGTTTGTCCGGCCCAAGGTTTATGCATGATACTGGTGGTGATAGCGCGCTGTCCGGCGTTCGCCAGCATTTTCATGATCGGGCGCATAGCGTCGAAATGTTCTTTGCTCCAAAGAGGAACTTGGTAGTAACGGGCCACGGAATACGGGTTCTGCCATAAGTCCAGATGGAAAGCCCAGTCCTTCGGGGCGGGAAGTGTGCGGTTCAATACGTCCACTTCTATTTGTAATTCCATGGGGGAGGTATTTTTTCCCGTGACGGTCAATGTCCCTTTATATTTACCGGCTTTCGCGGATTGAGGTACCCAGATATTCATCCAGATCGGCTGGGTGGTGCGTGCCTTGATATCACGGATCTTTACGATATCCAATACATCGGCTACGACGGAGGAATCCCATTCCGCCTTATTCTCTCGGTGGCCGCAACCGCCTTTACGGTCTTTATTCAACTCATCGGTCATGACGTAACGGACAAAGTTCGTCGTGATTGCGGAGGATGGGATGATGGAAGAACCGCTCTTCAAGTCGCTCACGGTGATAGAGGCATCCTCGAGTCCCACCTTGGTCCATAACACGGCTTGCGCGTTTACCCGTTCCCCTTTCCATGCTTTCGTCTGCCAGCGATTGCTTTTCTTGACATCGGGAATACTGAGTTTCGGATATCGTATATCGGTCGTACCCCAGCTTAATTGGGTTGGGCCGATAACTTGTCCCAGATCTCGTCGCTGTCATGCGGTTTCGTGTCGGTCAATTCCGTATAGTCGCCTAGCGGGTATTTCTCGGATTGCTGGGCTACGGTAAAAGAACTTAGTGCCAGAAAGGCACAAAGGATGAAAGTGCTTTTTCATACGATTGCTTAGTTTTAGAATATTAACTAGGGCAAAGATAGGAATTAGTTGACAGTTGTCAACTGTCAACTAGCCTTTTATAGTGGCATACGAGCAGATTCCCCTCATCATCGTATAAGTGCATCCCGTTGCCTTCGCAATAACGGAACATCTTACAATCCGCGCATTCCCCGTTTTTTAGCCCACTGGCGGTTACGATACGGTTTAAACTCATTATTCCAGATATCAATGAAATCGTCTTTATAGATGTTCCCTTGGTGGAAGTTCGCCCGTATACTGGGACAACCGGAGATAGCGCCATCAGCGAGGACAGAGGCTGTATTGATACCGGCGTTGCATTGGAAAATCGAGTCTCTCACCTCTGCCTCATAATTCCCGAGGAAGCCCTCACAGCCGTAGCTAACGTGTATCTTACCCTCTTTCCGGCTGAAGCGGATGAAGTTCATGACCCATGTGAACTGTTCGTTCGTCAGTTGCAAATCCGTCTCAGTCGCAGCACGTCCAACTGGGAAGATCGTAAAGATACGCCACCGTTTTACGCCCATCTCGATCAAAAAATCCTTGAAGAGCATCAAATCCTTGAAGTTGCGTTGGTTTACGCAAGTCACCACATCCCAGATGATCTCCTTTTCCTCGGCCAACATACAGATGGCATTCAGTGCCTTCTCGAAACTTTTAGGATTACGGCGAAGCCAGTTATGCGCTTCCTCGAAACCATCTAGGCTGATAGTCGCCGAGTGCAATCCGGAAGCCAAGAGCGAGTCGAGCCGTTCCCGGGTCATCAGATAACCATTGGAGACGATCCCCCAAGGATATCCCCTGCGATACAGTTCCAACCCGCATTTCTCGATATCCTTACGAACCAGCGCCTCGCCTCCGGTAAAGATGACGAGCACTTTGCTTCGGCTCGACGTAAGGCGTGATATTGTCTATGACTTTCAGGAAGTCTTCGACAGGCATATCCGGGACAGAGGCCGAGACATGGCAATCGCTCCCGCAATGACGGCAGGATACATTACAACGAAGCGTACACTCCCAAAAGAGTGTACGCAATTCATGTAATTTAGCCCTGTTTTTCTTGATACTTCGAAAAAGCTCTAGGGCGATACGTTTTTTGATGTTTGGGCGTTTGTCCATATGTGTTAATTTTTGTGGGCTGGAATGTACAAGCTGAAAGTTAACCTCTTTCGATCCTCTCCCAATCAGCATCCCTTCCCCGTCTATTAATTCAATTTCGCCGAAATTTACAACAATAGAATCAGTTTTCCAAGGATATTGAGGATCAGAAAAGGATGGTGATAGGCGTGCGTAAAGGGTATGTTCAGTTGCCGGAGCTTGATCATAGGTAAACTGATAGCGCCCGGTCTCATCTGTGACGGCAGGAAAACTGGTGATATCTTCATCTATATTAGGCGTATAGGCCGGAGAGGTATAGATTGTTACGCCCGGAACAGGCCAACCATCTTGATCGGTTACTCTCCCGTAGAAGGTATATAAGGTATAAGGTTCCGTGTGTGTATCGATGTATTCTTTTAGTTGGATTTGGATTTCCTTGGAAGCGCTTCCAAGAGACCAGCCTTCTCCTCCGGAAAAATCATTGCTGTCGAAGGTGACCGTTATCGTATCGGAAGCATATATCGCCTTATTCTTATCCCAATCGATATCCTCTATAATTAATCGATATTCCATGAAAGGGAAATCGGTTTTGCTAAAAATGAAATCTCCGTTTGTATCTGTCTGGAGGGTATCGGTATGTAACCATCCCTGCGGATGAGACTCTCCGCTCGGGTTGATGCGGACTTGTAGGTCGGGGATTGGCTCTCCTTTTCATGTCTGTTACTTTCCCTTTTATTTGGAAATTGGCATGGGGACTACCATATTCGCAAGGTATCTCTCCATTCTCACCGCAAGAGAATCCTATGATGGCCAATAATCCGGTTAATAGACAGTTGATCTTTCTTAATAGTTGCAAGTTGATGTTTTCCATGATCTGATCGTTTTTATTTGTTTGCACTATATATAGATGCGAATATACGCAAAATTAGTTGCTTACCGTCCGGTATTTGTCTTTTCTCTTTATATAATAGGGGTTGATATAGCTGTACTTTTTGTATCTTTGCCACTTCAATGTAACAGATCAATTTATGAGAGATTTCATACGTATTTTAAAAGCGTTTCGTTCCCCCTTACAAAAAGTATATGGTTCTGAACATCGTGTTCAATGTACTTTCCGCTATCTTGAACCTGTTTTCTTTCGCCTTGATTATCCCGATCCTTCAGATCTTGTTTAAGATGGATGAGGGGAATTACACCTTTATGGATTGGAATTTTGAACGCGGGAAGCTGGGAGTCGTGGAAAGCCTTGCCGGAGTTGATCAAAAATAACTTTTTTTGGTATGTATCCGATCTTGATAGAGGTACACGGCGGTTCGTTCGCCTTGATTATGTTGGGAATCTTCCTGATCGTGGCGACTTTCTTGAAAGTGGCGACCATGTATCTGGCTTTTTATACGATGATCCCGATTCGAACCGGAGTCGTTCGTGATATCCGTAATCAGATTAACAAGAAGATTACGCAGTTGCCGTTGAGCTTTTTCTCCGAGGAGCGAAAAGGGGATATTATCGCCCGTGTATCCGGAGACGTGAACGAGATTGAGACATCCATCATGAGTTCATTGGACATGTTATTCAAGAACCCGATCCTGATCGTGATCTATCTGGTGGGTATGATCGCTATCAGTTGGCAACTTACCGTATTCGTCTTGATCCTGTTGCCGTTGGCGGGTTACGTAATGGGACAAGTCGGTAAGAAGTTGAAACGGAAGTCCTTGGAAGGACAGCAACAATGGGGATTTCTGATGAGCCAGATCGAGGAGACATTAGGCGGACTTCGTATTATCAAGGCTTTTAACGCCGAGAAGAAGATACAAGACCGTTTCGAGCGAAGCAATGATACTTTCCGTCGGTTGACAAACCGTATCTATCGCCGCCAACAAATGGCGCACCCGATGAGCGAGTTTTTGGGAACCGTTACGATCGCTATCGTACTTTGGTATGGAGGTACGCTGATCTTGAGTGCGAATAGCCCGATCGACGCTCCTACGTTTATTTATTATCTGGTTATTTTCTATAGCATTATCAATCCTGCGAAAGATCTAAGTAAGTCGGTTTATGCGATCCAGAAAGGTCTGGCCTCCATGGAACGTGTCGATAAGATCTTGAAGGCGGAGACGGATATCCATGATCCGGAACATCCGAAGAAGATCGCCTTGAAAGAGAAAATCAGTTATAAAGATGTCTGGTTTAAATATCAGGAAGCTTGGGTCTTGAAAGGAATCAATCTGGATATCCGGAAAGGAACAACCGTGGCTTTGGTCGGTCAATCCGGTTCGGGCAAAAGTACCTTGGTGGATCTATTGCCTCGCTTTTATGATGTGAATAAAGGGAATATTCGTATTGATGATACGGATATCCGTGAGGCCACCCTTTTCGATCTTAGGGGATTGATGGGAAATGTCAATCAAGAGGCTATCTTGTTTAACGATACCTTCTTCAACAATATCGCTTTTGGAGTGGAAGGAGCTACGATGGAACAGGTGGAGGAAGCCGCCCGCATCGCTAACGCTCACGATTTTATCATAGCGAGTGAGAAAGGTTACGATACCAATATAGGTGACCGAGGTGGAAAACTGTCTGGTGGACAACGCCAGCGAATCAGTATCGCCCGTGCGATCTTGAAGAATCCCCCGATCTTGATCTTGGATGAGGCCACATCCGCCTTGGATACGGAATCCGAACGTTTGGTACAAGAAGCGTTGGAGAACTTGATGAAGAACCGTACGACCGTAGTGATCGCCCACCGTCTCTCTACGATCCGTAACGCAGATGAGATCTGTGTGATGCATGAGGGTGAGATCGTAGAACGGGGCAAACACGAGGAGTTGTTGGCTTTGGATGGCTATTATAAACGACTATGTGATATGCAAAGCTTTTAGGGTGATACTGTAACCCGGGTTGCAGTGGATCGCCTCTTCGGCTTTTGATGGAAAAACAATAACAAGGAATAATCGTATGAATATGAAAGGACTTTATTTGATTTTGTTATCGTTCCTTTTCGGTTGTAATTTGCCGGATATGCAGACCGGGAAGGAGGTCTCATATTATTTTGATCAACCAGCGCAGATATGGGAAGAAACTTTGCCTTTGGGAAACGGCCGTATCGGTATGATGCCGGATGGTGGTATTGAGCGGGAGAATGTTGTCCTGAATGAGATCTCCCTGTGGTCCGGAAGTAAGCAAGATACGGACAATCCTTATGCGTATTATTCTTTGGCGAATATTCGTCGCCTTTTATTTGAGGGACGGAATGACGAGGCACAGGATTTGATGTATAAAACTTTCGTCTGCAAAGGGACCGGAAGTAATCTGGGTGACGGTGCGAACGCTCCGTATGGGAGTTACCAATTATTCGGAAATCTAGTGCTGAAATATACGTATCCGAATGAATCGGATTCTATCGCTGAGTATCGCAGGCGGTTGAACCTAAGCGAGGCTATCGCTTCCGTCTCTTTTAAAAGGGGGAATGTGAATTATCAACGGGAAATGTTTACCTCTTTTTCCGGTGATCTGGGAGTGATTCATTTGGTAGCGGATACGGATCGGGCTTTGAATTTCTCATTGGGTATGAATCGTCCGGAACATGCGACGATCTCTTTGGACGGAAAGGACTTGCTGATGCGGGGACAACTGCCGGACGGGGTGGATACGTTGGAGATGAAAGGGATGCGTTTCGCCTCTCGTGTCCGTATCGTCTTGCCGAAGGGAGGAGATTTGGCTACGACAGATAGCTGTCTGTCGGTGCGAAGTGCCTCGGAAGCGATTATCTTGGTAAGTTTAGGTACGGATTATTTCGATAAAGACGGCGCCGGACAATCCTTGGAAAAATACTTATCGCAAGCGGAATCTAAGGATTTCTCCACCTTGCGCCGGGAACATACACTTGCTTATCGCTCCCTGTTCGATCGGGTTTCTCTGGATTTGGGAAGAGGCGAAAGGGATCATCTTCCGATCAATGAGCGTTTGGCCGCTTTCGCTCAAGATAAGAACGATCCGGGATTGGCGGCTTTATATTTCCAGTTCGGTCGATATTTATTGATTTCCTCGACCCGGCAGGGATTACTGCCCCCGAATTTGCAAGGCTTGTGGTGTAATACGATTCATACGCCTTGGAACGGGGATTATCACCTAAATATTAATTTACAGATGAATCATTGGCCTGCGGAGGTCACGAACCTCTCCGAGTTGCACCTTCCGCTGATCGAATGGACGAAACTGCAAGTCCCTAGCGGCGAACGCACGGCCAAGGCTTTTTATAACGCACGGGGATGGGTTACCCATATTTTAGGTAATGTTTGGGAGTTTACCGCCCCGGGCGAACATCCATCGTGGGGAGCGACGAATACATCCGCCGCATGGCTATGCGAGCATTTGTATACGCATTATCAGTATACATTAGATAAGGCGTATTTGAGGGATGTTTATCCGACGATGAAAGGGGCTGCCCTATTCTTTGTGGATATGTTGGTGCAAGATCCCCGGACTAAATATCTGGTGACGGCACCTACGACCTCTCCGGAGAACGCTTATAAAATGCCAAACGGAAGTGTCGTGAGTATTTGTGCCGGATCGACAATGGATAATCAGATCGTGCGGGAATTATTTACGAATACCATTGAGGCCGCCGGGATTTTAGGCGTGGATAGCGCGTTCGCTGCTGAGTTGGCGGCGAAACGAGATCGCTTGATGCCAACGACGATCGGTAAAGACGGCCGTATTATGGAATGGCTCGAGCCGTATGAGGAGGTAGAGCCTACCCATCGTCATGTCTCTCATTTATATGGGCTTTATCCCGGGAATGAGATATCGATAGAGCATACGCCAGAGTTGGCTGAGGCGGCTCGTAAATCCTTGGAGGTCCGTGGTGATCAAAGCACGGGCTGGTCGATGGCTTGGAAGATTAATTTCTGGGCTCGTTTACAGGATGGCGATCATGCTTATAAATTGTTGGGTGATTTGTTACGTCCTTGCGTAGATGAGCATACGAAGGAGGTGAAGGGAGGAGGTTCTTATCCTAATTTGTTTTGTGCCCATCCTCCTTTCCAAATCGATGGTAATTTTGGAGGCACGGCGGGTATCGCGGAGATGCTGATACAGAGTCAAACCGGATTGATCGAGTTTTTGCCGGCTTTGCCTTCCGCTTGGAAAAACGGAAGCTTTAGCGGTTTGAAAGTCCGGAATGGCGGAGAGGTGTCGGCTAAATGGACGGAAGGTCTGCTGACGGAAGCTCGATTGAAAGCGATCGTTCCGGGTATTTTCCGGATCAAGCTTCCGGCAAATTCAGCGAACCTAAGTCTCAAGAAAAATCAGAAACCAGTATCTTTACCCGTAATCGATGGAATGCTAACGGTGGATTTGCAACAAGGAGACGAATTGATATTAATAATGTGAATAATATGCCAATATGCCAATGTGCCCTGCGAATATATCCATTTAATTGGCATATTGGCACATTACCCACATTGGCACATTATTCAATATAGTGGTAATCTATAAATGAAACCGATCGAAAGGCGTGCGGTGTCGTCCAGAGAGGCATCGAGCGCCTTCGCTCGTTCGGATAGGTTATATTTTTTACCTATGGCGGTCAAGAAGATATGTAGATTATCATCGGCCATCGGATAGAACTCAAGCCCTCCTTGATACCCCCATGCCGTACGGTATTTACCTTTCTCGTAAGCATCGTAGGCTTTATAGATCGATGCGCTTTCATACATTCCTTTCGCGAATAGTTGCCATTTGGGATGGAAACGATACTGTATTTCCCCCACCAGCGAAAGATAATCGATGTTTTGCATACGAACCGGTGGTTCCGGTTCCTCCTCTCCGGAGACTTCGGGCTGGGTCAATTCGGTCAATAATCCTAATGGGTCTAATTTTCCTCGTGAATACATGACATCGAAATAAGCATAGACCGGTCCGGCCTCTATACTTTGACCGGTAAAGACGCTATACATATATTTCCCTTGGGCTTGTTCCGCAGCGGATACGGAGTACCGTAAATGAATCAACTCATCCAGAAAGTTACCGTTCCAGTTCAATGTGTAAAACAAGGGAACTCTCGGTTTCTTAAATCCTTCCGGCAGACGTCCATACTCATCTTCCATCGATCCCATACGACTGTTCGTCACCTGTAAGCGGATCTCTTGCGACTCATTCGGCTGATACCCCAGCCCGATTCCCGTAAGGTAGCAAAGGGAGTATTCATTCATATCGCTATACTCATAAATAAGCAAAGGATTCTCGTCGTACTCAAAACCACCGTAGAACACATCTTGTTTTCCGGCGGTTAAGGTAAAACGCTCATTCAGTTTATAGCCGATATACGCATATTCGATCGACTCATTCAAATTCTCCAAGGCTTGTCCCTCATAACCGCCATTCAGCGTTTGGCGATACCAATAGAATAACCGATCGTTCACCTCTCCGGTAACATCAATTTTGACATCCCTGAAACGAAAGGCGGCTTCATCCAGCTTCCCCGAGAAAAAGTCTGCGTTGAATCCTGCGTGCATCTCCAAGTCCAGATTGAAAACCTTGTTGCGTTTCGGAATCTTAGTCGCGTATTCAAAAAGAGATACCGAAGAAGAATCCCGCTCCGGGATAGGAGAATTTGTCTGAGCGTAAGACGTTAACGCGGAACCGCTCAATAAGAAGGCCGACAGCCAAGCCACTGTGAGTCGTTTCATTTACTGATGTTGATTGTTAAAGTGGCCGCGAAGATACGAATTATTGCTCGGTTTTGCCCATATGCTTCATGACTTTAGCGTCCAGATAGAAAATGAGCTCTTCCGCTATATTCGTACAATGATCTCCGAAACGTTCCATTTTCCGGATAACACCGGCCATATATAACCCTGCCAACGCACTACCTTTATGCTCCTCTATATATTTGGCGATAATAGCGGTAGAATTATGATTGATCTCATCGATCAAATTATCCTTCAAGAAGATACGGGAAGCGATCTCTGAGCTTTCTTTCTCAAAAGCCTCTTTGGTGAGTGAGATCATGCTTAATAACTCCGACAGCATTTCTTCTACCCGGGTTTCCTTGACCAGTTGCGGGTCCAATCGGTTCCCCCCTCGGGGAAGGTTTTCCGGCGAAAACGGGCGATGCTTTCGGCGAAATCTCCCAGACGCTCTAGGTTTGTATTAATCTTATACATCGCCAATACGAAACGTAGGTCGATCGCTACCGGCGCATATAAAGCGATGATATCCTCGCAATCACTGTCGATCTTTAGCTCGAAAGCGTTTACCCGGCGTTCCCGGCTGATTACCTTATAAGCGAGTTCCTTATCTCCGGTAAGCATAGCCTCCCCTGCGTTGTATAATTGCTGGTGAACCAATGCCCACATCTCGCTGATACTATTTTTTAAAGAATGAATCTCCTGCTCTATAACCTTCATACTCTTCTAATTTTCAATTTTTAATTTTCAATTACCCAAACCGTCCGGTAATGTAATTCTGTGTAGACTCTTTCTCCGGATTGGTGAAAATCTTCCGGGTATTATCATATTCAATCAATTCCCCTAAATAGAAATATCCGGTCTTGTCGCTAACACGAGCCGCTTGTTGCATATTATGGGTAACGATTACGATCGTATAATCATTTTTCAGCTCATGTATCAAATCCTCGATCTTGCTGGTTGAAATCGGGTCCAATGCGGAAGTCGGCTCATCCATTAATAGGATGGAGGGCGAGATCGCCAAGGCACGGGCGATACATAAACGTTGTTGCTGTCCGCCGGAAAGAGCGAATGCCGATTCTTTCAGTTTATCCTTTACCTCGTCCCAAAGGACGACCTGCTTTAAAGTCTTGACCACCGTCTCCTCAATATAATTCTCATCGTTGACACCGTTTACCCGCAGGCCATAAGCGACATTCTCATAAATCGTCTTAGGAAAAGGATTCGGTTTCTGGAAAACCATCCCCACGTTTTTACGTAAGCGATCCACTCTCTCGCTTTTCGTATAAATATCCCTTCCATCAATCAGGATCTGACCTTCCATGCGAGTGTCCGGAATCAAATCATTCATGCGGTTGAACAGGCGGAGGAAAGTAGACTTTCCGCAACCGGACGGTCCTATGAAAGCGGTGGACGTATTCGGCTCTATCTCCTGGAAATGTTCTTCATGCATGGCAATCCCATAATAAAAGTCTACGTTTTTAGCATCAATCTTTATCATAATTGTCTTACTTTTTTTAATTCATTTTTACCTTCTTGGCGAAATAACTACGTAAAGCGTTCGCTAAAAGGTTTACTAATAATACGATGACGATCAGCACGAGCGCCGTGCCATAAGCCATCCCCCGGGAAGCCTCGATATCTGTACCGCTTGTAGAGATAACATATAAGTGGTAAGGTAATGCCATACATTGGTCGAAAATACTTTTCGGCAATTGCGGCAAGAAATAAGCGGCCACCGTAAAAAGGATAGGAGCGGTCTCTCCGGACACACGCCCGATCGAAAGAATCAATCCCGTAATAATATTGGGGAACGCCATCGGTAGCACGACCCTGCGGATGGTCTGCAACTTCGTAGCCCCTAACGCTAGGCTACCGTGACGGAAAGAATCATCGATACTTTTCAAAGCCTCTTCCGTCGTGCGGATGATAAGTGGCAAGGACATCAGCGCCAAGGTAAACGAACCCGCTATAATAGAGTCTCCCCATCCCAAGGTACTTACGAATAGAGACATACCAAATAACCCGAAAACAACGGATGGGACACCGCTTAGGTTATTCGTCATGATACGGATGAAACGGATGAGTTTCCCGTTTGTGGCGTACTCGTTCATATAGATACCACTCATGATGCCGATGGGAAAACTAATCAAGCTACTTCCGATCACTAAATAGAGTGTACCTACGATAGCCGGAAAAATCCCCCCGGAGGTCATGCCCTCTTGGGGTGCTTGTGTCAGGAAATCCCAACTGATCACGCTCGCTCCCTTTAAGATAATGAATCCCAGTATTACGAATAAGATCACTACGACCAAATAACTCAGGAAAGAAAAGAAACCGAAAGCAACCTGTTGAGAGGTCCGTTTCCTCTTGTCTATATTCCCTAAATGTTGAATAGGTGCCATATCTTTAATTAAATTTTACGTTTGGATGAAATATATTCTACGGCGATGCTCAACCCCAAGGTGATGAGGAACAACACGGCTCCCAGCATAAACAAGGCTTGGTAATGCGCTCCACCTGCGGGAGCCTCACCTAATTCCGCTGCTATCGTGGCAGGAATTGTCCGTACCGGTTCGAAGAACGAGGTAGGGATAACGGCGGCGTTTCCGGTTACCATCAATACGGCCATCGTCTCACCGATCGCACGTCCTATACCTAATACGACAGCGGACGTGATACCGGATATGGAGTAGGGGATTATTACTTTGTAGATGGTTTGCCATTGCGTGGCTCCCAATGCCAAGCTGGCCTCTTTCATGGCTCGTGGGGTAGTTCGCATGGCATCTTCCGCTACCGTGATGATGGTCGGCAACGCCATGATCGCTAAAACCACGCTTCCGGCGAAAGCGGTCTCGCCTACCGGAAGGTCTAAGGTCTTTTGGATAAGGGGAACGATCACCACCAATCCGAAGAAACCATAAACGACTGAGGGAATACCTGCCAATAACTCGATAATAGGCTTTAGCAAATTACGGGTTTTGTATTGGCAATCTCTGCCATATAGATCGCTACCGCTACTCCGAAGGGGAGGGATAAGGCGATCGCGCCTATACTTACTAAAAGTGTGCCTAGTAATAGAGGGATCAAGCCAAAGATCGGAGCGGGAGCGGAGGTAGGATACCATTTCGTCCCTCCAAAGAACTCCGAAGGTTTGATCGTGGCTCCCGATATGATTTTTCCCGTAAAGTTCCCGACTTGTATTGTTCCGGAAAGAATGCGATAATCCCCGGCTCTTTATGGATAAGTTCATTGATTTTCTCGGGAACATATTGAAATTCTTCACCTAGCTCTTCTTCCGTATAATAGTTGGTTAGGTCCGAGAAACGGAAGACAAGTATATCTTGATTTTCTCCGTTTAAATCTTCCCAATTGGTGATATTGGCATCGAAGACATCCATGATTTGCTCGGGAGACAAATGTTCGACTGGATTTTCCTGATTCACAGCCAATATATATCCTTCCTCTACCTCCGGGCTGTTAAAAAGACCTGCGGCCTCTTTAAATAAGAAGACAATGATCAACAAGATCGTAAAGCTACTGACGCTTCCACTGATCAAGAATCCTCCTTCCACTAATTTTTCTATAAACTTTCTCACAATCTTTGCCTATTTATTCTGCTGCAAAGAAAGAGCCTCTATATTAAGGAGAGATTAAACCCGCTTGAAAGAATTGTTTCAAAATTATTACAAATGTATTACGCATTGTCTGCTATGAGAATAGGGCATGAGTTCGGTTGAACCCATGCCCTATGAATTATGCCTGTAATATGTTTGTATTACTTATTATACTTGCTCCAATCCACATTGTGCATATCGCCGCTGGCCGCTAGTTCCTCATGGAAAGCGAAACAGCATTTCAGGTTTTGAGGCGTATGTCCCTTGATACCCATAGCGAGGTATTCTTCCAATAACGGTTTGTAATCCGGATGAACACAATTGTCGATGATGCAACGAGCGCGTTGGATCGGAGATTTACCGCGTAAGTCCGCTACACCATATTCCGTGATAATGATCTTCACGGAGTGCTCGCTATGATCCAAGTGAGATACCATCGGTACGAACGCGCTGATCTTACCCTCCTTCGCTGTAGACGGAGTCGTGAAGATCGATAACATAGCCGAACGGGTAAAGTCGCCGGAACCACCGATACCATTCATCATACGAGTACCGGATACGTGCGTAGAGTTAATATTACCGAAGATATCAGCCTCCAAAGCCGTATTGATAGCAATCAAGCCTAAACGGCGGGCAACCTCCGGATTGTTAGAGATCTCTTGCGGACGAAGCAATATCTTATCCTTGAAGAAATCGAGATTTGCGTAGATCTCACGGATTACCTCATTACTTACGGACAAAGAGCAACCGCTGGCGAATTTAACGCGACCTTGTTTCATCAATTCGATAACCGCATCTTGAATAACCTCAGTATATACATTGAATGCGGGGATAGACTCATTAGCTCCCATGCAGCCCAAGACTGCGTTAGCCACGTTACCTACACCACTCTGCAATGGAACGAATTCTTTCGGAAGACGGCCGGCCTTGATCTCGCTAACCAAGAAGTCCGCAACGTTTTTACCGATCGCCATCGTAACATCATCCAGCGGAGAGAATTTTCCACCTTCATTCGGCTCATCGGTTCTTACCACACCAACGATCTTAGCCGGGTCTACTTTTACACAATCGTTACCGATCCTGTCAGAAGGAGTGTAGATAGGGATCTCACGGCGTAAAGGAGGATCAGCCGGCTCGTAAATATCATGCATACCGCGGATTTCTTTCGGGTGACGGCAGTTCAACTCAACGATGATACGGTCTGCCATACGACAGATAGTAGGTAAGATACCAACACCTGAAGTCGGAACGATCTCACCATCCTCAGTAACATCGGCAGCCTCTACGATTGCGACATCAATCTTACCCAAGAATCCGTAACGCAAGCTTTGTGCCAATTCAGACAAGTGCAAATCGAAATATTGTGCCTGATGAGCGTTTAATGCGGCACGTAAGTCTTTGTTAGATTGGTACGGTGTACGGAATTTGATGGCGTTAGCGCGAGCCAACTCTCCGTCTAGCTTATCACCAGTAG
>ENA-OQBD01000782-OQBD01000782.1-human-gut-metagenome-genome-assembly--contig:-NODE-782-length-16282-cov-8.996595_pt1 | contig 16282 bp, 23 predicted proteins | sample MGYA00242742_ERZ504543 | MGnify/ENA primary metagenome ERZ504543 (study PRJEB26092, sample SAMD00036239) | human gut metagenome | host: Homo sapiens | study: EMG produced TPA metagenomics assembly of...
TCTCGAGCTTGGTAATCTCCTTAAAAGTTTTTACTTTATACATATCGCCCTGATGCTGATAGTCTGATAATTTAGACTTCTGTGCAAGCTCATAGTCACCAAAGCTGATTGCTCCATTCTCTTCTGTGCGGATTATGATTACAGTTTCCTAAAACCCATAATAATTTCTGATATAATGCGATAAGTCAGAAAGGATGATGGGGCTATGGGGAAAAGAGAACACATATACGAAATTATTGCAGAGAATATCAGAAAAGAACGCAGAAGGCTTGGAATTACGCAGGCAGAGCTTGCAGAACGGGCGGATGTATCATTGGATACTATCAAAAGTGTTGAAAATGGCAGAAGGGCAATGAGTCTTGATACATATTTGAATATTGTTCATGCATTGGAGTCATCGCCTATGGTTCTGATGAGCCAGCAGCACCCAGAAAAACACATTGAGCGTTTTGCATTTATGATGAATCGGTGTGACGAAAGAGAAATAGAATTTGCATTACATATGATTGAACAAATATTAAGAGGACAGGAAGATTATCTGAGTGATTTGCAGTTACAAGTAATCGCTATGTGGATGAGAATGGAAATGCTAGTACTGGAATTATGGCAACAAGAAAACTTACAGATAACAGACGAGCATGGAAAGGTACATTGACAGAAGATGAACTTGGAAAAGTTATAGAACAAAATAAAAATGCGGTGACACAATCCTCAGAAGAAAATGCAATTTACGGAACGACATTGCAACCGATAGATGATATTAGGAGTTTTATAATATCGGTATTAACACCAGATTCAGAATATGATGAAAGTGTTCTGAATCAAATTACAGAAGAAAATATACAAGAGTTCTATGACACTTATCATAAAAATATGGAAAAGATGGCAGAAGAATATGGAAAGACTTCTGTTCAGAAAAAATACTTGGAAAAGAAATATAATGAAATAAAATTACCAGTAGAATACGAATCTTATAGTTCGTGGGATACTATGATTATGTATGTAGAAACGTATTCTATTATTCTGGCAATCATAGTTGGGTTTATTTGTGCTGGAATATTTGCAGATGATTTTCAGACAAAAGCAGATGCAGTATTTTTCTCTACAAAATATGGACGTACAAAAGCTGTTAAAACAAAAATACTGGCAGGAGTAGTTACGACAGTTATGATTTATTGTATGGGAATTATATTACTTAGTGTGATTTGTTTTGGAATTATGGGAACCAGTGGTATGAATACACCATATCAAATGTATCAGGCATATAGTATTTACATTATGTCATATGGACAATACTATTTATTGACAGTTGTATGTGGATTTATAGCCAGTATGCTGGCGGCTTCAGTGTCTATGTTAGTAGCGGCTAAAATGCATACAATTAGTGTCGCTGTTTGCATTCCGTTCTTTTTATATTGCTTATTGCCATTTATAGGACGGGCACTTTCTGGGTATACAACGCTTTTCAATTTGATACCAACAATTTTGACAAATGTACAGGCAAGTGTAAAAGTCCCACTTATTTATCAGATTGGGAATTGTGTATTTCGACAAATTCCGCTTGTAATGGTAATGTATACAGTGATGGCAATAGCCTTACTGCCTTTTATTTATAAGAGTTTTCGCAGATACGGAAAGAAGTAAAAATTGTATTCATACTTATGAAAAACAAAGTAAGTAAAATATTTTCTGGAAAAATCAAAGCATAATTTAAAGATTTAAGGCGGGCAAGTTGCCCGCCTTTTGACGATGTCTCACGATACCAGCAAATATATCGGCGAACTGTACTGCAGGAGTTACAGCAGAGCTGACAAACAAAGGCATTTCTAATATGTGATGGAAAGAACGCCCAAACTTCGTTTTGAAAAGAAAACCTGTAATTGCCTCAGCAATTTTTCGGTCAGCATCCTCATGCACCTCATCAAATATCATCATAGCTTTGCCATAGTGATGATGATTACAGTAAAACTCAACCTTTTTTAAAAGAAGGTAATACTGCTTTGGAAGATGATGCTCCGGAACAATAATTGGTTCATCTGGCTTGTCCATAATTATGGCAAAATAGCAGCGTCATAAGAGGTAATGATGTCCACCATGCCTTCAACATACGCTTTATTATTTGTACGGTTCTTAGTAATAGTTGCGTCACGAATTAGTTTTGTAGACTTTATTTCGTCCTGTTTTCCCTGCAATGGTCAAGCGTATATTTAAAGTCAATCGCCGCAGTTTCGGACGCACACGCATAAGACGAAACATAGATTTGTTCATCGGTTTTGTCCGGGTTGCAGATATATTCTATGGCTTTATCAACGGTTGCTTTGATAGCATGGATTTTTGTGTATGCCATACCTCATTCATCAACTCCTTTACTTCGTTTATATCCTCTTGATAAATGTTTCCGGTGCTGTTTACCGTCTTTGCAATCTGGTTTAAATTGGAGCTGATACGTCCCAACTCCGTATTATAATTTCGCAGGTAACTGTTAATCGACATCATACACATATCCATATAAGATCAGCTTGCGCAGGAAAGCAGACATACTCTTCATGCCGGATGTTTTATTAGCTTAGAAAAAGTAAATAAAGACTTGACGTTTAAATCTTACAGATGTAAGATATAAGGGAATATTATATACAGAAAAAAGAAATCATGATTGCTTTGACATAACTTTTGAAATGGAAAGAACAATTTTTTTTAAAATAAAATCTTACAACCGTAAGAAAAGGAGATGCTATGACGAAAAAAAAATGAAAAAAACGCAGGATATACATTATATGGCTCGTGAATTTATGTTTGATTACAGCTGTGGTTGCCTTTTTTGTATGGTATGAAAGTGTACCTGATGTATCACCGGAGAAGGTTCTTAAAACATATATGGCTCATATTTCAAATCGAGAATATGAACAAATGTATGAAATGATTGATGCAGGAATATCTGGGAATATCAGTCAGGAAGATTTTGTAAAACGTAATTCTGCTATTTATGAGGGAATTGATGTAGATAATATGAAAGTTCATATCACATCTTATGATAAAGAACAAAAAGAGATCTGTTATGAAACATCTATGGATACTGTTGCGGGAAACGTTACTTTTGAAAATAAGGCATCATTTATACTGGAAAAAGGCAAATATAAGCTGATATGGAATGATTCTTTGATATTTCCAGAACTGGATTCCACAGATAAAGTAAAAGTGTCTACAACAAGTGCTAAGAGAGGGCAGATTATAGACCGAAATGGTCAGTTGCTTGCAGGCGAGGGAGTGGCTTCTTCTATAGGCGTAGTTCCCGGAAATTTAGAGAATAAGAATGATGCTATCAGCCAGTTGGCAGAATTATTGGAAATGAAAACAGAAGATATAGAAAAAAAATTTAGCAGCAAAATGGGTAAAAGATGATTCATTTGTACCATTAAAAACAGTTCCAAAGGTGAATGAATTAAAACTGATGTCGATTGAGCCAGATCAGGAAACATTGGCAGAGAAAGACAGACAGGAGAAATTATTAGAGATTCCAGGTGTGAAAATTTTAGATATCACTGTAAGGGAATACCCACTGGGGGAGGCTGCTGCACATTTAGTGGGATATGTTCAAAACGTTACAGCAGAAGATTTAGAAGAACACGCAGGGGAGGGATATACATCGAACAGTGTGATTGGAAAAAGTGGAATGGAAGGGTTATTTGAAAAAGAATTAAAGGGACAGAATGGGTGTGCTATTTCTATTGTTGATTCAAATGGCAATAAGAAAAAAATCGTAGATAAGCACGAATGTGGAAAATGGAAAAGATATAAAACTAACGATAGATTCGAATTTGCAAAAAGAATTATATGAACAATTTAAAGATGATAAGAGCTGTTCAGTTGCTATGAATCAGTATACGGGAGAAGTATTGGCTTTAGTCAGTACACCTTCATATGATAACAACGATTTTATTAGGGGCATGTCAAGTGAAAAGTGGAATGCGCTGAATGAAGATGAGAACAAACCTATGTATAATCGTTTTCGACAGGTCTGGTGTCCGGGCTCTACGTTTAAGCCTATCATAGCTGCTATTGGATTAACAACAGGGGCAATTGATCCAGATGAGGATTATGGGAATGAAGGATTGAGCTGGCAGAAAGATTCCTCATGGGGATCTTATTATGTAACGACGCTTCATGCTTATGAGCCGGTTATTCTAAAAAATGCTTTAATTTATTCGGATAATATTTATTTTGCAAAGGCGGCATTAAAAATTGGGGAAAACGATATGGAAAGTTCATTAACAAAACTGGGATTCAATGATGTACTTCCGTTTGATATTAAGATGGCAAAATCGCAGTTTTCCAATACAGAAAAAATTGAAAAAGAGGTACAGTTGGCTGATAGTGGCTATGGACAAGGTCAGATTCTTGTGAATCCTTTGCATATGGCTTGTATGTATTCTGCATTTTGCAATGAAGGAAATATGATAAAACCATATCTTACATATAAGGAAGATGCAATGCCTGATGTCTGGATTAAAGAAGCATTTACAAAGGATGTGGCGCAAACTGTTTTGGAGGATACGAAAGAAGTCATAAATAATTCTCATGGAACTGGCTATGCAGCACATAGAACGGATATTATATTAGCCGGAAAAACGGGAACTGCAGAAATCAAAGCATCAAAAGATGATACAACGGGGACTGAATTGGGATGGTTTTCTGTTTTTACAACGGACAAGAATATGGAGCGTCCTATTATGATCGTCAACATGGTAGAAGACGTAAAAGGAAGAGGTGGAAGCGGTTATGTTGTCAAAAAAGATAGTCAGGTTCTTGAAAAGTGGTTTTCTGGTAATTAGTATAGGTTTTTCGATGGGGATTTCGGGATGTAAAGGGAATACAGAAGAACCAGTATCTTCTGAACCTATTGAAATTGTCAGTGAGAAAGGAATGGATGACAATTTTATAAATATTCCGATAGATATTTATGCGGAAGCCACAACAAAAAATAAGCTGAAGGATATGGAAACAGTACGTAAAGTTGTAGAAAGATTTGGGGAATGTGGATATGCGGCAGTTGATTGTGAAAATCGAGTTGATATGACACAAATACAAAATGTGATAGATTTTTGTGATTCGGTGGAAAAACAAGAAAAAGCAGAAGTGACAATACTCCAAGTGAGCAGTCTGGGAGGATTTTCGGTCTACCATTTACAGACAGAAAAAGGAGTGGTTCATGTGAAAAGATGCTATTACGGATACAAAGATGGGATTATGAAAAGTGAGGATGAAGGTGAATATCAAACCGATTATTGGAGATATACCGATGATGGATATCTGATGTTTTCTGGAACTTATTTTTCAGAAGAATTGTATGTATTAACATTAAGTTCTGCAGAAGAGCATGTAGCATTTCGTATACTGCCATTGGATGCAAAGTGTCGGGAATTAAATGAAAAATATCTTTTGCCAATAGGATATGAGTTAAATAATATGTTTTTAGTGGATTGGAATGAGGATGATTTTGGAGAACTGAATTTCTATGACATGTTTGATTTGTTGTATCCAAAGTTGCATAATGAAAAATTTCCATATGTAGCAGATGATAACTTAGGCATAGGTGCAGTTTATCATATTCCTAAAACAGAGTTTGAAAATGTAATTATGGAATATTTTAATATCGACAGTGATAAATTGCAGAAAAAAACTATTTACGATTATCAAACTCAAACATACGAATATAAACCAAGAGGATTTTATGAGATAGAGTATCCAGAATATCCGTATTCCGAGGTGGTTGGGTATAAAGAACATTCGGATGGGACGATAACGCTCAACGTTCATGTGATATATCCGTATGCAGGCGATTCAAATGTATATATGCATGATGTTACGGTCAGACCATTATCTGACGGGGGATTCCAGTATGTATCAAATTACATTGTTTCAGAGGAAGAAAATAACAACATTACATGGCATACGCCACGCTTAACCGAAGATGAATGGAATGATATATACGGAGGACAGTGATGGAAGATATGAAATGGTTTGTAAAAAAGTTTGGAATCATTTTTGTGATTCTATTGGTGATGATTGTAAGTACAGGAATTTTTTATGAAAAGAATGCGAGAACATCATCAGCAGAGGAGATATGGGAAATGTGACTGAATGGAAAGGACAATATTTATGAAAAAGCGTATTTGGTTCATTGTACTGATCAGTTGCCTGTTATGTGGATGCATAAGGAAAGATATGACATCAGATAGTCAGTTGATGGATAGTAGAGATGTTGATTCTACGGAAGAAAACGAGAATGCAAAAGAAGATGTTGCAGAACAGTGGGAAAAAGGTTATGACCTTCCAATAGATGAGCCGGAAAGAAAAGAAGCAGAGGATGAGTGTAAAATGATTCTGGAGCTTATTTCTGATATTTATACTCAGGCAGATAAAGGGGAGGCAGTTAATACGGTTCTGGATGATAAGACAATCTATAAAATGCAGGATCGGATAAAAGAAAAAGGGTATCCGGTTATAACGATGAAAGCATATGCAGCAATGGAAAATTATAAAAAAGTCGAAGATTTTCTTAAAAACTGTCAGGAAGAGAAAGCTGGTTTTATAGTGCTTTACGAGTTGCAGTCAGATGGTGGCATTGGCAGAGATAAATTTATTTTTGATGGAAAGGACATGTATTTAATAAGTGCGTGTGCTACATGGAACACCAATGATACATATGGATTGTCCTATATTTCTTATGCAAGGATAAAGGAGTGGAAATATACGGATAAAGGATGGTTTTGTTATGAATTATGTGTTCCGGAACCACCGGAGGTTACAGAGATTGTTGACGGAAGCTGTCTGGTAAGAATAAAGCCATTATCTGAGGAACAACGGGAAATGTCAGAAAGATGCGTACAAGGTCTGGGGTATCAGGGAAATAATCTTTTATGCTCGAATTGGGATACTGACCATATGGAAAAACTGGACTATAATGGAATGTATGAATATCTGTATGCCATGAAACATCAGAAAGCGTTTGATGCCGAGGATTATTCAAATGGAATACCAAAAGAAGAATTTGAGAGTTTGATCATGGAATATCTTCCAGTAACAGCAGAGCAAATTCAGGAATATGCGGTATTTGATGAAAAAAATCAGACTTACGTATGGGTACGACTAGGCTGCCTTAACTATGCACCAACTTTTTTTGGAACTTCGCTGCCGGAGGTTATTGATATCAAAGAAAATGAGGATGGAACAGTGACATTAACGGTGGATGCGGTGTGTGATATGGTCATTTGTGATGATGCGGTCATAACCCATGAACTTACGGTAAAGTTTGCTGATGATGGTAGCTTTCAATATTTGGGGAATGAAATCTTAAATGACGGAATTATGCATATACCAGACTACCAATACCGAATTCGTGAATAGCAACAGAAGAATGATTTGATAATAGTTGTGTTTTGTGGTAATCTTACAGATGTAAGAAAAGGAAGGAGGACACATGAAGAAATTAAAACTAGTTGGAATATTGGCAGCAGTTGTATTAATAGGCGGTGTGATTTCAATTCCGCTTATAAATAACCACACTGCTTATAAAGTGGAAAAGGAATTATGTGAAACACCACTGCCAGAGAAAACGGAATTGATAGAGTCAATATCACGGGCAGGGAAGCTGACAGGTAACGGAAATGGAATGCAGTATTTCGGAGCAATTTTAATTCGAAGTGATTTGTCTTTGGAAGAATTGGATGCTTACTATTCAGGGTACAGAAGTAATGAGTGGGAATATCTTGTAGATATCCAAGAAGGACAAGAGATTGAAGTGGTCGATCATAGTACATTGCAATTTGCGGAGCAGATAGAGAGTAAAGGATATTACATTGTGTATTCGTGGGGAGATGGGAATTCTTTGCTGAAAGAGATAGATATTCGTGGACACTAAAAAGGAGCAAGATGAATTATGAAATATATTTCCAAAATCAGTAAAATCAGTAGCTTCATATTTTACATATTTCTATTGTGCCAATTATGGCATTTATGCCAATATGGAAGGATGGTGTAAAAATGATTATAAAGTCTATTATGACCGATGAAGATAGAAAAGCATTAGAGTATATGCTTTCGTTAGAATATGCTATGCCATATCAATTACTTAAGACAAAAAATAATAGAAGGAAAATTATTTATATAATGACACCAGTATTATTTTTGTTATCAATCGGCTGCTATTTTGTAAAGAGTTATCCGATGTTTTATGTGGACATGGGGATTTCTATTATTGCATTGATTTGGATTATTTGGTTTCAATCTAAGGGAAAAAAATTTGAAAATAATGTCCATGAATTTGTATGGAATAAATCAAGATATAACAAAGTGGAAATTGATGTTCAGGGAATAAAATTAGAAGATAAAAAGATCTGTGAACTTAAAGAAATAGATAGAGTCTTTTTATACAAAGATTTTTTCTTACTCATAACGAATGAAAAGAAGTTACTTGTACTAAAAACAGTAGGTGTAGAGACAGAAGAACTTATTAAGAATTATTAAAGAAGCTGATATCTTATTTGAAAAAAGAGAAGAACCATTTAATATTTATGAATATTGCAAAAGCAGTAATTGAAAAAAAAGAAAAACGAGTAAAAGTTAATTCTACAGTTAACCTTTACTCGTTTTTGTTATTTCTGTGATACCCAGATATTCATGTCTGACAAGATAGACATGGTTATTTCAGTTGCGTTGCCTCCGGTAGCATCGCTGTCTGCACTAATGTTGGTGGCAAAAAAGTATGTATTATCTGCAGTTTCGATATAACCGATGAACCATCCGTTTACATCCTGTCCATTCACACGGCCGGTTCCGGTCTTTCCGTAGAGTGTTCCGGTATCGGAAGATGAAAGGCGGATGGCATCTTTTACTGCATTGATATTTTCAGGGGCGAAGCCGAAACTGTTATTCTGCAGCTTGGTTAAAAGTTCGACCTGTTCTATTGGAGAGATTTCCAAGGAGGATTCCATCCAATAAGAGGAGAAATCACCACTCATGTTTTCGTTACCATATCCAATTTCTTGAATATAGCTGTAAACGTCAGAGGCTCCAAGCTGTTCGTCCACTGATTGGAAGTACCAGTTCACAGATGAAGCCATAGCAGACTGCAAGGTCTGATCAGCGTTCCATGCTTCAAACGGATAGTTTTCTCCATTCCATGCAATAAAAGAATCCTGTGGCGTAATGACACCTTCTTCCAATCCAAATAAAGCATCATATATCTTGTAAGTGGAATCCGGTGCAACTCGTAGCGTAGCATGTTCTATATCATGTATGCTCCAGACATCATTTCTAAGATCGTATAAAACAAAGCTTCCTTCGTATTTTCCAAAGTATTTAGAAAAATCTACATATGAAATATTTTCAGAGGAAGATTTCCATTGGTAGCGACTTTCGTCCGCTGCATATGTAGAAATAAAAGGTGTAAGTCCCATTATTAGAACTGTGGTCAGTATAAAAGCAGTCATGCCTTTTAATTTCTTGCAAAACGTTGGTTTCTCATAAGAGGCAATGTTGATAATGCGACGCTTCATTTGTTTCATGTTTCCACTAAGGTTGGCGGCAAAAGGAAAAGGAGAAAAGGAGACCTTTTCTATAAAGTTAATCAGCGTATTTCCGTAATCTTCATAATCGTCCTCTTCAAGCATTTTTAGAACAGAAGTGTCACAGGCAATTTCTCTGTCATTACGCATTTCTCTTAGTGCAAACCAGACAAAGGGGTTAAACCAATAAAGCACTCCGGCAAAGTTCATAAGATAATTGGCAATGGCATCCTTATGTCTGTAGTGTTGCAGTTCATGCAATAGCATATATCTCATATCAGATTCATGATAATCTGAGATTAAATGAATTGGCAGATAAATACATGGCTTCAAAAATCCTACGATAATAGGGGATTTCAAAAAAGCGGTACTGTACACAGGAATATTCCTTATTATTTTCATCTCATTCAAGCATCTGTTATACAGTCTGCGAACTTTCGGATTTTGAAGGGGAAGTGCAGATCTCTTTATAGTGCGTAAACGAAGAGAAGATTTGATTACCAATATCATCATCACAAGCATTCCCACAATCCATATACTCAATAAAATGTACCCGGTAACGGATGATGTGTCATGGTTTACAGAAATGGCAAAGTCATTCATCCAATTTGTAGTACCGGATAAATCGGTATTCATAACATTATTTGTACCAACATCGGCATGAGAAGTGGTGGAGTTTTGTACGCTACTGAGCCATGAGAAAATTTGCGGGAAACTAACTAGACGGAAGGGCATAAAAGGTACTGCTAAAAGTCCGAGTAACAGCAACCACATATTATACTGCATCCGGCTGGACAAGTTGTTTCTGAATACCCATTTGGCTATCAAAAGAATTCCGATGATACCGCTGATCAATACATTGCATAATAAAAAGCGTATCATGAAATTAGCCATGTTAATCGCCTCCTTTTTTTCCTCTCTTGGATAGAAGAGAGCGAAGCGTTTCTATTTCTGGTTCTGTCAGTTTGTCATTTTCTATGTATGCAGATAACATAGCTGTAATATCCCCGTCATAATAACGATTAAGAAAGGAATTACTTTCTTGACAAATATATTCACTTTCTTTTACTAATGGAGTATAAACGAAAACACGACTTTGTTTTTCATAAGTGAGTACACCTTTAGTAACAAGACGTTTAATAAGTGTTTGTATCGTTTTAGGACTCCAGCTTGTGGACTGCAGTAATTTTTCTGTTATTTCATTGGTGTTAATTGGAGCATGTTTCCATACGATTTTCATAACTTCATATTCAGCTTCCGAAATTTGTGGTAAATTCTTCATGTAAATCACTCCTTAAATCTTACGCCTGTAATAAGAATAGTATATTCTGTATTTTATGAAATGTCAATTTGGGAAAAATAGTTGGCTGTAAATCTTACTTATGTAATAATTAAATTATTACGCAAGTAGGATTTAAGGAGGTGGAAAGTTATGGGGAAAATGTTGCTGTTGTCATTTGAAAATAGTGAAGATGGGGAGTAGGGTATCGCTTTAATAAAAATTTAAGCAGTGGTCTGTGAGTTATAATTCAGATCACTGCTTATTTTTCCTTTTTAACACCCAAGAGATATTCACAATTCAGCAAGGGCAACCACTTCATAATCGCTACTTTTTTGAACTGTCTGTAATTTGTTCTAACATACCGATACTTTCAATAAAATCCTTTTCAACTGGAGAGAGGATATCATCCAGTCGATTCTTATATTTATCATATTCCGCATGAGCTTTTTCGATAGCCTGTTTATGGCTGATGCGACCGCTGCTGGTAAGAATATCACGTCGGGTCATTTTCAGATAATCGTCAATGGTTTCCAGCCAGTCTTTAATATACATAGATTATCTGATATTTGTACAGATGTAAAGGGAAATACAGATAAGGATGTGGGATTGCTAAGAGTATATAATTCTGACAAATGTCAGTTGCTTTCTACTACTTGTAAAATTAAAGATTTTACAGACAGTTATGGTAAGATTTTTTTTTTCGTTTTGAGCATATGTTTATACCTGTTGAGAGTTCTGGATATGGAAGCTGTGGTATTTATAATTTTATTTTACCTGTAGACTATAGATTGACAGAATTACATATTGTAGATCCTTTTGATAATAATAAAATTTAAAAAGAAAAGCACTTTAAATATGATGTTTTTTATGATTGCGAAAGCCATATTCAAGTTGTACAAATGCAGTTACGTTCGGCAAGAGGAAATTTTTCTTTTATTCTTACAGGAGAAGCATGTATTGATGATGGTAAGAGCAAATTTATAGACTGTAAAGAGCAAAACATATACTTAGATGAGGATATTCGAGAATTCTTTTTTGATGATGGTATAAAGAAGTCATTTTGGAAAAATTTGAAAGAATCAATATTATTAGAGCCTAATTTTAATGGGATCGGGATAGATTTAAAGAAATTATTTCAAAAATAGTATAAGATTGGAGGGTAAAGATTGAGAACAGCGAATGAATATGAGATTGCAATTTTTAAGAAAGAATATTGTAAAAATGGAGAGGCTAGAATCAGTATAGGAAAAGATTTTGAAGTTGATGTAGAGTCTTTTGAAGAATTATTGCCTGGGAAAATTGTCAGCAGTTATGCAACGGGTAATCGTGATATTGAAAATTCTTTCATAATGTTTAGAGTTTGTGACATAATCAAGGATATCTAATATTTCCCGGTTTTTTCAGAGACAGTTGGAAGGAAAATGCTTAGGAGTTGGAATAAACCAGTACCAAAGAAAAAAAGCATTAACAGAAGCACAGGAGCGACTCAATGCCAGATGTGAGCAGATAAAGTCACAGGTATTTGAGATAAAGGTACAGGTAAAATCTACTGCCAAGAACATTGTTGATGAAACAAAGGCAAAGGGCGGGGCGGCACTTTACAGGGGGACAGAGTTTGTAGGAATCAAGAAAAGACTTCTCAATGTCAGAACAGCGGTATTTCGATTGTATGAAAACTATTGTAAAAAAATGATGCAACATGACATAATCGGATTGACTAAAGCGGCATAGATATTTATAATATAGACAAAACGAAAATGACATGAACGGAGGACAGGGTAATGGAGAAAACGATAACACTTGAAGAGGCATTAAAAAGAATTGAGGAGTTGGAAAAAGAGAATGCAGAACTTCGGGAGAAATTGGAGTATTACAGAAATCGTAAGTTAAGCGGTCGTCAGAAACATAACGCCAAGTGGATGGCAATTTATAATGATTTTGTTGTTGGATATGAGAGTGGTATGACAATGGTAGAAATTGCGAAGCGGAACAATGTCAGTGAGAGGACGATTTATAGGTATAAAGCGTATTATGACAAACTGAGGGAAAAAGAGGAATAGACCATTTTACTGGCGTCAGTAAAATGGTTCAATGTGGGAGGAGAAAGTTTAATATGGAAAAGAAAATGATTAACAGAAATAATAGAACAATAATAACAAATCGGACATATTGCTGATGTCAGCAATATGTTCATATGAGAATTGCGGACGATTTTTTTGACCGCAAATGGATGGAGGAGTTCCATGGCAGAAGATAAAAAGAAAGATGAAATTGCAATAATTGAGATCAATGAAGAATTTATGAAACAAAAATTATATGAATTTCGGGGATGTAAAGTATTATTAGATGCAGATCTAGCTGAAGTATATGGATATGAACTTAAGGCTTTTAATCAGCAGGTAAAAAGAAATATAGAAAGATTTCAGAATGATATGATGTTTCAATTATCTGATAATGAAGTTGAATATTTGCGGTCACAATTTGTGACCGCAAATATAAGCAGCAAATCCCGCAGCAATCCTTACGTTTTTACGGAACAAGGTGTATACATGTTAATGACTGTACTAAAAGGGGAACTTGCGGTAAGACAAAGCATTGCATTGGTGAGAACTTTCAAAAGAATGAAAGATTACATTTTAGAAAATCGAGATCTTATTGGTCAGAGGGAAATACTTCAGTTAAGCATGGAGACAGCTAACAACAGAATAGAAATTAACAAAATCAACTCAGATATGATATCACTGGAAAAGCAGATTTCAGATGTTGCAGAAGGAATGAAGGATGTTGTAACAAAATCTGAGTTGGCTGATATGATGAACAGCTTTGTTTCAGATGATGATGAAAAGTGGCTCATGTTTAATGCAAAATTTAGTAGTGCAGATGAGGTATATGAGTCCATCTATAAGCAGGCAAAGTCATCAATATATGTTGTTGATAATTATATTGGATTAAGAACACTGGTACACCTTAAGAATTCTCCGACTGGAGTAAATGTTACTTTGTTCAGCGATAATGTTGGGAATAATAAACTTCATAATATAGAATTTACGGATTTTTGCAAAGAATATCCATCCGTAAAAATATCAATGAAAAAGACAGGCGGTATATTTCATGATCGATTTATAGTGTTGGATTATGGAACTGCTGATGAAAGGGTTTTCTTATGTGGTGCTTCGTCAAAGGATGCAGGGGCTAGAATAACCAGTATTGTTGAAGACTATGGAGTATCTAAATATACTCCGGTGATTGCAACGCTGTTGAAAAATCCAACTTTGATTTTACCACAGTAGAGGGGAGTGAATGTATTGAAAAAGAAAACAAAATGCTACATATATACTCGTGTATCAACAGCAATTCAGGTGGATGGTTACAGCTTGGATGCACAGAAGGACAAGCTTAGGAAATATGCAGAATTTCAGGATATGGAGATTGTGGGAGAATATTCCGATGAAGGGCATTCCGGTAAGAATATAAAAGGTCGTCAGGAATTTATGCGTATGCTGAATGAATTTCCCTGTTTATGAGGGAGTTCATGAAGCAATTATTGCCGAGGAAGACTGGGAGCTTGCACAGGAAAAGCGTTCAAAAAATAATTACAGGCGTGAAAAAATTCATGATCCGGAACATGCACATATTTTGTCCGGAATATTAAAATGTCCTTGCTGTGGAAAAGGAATGTATGGAAATATTGCCAAAGCAGGGAGAAAAGATAACAAGACCAGATATTACTATTATTGCAAGAATACCGTGAATGCGCAAATGAAGCTCAAACCCTTGTGGTTTGGGCTCTTTCTAATTTTGATAGAAACTTGAGAACAATAATTTTCAAAAAGTCAATTATCAATTTGTAATGGCGTATATGAAAGCCTTGCAGAAGTTGGAACAGATGGAGAACATGGTGGAGGAATAGAGATGGTAAATAAAATAGTTAGGGAAATTATTCATGCAAAAGGAATTGATATTGGGATTTACACGAAAGATTTTGAAAATGAATATATTTCGTTGACAGATATTGCAAAATATAGAAATGATAATGATCCCAGATTTGTCATTCAGAACTGGATGCGAAACAGAAATACAGTTGAGTTTTTGGCTGTTTGGGAAGAATTTCATAATTCAGATTTTAACCGTGTGCAATTCGAGGCGGTTAGAAGTGAGGCAGGATTAAACAGGTTTGTTATGACGCCAACCAAATGGATTGAACAGACCAATGCTATTGGAATAGTGTCAAAAGCAGGCAGATATGGTGGAGGAACTTATGCACATAGCGATATTGCAATGGTATTTGCTACATGGATTTCTCCGGAATTTCAACTGTATATTATGAAAGATTACTGCAGGTTAAAACAAGATGAAAATAGTCGATTTTCATTGGACTGGAACCTGAACAGAGCTTTATCAAAGGTGAACTACCGTATTCACACGGATGCGGTGAAGGAAAGTATCTTATGTTCTTGTATTTAAACTTTCCAGATTTGGAAGAAATGCGGCAGATGTACTTGCAACATTACAAGTAATGCAGGATTTTGGAGTGAATCTGATTTGTGTGGAGGACGGAATAGATTCATCCAAAGATGCCGGGAAGCTTATGATATCTGTTCTGTCAGCAGTGGCAGAGATTGAACGTGAGAACATTCGTGTTCAGACCATGGAAGGCAGGATGCAGAAAGCCAGGAAAGGCAAATGGAATTGCAAAGTATCTTGAAAATCATGGAATCCATAAGATAGCCAGACAGAATGATAAAAATCCGTTATTTGATGCTGCTCTTATCAGAAGGATTATACAGAATCCGGTTTATAGTGGCAAAATCTCTTATGGAAGAAGACGGACAGAAAAGGTTCATGGTACAAGAAATGAGTATAGGCAGGTTAAGAAAGACGATTACCTGTTAGTAGATGGTCTGCACGAAGCTCTTGTATCAGAAGAAGTATGGGAGCAGGCGCAGGTTAAGGTGGCGGCACAGGCTAAAAAGTATGAAAAGGTCAATCGTGACAAGAGAGAAAAGATTCATCTATTATCAGGAATTTTGAAATGTCCTGTCTGCGGTGCATGAAGAAATGCTGGATGCTTCTGTTGCAGAGGTGATTAGTAAACTGGTTAGAAATCCTTAATTTTAGGCACTTTTTCAAGCATATCGTATTTACAAGTGAGGGCGATAAAATCCGAAATAAAGAGATTAAAAACTATATTAATGTTTCAGTAGTAGTTGATATAGAGTGTGGGAACACAATAAATTAAATATTGAATTTGAGGGGTACTTGTAAAAAAGTATCCCTTTTCAATGTAAGACGTTCAGAAATGAGCGTCTATTTTTTACCCAAAATGAAAGGAGCATTAGATTTATGAAAAAGACATGGAAACGATTGTGTACGGGCTTCTTAGCTCTTGCAACTGTCGTTACTGCTTTACCGACTACACCCGTCCATGCAGAAAGTA
>ENA-OQBD01000785-OQBD01000785.1-human-gut-metagenome-genome-assembly--contig:-NODE-785-length-16260-cov-4.037253_pt1 | contig 16260 bp, 17 predicted proteins | sample MGYA00242742_ERZ504543 | MGnify/ENA primary metagenome ERZ504543 (study PRJEB26092, sample SAMD00036239) | human gut metagenome | host: Homo sapiens | study: EMG produced TPA metagenomics assembly of...
GAATAACCAAGTCTCCTTCTTGATATCCAAAAGACAGTAAAATAGTTTTACGAAAACGAATAAGTTTAGTTTTTTTACTTTTCACAATTAAATCAGGTAACTTACTTGCTTCGTTCAAATCAGACTATCTCCGTATCATTCAGTTTTTTACAAAAATTGTCGTATTTTTGCCTGTCAGGAATCTCACAATCATTATCTCCATTTATGCGAAAATATTATGAAAATTTTCGCATAAATAAAACTTTCTTTTTGTGAAATTAATAAATTATTATAAATTCTTTTTTGTGCAACAGGGATAAATTATGCAAATATAACTAAAACTACTTGATTTTTTCTGAAAACGTGCTACGATAAACTTACAAAAACGATTTAGGAACGAAAAACAAAAAACACAAGTCAGGAGTCTGACCAGACTGAAAACTCAATATGGGGAAATATCAGGCAAAAACTGAAAATCAATCATTACAGGGAGGTAATAACATGATGAAGAGAAAAGCTATGGCAATCACATTAACAGCAGCTATGCTTGCAGGCCTTACAGCAGTTCCTGCATGGGCTGAAGATGCAGCAGCAGACGAAGGTAAAGTTTTAAACATTTATTGCTGGAATGAAGAATTCAAATCCCGTCTGACTGACCACTATCCCGGATATGAAGAAGTTGACGGAACTCATGGCAAGATTGGAGATGTGGATGTTGTATGGAACATCACTCCTTCTGATGACAATGCGTATCAGAATAATCTGGATGAGACTCTTCTGAAACAGGCCGATGCAGCAGCAGATGACAAAATCGACCTCTTCCTTGTTGAAGCCGATTATGCACTGAAATATGTAAATACAGATTATACAATGTCTGTGGCAGATCTGGGAATCACAGATGAGGAAGTTGCAGACCAGTATCAGTACACCAAAGATGTTATGACAGATTCGGATGGCAACTTAAAAGGTCTTTCCTGGCAGGGCTGCCCGGGTGCTATGATCTACAGAAGAGATATTGCAAAAGAAGTATTCGGAAGCGATGATCCGGCAGAGGTTCAGAAGAAAGTTGCAGACTGGGATACATTTAAGGCAACAGCTGAAGAGCTGAAGGAAAAAGGCTATCAGATGACTTCCACTGTAAATGATGCCTACCGTGTATTCTCTAATAATGTAACTTCCCCATGGGTTGTTGACGGAAAGATCACTGTTGATGACAATATCAAAAACTGGGTAGATATGTCCAAGGAAATGGTTGATGCCGGAGAAACAGCTACCTATGAATTGTGGAGTGATGACTGGAGCAAGGGCTTCTTCAAAGACAGCAATGTATTCTCATATTTCGGACCTGCATGGTTCATCGACTTCTCCATGAGTGCTGACCAGGATGGTTCAGTTGGTAAAGATGGCGGCTGGGCTGCAACAGAAGGACCACAGGGCTTCTACTGGGGCGGAACATGGATCACAGCAGCTACAGGCACAGACAATCCTACACTGGTTGCTGATATCATGAGAACGATGACAACTAACGTTGACGTTATGAAAGAAATCGTTACTGCTGATAATGACTTCGTAAACAATAAACCTGCCATGGAAGAAATGGCTAAAGATGAAAACTACGGCGATGCAGTTCTTGGTGGACAGAATCCTCTGGCTATGTTCTGTGCAGGCGCTGATAAGATTGATCTGAGTAACATGAGTATCTATGATCAGGGCTGCAACGAAGAATTCCAGAATGCCATGAAGAACTACTTCGAAGGCAACGCATCTTATGATGAAGCTCTCGACCTGTTCTATAAGGCAGTTGTAGAAAAATATCCGGAACTTTCCTATTAATCAAACATTGAAACCTGTGTGCCTGCCTGACCATCAGGCAGGCACACTTTGGATTACAGCAGACTATGGAGGAAGATAATGGCAAAGAATAATAACCATAAAGCGGTCAGCTATAACAAATGGGGATATATCTTCCTGATACCATTTGTAGTAGTATATCTCATATTCCAGCTCGTTCCGCTTATCAGTACAATTTATAACAGTTTCTTTGAAAATTACAGATCTGGATTAACGCAGATAGGACCGAATTTTGTGGGACTTGCCAATTATGCAAAGCTCTTTCAGGGTGGCGATATCTGGATTTATTTTAAAAACACAATGATCATGTGGGTAATGGGATTTATCCCACAGATCCTGGTTTCCCTGCTCCTGGCTGCCTGGTTCTCCAATCCAAGCCTCCGGCTTAAGGGACAGCGCTTCTTCAAAACAGTTATTTATCTGCCAAACCTGATCATGGCATCCGCCTTTGCAATGTTATTCTTTACCTTATTTGCAGACGGCGGTCCCATCAATGCAATGCTGATGCAGTCAGGAATACTGAAACAGGCATATTCCTTTTTCAGCCATGCCTGGAGTGCCAGAACCCTTGTTGCAGTCCTGAACTTCCTGATGTGGTTCGGAAATACAACTATTCTTCTTATGGCAGGTATGATGGGAATTGACTCCTCGCTTTACGAGGCAGCTGAAGTAGACGGTGCAACTTCCTCACAGATTTTCAGAAAGATCACTCTTCCACTCCTTCGTCCAATCCTGATCTATGTTATGATCACATCCCTGATCGGCGGCATGCAGATGTTCGATGTACCTCAGATCCTGACAAACGGAACCGGCGACCCCATGCGTTCCACTATGACACTGATCATGTTCCTGAACAAGCATCTGTTCAGCAAGAACTACGGAATGGGTGGTGCATTATCCGTATTCCTGTTCATTATCACAGGAGTACTCAGCCTGATCGTATTCCGCTTTAACAAGATAAAAGACTGATGGAGGTGAGAAGAATGAATGAAAAAAACATCCAAAAATAAAAAAGGAATGAGCATGAAAGGTCAGCAGTACTCTTGCCTATATCGTACTGATCATCATTTCCTTCTTCTGCCTGTTCTGGTTTTATGTACTGTTTATCAATGCCACCAGATCTAATGGCGCACTGAAAAAGGGATTCACAGCCATTCCCGGAGGACATCTCATTGAGAACTGGAAAAATCTTCTCGCAGGAACACTCCCTGTATGGAATGGTATGTTCAACAGTATTTTCATTGCTACCTGCTCCGCTGTTTTATGTACCTATTTTTCAACAATGACTGCTTACGCTATCCATGCATACAATTTTAAAGCAAAAAAATTTATGTTTACATTTATCCTTGCAGTCATGATGATCCCAACTCAGGTAACTGCTCTTGGATTCCTTCAGCTGTTGGGAAAAATAGGTCTGGACGACTCCTTTGTCCCACTGATCGTTCCAAGTATTGCTGCTCCTGTTACTTTCTTCTATATGAAACAGTACATGGAAAGCAACCTTCCTCTGGAGCTTGTGGAAGCAGCACGTATTGACGGTTCCGGTGAATTTAATACCTTTAACAAAATCGTATTCCCGCTTATGAAACCGGCTATCGCTGTGCAGGCAATTTTTACCTTTGTACAGAGCTGGAATAATTACTTCATTCCGGCGCTGGTCCTTCACTCAGATAAAAAGAAAACACTTCCTGTACTGATCGCACAGCTTCGAAGTGCAGACTTCCTGAAGTTTGACATGGGACAGGTGTATGTAATGATCGCCTTTTCCATCTTCCCGGTCATCATTGTCTACATTCTTCTTTCCAGATTCATTGTAGAAGGTGTTTCCGCAGGTGCGGTTAAGGGTTAGATGCTGATACAACAAAAGCTGTCTGTTCCGGATGCAAATACATCCGGAATCCAGACAGCTTTTTTAATTATTTGCAGTACTGTTCTGTAATGATGTTACTATTTACAGCTCAGAGTTTTATTTTCTTAGATCTCAGCCAGTTTCAGCAGATCCGGGATCTTGGATTCCCAGCCAAGTGCCATGATATGTACACCCTGACAGTATGGCTTGCACTCTTTGATAATACGTGCAGCGATCTCAACACCTGTGATACCTGCTTTTGTCTTTTCTTTGTCTGCTTTCAGTTCCTCGAGCATTTCGTCCGGAACATGAATGCCGGCAACGTTGTTGTTCATGAATTTAGCCATTCCAGCGGACTTCGGAATGATGATACCAACCTGTACAGGTTTTCCGAACTGTTTTGCTTTTTCCATGAATTTGATGAATTTCTCCGGCTCAAATACTGCCTGTGTCTGGAAGTATTCTGCACCTGCAGCTACTTTTCTTTCCATTTTTGCAAGCTGTGCGTCAACGGAATCGCTGCATGGAGATACAACAGCACCCTTGGAGAATTTTGGCGGCTCACCAACCAGTTCGTTTCCGCCAAGATCCACACCGGATTCCAGAAGCTTCACTGTGTGAAGAAGGGATACGGAGTCAAGGTCGAATACAGGTTTTGCCTGTGGGTGGTCACCCATCTTTGTATGGTCACCTGTAAGGCAGAGGATGTTGTCAATACCCAGCATTGCAGCGCTGAGAAGATCAGACTCCAGAGCGATACGGTTTCTGTCACGGCATGCCAGCTGGAAGATCGGATTCATGCCTGCATCCTTGAGAACTTTACACATTGCAAGAGATCCAAGACGCATAACAGAAGACTGGTTATCAGTTACGTTAACTGCATGAACATCCTTGAGGTATGTTTTTGCTTCTTCTACCAGTTCATCTACGTGGATTCCTTTTGGCGGTCCTACTTCTGCAGAAACTACAAATTCACCACGGTCGAATAATTCTTTCATTTTCATTGTACATTGCTCCAATCATTATAATCTATTTTAATTCATCGTCTGTTGCAAAGTTATGAATCTGTGTCGGACATTTCAGCGCGTCAAGGCGTCCGATCTCTTTCAGACGTCTGTAGATGCGTTCCCATCCACATTCCATTTCGCTGTCCACTTCACATTTACCGTTCTTGGAACCGCCGCACTGGCCATTCACAAGGCTCTTTGAACATGCTGTGATCGGGCAGATTCCGCCTGTCAGGTTCAGGTAGCATTCACCGCACTGGTCACATTTGTACTCTAACGGTGTCACGCCCTGGAAACCTGGTACCGGGTATGTATCGCAGGCTGCACAGACCATCTTGTCTTCCAGATATTCTGAAACGGTCTGTACACCAACACCGCAGGAGAATACCAGAACCAGATCTGCTTCCTGGATCTTGCTCATATGTTTCTTAAGACGTAATTCCATATTTTCCGGATTACAGATGTAATCAGTTGTCATGATTCCTGTCACATTTCCTTCAGCTGCAAGTTCCTTCTGAAGTCGGGCAGCTTCTTTTTCCGGAAAACGAACTTCCTTACATCCATGACAGTTGATAATGAAAACTTTCTTTCCGGCTGTCAGTGATGTAATCGCTTCTTTTGCTTTTAACTGGGTAATCAACATATTACTTCATCCCCCTTACTGCATTTTTTCCGGCTTTGATACTGTTAATGATCGGAATCTTGGAAGAACAGATATACTGACAGCATCTGCACTCAACACAATCCATAACGTTCATGTCTTTCATGCCCTGCCAGTTCTCATCTTTCGCATATTTCACGAAATACAGAGGTGAAAGTTCCATCGGACATACATCTACGCAGCGTCCGCACTTGATACACGGCTGTTCTTTTGTCTCATCCGGTTCAACGGCAATAATACCATTGGAGCCTTTCATCATCGGTACATCCAGTGTGTTCAGAGGGAATCCCATCATTGGTCCGCCCATCTTAACCAGAACATCGTCATCTGTAAATCCGCCGCAGTAATCGATCAGCTCTCTTACGCTTGTACCGATCTTGATAACGAAGTTTCCAGGATTCTTGATCTTCTCGCCTGTTACTGTTGCAACACGCTCAACCAGAGGCATTCCTGTCTGGATCGCATCGGAGATTGCTTTTACTGTACTGATATTATCTACAACAACGCCGACATCTGCCGGAAGACCGCCGCTTGGAACAATTCTTCCCATAACGCGCTTGATGAGAGTTTTCTCAGCACCCTGCGGGTATTTGGTTTTTGCAACAAATACTTCCATGTTTCCGATGTCAGCAACTTTTTTCTGCATTAATTCAATGGCATCCGGCTTATTATCCTCGATAACGATGATACCTTTTTCGGCACCTGTTGTCTTGAGGACTGCTTTCAGACCAAAAATAATGTCATCTGCATACTCAAGGAGTACTCTGTGGTCTGCTGTTAACAGAGGCTCACATTCACATCCATTGAGAAGGATGGTATCTACCGGTTTGGCAGGTTTAAGTTTGACACAGGTCGGGAAACCTGCACCGCCCATACCAACGATTCCGGCTTCACGGATGATATCAATAATCTCATCCGGAGTAAGATTGTCAAGCTCACCATGTGGCTGTACGGATTCGTGCAGAGTATTTTTTCCATCCGATTCAATGACAACAGCCATCACTTCGCTTCCGCGTGTGCCATGCATACGCGGTTCAACAGCAACTACGGTTCCGCTTACGCTGGAATGTACCGGAGCACTGATAAATCCGGCAGCTTCACCGATCTTCTGACCAACTTTTACAGTGTCACCAACCTGAACGATCGGATTAGCCGGTGCGCCCAGATGCTGTGACATGGAGATTACAACTGTCTTCGGATCCGGGAATTTCTTCAGAGCGATATGCTCACTGAATTCCTTGCGTTCTGACGGATGAACACCGCCGTAATATCCGTCCAGTCTGTCTTCTCTGATGGACTTCACATAGTCGTTGATCACTTTGAAATTAACTTTGGAGAAATCACGAACCTGTACAGGCTGGTTTAAGAATTCTTCCAGACGTCCCTGTTTTGCAAGTCTCTGGTAAATCTTCTCCCATGCACAGTCTTTATTCGGATCTACTTCGCATTTTCCATTCTTTGCTCCACCGCACTGTCCATTGACAAGACTCTTTGAACAGTCAACGATCGGACAGACACCTCCGGTAATGTTCAGATAACACTGCGCACATGCGTCACAGCTCTTCTTGGTAAGTGCCATGCCATGATGACCTCTGTAGTTAAGGGTGTTGCTTGCAGCAACTACCGGCTTACCTGCCAGATCCGCAACGGTCTGAATACCAAGGCCACAGGAAATTACTACTACATTCTCTGTACCTTCCGGAATCAGATCCTGTAATTTTCTTTCTGTGTGCATCTTATTGCATAAGAAATCAAATTTTGCACTGCCTGTAACCTTCTTTCCCTGATCTGCAGCGAATTTCAGGAATTCGTCACAATCCGGTTCGTCAACAGTTTCAAATTCTTTGAAACATTTGTTGCAGGCAATCACAAACAGGTTGTCCTTACCGTCAAGCACTGATGCAAGTTCATCATTGCTTTTCAGTTTGTACTTAGTATAGTTTTCCAATTGCTCACCTTCCTTATGATAAAATAGTAAAAATTATATCCTTATGGTATCTGCTCTTATACGTTCCCTCCATCTCTCTGCACTCAAAAAAAGGGCCAATAAAACCAGATAAATAAGTTCAATATATATTCCTTAATAAATGTATCACAAAATGCTCATTTTATCCAGTTTTATTGGCAAATTTTATAAATTTCTTCTATGGTTTCATCCTAAATTTCTATAAAGTATGGATATTTGTGCTGAATGGGGCAGGAATGATTTTTTATTTCCGGTCAGAGGTAAGACATACAGGTACCGGATCTCGGATTTCCATTCTGTCAGGTTCTACCAGGCAGTCATAAGCCAGAATATGCACTCCTGCCTTTTTCGCCTCCTGCAGGGTTTCTCCAAATTCCCGATGAGTCTCCCAGTTGGGCTCAAACCTGTCAACTCCCTTCATCTGGATCACCAGAAGCAGATAAGCTTCGTATCCTTCCTGCATACAATGGATCAGCTCCTTCAGATGCTTCACACCTCTTTCTGTCGGTGCATCCGGGAAACGTGCTATATTGTCAGATTCCAGAGTGACACCTTTTACTTCTATAAAAGCCTTACGTTTCTCTGAGCAGACATAAAGATCAAATCTGGAATTTCCATAAGTCTTCTCAGGCGTTACCTGAACCTTTTCCGGAAAAAGATGTCCTGCCTTTACCCACTCCAGTGCTGCCTTATTGGGAATCTGAGAGTCCATATTGATCAGACCCCTGCCCTTTTTATTTACGCAGATCAGATCATAGGCTGTCTTTCTCGCCGGATTGCTGCTCTTTTCCAGAAAGACCTGTACCCCGGAATCAGAAGCTCTCTGCACCTGCCTGTATTCTTTACATGAACCGTTTCCACCTGTCCATTGATCTCCACATGTGCAATAAAACGATTGGGGCGGTCTATGAAACGGCCCTCTGTGATGTGTTCGTACTTCATATTTTCTGATTGACCACGCTTTCTATTTTTTCTTTGTTCTTTTTTACACACTGTATATACCATAGCATGTTTTCCTCATATCTACAACATTCTCACCTTGGGAAACTATTCTCCAGGCAAAGTGCCCCCACCCGACTTCTTCATTCGGATACGTTTCATACCCCGACAGTGGTCTGGCGCCTCTTCGGAAATAGGCTTTTACTTTTTCACCATAGAGGTAGGGATCGTTTTCCATTTACAATCCCCCATTGCATTAACAATGCTGCGGATCCGCTGACAAAGGGTGTTGCAAAGGAAGTCCCTGTTACTATTCTGTAACCGCCACCAGGTACAGGAGCAACTATGTTCACTCCAGGTGCCACCAGATCCGGTTTCAGATATGGCAGCATCCTGCTGCCCCTTCCGGAAAAAGTCCGCATAGGAGTCAACCAGCGAATCATATGCTCCAACTGCAATAATCCGCCGGGCTGTAGCGGTATGGTCAAAGTCCCATATGCCCTTGGTTCATAAAACCCAGTTCCTCTGTTCAGGGTATTTCCACCTGGCAGCCACAGGTAATATTCTCCTCCCCTGACCTTTTTTCCACTTAAGATGATTTTCCAGTCTCCACTGTCCACATAAGTTTCCACAGGAAGGAAATCTATGTAGATTTCCTGTGTCAGATGATAGGGGCCAGGTTTGCCATAATAGATTAAAAGTTCTGTATTTCCCCGTCTGTACCTCTGAGGGCCAAGCTTTTCATCTAAGGGGCCGATCCGGTTTCCGGATGGATTTTCAATATAAATGCTCATCTCATCCTCATAGGATTTCCATAACTGCACATTTAATGTTGGTTCCCTGCTGCTCACAGATAATTCTATCTGTCTGGTCTGTCCCTGTTTCAGGATTCCGCCCTCATGCAGAGGCTGATTGCCATTGTTTCCTGTACCTGTACAGATAACCAGACGTCCCGTGGAAGAAACCATATCTATATATGTTTCAAGAAGGGAATCTCCCTTATGTGAACCATAGTTATTTCCAAAACTGATATTGATAACCATCGGCCGCCCCAAAGACAATGACTGACGCACCAAATAATCAATTCCCTGTATCAGTTCGGTTGTTCTTGGGAAAGAATTTCTCTGGGAATCCCCATTTTTACCACTATCAGGTCACTCTCATAAGCTACTCCCTGATTGACTCCATCGGAAGCTCTCCCATTTCCTGCCGTGATTCCCAGCACTGAGGTTCCATGTCCACTGTAATCCACAGATGGAACAAGGCGCCTGCCCTGGTTTTCTCCAAGTGCAAGCGCCTCATCGATCTGCTCTTTCGTATATTCAGTTCCTGTCACATATCCCTGGGGTGGATTTCCCTGTATGCTCTGATCCCATAAACGTAAAATTCTGCTGCTTCCGTCTGCATTTCGGAAATCAGGGTGAAAATAATCCACTCCTGAATCCACAACTCCTGTCAGGATTCCTTTTCCCGTCAGTCCATTCCTGCCGGTCTGCACTGTGCGGATGCAGCTTGCTCCCTTTGCCTGAAACAATTCAAAATACAACCGTTTTGGCTTCTCCATAAATTCCACCTGCACTCTGTGGGAATACTTATCAATCTCACTTTCCGGCAAAGTTACCACTGCATAGCCGCCTAACAGTGGCACTACCTGAATTCCATTTCCAGCCAGACCACTTTCCAGTCCGCTATACTTTATGATCACATCCCATAACCTGGTTGCAGGATCATATCCTACATTAAGATTTCCCGACTTTCTGCGCTCCTGTGGTGTTGCATCCATCGCAAGATTTAAAAGGTTATCTATTTTCTGGTCCGGCATAAATGATTCCTTTTCATTATACACTTACTTATATTATATGTATTCTATGAGAATTGCTAATGCAGATAAATGCTCTGAGTGCATCAAACGGAATACAGCTTTTTACAACCTATAAATAAAAATGCCATCAGTTACAAACTTGCTCCGCAACTGACAGCATTTCAGCTTACAAATATTTCTGCATATCATCCCGCAGATTCTCTTCCATTCCAATAAGCTTCTTTGCAATGGAAATACTTTCGGACGACGCATCTTTGCATTGGTGCATGGCTTCTGTGATAGACTGGGTTCCCATGTTGCAGCCATTCATGATGATCTTAACCGCCTGTTTATTCTCATCTTCTCCGGTCATCATTTTTACACCTGTCGTCATCCACGAAAATGTGGATACCATAACACCCGGTTCTTTCTCCGGCTGGCCTGCGCGAAGAAGTATTTTGGAAATTTCCTCTTCCAGTTCCTTGTGTTTTGAACAGGATTTTTCAATCGTTGCTGCGATTTTGGCATCTGTCACATGATGCTGTACCTGTTCCATGCTCTCAATTCCCATCTTGCATCCGACACTGCATTCTTCTAATAGTTTCTTTGTGCTGTTGTCCATGTCTGTCCTCCTGTATAAAAATTTACTTTCTACATGGAAGATAGTATACGTACTTTTTGACTATTTATGTATCTTTCCCGTTACTGGGTACGGAGTGTATAGTGGTTCAGTTGTCAAGACAAAAATCTAAGCTTTTTATAATGAACTGATATATGTAACTGAGTAGGGAGAAAATCCCCCCTTAGACCGCATGATTAATATCTCCTTACAATACTGTTTTTTCTGCACGATTATACAGGTATAGAAACCTTAGTTTTTTTGCCTTTCAACCAATTCAGAAAAGAAACCTCCTGCTTTACTCAAAGACTGGTAGGTGCCATCTTCAATAATGTGCCCTTTATCCAAAACGATAATCCGATCACATTCTTTGATTGTGGACAATCGATGTGCAATCACAATTCTTGTACTTTTTAAGTTTTTCAAAGAATCAGAAACATGTTTCTGTGTAATGTTATCAAGTGCAGAGGTTGCCTCGTCAAACAAAAGCACTTTCGGTTTTGTAACAATTGCACGCGCAATCATCAAACGTTGTCTCTGCCCTCCCGATATTCCACCGGAACCTTCACTTAATATCGTATGCATCCCCATCGGCATATTGCGTATATCATCTGCTACACCAGCCATCTCCGCTGCCTCCCAAGCCTCCTTTAACCCAAGCTGCGGTGCTGAAATCGTAATATTAGAAAAAATATCACCATTAAAGAGTTTTCCGTTTTGCATCACAACACCAATCTGCTGACGCAAAGATTTTTGATCTAACTTCTGAATATCCTTCCCATCATAATATACAGCTCCGGATTTCGGTGTTTCAAATCCCATCATTAATCGCATTAACGTTGTTTTTCCACAGCCGGTTGTCCCGACTATCGCAAGATACTGACCTCTGGGAATTTTAAGATTCAAATGGTCAATGATCCACGGTCCATCATCAGTATAGCGGAAAGATATATTATTTAACTCAATGCTTCCTTTAACCTTTTTTACAATTTGACGCTCTTCACATACTTCCGGCTTTGCTTTCAGTATCGGTTCCGCAAGATCCATGATCGGACGAAGAGCTGATATCATAGCTGCTACTGAAGTCAATTCCAAAATTGCTCCGCTCACCATTCCAAAAGATGTATTAAATGCCGCGTACTGAGGAACACTTAATGATTTGTTCGCCGCAACAGCGAATAACAACATGCTTCCTAATATCGTGACAACCGGTGACAATGCATTTTGAACTTTGAACGCAAACGGCGGATTATACCTGGCCTTAGCCTCCATCTGATATTTTTCTGCCCATTTTGCAAATGCACGCTCCTCACATCCTGCAAGTTTGATTTTCTGAATTCCCGAAAAGATCTCATATACAATACCCTGTACTTTTGTGGATGCTTCAAGTTCCATTGTCATTACAGTCAACCGCCCATAAACACTGACTCCCGCAATAAGAAGCTGAACGAAAAGAACTGCCAGAGCCGGCAAAAACATAACAGGAGCAATACTTAAAATCTGTATAAGATATACCGAGGAAAACAATGCCGTCATACAAATCCCAATAATATTTCGCCAAAAATGGTACACAATTCTGTGAGAGCCATCACCCTCTCAGACAATTCACCTGCTGAATACTCTTTAAAAAACTGAACCGGTAAATTCAGGATTCTTGCAAACACAGCACTTTGGAGCTCAACTTTCATTTTCTGCTCTACACGTCCCCTCATCATCTCTTTTACAACAGAAAAAAGAAATTTTGAAACAGCAGTTCCCGCTAAAAGGACGGCAATAGAACCAACCATAATCGCCTGACCTGATGGCAGTATATTCTCCAGCAGAAAAGTAGTCGCCATTGGAACGATCAGACCTAACAGCATAATTGCTAATCCCGTAACTATCATATAAACTTTATCCTGACTTGTGAACGATTTCAGTATAAATTTTAAACAGGTCTTTTTTGTGTCAAATTTCCCCTTTTGCGGAAGCGGGACGGTAAAAAACAAACCGCTTCTTCGCAGAGCTCTTTTGCTGTCTGCGAATCAACACGATTCTTTGATTTTCCTTTTATATCCTGATAATAATAATGATCTCCTTTTCCCTGAAGGAGGGCTATCATCTGTCCATCTTTTCTTTCTGCCAGGATTGGTCCATAACAATCTTTCCACCATTCGCCTGCCAATTTAATACGTCTTCTCATGATCCCGCTTGGACGAAACAGATATTCCATCTGTTCTTCCAAATCCACAATATTGTCCGGCACAGTATTAACTTCAAGATGGAAATAACGACAAATCTGCGTCAATGCATTCTGATTTCCAGTGCTCCGGGTGTCTGCAAAGGTCTCATTGGTCTCCTTCATAACAACTGATGCCAGATTCCAGTATGCCTTTTGAAGCTGTTGTTTATTATTTGAAATTCTTTCTCTAATTTGACTGTCAAACCACCCCATATTAAACCTCTTATTCCATTGTAACCAATTGGGAATACATTCCGCCCAGCTTATATAATTCCTCGTGAGTGCCTCTCTCTTTTATCTGACCATGCTCTAACACAATAATTTCATTACAGTCCCTGATCGTAGAAAGACGATGTGCAACTACTATCGTAGTAATTCCACGGTTTTTGATCGCCTTGGTGACTTCATATTCTGTTTTAGCATCCAGGGCTGACGTTGCCTCATCTAAGATCACGATTGTAGGGTCTCCTGCCAAAACTCTTGCAATCTCAAAACGCTGGCGCTGTCCACCACTAAAATTGCGGCCTCCTGCATCAATCTTGTGTTCATACCCTCCCGGACGCGCCATAATATCCTGATAGATCTGGCATCCCGAGACGCAAGGATCACTTCGTAATCCGTAATGCTCTTATCCCACATTTTGATATTTTCCGAAATACTATCCTCAAATAATGTGATCTCCTGATCAACAACAGATAGCGAACCTTAAAACGACTCTCTTGGTATCTCAGTTATCTTTTTTCCATCGTAAAGGATTTCTCCCTCCCACGGTTCATAGAGCCCCGAAATCAGCTTTGCAATCGTAGACTTTCCGCAGCCAGATGGTCCTACAAAAGCAACTTTATCTCCGGGATGAATGATCAGATTAAAGTCTTTCAGAAGCGGCTCCTCCAATTTCGAGTATCCAAAAGTCACATGCCGAAGTTCTATTGTTCCTTTCAGCTTCTCAAATTCAGTAATATCATCCTCTGAAAACGTCTTTACATAACTGTTGTCAGAAGCATATTTCATAACATCCTGTACACGTTCCATAGAAGTACGTGTTTCCTGAATACTTTGTCCAATATCAAGCAGGCTTTCCACAGGCATCATAAATTGCTGAAGCAAACTCTGAAATGCCACAAGCATACCAACACTAAATTTTCCTTTCATGATCAGCCACACACCAATGGTAAGAATTACCGCATTCGACAATTCCTGAAGCAAAACCGGAATGCTCAGAAAGAAGCTATCATTTCTTAACTGCTTTACTGTCTGGATATTTGCTGAAGCCTGAAATCCAGCCCATCTTTCAAAGAACCCATTTTCTGCACCTGAACTTTTAATACTCTCTATCATATCAATTCCTGACATAGTTGCAGAATCCACTTTACTTTCATCCCTCATACGAACTCTGGTAGTTTCCACCCGCATATGTGATGCGATCTGAGACGCAAGCAGATTTAACACAATCGCAATACAACCTACAAAAGTCAAAACCACACTGTAACGTATCATGATTATAAAATAGAAAAACAACAGTATAATCTGGATAAATACCGGAGCTATTTTTGCGATCAAAGTCTCTGCAATCTGATCATTCAGTTTTTGTCTGCCAGCAAGGTCTCCCACCATTCGTTGTGCATAAAAATCCATGGGCAGATGAAGCATATGCCACATAAATGAGGCATTTGATACAATAGCAAGCTTTCCTTTAATTCTGTAAAGATATATCTCATTAAGAAAACCAACAATCATTCGGAATATAGCAGTGAAAAGCATTGCCACCAGAAGCATTTCAAGCCAATGCATATTATGTCCGGGCAAAATCTGATCCGTAAATATTCTGGCAAACACGGGAGTAACCAAGCCTACAAAAGCAACAAGGACAGCCGTAATCATTACAAAAATCACAGAAGCCGTTGTATTGGCCAGTCTATCCTTCAAAAACTTAAATACACTTTCCGGCTTTCCACCCTTCTCAAAGTTTTCTCCTGGTGTGAACTCAATACATACTCCTGTAAAAGAATGATCAAATTCTTCCATTGTTACCTTGATCGTTCCACGTGCAGGATCATTAATTACAGCTGCATTTTTGGTAAAACCGCATAACACAACAAAATGATTAAAGTTCCAATGGATAATTGCAGGATAAGTAACATTCTCTTTTACTTCGTCTACCCCATATCGATGCGCTTTTACCTCTAGCCCATAACTTCTTCCGGCTTTTGCAATACTGGAAGCTTTGCTTCCATCTCTTGATACTCCACAATCACTACGAACTTGTTCAAGCGGTAACCACTTGCCATGATACGCAAGAATCATAGCAAGGCTTGCTGCACCACATTCCAGGGCTTCCATCTGCATAATAACCGGAACTGTAATTCTTTTTTTTCTCTTTTTCATAGCACTCTCCTAGAGCGTGTTTGAAAAATGCTTTACGCAAGATGTGCGTCACAATTTGTGGGAGATTTTGTCCGGATGAGGGCGTCGTAGCGGGCTACGGCAACCGAAATTCGGGCAAAATATACCGCAAAGTGGGGCGTGCAGATTGCGGGAATGATTTTTCAAACACGCTCTAATTCAAAATAAATTGAATTGGTTTCATTTCGGCTGTTGTAATGATAACTGTTGCCAGCATATTTGAGGGAATGTCTTCTTCAGCTATAACCCGAACTTCATAAGAATAGTTTCCATCAAGCACATTATCCGCAAGCCAGTCTTCTGATATTTCAGCACGAATTTCTTCCTGTGAATAAGGATTCTGACTCACTGCTTCCACTTTGCCACTGATGTTTCTTCCATCAGGCAGTGTAATATTTGCCTTACATCCTATCAGGTTTGTGTTGGCATTTTCTACACATTCATAGCAGTTAATCACATTACCTCCAACAGTAACTCCTTTCACTGTCATCGTCTGTGGAAGACTTCCTACAACGCTCCATACAATCACAGATATTACTGCCACCAGAAGTGCCGCCATAATTAACCAAACCTTCGGATGAGACACCTTAATATATGCATCTAATTGTTCCGGAGATTCAACACGATCAAGACTTTCCCTTCTAAATATACTCTGTTTATCCACTTTTTCATCCTCCAGTATGCAATTTGTTTATCATATCATCTGACTGATGCTGTATTTTTATCATTTGTTTATTGTATCTGGTCTCTGACGCTTTGCATCAAAGATCTCCAGATAAAAATAATTTTTTCTTCATATAATGTGACAAATTCTCTTCTGATGTTTATAAACAGATAGGAAGCATTCGAATTCTTACAGGAAAGGAGAACTATTATGAGCGAAATCAAACAGAACATTACAAACGAATTATCTGAAGAAGAAATTAGAAAATGTTGCCGGATGGTTTTGGCCGTCCTACTATGG
>ENA-OQBD01000788-OQBD01000788.1-human-gut-metagenome-genome-assembly--contig:-NODE-788-length-16235-cov-2.541222_pt1 | contig 16235 bp, 20 predicted proteins | sample MGYA00242742_ERZ504543 | MGnify/ENA primary metagenome ERZ504543 (study PRJEB26092, sample SAMD00036239) | human gut metagenome | host: Homo sapiens | study: EMG produced TPA metagenomics assembly of...
GTGTGACAAAAATAGATGGTGACGCATTTGCTGAATGCAGTGGATTAGTAGATATAAAAATGCATGAGGGTATAAATACAATAGGTTCAAGAGCATTTTATAAATGTGACAGATTATTGGATATTGTTATACCAGATAGCGTGGAAAAAAATAGAATTTGAAGCATTTCGCGGATGCGACAAACTGGAAAATATAAAGTTATCAGAGAATCTTACGATTGTTGGATATGGAGTATTTGGAGATTGCAAATCAATTAGTAAAATAGAGATACCTAAAAGCTTAAGCCAAATTTGAATTCCCGGTATCGATTGGGGAATGGCCATTGCAGCCAATTTGCCTACATACATGGGGGCATTTTGGTGGTTGTAGTAATTTAAAAACTGTTAATTTCGAAGCAGGAAGTACCATAGTATGTGCAGCGTTGTTTATGGGATGTGATGGCATTGAAGAAATAGAACTGCCAGATACTATTACGGAAATAGGAGATAGTGCGTTTAAAAATTGTAAAAATCTTGATAGGATTACAATGAATAACGGGATAGAAATACTGGAAAGTTCTGCATTTGAGGATTGTTTCTCATTAACAACGATAAATATTCCGAATACTGTTAAAGCAATTAGTAATTCAACTTTTCAAGATTGCACCAGTCTGACAGAGGTGCATTTGTCAAATATCCTTAAAGAAATACCAGCAAGCACTTTTTCCGGCTGCAAAAAGTTAACCACCATCAATTTTCCATCCACCCTGACCACGATCGGGAACTCCGCGTTTTCCGGCTGTGAATCTTTGCCTGGAAGCAATACTTCCATCCGGGTGGAAAAATAGAAAAGCAACGCATTTAAAAACTGATAAAGCCTTGAAAAAGGCAGCGTTACCGGATACCGTTTCGTCTATTGGAAGTTCTGCATTTTATGGATGTGAAGCCCTGACCGATATTACATTAGGCAGCAAGTTAAAGAAGATTGAGAGCCAGACATTCTACGGCTGTATAGTTTTGCCATCCATCGTGATCCCTTACAATGTGACCACGATCGGTGACAGTGCATTTGTCAATTGCACGAAGCTGACGCAGATCACAGTCCCGCGCAACACAACTTCGATCGCATCAAATGCATTTTCCTATCCAAAGAAAATGACGATGTACGGTCCGTCTGATTGCTATGCCCAGACTTATGCAAGCGGAAAAGGAATCAAGTACGTCACACAGGATATTCATGCAACCTCAGTCAGTCTGGATAGTACAGAAAAAATCGGCGGAGCGCTATGACGATTTCCAACTGACAGCGACGATCGCACCTTTGAATTTCACAGATGCAGTGGTATGGACAAGTTCCAATGAAGAGGTTGCTACTGTTTCGGATACCGGATATGTGGAGATCTGTGGTGTTGGAACAGCAGTTATTACAGTAACGGCTGGAAATGTAAAAGATGCCTGTAAGATAACCGTACCGCAGCTGATAGACTGGATCGAATTTGATGAGGATGAGATCGAATTGAAAGCTGGTCAAATCCTATCAGTTGAAACCATATATTTCACCTTCGGATGCCACAAATAAAAAACTCAAATATACTTCTTCTGAATAACGAAAGATGGCAGAGGTTTCTGCAAAGCGGACTTGTCACTGCAAAATCGGAGGGTGAAGCAAAAAATCCGGGGACTGCGGCAACGGAACGGCAGTGAATGAATAATGCAGTCTGCTATGTGACTGTCACCGGAAAAGGCGAAAGTAACAGGAATAACTTTAGACTGGACATCAGCAGAGGTAAAAAGAGGAAGAGAAACTCACCTTAAATGTGACTGTATCACCGTCTTATGCGTCCAACAAAAAGGTAGTCTGGAAATCGGCAAATACAAAGATTGCCACCGTGGATGCCAACGGCAGTGTGACAGCAAAGCACCGGGCAGAACGAAGATCACGGTGACTTCGGCTGAAAACAGCAGTTATCAGGCAATCCTGTACAGGTTACAGTACCATATCAAAATTACCTACAAACTGAATAAAGGTAAAAACAATGCCTCAAATCCGTCAACTTATTATGGAAAGAAAGTAACACTGAAAAACCCGTCCCGCAAAGGATACGCATTTGCAGGCTGGTATACGGATGCAAAATTTAAAAGAAGATCACAAGTATCAGCAACAGCGCAAAATCCGATTACATTTTGTATGCAAAGTGGACAAAAGTAAAAGTGGCGAAGGCTTCTCTTACGTCTGCGAAAAACAGCAAGAGTAAACAGATCTTACTGAAATATAAGAAAGTATCCGGCGCAAAAGGTTACGAGATTTCTTACAGTACGGATAAAAAATTCAAAAAGGTGGTCACAAAGAAAAATACGGCGAAGACATCCTATACCATAAGTAAACTGAAAAAAGGAAAGATATACTATGTGCGCATCCGGGCTTATAAAATGGATTCCATGGGCAAAAAAGTGTATGGAAAATATTCATCCATGAAAAAAGTTAAGGTCAGTAAATAGAAAAATTTAAAGTGTGTAACTGTCAGAAAATGACAGGGAAGACAGTGTCCGGATTGATATTCAGCCGGACACTGTCTTTCTTTAAAAATAGCAGCTTGTTTTGTTACTGTTCACTCGGCACCTGGACACTTTACTGTTCAGGTGCGTATGAACGTGATGTGGGGGTGAGCAGCCCCTTTTGCGAAGCAAAACTATACATGGGGCTGCGAAGTTACAGTCCGCAGGGTAACCTGTGAACAGTAACTTTGTTTTTGTACAACCTGCACAAGAAATTTCAAATTGGTTGCATACTAAGGATGACGTATGATAAAATAACTTAAAGCATATTTCTACGATGCAGACATCTATCCGGTGCTATAATTACGAATCCGGCAATTCTGTCTGTATGACTATCAGGATGTATATATCCGTCTAAAATTCAAAAAAACATTTCAGAAATCTATGCTTTTTATCCATCAGAAATGAAAAGCAGGAGATCTGGATGAGCCTCCTGCACACAGGAGGAACCGAATATGAAGAAGAGCACACAGGTATCAGAAAAGATACCGACAGCCAACCGTCAGTACAAAGACACTGTATTCCGCATGCTGTTCTCAGAGAAAGAGAATCTCTTATCCCTGTACAACGCAGTGACCGGAAACCATTATCAGAATGCGGAAGCCCTTAAGATCGTCACGTTGGAAAATGCCATTTATGCTGCGAGAGTCCGAAAATATGCATCAGAGCTGAATCTGAATGATGCAGTTGAGAAGGCGATTACGGAATGCATTAAAGAAGGAATTTTAGTGGAATTTCTTCGGAAGAATCGCTCGGAGGTAATGTGAAAAATGAGATTTTTCACATGCAAGTTTGTACTTACGTCCAAACTTGTTATGCGCAAAAGACAGCGCAAAAAGGAGAAAAGATGGTGAGTATATTAGAGTATGATAAAGAGTGGGAAGAAAAGAAGCTCCGAAAGGCAGAATATGAAGCTGGTAAAAGTGATGGGATCGAGATTGGAAAAAGTGAAGGAATCAAAATCGGCAGAGAAGAAACTCTAGCAGAAATGATTTACAATATGAAGCAGCATGGTTATTCCATAGAGAAAATGGCAGATATAACAGGAAAATCTGTCAGACAAATAGAACAATATTTACAGTGTAACAGACAGTAAAGACATTATATAAGGCAAAAAGACGATTCTGACAAAAGGAATCGTCTTTTTGCTTGTAATCTGGAAAAGCTGTGATATAATACAAACAAAAGTTAGATAACACTAACAAAAGTAAGAAAAGACTTTAAAACCATTCAGAATAGATAAGGATATAAGAACAATTCTGTAATGGGAAAGGGGAACATATGTCAGAAGAAGAAAGAAAATTTTTGGAAATTGTTGATCTGAAAAAAGGGTTTGGAAGCGGGGAAACCCGACAGGAAGTACTTCGGGGAATGAATTTTTCCGTGGCAAAAGGAGAATTCTGTGTGCTGCTTGGACCGTCCGGTTCCGGAAAATCGACGCTGTTAAATATCATCGGTGGTATCGACAGTGCGGACTCCGGTTACATCTCCATCAACGGCGATAAGTTAGAAGAACTCGGAGAGAAGAAGCTGACACAGTACCGCAGAAAACATTTAGGTTATGTATTTCAGATGTATAACCTGATTGCAAATTTAAATGTCAAGGAAAATATTGAGGTCGGTGCATATTTATCAGACAGTCCGCTCGATATTGACGATTTATTACATACGCTGGGACTTTATGAACACAGGCATAAACTGCCGAACCAGCTTTCCGGCGGACAGCAGCAGAGGGTTTCCATTGGGCGTGCCATTGTGAAAAATCCGGATATCCTGCTCTGTGATGAGCCGACCGGAGCACTTGATTACAATACCTCCAAGGAAATATTAAAGCTGATTGAGAATGTCAATGTCAAATATGGTAATACAGTTATCATGGTTACACATAACGAGGCAATCCGGCATATGGCAGACCATGTCATCAAACTCCGTGATGGGGCAGTGCGTCATAAACGATATCAATGAACATAAAAATTTCAGCGGCAGATCTGGAGTGGTAGGGAGCTGTACTGGCGCACAAACTTGTGATGCGCTTAAAAACAGCGCAAGAATGGAGATTAGTATGAAAAAGAAAAAAATCAAAAATCCGCTTATCAGACGAATACCGAGAGAATTAACAGGAGACTGGAAAAAGTATCTTGTGGTAAGTCTGTTCCTGATTCTGATGATCGGCTTTGTGTCCGGCATGTATGTTGCAAACGAGAGCATGATGACAGCGGCTGATGAGGGTGTTGGCAGATACAAGCTGGAAGACGGACACTTTGAATTAAAAAAGAAAGCAGACGAAACACTGCTTGATGCAATTAAGACAGGCGATAAAGCAGATGTCAGACAGTATTACATTGATGAGGCAAAAAAGAAGCTGGATAAAAAGTTCGATAGTGAATTTGAAGAAAAGTTCAAAAAAGAATTTGATGAGAAGTTTGAAACAGAATTTAGGGAAAAAATTTGATGCAGAGTTCCAGTCAGAATTTGATGTTTCTTTTAATGCACAGATAAAGCAGATGCTGATGGCGCAGGGACTTGATGAAACAACTGCGGGAGTTATGCTTGATACAGCAGTGGCACAGGCAAAACAGTCCGGGCAGTACAACAAAGCCTATGATACAGCATATGAAAAAGCATATCCTAAGGCACATGATGAGGCGTATGAGAAAGCGTTTGATGAGGCACATGACGAGGCATATGAGAAAGCATACGACGAAGCCTGGAACAAGGTTTTAGATGAGATCAACGAGAAATATGCGGATGCAGAAGAAAAATATGAATTGAACGATCCTGATTTTAAGGAAACTCCGGTTCATCTGTATGAAAATTTTTACAGGGATGAAGAGGAAGATCATGACAACGACGGAACTTCGGATGGAACAGTCCGTGTTTTTGCAAAGACAGATGATATCAATTTTGCATGCCTGATGGACGGAAGTTTTCCGGAAAAAGAGGATGAAATTGCCATTGACCGTATGCATGCTGACAATGTCGGGATAAAAGTCGGCGATGAGATCACAGTCGGAGAAGAAAAATATCAGGTCGTTGGTCTGATCGCATATGTCAACTATTCCACACTGCACGAAAAAAGCACGGATCTGATGTTTGATGCCTTAAAGTTTAACGTTGCAATGGTAACAGATGAGGGATTTGCAAAGTTACATAAGACGATTCATTACGATTATGCATGGAAGTATGAAAATGAGCCGTCAGATGAAAAAGAAGAGAAAAACCAGTCGGATGATTTTATGCGGGCATTGCTCACACAGACCGTGGTAAATGACAATGAGATTGAAGATTATGTGCCAAAATATGCAAATCCGGCGATTCATTTTGCAACCGACGACATGGGCTCTGATGAGGCAATGGGAGGTGTGCTGCTTGATATTCTGATTGTCATCATCGCATTTATTTTTGCAGTTACGATCAGCAATACGATCACAAAAGAGTCATCTGCGATTGGAACATTGTGTGCGTCCGGCTATACGAAAGGGGAGCTGGTACGCCATTATCTGTCTATGCCGGTTATCGTTACCCTGATTTCCGCATTAGTCGGAAATGTGCTTGGCTATACGGTATTTAAAGATGTTGTGGTATCCATGTATTATAACAGTTACAGCCTTCCGACCTATGAGACGATCTGGAATCCGGATGCATTTTTTAAGACAACCCTGATACCGGTCGTGCTGATGTTTATGGTCAATCTGATCGTCATTATTAAAATGATGCAGCATACACCGTTACAGTTTCTGAGGCATGATCTGAAAAAAACAAAACGCAAAAAAGCAATGCGGCTGCCACATTTTAAATTTTTTAACAGATTCCGTCTGCGCATCATGTTTCAGAATGTGGCAAATTATCTGATTCTGTTTGTGGGAATTTTCTTTATCATGGTGATGCTTGCAATGGCAGTGGGAATGCCGGATACGCTTTCTTATTACAAAGAAAATGCAAAAAATATGATGTTTGCAAAGTATCAGTATGTTCTGAAATCTTTTGAGGATGAAGATGGAAATGTACTGACGACGGACAATAAAGACGCAGAAAAATTCAGTATGTGTTCTTTGCAGAAAAAAAGCGATGTAATAGATGAGGAAGTCTCTGTTTACGGTATTTCAGACGATAGTAAGTATGTAGAAATAAAAGGTATGCAGTCCCTGCAGGAAGATGAAGTTTATATTTCCAGATCATTTTCAGAAAAATATGAACTTAATGTCGGGGATACCGTTTCACTGGATGAAAAATATGAAAACAAACAGTATACGTTTACGATAGCCGGAATTTATGACCAGTGCGTAAACATTGCAGTATTTATGCCGATTGAAAATTACCGCATGGTATTTGAGCTGGATGAAGAGGCATTCAGTGGATATTTTTCAAATGAAGAGCTTACAGATCTGTCGGAAGATGATATTGCAACGGTGATCACCGAGCGTGATATCACAAAGATGTGTGACCAGTTAGATCATTCCATGGGATCTTATATGGATTATTTCCAGATACTTTGTATCCTGCTTTCCGCAGTTTTGATCTATCTTCTGACAAAGCTGATCATTGAGAAAAATGAGAATGCAATTTCAATGACAAAGATTCTTGGATATGAGAATAAAGAAATCGCCAGCCTGTATCTGCTTTCCACAACGATCGTGGTTGTGATCGAAGATGCGGTCAGTGTTGTACTTGGAGCGTTTGTTATGAATCTGGCATGGAAGGCGATCTTGTTTAGTTACAGTGGATGGTTTGCATTTGTGATCCAGCCAGCCGGATATGTGAAAATGTTTGCATTTGTGCTGATCGGATATCTGTTTGTAATGATACTGGACTTTATGCGTATCAAAAAGATCCCGATGGATCAGGCACTCAAAAATGTGGAGTAGAGATTGCTGCTGTGCATATTTATTGTGTGACCGGTAACGAAAGATTTTTCGTAAAAATTTTTGGTTGCATTAAAAATGGCATTGTGCTACTATTGCAATAGAAATTTAAAGGAGAGGAACCAATGCGGAGATAATTTACTTTTGAAACATGAAAGAAAACAGAGTCAGCAAGAGAATGTGTGTCATATATGCCATACGTTTGTCTGCTGATTCGGGATGATACATGGCATATATTGCACCGGTATAAGGAATAAAGTGCATGATATGTTGTGTAAATCTAAAGTTACAGCAGTATTGCAGAGGTGCAGTACTACATATCATGTTGCCAAAAGTGGATTTGATTCTTGTATCCTCTCTTTTTGTGTTAAAAAATGGCGGAAACGGACATTTTGTTGTCCGGGACAATCGATTTTATCTTACAATGTGCAATCTATTGTCTGCCAGATGTGATCATAAAATATGTGAGGTGTAAGAAAAATCCCATGGCAGCATGGGATTTTTTGTATGGAAGGGAAATGGGGAGATTTTTATGTCATAGATTCAGGTAACAGATCTCACATATGGTTATGAGGGAAGTTTTGATACGGTTTTTGAAAACGTATCTTTGGGGATTGATACGGACTGGAAGTTAGGTCTGATCGGGAGAAATGGAAAAGGAAAAACAACTTTTTTAAATTTGCTGCGTGGAAAATGATTTTCTGCTGATCGATGAGCCGACAAATCATTTAGATATGCATGCAAGGGAATGTGTGAAAGAATATCTGTGCGGCAAAAAAGGGTTTATTCTGGTATCGCATGACAGGGATATTTTAGATGCCTGCATTGATCATGTGCTGGTTTTAAACCGAAAGACGATCGAGGTGCAGAGCCGTGTGACACAGTATGAACGCCGGATGGAGAGGGAAATACAGGAGAAAGAGGGGCTTTTGCAGGATGTTGAACAGCCTGTCAGTTTAAAACTTATGCCGCTTTCCTATCATAAGGAACGTCTGATTTCATGCAGGGAACTTTCGGTGCGGTATGAAGGTGCAGAAAGTGATACATTGAAAAATCTCACATTCGAACTGATGCATGGGGAGAGAGTCTTTTTACATGGAGAAAACGGATGTGGAAAATCGACGCTGATCAAGACAATTTTGCAGAAATCAGGCAGTAGATATGAAAAATTGTTCGTGACAGACGGAGAAATTCGAACAGCGTCTAATCTGGTGGTGTCATATATTAATCAGGATACCAGCTTTTTGCAGGGAAAGAAATTTAGAAGAAAGTTTATTTTTTACATTATTGCGCCAGCTTGATATGGAGTGTGTACAATTTGCGAAAAGACTCGAAGAGTTTTTCGGAGGGGCAGAAGAAAAAAGTACTGATTGCCGCGAGTCTGATGACACCGGCACATGTGTACATCTGGGATGAACCGCTCAACTATATTGATGTTTTTTCAAGAATGCAGATCGAGCAGCTGATCCTTCGGTATCAGCCGACCATGATCCTTGTCGATCATGATATCAGGTTTCAGGAGAAAATCGCAACGCGTGTCGTGGAACTGTAAAGCTGTGATCCGACCGTTTTTGTAATCTGGCGATCAGAAGAGGAGGATAAAAAATGTTAGAACGGATTGAAAATGTAAATGAACAGGTAATAAAAAAATGTTTTTATTATATGCAGAATCCATGGCGGATATGGAGGGGGAATTTAAAAATCGTGATGAAATGGAGGCATCATATGCGGCGTTTTTAAAGGAGTTTATCGAAAATCCAAAGCAGATGGTGTTTGTTGAAACTGCAGAAAAACAGTGGGTATGCGGACTTAGGGCAGTTGAGTCAGAGCCGGGGAAATGGTTTCTTGAGGCAGTTGAGACGATGCCGGGGCAGAGAAACAGAGAATATGGTAAAAAACTGATACGTCATGTAACGGAGTTTTTGAAAGGCATAGGCGCAAAAAAGATAGATTGCATTATAGGAAAAAGTAATTTATCATCAATAAAAATGCATTCGGATTGTGGATTTAAAGAAACGAAGGAGCCGCCGGTAAATTGTTGGGGAGAGCTTGAGGAGGGAAGAATTCTTTTCCGGCTTGAAATTTGATCATGTGCCATTTTGCACATGGTATAATCAATGAATTTATCTGCCATATGCTCAAGCGCTGATACAGGAGAGAAAAGAGGAACACGATGATAAATATTATAGAAATCAAAGATCTGGATGCCCCGGAGCTGCAGATTTATTACAATTTAAATGAAGCACAGCTTTTTCACTATTTTGAGCCGAAGCCGGGGATTTTTATTGCGGAAAGTCCGAAGGTGATCGAGCGTGCCTTAGATGCCGGCTGTGTGCCGCTGTCATTTTTGGATGGAAAAAAAACACGTGGAGACACAGGCAAAAGAAATCCTTGCGCGCTGCGAAAAGTTACAAAGCCGAGATCTTACACAGAAGTCTTTGGTTTATAGGGAGGATGAGCATGTAATCCCGGTTTATGTGGCAGAAGTTGAAGTACTTGCCAAAAATCACAGGTTATCAGCTGACACGCGGCATGCTCTGTGCCATGTACCGTCCCACACTGCCTTCGGTGGAGCAGCTCTGCAAGAATGCAAGGCGTGTTGCAATTTTGGAAAATGTGGTAAATCCAACAAATGTCGGAGCAATTTTCCGTTCTGCGGCGGCACTTGGAATGGATGCAGTTCTTTTGACACCAGCCTGTGCAGATCCGTTGTACCGGAGAGCAAGCCGTGTCAGCATGGGAACAGTATTCCAGATACCGTGGACATATTTTGATAAAAATGCATGCTGGCCGGACGGTGCGATGGATGTGCTGCATAAGCTGGGATATAAAACGGCGGCAATGGCACTTCGGGATGACTCCGTGAGTATAGATGATGAAAAAATGATGTCGGAGGAAAAGTTAGCAATCGTTCTCGGAACGGAAGGTGACGGACTGGCAGATCACACGATCGCAGACTGTGACTATACGGTGAAAATTCCGATGACACATGGTGTGGATTCACTGAACGTGGCGGCTGCAAGTGCGGTGGCATTCTGGCAGCTTGGGATGAAGTGCGAACAGTAACAAACTAACTTCTTAGAGAAAGATGGAAGTGTGAAAAATAAGATTTTTCACACGCAAGAATGGAGATTTATATGAAAGTAGTAGCAGCAATCGATTCATTTAAGGGAAGCATGACGTCCATGGAGGCTGGAAATGCTGTAAAGAAAGGTATTCTGGCAAGCAAAACCGGATGCAGAAGTAGTGGTAAATCCGCTCAGCGGATGGCGGAGAAGGAACCGTGGATGCACTGATCGAAGGTTTGGGAGCAAAAAAAATACCGGTTACCGTGACAGGGCCGCTTGGAGAAAAAGTGTCGTGTTATTACGGGTTTTTTAGAAGAGACAAAATCGGCTGTCATGGAAATGGCATCTGCCGCAGGAATCACGCTTGTGACAAAAAAAGATCCATTGCGTGCATCTACCTATGGAGTGGGGGAGATGATTGCAGATGCCCTGAAACGCGGCTGTAAAAATTTCATGATTGGAATTGGTGGAAGTGCAACCAACGATGGAGGCATCGGAATGTTAAAGGCACTTGGATTTGAATTTTTTGATGAAGATGGAAATGATGTGGGAGAGGGCGCGGCAGCGCTTGTAAAGATTGAGGTGATCCGGACTGAAAATAAAAATCCGCTGCTTTCCGGTGCAAAATTTCAGATTGCCTGTGATGTGAAAAATCCGCTTTGCGGCAAACAGGGTGCAACTTACATATTTGGACCACAAAAAGGTGTGACGGAAGAGCAGAAAGAGCAGGTCGATGAAGCAATGAGACATTATGCGGATGTGACCAAAGAAAGTTTGGATTGTGACTTTGCGGACTGTGAGGGCGCCGGTGCAGCGGGAGGACTCGGATATGCATTCCTTTCGTATCTTGCGGGAGAATTAATACCGGGTGTGGAAATGATTTTGCAGGCAACCGGTCTGGAAGAAAAAATGAAAAATGCGGATGTTGTGGTGACCGGAGAAGGACGTCTGGATGCGCAGACGGTCATGGGGAAAGCACCGGTCGGTGTTGCTGCTCTGGCAAAAAAATATAATGCGAAAGTCATTGCATTTGCAGGGAGCGTTGCACCGGAAGCGAAAGTCTGTAACCGGGCGGGAATCGATGCATTTTTCCCGATCGTAAGAGGCGTGGCAACATTAGAAGAAGCAATGAAAAAAGAAAATGCAATGGAAAATATAGCCGCCACGGCAGAGCAGGTATTTCGGCTGCTGTGAGGGAAAAGAATGGAGATTTGTGTGAAAATAAAATTTTTCACACGCAAGAAAGGGGATTAATATGATTCGTTTTGAAGAAATTACAACAAAAAAATGTCTGGGATGTATGTATGATGATGGTCTTTTGATTGGTTTTGTGATGCTGGGCTATGGGAAGACCGGCCATGAAGATGATCCTGAAATAGCAGAGAATAACTACTGCCTGTGCCTCACTTTGAATTGACGGAGTACTGGGCAAATGAATTACTTCGGCTGGTGTTAGAAGGTAGGTAGTCTATCAAAGATAGAGGAGTTAGTGTAAAAGTAAGATTTTACGCAGGAATGGAGATAAAAATGAGATATAAGATCAGTCATGCCCTCGTGCAGTTTGGCGGAGATGTGATTTTACGTGATGTCAATTTTGAGGTGCATGATAAAGAAAAAATCGCCATTGTAGGACGAAACGGCTGTGGAAAGACCACGCTGCTGCGTCTGATCGCGGGCGATATTTCGATGAATAATTTAGACAGCGATGAAGAATGTGGTATTACGATGGCAGGAAAACAGGAGATTGGTTTCCTGCGTCAGGTTAATTTTACGGAAAAAGATGTGACCGTGGAAGAGGAAATCAAGAAAGTATTTGAGCCGGTGTTTGCGTGTGAAAAGCGGATGCGGGAACTTGAAAATGAAATGAAAACTTCCGCGGACAAACAGCTTTTGCGCGAATATGACAACTTACAAAGCCGTATGGAGGCAATGCGGGGATATTCGTGGCAGCAGGATATGGAGACTATGTTTCAGCGGTTCGGGTTTGCGTTAGAAGATCTGAAACGCCCGATCGGAAGTTTTTCCGGTGGACAGCAGACGAAAGTGGCATTTATCAAACTGCTGTTAAAACGTCCGGATATCATGCTGCTCGATGAGCCGACCAACCATCTGGATCTTCCGACAATCGAGTGGTTAGAAGGATATTTAAAGACTTATGATAAGGCGGTCATCATTGTTTCACATGACCGTATGTTTTTAGACAAAGTGATCGATGTGACCTACGAGATCGAATATCATGAGATCAAGCGTTATACCGGCAATTACACGGCATTTATGAAGCAAAAAGAAGAGGCACTGATCAAACAGGAAAAAGACTATGAGGAGCAGCAAAAGGAGATCAAACGTCTGACGGACTGGATCGAAAAATGGAAAAATACGCCGACGAAAGTGGCGGCGACACGTTCAAAGCGCATGGCGATCGAACACATGGTAAAAATCGAAAAGCCGAGACATTTTGATACGAAAGCATTTCATGCGAGATATGTACCGCGCATGGAAAGCTACACGAATGTGATTCATGCCAAAAATCTTGAGATCGGTTACGATACCGTCTTAAGTAAAGTCTCATTTCTGCTTCAAAAGAAAGACAGACTTGCAATCATTGGGGAGAACGGTAAAGGAAAATCCACACTTTTGAAAACCTTAGTCGGCGAACTGCCTGCGTTAGGTGGTGAGTTTTCATTTGGACAAAATGTAGAATGGAGTTATTTTGACCAGCAGAAAGCAGTGCAGGAGCATTTCCGGGAAGATCAGACCGTGCTTGAAAATTTCTGGGAGGAATATCCTTCCTATATGAGGGAGGAAGTCCGCAGTGCACTGGGGGGATTTTTATTTCCGGAGAAGATGTAAGAAAAGAAGTGGGACAAGCTTTTCCGGCGGAGAAAAAAGTCCGTCTCGCACTCTGTAAAAATGCTGCAGACCAAACCGAATCTTTTGATCTTAGATGAGCCGACGAACCATATGGATATTGTTGGAAAAGAGGCGTTAGAACAGATGTTAAGAGAGTACGAGGGAACAGTACTTTTCGTCTCACATGACCGTTATTTTATCAGCAGGATCGCAACCGGGATTTTGGAGTTTTCCGAGAGTGGTGTGAAACAATATGCCATGAGCTATGAGGAGTATCTTGCAGAAAAACAAAAAGAAATGGGGATTTCCCCAAAAGGGCAGGTAATGTCACAGAGTGCGCGGCATATGGCAGGAAATTACACACAAAACCCCGCGGGGAATGAGAAACAAAATCAGAATCAGAGTAGTATCAAAACAGGCAAAGATGTGCCGACTTTAACGGATGTATTTGACAAAAAAACATATTATAATCCGGGCAAGATCCGTTCGAGACTGCAGCGTCAGTTAGAAAAATATGAAAAAATGTTAGAGGAGAGCGAGGAAAAACTTGCAGAAATAAAAATGCAGTTCATGGATCCGGAGCTTGCCAGTGACTATCCGAAGCTGATGGAACTGCAGAATGCACTCGATGCGGAGGAAAAGAACCAGGAGAGTCTGTTAGAGCGGATGCTTGAGACGGAGACCGAACTTGCGGAATTTGAGGAGGAGTGAGTATGAAATAATTGGACCAAAAGTTCTTGGATGAACTTTTGGTCCTTGTTTATATCTATATCCGTTCAAACACTGGAATATGTTCGATCGGTGCGTCTGTTATGTTTACCCATTTTCCTGCAGGAAGATATACATCGCGTTTATTTATATCTGCGGAGAGAACCGGTGCTACAATGCTCATGTGCGGTAAAGTAACACACAGAGCTTGACAGACAGCAGCCCCCTATTCTGAGTGTCAGATACAGCTATTTTTGATAACTGTATCTGGCAATTTTATTTTGAGGGTTGACTATGAGTTTATAGATGCTATAATGTAACTGTACATTAAGTACAATCAAAAAAAACGAAGGCGGTGAGTTATGGAAATCATTATCAGTAATAACGCCAACAAGCCGATATATGAGCAAATCACATCGCAGATAAAAGCAATGATAATGAGTGGAGAACTGCAAGCCGGAGACGCTATTCCCTCAATGCGTTCACTGGCAAAATCTATTCATGTTAGTGTGATTACCGTCCAAAAAGCATATGAGGATCTGCAAAGGGACGGTTTTATTGAAACAACTGTCGGCAGGGGGAGTTTTGTATCGGCACAAAACAAAGAATTTTATCAAGAAGAACAACAACGTATTGCAGAGGAACATTTACAAGCCGCCGCAGAGATTGGACGGACAAGTAATATTTCCCTTGAAAAATTGACGGAGTTGTTGGCTTTATTCTATCAGGAGGACGAATGAGCATGGAAAATATTTTAGAATTACAACAGGTTTCCAAAACATTTTCTAAGTCAAATTTTGCGTTAGAAAATGTGACTTTTTCTCTGCCGTATGGTTCTATTTGGGTTTTGTCGGGGAAAACGGAGCCGGAAAAACTACAACGATTGGCTGTATTCTAAATACAATCGCCAAAGACAGCGGAATGGTAAAGTTGTTTGGAAAAGAAATGACAGACGCAGATACAGATATGCGGGAAAGAATAGGTGTTGTTTATGATGGAGATAATTTTCCAGCTTATTGGACAGCAGCACAATTAGCGAAAGTTATGTCAGGATTTTATAAGCAATGGGACAATATTTTGTTTCAGAAATTTTTAAAAGAATACAAATTACCTGCAAATCAAAAAATTAAGCAATATTCCAGAGGGATGACAATGAAATTAGCGATTGCGGTTGCTTTATCACACCATCCACAACTGTTAATTCTGGATGAAGCTACTGGCGGACTTGACCCTGTTGTACGCGACGAGATGTTAGATACATTCCTTGATTTCGTACAGGAAGAAGACCACTCTATTTTACTTTCTTCCCATATTACAAGTGATTTAGAAAAAGTGGCAGACTATATTACATTCATTCATAATGGAAAACTGATTATGACCGTATCGAAAAATGATTTGGTTTATAATTATGCGGTTATGCGCTGTAAGGAAAATCAATTCCTTGCATTAGATCCGGCAGATATTATTGTTTATCGGAAACGTGATTTTCAAATTGATGTTCTGGTTTCAGATTGTAAAGCAATGCAGAGAAAGTACAAAGAAATCGTGATAGACCACGTTTCTGTTGATGAAATTTTTTTGCTTTTAGTAAGGGGGGATCATGTATGAAAGGTCTTTTTAAAAGCAATTTTCTTGCTGTATGGATAAATGCAAAAATTTTTTTGCTTTTTATGTTTGCAATGGGGATTGCCGTTATCATTATTCCAGACCAGACATGGCAAATGTATTTCATAATTATTGGAATTGTCGGATTAGCAGTAAATGCCGCTACCGTTATTGGAAATGAATTTTCCTCAAAATGGGGAAAATATAAACTTACTTTGCCAGTAAAGCGGATTGATATTGTAAAAAGTTTATATATAAATCAATTATTATGGATTATGATAGGAGTGTTTTTCGTTGGCATTATAATAGCCCTATCCTATCTGTTACATGGAATTACTTTTGAACAATTTGAGGGTATCTCAGGTGTACTTGTAGTAGGAATTAGTATAAGTCTTTCAATGGGAGCAATATTTATTCCTATGGTTTATTTAGCGGGGGAAGATAAAACCATTGTGTTTCTTATCATATCTTTGATTGTGCATTGGGTATTGTCACAATGCTTTTTAATATACCGTTGTTCGGACATTTATTTTAATTGGTTGTTCTATATTGTTATTTATCGTGTCCTTTCCTTTGACTGTAGGTATTTTCAAGAAAAAGGAATATTA
>ENA-OQBD01000789-OQBD01000789.1-human-gut-metagenome-genome-assembly--contig:-NODE-789-length-16229-cov-4.247920_pt1 | contig 16229 bp, 12 predicted proteins | sample MGYA00242742_ERZ504543 | MGnify/ENA primary metagenome ERZ504543 (study PRJEB26092, sample SAMD00036239) | human gut metagenome | host: Homo sapiens | study: EMG produced TPA metagenomics assembly of...
ATTTGCGGCATACTGGACGTGATAGTCAGAACTAACATTTCTCTTTTCATTTTCCTGCAATCATATTTCCATCAAAGTGCCATTTTACGCCATTCCTGCAATAAAAAAACGGCCTTTCCGGATAGACCATGATTGTTCCTGTCCATCCAGAAAGGCCTGAAAATTAATATGTTATATTTTGTAGAAATTGTCTATTAAATTCCTGCAAGCATTTAAATAAAATCGTGGGTTTCGTTTTCCACAAACTCCCCATCTAAGAAAGCAAGATCATCCGTAGCTTCCTGTACTTCTGTTTCCTCGTCAGAATATTCTATCTGTTCTCCATTCTCTTCCTGCCTTTCACACCATACAACCAGACGTTTAGAGGTATCTGTTCCACAGGTGGAAAGCAGAAGCGTCGGAACTTCCTCCTGTGTTCCAAGTAAGAAAGCATCTCCATCTGCCGGTGTATACTCGCATTTTACGATCACAAAGATCCATACCCCTTCATCTGGAAGATACAGATAGAGGATATGGTGTTCTTTTAAGAATTCATCGTCAAGGAAATTTCGAAGTCCGCGGAACATGCTGCCATCTTTCATATTGTGGCCATAAATGATGTTCTTGTCATCAGAAAAATCGGCATTGTTATCGGAATCCAGGAAAATGGCCCCTGCCACATGTTCTGTCTTCTTAAAAGTATGCGTCAGGTAATAGGAGTCATCGTTTCCCTGGACTACCGGATAATCAATGCTGGTATCCGGGATCCGGATCCATGCAACGATATCCGGATTGATCTTTTTTAATGCCTTAAAATCAACCACGGTCTGTTTCCCATCGCTTCCGTCTGTTCCTTCTGTGTGGTCATCCTCATCTGTTTCCTTGACGTATGTACGCAGGTCTTCATATTCCTGCACACCTTCCCGGTACATAAAGTAAATGCCAAAACCGGTACATACGCAAAAGCTGAGTACCATCAGGCAGACTGCCACGATCATGATTTCTTTTATGTGTCTCATACAAACCTCCGATTATTCTTCCTGGAAAGAGGGCTGCCGGTAAATCGAGCAGCCCTGAACCGTATTCCTTAATTTCCTTTTTTCTTCTTATACCAGATCACGCCGCCAATGCCGCAGGCAGAAAGGACTGCCAGAAGGATCGGAAGCCAGATGTTGGTGCTGTCCCCTGTTTTCGGGCTGTTTCCTGTCGGTGTGCTGCCGGAAGGGGATTTGGTGTTTTTGATCTCTTTTACGATCTCGATCACCTTGGTTTTTCCGTCTTTGTATTCAAAGCGGATCTCTTCTTTTTTGCTGCTTAATTCATAACCATTTGGTGCTTTGGTCTCTACCAGGATATATTCCACGGTTTTCTCTACTTTTCCATTTTTATAAGTAGCAATCGGAATCTTGCCGCTTGTCGCTGTTCCGGTCTTATCCGTTACCAGTTTTTCTACGACTTTTCCGCTTTCCTTTTCACGCAGTTCAAATTCTGCTCCTGAAAGGGCTGCCTTACTGGTGGAATCGGTCTTTTTGATGACCAGTTTTCCATACGGATGTGCGTCCTTCATTTTGACTTTCTGGACTTTTCCAGTATCTTTTACCGTAAATTTCACATCTTCCGCAATGAGGTATCCATCCGGGGCCTGCTCTTCACGAAGGGTATATTCGCCTACCGGAAGTTTTTCGACCATATGCGGTTTATCCGTGGACGTCCAGCTTTCAACTTTCTTTCCATCTTTATCCAGGATGATCAGTTTTGCTCCCGGTACCTCACTGGAATCCGTAATGTCTTTCTTGCTGATTTCCACTTTGGTCACATCATCAAGCATCTGGTGTTTCTGTACTTCTTTTGTGTTTTCGACGGTAAATTCAATACTTTCCGCAGTCACATAACCATCTGCCGGCTTTGTTTCTGTCATCTTGTATTTCTTTCCTACGATAAGACCCTTGATGATATGTGCTTCCTCTTTGGATACCCATTCATCCACCGTATTTCCATTCTCATCTGTTACCTTTAAGGATGCTCCCGGAAGTTCTTTTTTGTCCGTCAGGTCTGCTTTGGAAAGTTCTACCGTAGTCTGTTCATCTTCAAAGGTGAACGCATACTCTGCAACACTGGTTCCACTGCCCTGGTACTCAAAAGTGAATTCCTGCGGTTCCTGGTCTGTTACATAGCCATCCGGGGCGGCAAGTTCCTTAATGTAGTACCTGCTGTCAACCGGGAGATCTGCAACAAACTGGATCTTTCCATCCTCATCTGTGGTCTTCAGTTCGATCAGGGTGTCTTTCGCAAGGAGTACTTTTCCTTTAGAAGATACGATATCGTCTGCTGCATAGAGGCCAAAGATTGCCCCGGAAAGTACTTTGTCACTGTCCTTTTCTTTTTTCAGGACTTCCACCTGTACCCTCTGGCGCGCATTCTGCCAGTCGGCACTATAAGTAACCAGAGGTGTATCCTGGTCACGGTATGTAAGATCCACATATCTTGGTTCATTATCCAGAACGTAGCCATGTGCGGTCTCTTTTTCCACGATGTAATAACGTCCAAGCGGAAGGTTATCCATCTGGGCGATGCCATTTCCATCTGTTGTAATGGAGCCGACCAGTTCATCTGCCGCATAATAATCTGCACTTACCCCGTCAGCTGCACGGATGGCTTCTGCCGCGTAAACATTGAAGGTTACATCAGTCAGGTTTCCGGTCACATAGTTGAACAGGTGCTCGATCATGCCTTTTGCATTGTCAAGAAGGGATACGCTGTCTAAGAATTCCCCTTTCTTGTTTACCAGAAGTCTTGCTACCGGGACTTCATCTTCCATTTTGACTTTCTGTACTTCTGCAGTATCAGAGATCGTAAACTCTACGTCTGTTGCACGTAAGTAACCGTATGGTGCAAGCTCCTCACGCAGAATGTATGTTTTTCCAACCTGAAGTCTCTTGATCACATGAGGGGAATCTTTTACGGATGTCCAGGAATCGATCACGTTGCCATCCTTATCCAGTACACTCATGGAAGCCCCGTCAAGTTCTGTTCCAGTCGTGATGTCTGCTTTTGTCACTTCTACCGTTGTCGGCTGGTTTTTCTTCACGGATTTTAATTTGATCGTTTTTACGTCCTGGCCCTGGTATGTGGCATCAAATTCCAGGATCTCATCGGAAGATACATAACCCGCCGGCGCCTGCAGCTCTTTTACATAGTATCTGCCAAGCGGAAGATCCAGCGTAAACGCTGCCTTACCTTTTTCGTTGCTTGTGATCTCCTGAAGCAGTGTATCTGCTTTTACGATTACCTTGTCGCCGGAAGAAATTGCTTCTTTATTGTATAATCCAAAGGTTGCACCTTTTAAAGTCTTTCCGGTCTCGGCATCCTGTTTTTCCACACTCAGCTCTACTTTCTGGCGTTCATTGGAAAATTCCAGTTTTTCTTCGATCTCCGGTGTGTTCTGATCCTTATAGATAAAGGATACTTCCTGACTGTCTGGATTTAAGACAAATCCGGCCGGTGTTTTTGTTTCTTTCACACGGTATTTTCCAAGCGGAAGATCTTTGATAACAGCTTCCCCATTTTTATCAGTGGTCACTGTTTTTACCAGGGTATCCTTTGCATAGATCACGTGACGGTTTCCCTGCTCGTCCACCTGATGATCCGGTGTGAAAATATCTTCTGCTGCGTAGATTTCAAATTCTGCCCCTTCCAGGGAAGTTTCTTCGTATACAAAATCCTTTTTAAAGGATTTTAAGGTTTCACCGGATTTATGGATCACCAGTTTACCTTTGACCGGATGGTTTTCATAGGTCACGGTAATGATGGCATCCCCGCTGACAGAATCCATCTGATAAGCTGTATTCTTGTCAACTTTGATCTCCACATACTGGGTATTCTGGGTGTAGCCATCCGGCGCGCTCACTTCCTCGATCCTGTAATTTCCGCATTTTAAGGATTCCGGAAGGATCAGGTAACCATTTTCGTCCGTAAAATAGGATTTATGGACAACCGTATTTGGATAGGTCGTTACCTGTTCCACATACTTTTTCGCATCCAGGTCATACACTTTGAATTCTGTATTGGCAAGGAGGACCAGCTGTTTGGTCTCATCATCCTGTTTCACGATCTTAAGCTTTGCTTTGAACTCATCGTCCAAAAGGACTCTCCATACCTGCGGTGTGCTGCTGTTCTCGGTTACGGTTACGATAAAATCATCTACCGGCATAAAATTATGCGGTGTTGTAGTCTCACGGACAATGTAGCGTCCATAAGGAATCGGGATGCTGCACGCATAGCCGCGTTCATCGGTAAACATTTCTGTTTTTCCGTCTTCCGTAAGAACGATCGGGGTCGCATTTGTAAAGTCATAACTTCCATCGTCCTTTACAGTCAGGCTGCTGATCAGATAAGCAGAGAATCCGGCACCTTTTAAAAGATCCGCATCGGTCTTATCATTATCCGCTGCTTTGATCAACTGGAATGGCTGTTTGATCACGTCTTCTTTGGAAACGGTATTTCGTTTTACCGTCTCTACCTGATCTCCTTCGTAGTTACAGTTTACATCATGCTCCTCTTCGTCCAGAAGATAACCTACTGGAGGCGTGATCTCCTTCAAATAATACTTTCCAAGATACAGGTTGCTTACACTTGCTTTTCCCGCTTTATCGGTCGTCAGGGTAGCTACCTGCTCGTCCTTTTTATAAAGGACTCCGCTCCTGCCATCCGGATGGTTAATGTCTTCCCTTGCATAGAGCCCGTAAATGGCTCCTTCAAATACGGCATCTCCCTGTGCGCTGTTTCCTGTCTTGCTGTCTTCTTTTACCAGGTCGATTGTTGCATTTACACGTTTATTTGTAAAGGTATAGCTAAAGTTTACCTTTTCTTCCTTATCATTGGTAAACTTAAAAGTGAAGGTGTAAGTATCCTCACTGTTTCTAAGGTAAAGTTCCGGTGCCTGGATCTCCCGGATGCTGTAGCTGTAATTGATCGGAAGTTCCGCTTTATAAGAAGCTTTTCCATCGGCTCCGGTCGTTGCTTTTTCAATCAGTGTTCCTTTGGGAACAACGGTCTTACCATCAACTTTGATATCTTCTGCTGCATACAGCCCGTAAATACCTCCGGAGAGCGGATTTTTGGTCTCTTCGTCCTGTTTTTCCACACGGACTGCTGCCTTCTGGCGTTCATTTAAAAATGTTGCACTGCCAGTCTGCACTTCTACGGTCTGGCCTGCATACACAAGCTCGACATTCTTGGACTCTCCTTTGCATACATAATTATCCGGAGCCTTCGTCTCGGTTACTGTGTAGGTGCCAAGATAGAGATCTTTTAACGTAACGCTTCCGTCATCTCCGGTAACCAGATTATCCTTGACAAGCGCACCTTTTTTATAGATGAGGGTGCCATCTGCCGCCTTGATATCTGCACCTGCATAAACACTGTAAACGGCTCCTTTCAATTTCTGTTTTTCGTAGGTAAATGTCACACCATTTTCCGTGACGGCAGCTCCGGTGAGCACTTCTCCTTCTTTATAAATGGTGAGTGCACCCTTTTGCTCTTTATCCGTTAAGTTCTTGGAAGCGGTCTGCCCCACGACCAGCTTTACCCCATAGGCTTTCGTATCCAGCACATATCCGGACGGGCCTGAAATCTCACGAAGGTAAACGGTATCCTGTGTTTTGGTGATCTTTACTTCGGATTCCCCTTTTGCATTTGTTGCCGGCATTTTTTTGATAAGTTTCGTGCAGGCTTCATCTGCATAGATGCCGTAAACGGCACCTGCAAGGAGCGCGTTGCTTCCCTTATCTTTTTTGATGATCTTGACCGTTGCTTCATCCGGCCAGTCTACCTCCAGGTTCAGCTCCAGTGTATCGGTATAATATCCAAATCCGATATCCTGGCTGTTCGCCAGCTTTAAGAGCATGGCATGGAAATTAAGCGGATAGTTGGATGTGATCGCATATTTTCCTTTCAGGCTTCCAATATTCTGGGTGGTTGCTTCCAGATGGAATTTTTCACCGCCCTTTACGCTCACATTTCCGGTCCCGGTTTTTCCTGTCGTCTCATTTACAAGGGAGACCCCGTTTTCCAGATGGATCGTGATCACAAAAGCTGCATTTGCCTTCCATGTAAATGTCGGGCTCTGGTTTCCATTTGCAGAAGCACTGAGCCCTGGTGTCAGTTCCATGGTCGTTGGATCCGGCATCTTTGAAAGGGCTGCCTTGATCTCTTTTAACATGTTTTTGGCAGTTGTCGAAAGGGAGCCGCCAAATCCGGATTCCCCGTCATATAAATAATCGACCAGATAATGCTGCATTGCACGGGTCTCGGAGGAACAGCCGTATTTTTCCATGATGGATTTGATATTATAGCCGTTGAATGTGCCGCCCCATCCGGGACCGCCATATCCGTAAAACATGGCCTTCCTTAAATAACGGTCATCGCCACCTTCATCCAGTTCGACCATATTTTTATAAGTCGTTCCACTTGGCGGGGACTGTTTACTGTGCTGCATACAGTATGCATAGACGGTATAAGTCTTTCCGCCTGCTTTGTAACGGATATACTTATAGGAATCATTTCCGCCCTGTCCCATAACAGAATCAAACGGATGCAGTTTTCCATCTGAATAATAGTAATAGGTATTAGCTTCAATGTCTGTTGAATCATCCCACAAGTCTCCATCGGAAGCTGCCACGGTACTAATACCGCCCTCAGCCTGGTCATATAGCACACTTAATGCAACATCATCTTCCGGCATCTCAAAGCTGAAGGAATTTGTTCCCTCATCGTAGCTTACTTCTGCATACAGAAGATCTTCGGTATTCTCTGTCTGGTTTGCTTCGACAAGACTTGTTCCCACTGCGATCAGGCTTCCCTGCGGGATATCACCGGAAAAGTTGACCATCTCCCCCGTCTGGTAACGTCCGTCCTCGTGGTCCAGTTCAATATTGAATTCATTTCCCTGTACGATGTCAACCTGATGGCTTCCATCCTCTGGTTCCTCATCGGAAAATCCTTCTGCTTCCTCTTCTTCTGGCTCCTCCGTTTCTTCCGGCTCTTCCAGAGTTTCCGGGGCATCTTCCGGGCTTATGGTCGGGAGGACGGGGTCTGCCTCCGGTTCGTCATCGCCGGTTTCCTGTTCCTGACCGCCATTGGATCCGTCTGTTTCTGCTTCCCTTGGTGTCACAGTAATGTTTCTGGCAACCAGATAGGCTTCCCCCGATGCGGGCGTAACAAGATATACGCATTTATAGGTCCCCGCATGGTTATAATCAAATACAGTCCCGTCTTCCATTGCAGCTTTTTTCAGTTCCACATGGTCTCCTTCAGAGAGTTTCAGTCCTGTAAAATCATTCTGGATATCAAAGGCCTCCCCTTCGGTAACCATAAGCGCAAGTTCCGGATCAGCAACGGTTTCCTCGATCAGTTCCTCCTCGCTTTTCTCCGTCTGCGTTTCTGTCTGCGTTTCTGTCTGTGTTTCTGTCTGTACCTCGATCTGCGTCTCGCTCTGTGCGGAAACGCCTCCCACCTCAGCGGCGGATACTGCAGAAGCTCCCGTCTGCAAGAGCGTAGTGCAGCACAGAGCAAAAGCCATCGCACCCGCCATCCATCTTTTCTTCCAGTTTTTTTCCAAGTGCACGTTCTCCTTTCATGATCGCTTTTTTCCCTGCAGTTTTCTTTTGGTCCGTCTCTTATCTGCATCGCTTTCTCCTTTCTTCCGGCTTTTTCAGCCAGATAAAAAGGAAACTGAAAAAAATTCCAGTTTCCCTTTTATCTGACCAAACATATTATGCCGTCTTCCTGTGTCCTTTTTCCTCTTTTCGAAGGATCCAGTCATCCACGCCTTTGTAGTGTTCCATCCAGGTACCGGATGCATCGGTATCCCAGGTGACTCTTTTGCAGGATACATTCAGTTCCTCACAGATCTCATATAGTTTTATACAGCCTTTTCGGATCATGTCCCGTTTTCTGCGCTTTTTGGGGCATTCTCCATGATACAGATAAATTCCATGTTCACATTGCCGGCACGCACTTTTTTCATCGTGCTTACAGGACAATTCCATCATTTTATCCATGTCGTAACATTCGTAAACTCTTTTTAACCCCTGCTCTTTCAGTTTTCGCAAGACAGTTTCCAGTCCTTTATGATTGGAAACTCCAGGGACTCCGATATAAGGATTTCCTGTACACATCCATGCGATCTCTGCCTTTAAGATCCCTTCCGTTACGTAAACCGTGCCATCCTTTATTTTCCCAAACATTCCTGCCGGGCTGCCGCTTGATGTGCCTCTTTCTAAGCCGCTGCTGGTAAACCAGAGGTACTTCCGTTCTTTTAAAGGAACATCCAGCCGGATCTGGAATCCTATGATCCGTTCCTTCCCATCCCGGACCGGGCAAAGATACCCGTTATTCTTCCTATAAAAAGCAGCTTCCCAGTCACCATCCCGGTTGATGAAAAATCCAGGAACCCCTTCCAGGCGAAATCCCCTTTTTTAAGAGCTTTCTGGCAATGGTCACGGAATTCTCATCATCCGTACTTAAAAAACCTCGTTCTTCCATCTGTCTGACCTCATTTAATGTCAACCCACGCAGGAGGAGGTTCCTCCGGTGTGTTTCCTTAAGCTTAAGAAAAGTGAGCATTTCCTTATATACATGGTCCCGGTAATCCCATTCCTCTTCCGTAAGGGAAATGCGTTTCTTTTTAGAAACAATAGAAACGAACCCATTTCGTGTCGTGGACTGCTGTCTTTTATCCGTTCCAGAAAAAGAAAGTTCCTGCTTTATCTCCCGGTAGGCTTCTTTATACCGGTTTCTCCCATAAATGCCGGATAGTTCCGCATACAGTGTCAGCATATTTCCGGCTGCCCCGCAATGATAGCAATGGTAAACATTCTTCAGTTCTCCATTTTTGCGGATGCAAAAACTGCATTTTCCTCTTAAATCCCCACAAAAAGGACATTCCACCGGAAATTCGTCCTGGTAAGAATCACTCAGTCTTCGGATTGACAAAAGATCTGCTACTTCTGCGATCGTAAACGATTCTCTGGCATACATGCCTTCCTCCTCTTCATAAAAGATGGCCCCGTTCCCGGAGCCACCTCAAACTATTTCTCTGTTTTCAGGCTGCTTTTTGCATTTCCTTTTCATGATCCAAAAGAATCTTCGCAGCTTTCTGTATTTCCTGATTCTGGCCTTTGTAACGCTGTACCAGCCATTTGATCGTCTGGTAACCTCTGGCATCCTGCATCATTTTCCCAAGAGGGGTTCCGGCATAGACACCAAAATTGCAGATAACCTTTTCTGCCCATTTCACTTCGTCTTCTGCATCCTCTACGTTATCTATATCCTCTACCGTTTCCTCTGCCGTCTCTTCTGGTGTTTCTTCCTCTTCTTCTGCATCAAAAGAAATCTCATCATCCTCATCAAATGGAACTTCATCCGTTTCTTCAACTGCACGGAAACCGTCTGCATCCGTCGCGGCAGTGATTTCCTCATCTACGGAGATTTCCTCGGTCTGAACCGGATCTTCCGCTTTGGTTTCTTCATCGGAAAATTCTTCCAGTCCGCTTTCACTTTCTTCCATTCCAAAAGTCATCTGTCCAGGAAGGTTTTCTTCTGTATCCGTCACTGCATATTCCACTTTTACAGGACCTTCTGATATGGCATTTCCATCACGCAGTTTTTTACAATCCGTTTTCTTTTCCCTGACCGGTTCCGTTTGCTCCTGCTTTGCTGCGGTTTCTTTTCTTTCTGCCTTTTCCTGTTTCTTTTTCGGTTTTTCCGGTTTTACGGAAGCTTCCTGCTTCGGCATTTCTTCTTTTTCCGTCCCACGCATGTCCGGATCGTCTATTCCAGATGCCTGCATGATGTTGAATTTATTTAAGAAATAATACTTCAGGCCATACGTCCATGCCGCACCTTTTGCTTTATCCGGTGCTTCATTGGTTCCAATGACATGCAAAAAGCTCCTTACCTTGTCTCCCGGACGGTCTGCATTGGTCCAGCACAGCTCCAGGTCAGCCTCATATCTCCAGAGTGTTCCCATTTCCTTTAAAAACACGGAATTGCCCTGTTCGTCCATCTGTGTCGGTCTTTCACTTAAGATGTCAAAATCGACCCCGTATTTATTAAGGGCCGGTGTCAGGCATTCATAAATATCATCCAGTTTTACAAAATCATAAGTAACGTCCTCACTGTACCGTTTGCGGATCAGCTTCGGCACTTTCTTCCGGATCCTGATCATCTTCTGGTTCAGATTCATGTAATTGTATTTACCCATATTATTCGTTTCCTCCTGATTTTTTTCATTTTTTATACTAAGCAGAACGCGGAAGGCTTACCTCCGGCCCTGTCCCAGTCTTTTTTAACATTTCTTCCATTTCCTCCCGGATACATCCGATACAGATCTTCTTTTTTGAGATCTCCGGAAGTTTTTCAAGCAGCCACTTCTGGGCGAAAAGCTCTGCTGCACGCTGTGGGTTGCTTAAATATTCCAGAAACATCCAATCAGAAAATTCCCACTTCATATCCGCAAAATGAAACTGCGGCTGATAGATCAGATCCTCCGGCCGCTTTCCTTTTTTAATAAAACGGTCTGCATTTAGCTGGATATAAACCCTGCTGATCTCCGGGATCATCTGTGCAGCTGCATACCCGCCTTTTAACAAAAGTTCATCCCATTGTTCCCGGATAAGTTTCTTTCCAATGCGGCTTATCTGTGTTTCCAGTTTCGGGATCAGATCCTCACGCACAGGAAAACCAAAATCATCCGGTATCCCGATCGGCTTCAGAAAAAGATCTTCTGCTTCATAAAGGGAATACTCCGGCATGTGGATCACGGCACACCAGTTCCGGTCTGTTTTTCTGTTTTCCTTTAAACAGTCAAAGAAAAAGAAACAGTTTCCATATTTTGCCTTTATAAACAGCTGTCCGGAAAATTCTTTTACTTCACAATCCGGCGATTTCAGCCATGCGATCAGTTTTTCTGCCTCCCTGCTCTCTTTTAACCAATCCGGAAGTTTTCTATCCATCACATACCTCCGTAATTCAGATATATGGCAGGGAATACCTGGAATACACCATCTTTGCCCGTTTTAAAAATGCAGAGCCTTTTTCTGCTTTTGCAAACCATTCCACAAAAAACCGTGTCAGGTTCTGCTGCAGTGTCCGGTGGGTATCAAGGGCATAATCCACAAATTCCCCATATCCGTCCATACTTCCTGCAAGCAGGTAGCAGGTAAACATTTTTGCCATCTGCTCTTCATCTGAAGGATTGATCTCCATTTCCTCTGCACCTTCATACACCAGGCGCACCCTTTCTGGCTGTTCCTTTACATGCAGACACAGATCATCGGCCATCAGTTTCGATGCTTCGTTTCGAAGGTCGTAATATCTGACCTCTGAAAGACCTTTTAGCCAGGCAAACCCAAGATAAGTGTAATTGTCTTTTATTTCCTGCTGCTCTTTTGCCATGGACTCCATAAATTTTTTGTGTCCGGTGGGATGGCAGTTCAAGTATTCATCTACCAGCAGCCTTGCCACATCTTTTCCATTCGTAACCTTCATGTTTTCCTCCCATCAAAAAAAGACAGTCCATGCTGTCTCCATTCTTTTAAATCCTGTTAGTATTTTACAGTGCCAGGAATATCATATTCATGCCAGCGTTTTGACACACAGCCGGCAATTTTTTCTTCCAGAGCTAAAAGTCCTCTCTCATTCGTCTTTTCCTGCCTTGCAATGGTAATGGATTCACAGATCCCACAGTAGATCTCGTATGCGCTGCATGGCTCATCCCCAGTAGTAGCCTTAAACTGCTCCACGGTTTCTGCAAGCAGTTTTTTTCCAAATCCCGCCTGCTTCATGATCCCTGCCATGGCATTTGCCGGATGCTCGATCCAGATATCACACAGCCGCATGACCCCTTTTAAGACTTCCCGGTAGTAATCGAAGATCGACTCTATGTTTTCCGTGAAATCTTCCATTCCTTTACAGTTTTTGTGCGTAACCTTCAGGGCATTGCCAAGGATCACATTTCTTGTCGGCTCCTGCAGGGAATAAAAAATATTCGCTCCGGACACACCAACGTCTGACGTAGTGATCCGTACAACTGCTTTTATGTCCTTATCGGTCTTTCTTCCATAATTCTGCATCAGTTCCTTATAAACATCTGTAAGTTTCGTATCTTCCAGCTGCCAGGACGCCGTAACAGAATAATGGTCTGCATAGCCGTTTAAAAACGTTGCCTTCTCATAGTCCCCATGGATATATGCCGAGGTAACCATGTACATATCCGGCATGGATATGATGGCATAATCTTTTTCATCACCGGACAGGACTGCCCTTATTTTTCCTTCACAGAAACGGATCAGTGCTCTTCCTCTTGCAACCTTCAGGCATTTATTCAAGATCTCTGCCAGTGTTTTCTTATCGACATCTGCCAGGGCTTTGCCATCAATCCTGGCCCGTCCTTTCAACGATTTGATTGCTGAATTTCCTATATAACAGATCCTCTCGGGCAGGATAAGAACCAGCCTGGAATGAGATAAGGTATCTTTTTCCAGTGCTTCCAGGGAAATGCCCGGAACCTCTGTACAGGTTTCCTCTCCTGCAGCTGCCACCTTTAATTTCTTACTGGTGACCCGGATCCATTCTGCCCGGCTGTCTATCTCTTCCAGATACTCGCACAGTTCCTTTTCTGTCTGGAACTCCTTATAAAAGTCATCTTTATAATACATAATGTCCGCCTTTCCACGCTAGCTGAAAATCCGGACTTCAACAGCCTGTATCTTTCCATCTTCGATGCAAAATACATAGCCGTCTTCTGCCATCTCCATAAGCATTCCAATTTCCAGTGCATTTGCGTTTTCCCATTTAATTGTCTCCATAATCGACCCTCCTGATTTTACAATGTGTTTTCTTTTTTTTGATGTTCTTAAGGTATTTCTTTTTGCAGTTTGTTTAACTGACAGTTTCATTCGTGCTCCTCCTTTCTGCTTTTTATGCAATAAAAAAAGACACAAAAAGAATCTTCTTTCCTTCTTGCATCTTCCTTATATTTTGCATATCCATTTTTTCTCATTAAGGGCAAGACCACCCCAAAGTGTTTCTTCCGGAATGTCCGGAACTAAAGAATAACCACAGTCTTTTATAGACTGTTAAATTATTTTTCATTTAAAGACTACCACAACATTTTGTGGTTGTCAATTAATTTTAACTATATATTGTGTTATTGTGTGAGTTATCTTTATTATTCTGCTACATGTTGTGACAGGCGGCATGATACCGCCTGTCTTTTCATCCGTCTGCATAAATGCATGTATCTGAGGGGAATAGGTAATCTGTACATGCACTATGAAAACGTCTTACTCAGCGTTTGGATCCGCCGGGGAAATATTTTTGGCAAGGCTTCGCCCGTTGGCATCCGTCCCTGCTTCAAAAAGGACCGGCTGGCCACCGCTTAATTTCCGGTATCCATCCATCTGGATCTCCGAAAAGTGGGCGAAATAATCAATCCCGTCTTCACCGGTGATAAAACCGTATCCTTTCTGTGCGCTGAACCATTTCACGGTTCCCTGTAGTGTTTCTGACATATCCTTCTCTCCTTTGCTGTATTTCCCGCAATAGTCTTTTGCGGAAACAGGGCAGCATGGAATCGAACCATGCCTGGTGCTCCCCTCCCTGCTATAAAAGGAATCTCGTCCTCTTATATTTCTTCGTTTCCCAAAAAAGTCCCGTTATTGAGCGCTGCATCCACCCGGCGGATTCCTACCAGCTTCTTTTCATTTATGCCAAAATAAAACCGATAGCGTTTTCCCTCCAAAACTTTTACGTTTTTATCCAGCAAAAGTTCACTCTGCCGTCCGGTCGGATCACTTACCCGGATCTTCCGTAATCTTGCAAAGGGATTTTTCCCGTCTATCCCGGTTACCAGCCCTTCCACGATTTCATAGGTCTTTTTATCCGCGGTGCGGAAAATAAGATATGTTCTTATAAACCCGATAATCCCAAGCAGAAAAGACCAGAAAATAAAAGTTTTATCTTTCATCCATGTTCCCATAAATGATCCGAAAAGCAGGATAAAAAGAGACAGGATACCATATCGCTGGATCCTGTCCTTAAAAAATCCGGTATATTCTGATAACGTGTTCCAAAATCTTCCAAGCATCTATACAGCCTGATGCCAATACGGATGTTCCGTTTGCTTCAAGGCAGTCCTCCCTTCTTATGTTGTCGATCACAAGCTGTTTCTTATAGTAAAGCTGCGCTACACGGCTTATAAATTCCCGTTGGATGTGTTCCTGGAGGGAATCTGCTAAATTGGGTTCCCTGCTTTTTGCCTCTTCTTTTAAACATTTCAGGTGGCAGGAAACATCCCTTCTCTCTGAAGATTGGAAAGTATCTGGTATTCCTCTTCTGTAAGCAGCGGCTTTTTAAAAGCCCTCAGTGAAAACTTCAGTCCTTTTCCCATGGAAAGGGCTTCCATAAAATGCTTCATGCGTTCTGTCCGTGAAAAGGCCATGGGAGACATGACTGACCGGCTGATAATGCTGTATACAGCTTCCTCTCTGGTACATCCTTCTGTCAGCACAACCAGGCCCCGCTTTACCAGACGGTTCAGGCAAAACTGAAAATCCTCTTTGTCCGCCCATTCCTGTGCCTGTTTTTCTCCAAGGCTAAATACAAGAAGACGATGCATCTGGGAATGGACCTTATCCTCTTCACAGAAAGACCAGGTGAGCGCAGCCCACAAAATAGTTTCCATTTCTGTAAGTACTTTTTCTTCCCCATCTACCCAGACACAAAACCTTCCATCTGCATCATCTTTTTTCATTCCGATTGCTGTATACCATCTCATGACATTTCCTCCTTGTCATTTTCACTCTTTCTAATCTCTGCTTCTGATCTGTTTTCTTTCATAACTTGTTACCCATACATCATCATTTCCAGGAGTTTTGGAAGTACATACCCCAAAAGCATGCCTGCTGCCGTACAGATTCCGATATTCGGCCGCCGCAGTTTCCATACTTCCTGTGTTTTGGTCCCGATAATCCTTGTTCTTCCCGGTACGATCCACCTGAGTTTCCGATAAAACTCCATGAATCCCTGATTGTCAAAGCCAAAGGATCGTACACAGAAAACATCCCGTTCCTGTTCTTCTTCATCCAAAAGGAAAAAGCTTTTCTGTTCTTTCCCTTCTTTTCGGATCACGATATAAAATTCCGGAACTCCCCGTCTGGTTCCTTCTACGATCTTATCCATCTCATCGTAAAAGATCCTGCAGGACTCATATTTTCCGTTTTTTTCCGGCTGGCAGACTGCCAGGCTGTCCTCTTCAAGTGCCATATAACAGTTTTCTGCCTCCATGATCCTCCGGCTGATTTTTATGGCCTGACGAAGAAGCAGGATTATCGCAAGCGCCAGTGCAGTACACAAATATGCAAGATCCCAGCATCTTTTCTGGTATATGAAAAAGTATGCGCTGATTCCCTCTGCCACACTGCATATTGCTGTCATAATAAAATACTGTTCTTTAAGGTCCATCAGATGATATACATCATCTTCTGTCGCCTGTAGTCTCAAGGGCATCCATCCTTTCCGTCATGCCACGCTTATTTTATCCGGGGATTTCTTTTTTTCCTCTCGGCTTTTTATATAGTCTGTACATTCCCGGATGGTCTGTTCACACAGGTAATAAGAAAATTTCCCGATATGTGTGTCCTTTTCCCGGAGATTCAAACGGTTCTGAAGCCAGATATATGTGCTGTGTTTGGTCATATAACCATTTTTCCAGATTGCATCCAAAGCTCTGTGTGCTTCGATCCGCTTATTACGCAGATTGCTGTCAGCCATGGTTCCCATGGGACGCATACTCTTTTTGTGTGCCCCAATGTATGAATCACAGGAAGGATAGCCGCTGCATACATACAGGTATTTCTCCGGATCCAGGTTGTTATCCCCATAGACATAGGCTGCCGGCCTAAGTACCCCGGGTCTTTTGCAATATGGACAGTACAAGGTTTCCCGCATCTGTTTTTCTTCTTTTTTGCCATCTGACGTCACTCCTTTCCATCTTTATCTCCGATGTTAAAGAATTCCCTTTTTCCTGTGTCAACAGAATTCTTTGAAAATCATAAAACATTTTCAGGAAGCTCTTTTGATAAGCCTTGTGATAATACCTTCTGCCACTTCATAGTTGTCGTTGATGCGGGTCACCACAAATCCGATCTTATCTTTCTTTCCCGGAAGTGCGGACATATTGCAGGAAT
>ENA-OQBD01000791-OQBD01000791.1-human-gut-metagenome-genome-assembly--contig:-NODE-791-length-16200-cov-2.848068_pt1 | contig 16200 bp, 16 predicted proteins | sample MGYA00242742_ERZ504543 | MGnify/ENA primary metagenome ERZ504543 (study PRJEB26092, sample SAMD00036239) | human gut metagenome | host: Homo sapiens | study: EMG produced TPA metagenomics assembly of...
ATCTTCTCCTGCATCGTGTAATGCTCATGAATTTCCGGTAAAAGTGTAACTCCGTAAGGTTTTACGATATCCTCACACTCTTTTAAGAACTCCCATACATCCGGCTCAATGAAAAAGCAGCTTGTTCCGGCTTTTTTTGTTGCATAGGCAAATGCGTCGAGACGGATCATTGCAGCACCATGCTCACACAATGTTGTTAAGTTGTCGCGGATAAAACGCTTTGCCGTCTCAGATTTACAGTTGATATCGATCTGCTCTTCATCAAACGTGCACCATACTTTTTCAGATGTTCCGTCTGCAAAATGTGCCTCCACATACGGTGCACGCGGCTTTCTTTTGTAGATTGCATCCACCTGCTCCTCGGTCGGCTCCCCGTTTTCCCAGAAATCTTTGTAGCGGATGAACAGGTCATGATACTCAGATGCATCTTTTTTCTCCAGAAAGTCTTTGTAATACGGGCTCTGTGCCGAAATATGATTGATCATATAATCAAACATCAGGTAATACTTTTCTGCCAGATGTTCCACGTCGTTCCAGTCACCAAATGCCGGATCGACTTTGTGGTAATCCATCGGTGCAAATCCCCTGTCTCCCGAAGAAGGGAAGAACGGAAGGATATGGATCCCTCCCACTGCTTTTTTAAAATATTTATCTAAAATCTCGTTTAAATCTGCCAGATTATGTCCCATCGAATCCGAATAAGTAATCAGCATACATTTGTTTTCCAACTTTTTCATATCAATCTCCATTTCTGCATAAAATCCTGTTTTTATGCTCACCACCATTTCACTGCTGTCACTTCACAGGAATAATACTCTTTTATGATTTCACCGCGCCGGCTACCACGCCATCGATGATCTCTTTCTGCAGGAACAAATATAATACCAGAATCGGGGCAACGGTAAGTACCAGTGCTGCCATGATCACACCGTAATCGGATGAGTAAGTTCCGTAGAAAGAATAAGTCGATAACGGAAGTGTATATAAGTTTTTCTTTCCAAGTACCAGTGACGGAAGCAGATAGTCGTTCCAGAATGCCAGTACGTTTAAGATCACAAGGGTTGCCGTGGTCGGTTTCAACAGCGGAAATACGACCTTGAAAAATGTCTGTACATTGGTACATCCATCCAGATAAGCTGCCTCTTCGAGTGAGATTGGGATACCGCTCTTGATAAATCCCTGATAAATGAATACTGACATACTCAACGCAAAACCTGTATGCATAAAGATCAGTGTCAGTCTGTGGTTTAACAAATGAAGCCCGGAACCATAAATGGAAACTAACGGGATCATGATCGCCTGGAATGGAATGATCATGGATGCTGCCATCAGTGCAAAGAATACTCTGGAAAATGTATTTTTTGCACGGGTAAAATAATATGCCACCATGGATGCAAAAATGATGACGAGCAATGTGCTTAACCCAGTGATAAACAGGGAGTTTCCAAACGCTTTTATGAATTCCATTTTCTCAAATGCTTTTGTGTAGTTTGCAAGTGTATATCCCTTTTCTGTGATAAGGGAAAATGGATTCTTGATGATATCACGTTTCTGTTTAAAGGAGTTTAACAGCACCAGAATGAACGGTACCATATAAAGCAGGAATAAAACAATGATCGCTGTAAATCCAACAACATCCAATACACGGCGTTTTGTTCCGCCTACTTTTGAATTTCTGCTCATTATGCCTCTACCTCCTTCTTCTTTCCGATATAGATCTGCGCACCGCTGATACATGCAACAATAATAAATAAGATCAGTGCTTCAGCCTGGCCTACACCATAATTTCTGGACGTGAATGCCTTTTCATAGACATGCATCGCAACCAGTCTGGTGGAACCGTAAGGCTCACCGCCTGTCAATGTAAGGTTTACATCATAAACCATGAACGCTCTTGATAAGGTAAGGAACAGACAGATAACAAACGACGGCACCATCAGCGGTAAGATAATGCTCTTCATTTTCTGGAGACCAGTTGCCCCATCTATGCTGGCTGCCTCAAGCACATCTGTGGACAGCCCTGTGAAACCGGCGATGTAGATTAACATCATATAACCGGATAATTGCCAAACTGTAACGATCACCATGGACCAGAATGCTTTATTCGGATCTGCTAACCAGGAAGTGGAAAATAATCCCCAGCCTGTGCTCTTTCCCATGTTCACAAGCACTCTTGAAAATACGAACTGCCAGATAAATCCAAGTACGACACCACCGATCAAATTCGGTGTAAAGAAACCGGCACGGAAAAATTTCTGGCCTTTGATTCCGTTTGTCAGTGCATATGCTAAAAGGAATGCCACTGCATTGACTAAGATTACCGATAAAAGTACATATTTTAAAGTGAGTCCCATAGAGGACCAGAATGCCGTATCTTTAAATACGGAAATATAATTCTGCACGCCGATAATATTTTTTACTTTGCTGACTCCATCCCAATCGGTCAGTGTCAGGTAAAAAATCCATACAGGAAAGGCAGTATAACAACTGCACAGAAAATCAGACATCCCGGCAGTGCAAAGATACATAGATTTTTAATTTTTTCTCCCGTTTTTCTACCCATAACCCTAATTCCTTTCTGATATCCCCACGGAAACTGCCATCATGCTTTTTCAGATGGCATTCCCGCAGAGATGATATATGGCTGTGATCCGTACGGTCACACTCAGATGTTTTTGTTTCTATTCTTTAGATACGATTAATTCTGTGATGTCCAGTAGTTGTCGATGTCTGCTGCAAGATCATCTCTTGTACACTGTCCGCCAAGATATTTCTGCATGGAAGCTCCAAGTACGCTCCAGTGGTCAGAAGGTGCGATAAAGCTGGATGAATAGGTGTTGCCTGCTGCCATTTTTGTCTGAATGTCTTTTCCAAGCGGATCTAATGCTTCATAAGTATTGTTTTTGCATGCCGGGATCACTGCTGCGTCTTCTACTAACATTTTCTGTCCGTTGTCAGAGTATACCAGCCAGTTGACAAATGCCTTTGCCGCCTCCTGCTGCTCCGGTGTGGACTGCTCTGCATCGATCATTAACTGTTTGCTTGCGCTTGCCTGAATACCGTTGTTTGCAAAATCAGAAGTATCATTTCCTAAAATATATGGAAGGAATCCATACTCATCACTGTCGGAAGCGCCTGCCTCTTTTAAGTTTGGCCAAGCCCAGCATCCATTGATCCAGAGAGCGGCATCACCGTCAGCTAAGAAGATCGGATCCTGATCATAAAGAGCACCTAAAGGATCCTCTCCGTTGATGTTATACTGGCTTAATAAATCAAAAGTATCCATGAACTCGTTGAATCTGTCATAATCTTCTGCCTTTAATGTGCCTGCTTTTAACTCGTCGATGACTTTGGCACTTCCCTCTGTGGTTCCATCGTAGGAATCATAGATAAATCCGAGTTGATGTGCACCTAAAGACCAGTCTTCTTTTGAGATAACGACCGGATTCTCCATGCCGCCTGCACGAAGGTTTTCAAGCAGTTCCTTTAATGCATCGTAGGAATTGATGGTGGATGGATCAAACTCTTCTCCTAAAGTATCCTCGATCGCTGTTTTATTGTAAATGATTCCACGTCCCTCAACACAGAGTGGGAAGCTGTATATCTTTCCGTCAACCTGTGTGGTCTGGTTTACACACTCTTTTACCCACTCTTCATCGGAGAGATCAACTGCATACTGGGAAGCAAGTGCAACAACGTCTGTGGCATCTATGATCGCCATTGTCGGTGCTGTTCCTGAGTTGTATGCGCTTGTAATTCTTGTATACGGAGACTCACCGGTTCCACATGCCTGAACCTCAAGCTCGATTCCTGTATCTTCTTTAAACGCCTCTGCCATATCTTCAAGTGCTGTCTGGATCTCAGCTTTACTGTTTAACATGGTGATCTGTGTTCCTGCCAGATCTGATGTATCAGTGCTTCCGGCACTCTCTGTTCCTGCTGCATCTGTGCTCTCACCGGCATCACTTTTGCTCTCTGCGCTATTGCTGCCTGCATTTGCTGTACCTGTACTGTTGTTGCTTCCGCAGCCTGCTAACATCCCCATTGTCATTGCTGCTGTCATGAATACTGCTACCACTTTTTTTTGCTTTCATTGTTTTTCCTCCACTCTTTCATGATCTAAAATATGATTGGTTCCCGTTCCCATTTTACTAATTCTTTTTGGCTGTCCGTCATCGCTGTCCTTACTGTGCCCTTACTTTAACACTACTTTTTGTATATGTCAACCGGTTGACATGCGATTTGTTAGTTATAATCAAATAATCACTTCTGTTTTTGTACATATTCACAACATATATTTTGCATTTTTAATCATTTATTGGCAGAAAGGACTATTAAAGCCTTGTGTTTTATGTTAATCGGTTGACATTTCAAATTTTATCAATTCCGATTCCTGTTTATGGTACTGGAAACACACACACCTATCATGCAAAGCAAAAAGAGGACCTCACAACTTAGTTGCAAAATCCTCTTTCCGGTGTGCCACACATTTTACTGTATGACGGGTATATTAAATTTATTTGGGAACTACTTACTGATCTTTATCTTCTTTGCACTGCTGAAACTTCCATAAACTTTTGCTCCTGTGGAATCTTTCTTATAAGCACGTACTTTTACATAATATGTCTTGCCTTTTGCCAATTTTCCAAGTGTTTTTGATGTGCCTGATATTGTTACTTTCTTTACATTCTTTTTGAATTGCTTATCCGTAGAATAAACGATCTGATATCCGGCTGCACCGTCCACTTTCTGGACTGTAACTTTTGCTTTTCTTCCCGAAACAGCTTTCATTTTCTTAATTGCAGATTTCTTTACGGTCACTTTCTGCCATTTCGCATATAAAGTAAGATTCTTTTTGCTGCTCTTTGAGATTGTTTTAATTCTCTTTGTATACTTGCTGTCTGTATACCAGCCCTTAAAGACATATCCCTTTTTTGGAAGCAGATTTTAAATTTACCTTTTTCATTGTAATAATATTCCGGGTTTTTGCTGCTGTTTTTACCTTTTCCTAACTTATAGGTAATTTTATAACCTACCGTGATCTTACAGGACGCGCTTACTCTGCTTCCATCTTTTGCCGTTGCCGTGATCGTGGTCACACCATTTTTCAATGCTTTTACTTTTCCATGCTTATCAACAGTCGCAACTTTTTTGTTGGAAGATGTCCACTTAACGTCTTTAATATCTGCATCAGATGGTGAAACAACAGCCTTTAATGTAAGCGTTGCACCTTTTTTCATTCCGGCTTTTGTTTTATTTAACGTGATTTTTTTAACTTTTACTTCTTTCTTCTCTGTTTCCGGTTTCTTTTCTGTATCTTTCTCCGGAGCATTTTTAATTTCTCCAAGTTTTACAGTACCAAATACTTCCGGTTTAGACCATCCCATTCCTGTTTCATCGTTCCAGCTCAATGTACCAATTCTTTTGCCACTTGCATCAGCATCATTGATCTGAAATTCAAGTCCGATCTCATCTCCGGCTTTTGGTGTGATATCCGTCCATTTAAATGACGCTTCAACAACATATCCATCAGAAGTTATTTTTGCCACAGACTTCATATTCTCTTCAAGGCACTTTTTGCCATTAAATGAGTGATCATTTGCATAACTGATCCTGTACTGCTTGTCATCGTCTTCATAAGAGTTGGATTTTCCATTATTTTCGTCGATAAATACTTCTAAGGAATCCTGCTCCCATGCATCACCGTTGGTATTATTGAGGACAGGATCTTTGATCTCGGCATATACATAAAAATTGTCTTTATCCCAGAGTAACTTCGCATTTGCAGAAACATTGGAGCCGAGATTGATTGTAATCGGAATGGTTCCGGCATTATCCCATACCGCATCTTTATCTCCGTCTACGGTAACTGTACCATAGGCAGCTTTCTCCACCCCTGGTTTCATCGTTACTTTCGCGTAATATTTACTGCTTGTTCCCTGTTTTCCTGTCAAATCATTAAATGCGGCTGTTTTATCCCCATTTGTGACCACAACATCCATTCCGATCACTTTTGCAACGGAAAGTCCTGATAACGGTACCTTTATGGTTGCCTGATAACCATTTTCTACTTCTGCTGCCTCGCTTCTTTTTACCGTTACGGTCACTGGTGTGATGTCATCTTTTCCGGAATTTGCAGAATCCACATAAACAGCAACTGCATCATTATCATCTTTTACGGCATCTTCTACCGTAACCTGCACGGTAAGACCATCTTTATCCCACATCGAAATAAAGGAAGCCGTGATATCATTCTGCATGATACTGTATGTCTTTCCTGTCACTGCATCACCTTTTTTCTCTGCAGCAACTACATCCTGAATTGACGGCTGGAGTCTGGATGCATCTACATACGCCCAGTACGCAGGTTTTGCTTTATAATTTCCATCAAAAAGCAATGGGCACTGCGCAGAGCCGTCTGCACCACCACCAACACCGGACTGTTCATGTAACCATGAATTTGGCTCGATGACCCCCCATACGGTCAATCCGGAAACGTTCGAACCATCTGCTTTTAAGCCTTTGATCGCATCGAATAACTGTTTATGGCAATATGCAATTTTAGTATACTCGCTCTCTTTTGTTGCCATACCTGATGTATAAGATGCACTTGATTTAAAATCAAGCTCTGTAAGCTGTACTTTTCCTGCAGCTTTTGCATATTTTTCAGCCACTGTTTTAAACTGCGTGGCAGAAAAACTATCCACACTGTAATGTGCCTGCATGCCAAATGCATCCAGTCTGGTTCCATCGGCAGCCTTTACATCATTGATGAGTTTTACAATACCCTCACATTTTGTATTATCCGTCTCACCAAAATCGTTGTAATAAAGCTCTACATTTTTCGGTGCATACTGGTTTGCATATCTGAAGGCATTGATGATAAATTCGTTGCTCTTATATACATGCCACCAGCTTGAATTATTTCCATGACGGATCTCATCGAGACTTTCCGCTGCACTCACGGTATCTGTACGGTAAGAGTTTCCAATGACAGCCTCATTTACAACATCCCAGCCATAAAATAATCCGTCATATTTTCCATTTGCAGCTTCCCCGAAGTAATGGTCAAAGACACTTGAAATAAACCATTCAAGACGGCGGTTCATGGTCTCTTTGTCCACATAAGGTTTGGTTTTATCATAATTTTCATGGAAAAACCATTCCTGTGTCTGGGAATGCCATACAAGGACATGACCACGGATACGGATTTTGTTATCCGGATTTTCATTATTCCACTCACAGATTTTATTTATTAATTTATCTGCACGTGAAAAGTCCAAGCTGTCACCGGCTTCATTTACGACCGGGACTTCAAGATCCTGTCCTTTAAATTGGATCGTCTTTGTGTTGACTTTATCCTCTAACTGATAGTTGAACAATGCATCCGGTTTTAATTCGTTTCCAAGTGTAACCGCATTAAAGTGTTTTTCCACCAGTTCCATCAGCGTATCATCATTGATCTCATCACCGGTCACTGCTGTGCCGGCAACTACATCATTGCCTAAAGCAGCTTTCACACTTTCTTTCCAGTCCGGGATGTCCTTCTCAATAGATGGCTTTTCTCTTTCAATCTTATTCATGGACACACCGGTCACATAGTAAGTCCCTTTTACGCAATCGCCCTGTCCATAGTTGGTTCCCTGTTCTATAATACGGATGACCACCTGATCTGCAGCTTTCGGTATTTTGAAAGTTCCCTCATATTTTGTCCATTCTCCAGCTTTTAATGTCTTTGTACAGTCTCCTGACAAAATACCTGCTGAATAACTTCCAAGATATGTTGCCTCACCACCGGAAACATAGAATGGTGCAAACTCCACATTTCTCTGCTCTTCCGGAGCATCTTTGTAATCATCGGACAATTTCGCCCAGAATGAGAATTTGTATGTTTCCCCTTTTTCAACCGCATCCGTGATATCCTGCGAAAAACAATCCCCAGGGGTGGCAGTTTCCTGATTACGTGTAAGTACACCGTATGTTTTAAGACCGGAATCTGCGATTTCTTCTTCCTCTGCTGCAACTGAAACAACCGATTCTCCGGCTGCACTGTTCCATGACTCCACCGCATCAGACGTTGCAAAATCACCGTTTTTTCATAATATTATCCCCCAATTTTGCATCGCCTGCTCCTGCTTTCAGTTCAAAGGTCACGCTCACAAGACTTACCGTTGCATTTTCCGGTTTATCTTCCGTTATCATGATTCCGACTGCATCAATAGCGCCTATCCCCCGATGGATTTATCGTATACTCCGTCTGTCCGCTTAATCCGTACTGTGTATTAGCTGCTGTTGCATCATCTCCACCGTTGTATACTTTCAGACTGATCGGTACTTTCTGATCCGCCACCTGAAATGTAACAGCATTCACCTGTGACATTTCGATACTCTCCGGCAACGTCCATTTCACCTGATTATACTGTTTTGCAAAATGACAATTTCCACTGTCCATCTGCGAGTTCATAATCCGCGTCTCCCCATGCCACTTCAGCTGATCTGCAGTAAAAATCTTTTTTTCACCCCGTGAATTTTCGTTTTCCATCTTGCCATAGACAACTGCATTTTCAAGATATGGTGTCAGCACCGGTCCTATCCCGGTAAAAATCCATAGCACTGCACAAGGCTGCGCATACCCCTGCTTTCCAATTTCGTTTCAAACCCCGTTCTCCTCCTTTTATATATTTTCTACCGTTACAAATTTATGTTAGCAGAAGAAAATATTAAAAAGTAGAGGAATTTTTATAGAAAAAAACCCGGACAGATAATAGAATACACTCTCTGCAGACATCCATTATCATGAGTTAAAAAAGGTGGAGAATCCTGCAAAAAAACAAAATTCTCCACTTTCTATCATGTTTTTACCACATGACATATATTATAAATTTACTTTTTGGGCTACTACTGATCTTTACCTTCTTCACACTGCTGAAACTTCCATAAACCTTTGCGCCTGTGGAATCTTTCTTATAAGCACGCACTTTTACATAATAGTTCTTGCCTTTTGAAAGTTTGCTTAAGGTTTTTGATGTTCCTGTCACTGTCTCTTTCTTTACAGCTCCCTTTTTCACAACGACTTTTTCCCATTTTGCATATACAGTAATGTTCTTTTTACTGTTCTTTGCGATCGTTGTGATTTTCTTTGTGTACTTGCTGTCTGTATACCAGCCTTTAAATGCATAACCTTTCTTTGAAGCTGCCTTTAAGTTGATTTTCTGGTTGTAATAATACTCCGGATTCTGGTCGTTATTTTTCCTTTACCCAGTTTATAAGTGATCTTATAACCTACCGTGATCTTACAGGAAGCACTCACACCACTGCCGTCTTTTGCTGTCGCTTTGATCGTGGCAGTTCCATTTTGCAACGCTTTTACTTTTCCGTTTTTGTCAACGGCAGCAACTTTTGTGTTGGATGAAGACCACTTGATACCTTTATTTGTTGCTTTTTCCGGTGCGACAACAGCCTTCAATGTAAGGGTTTCACCTTTTTTCATTCCAGCCTGTGTCTTGTTTAATGTAATTTTATGGCTGTATCCTTCCCACTACTAGGGCGGATTAGGAACTTTCATCCATTAGTGACGTGCGCCGCAAGGCGCACCAAAAAACACCGTGCCAGCGTTTCAAACGTCTGCACGGTGTTTTATTCATCACATATTGTTATTCACTATGAGTTTACTCGCTGCGAATTTATTCGCTGCGAATTTATTCGCATACGTACGGCATTAATGCAACGTGACGAGCTCTCTTGATAGCTACTGTAAGAGCTCTCTGATGTTTTGCACAGTTGCCTGTGATACGACGAGGAAGGATTTTTCCTCTCTCAGAGATGTATCTCTTTAATTTGTTTGTATCTTTGTAATCGATTACGTTATCTTTTCCACAGAAAACGCAAACTTTTTTTCTTCTATGCATTGGGCGTCTCTTCATTGGTGCGCCATCTTTGTCTGCTGCTTTATTGAAAGCCATGATAATTACCTCCTGTTGTTATCGTAAACCGCTATGTGAACCCACATCACGATTTCCATTAGTTAAATGGTAACTCTTCATCAATTCCATCCGGAATATTCATGAAGCCATCACCTGCTGCACTGCTCGGTGACGGTCTGTCGGAAGGGTTAAAACCGGAGTTATCTCCACCGCCGCTGGCATTCTTGCTTTCTGCAAACTCTACGTTCTCAGCAACAACGTCCGTCGTGTAAACACGCTGTCCGTCTTTGTTGGTGTAGCTGCCAGTCTGAATACGGCCTTCCAGAACGAATTTTGTTCCCTTACGTCCGAATCTCTCCAAAAACTCTGCTGTTCTGCCAAATGCAACACAGTTGATGAAATCTGTATTCTGATCATCTCCGTCACGACGGAAACGACGATCTACTGCAAGTGAAAATCTTGCAATCGCAGTGGCACTCTCGCCCTGGGAATAACGGATCTCTGCGTCCCTGGTCAATCTTCCCATAAGAATAACTTTGTTCATATACGATTCCTCTCTTCTATCAAACAAACCGTTGTCAGTTCAAAGAATCTTATTTCTCGTCTTTTCTTACTACTAAGAAACGAAGAACATTGTCCATGATGCGGACATCGCGCTCAACCTCTGCCGGAACAGTAGATGCAGCGTCGAACTGGATAAAATAATAGAAAGCTTCTGACATCTTCTGGATCTCATATGCTAATTTCTTCTTACCAGCCTCTTCTACTTCTGTTACGTTACCACCGGCACGAGTGATGTACTCTTTTGCCTTCTCTACGGTAGCTGTTCTCGCATCGTCTTCGATCTTTGCACTAACAACAAGCGCTAATTCATACTTATTCATGCGAATTTTCCTCCTTTTGGTCTCTGGCCCGCTCTCATATGAGTGAGCAAGGAATTTAATAATATATCACGAAAATATATTCTATCATAGGAATCAACTGATTGCAAGAACTTTTTATTCGCAGTTAACATATCTTAATCCGTTTCTTTTTTGCGGATCTCTCTCGTATTCTTCTCGACAAGCTTTCTTGCGATCATAATCTGGTGTCCGCAGCCTAAACATTTCAGTCTGAAATCTGCGCCCACGCGCAGGATCTCCCACTCACTGCTGCCACATGGATGCTGTTTTTTCAAACGCACCACATCGCCTACTTCATATTTATCCATGAATCCTCCTTTTTTTCTCCTTGTTATTTTATTATTTATTCTGCGAACAGTTCGCCGCATCAATCGCAATCACAAGCATCATTCCAAGCAGTTCATCTCCGGGATTGGTGAAATCGATCGCATAAGTATCACCCCAGTGGAGTAATTGTTTTGAAATATGAATAATGGAACTGCAGCCGGAATATACATCATAATCCCAGCCAAGGAAATCTCCCTCCACACGCCATCCATTAAAATCAATATCATATTTCGGCTGGAACAGGGTAAACTGTTTTTCGATCTGTCCTCTTTTGATCCCACCTGTTTCAATTTCAAAGACCGGAAGAAGATTAAACAGCTTCTGACGGATCATTCCAACCTCAACATGTGCCGCATCATAGACATGGATCTGATGTCCAAGTGCAAACACCTCTGCCCTGACAAAATACCGTACATTGCCCTCCTCATCATAGATATCATAAGTATCTGACCATGAAAACACTCTCTGTTTTATCAGTAAACGCATACATTCTCCTTTTTAGACGTTTAAAATAGTACTTACTCTGTTTACCGGATCTGTGAAAACACTTCACCAAGCCCTGCCTGGATTAAAAGATCTGCTCTGCCATCCATCGGTGTTGTAGATTTATTGATAAGCACCAGCTTGTTTCCCCGGTAATAGTCGATCAATCCTGCAGCCGGATATACTGCCAGCGAAGTTCCACCAATGATAAGCACATCTGCATGGCTGATATAAAATACAGCATCCTCTAAGGTCTGCTGGTTCAATCCCTCTTCATAAAGCACCACATCCGGTTTGATCTTACCTCCACACGCATCACACAGCGGAATCTCTGTACCAGATTTTAAAATATATTCTGCATCAAATCCTTTTCCACACTTCTGACAGTAATTGCGATGCACGCTGCCATGCAGCTCTAAAACACGCCTGCTTCCTGCCATCTGATGCAGTCCGTCAATGTTCTGTGTGATGACGGCTTTTACCTTGCCCGCAGCCTCTAACTCTGCAAGTTTCTGGTGTGTCACATTTGGTTTTGCATCAAGACATAGCATCTTATCACGGTAAAAACGGTAAAATTCTTCTGTATGTCTCATATAAAAGGTATGACTTAATATCGTTTCCGGTGGATAATCATATTTCTGATTATAGAGTCCATCCACACTCCTGAAGTCAGGGATGCCACTTTCGGTAGAAACACCTGCTCCCCCAAAAAATACAATATTATCTGACTCCTGTACCATTTCTAAGAACTTTTCTATATTTGACATGATCAATCCATTTCTCAGGACAAACTGTCCCACCAGTTCATTTAAAGACACTGCCTGTGCAGACAGCTCCTCACTGGTTGCAGATGATTCCTGTGCTGCTGCAGAATTTGACTGAACCACCTCTGAGATCTGGTTTACCCCTGATTCTGCCTGTTCCATCGCTCTTGCCTGCTCTGCCGACTGTTCGCTTAACATCTTTGATTCCTCAGCGATCTCTTTGATTCCCTCAACTACTTCCTCTAATGCCGCAGAAGCGCTTTCTGCCGCCTTATTCCCCTCTGCGATCTCCTGCAGGGAACCTTCGATCAGCTGGCGGGTATCAACTGCTGACTGCGCACTCTGCTCTGCCAGTTTCCTGATCTGGTCCGCAACAACCGCAAATCCTTTTCCCGCTTCCCCTGCACGGGCAGCTTCGATCGCTGCATTTAAGGATAACAGATTCGTCTGGCTTGCAATATCTTCGATATCAGAAATAATATTTTCGATTTTGGTTGATGTCTCATTGATCCGTCCCATAGCATCCGTCAAAGCCGTCATCTGTTCGCGGCTGTTATCTGCCTGCTTTGCATACTGGCTTGCTTTCTGGTGCGATGCCTCAAGCTTTTCTGCCATGGCATTGACATTGTCCGTAATGTTCGTGATCGTTGCCGTCAGTTCTTCCACGGAACCTGCCTGGTCTGTTGCCCCTTCTGCCAGTGCCTGTGCAGATTCTGCCAGATTTTCAGAACCAGCAGAAACCTGTTTTGAAGCATCTTCAACCTGCTGTAACGTACTGTTCATCTGACGGTTCATCTTTCTCATGGCATCTTTTAAGGCTACAAATTTTCCGACATATTTATCTTCGATCCTGGTTCCGACAGCATAATTACCAGCCGCCATTTCTCCTAACAGCTCCCCTGCATCCGTAATAATCAGGTTCAGATTATGCGCCATCTGTTCCGCTTCTAAGATCATCTCTTTGATCTCGTCATCTGCCTCGCTCTCCGGGAACGGGCTGTCAAGATCACCTTCTGCAAATGATTTCAGACGTTCTGCCAAAGCTGTCAGAGGCTTTTCTATATCTACAGCCATCGTATTTCCGATACGGATGGAAATCACAATACAGACCACGATCACCGCTATGATCACGATCATAAATATGAGCTCCATATTATGTAATGATGCCTTTGATGCATCACCCTTTTGTACATTCAGATCCATCAGTGTTGCCAGATCCTGATAAATTTTGTCATACTGTGGTGAGAGTTCACCGGTGTCGATTTCCTGTGCTTTTAAATAACCATCATCCGAAGATGATGTTGCAAGCTCTAAAACTTCTGCATCAATATCCCAATAGCCGTCCAGATCCGTAACTAACGTATTATATGCCTCTTTTGCCTGTGGGAAAACCATGGTACTTTCTATGTCTTTCAGATATGTTTCAAAGGCTTCCTTTTTCTGATCATGCAGCGATACCTGTGCCTCGATCATGTCCTCCTCATCATATCCAACAACAGCACGCAGGGCGCTTCTCGTCTCTGAAAATGTAACCATTGCCTTACCGATATCTCCCTGCGAGAATCCATAATTAGTCATCGCATATTCATATCGGCCAGACGCGACCAGCATTGCAATAATTCCAAGCACTGCTGCGATCGTCGCAATGCCTGTTACCATTTTAAATCCGGTATTTAACCGCTTTTTTATCTTCATGTCTTTCAGCTTTTGCATAACCGTTCACCTTCCCTTTTGTAATATATCTTTAACATGCATAATTTTAGTATATTTTCGATGCATTTTCAAGGTTTGCCACCCACGATACTGCTAAATTTTATCATCAAAAAACAGTAGTCTAGCAATCTGCCTTCTGCAGCTCTAAACTACTGTTTTTTAGTTGCGGGAACAGGATTTGAACCTGTGACCTTCGGGTTATGAGCCCGACGAGCTTCCAGACTGCTCCATCCCGCGCTATTGCAACAGAACATGTGCTCTGTTTGTTTACATAATTTTATTATAGACCTTATCTTTCCCATTGTCAAATAATTACAGATCAATATCCCATCATCCCCGCCAGCACTACGCTCGCCGCCATTCCGGCTGCCGTGGCAGCCAGCGCCCCTGCAAGCGTATAGCGGCTCTTTTTGATTTTTACACTCATGAAATAAACAGACATCGTGTAAAAAATTGTCTCCGTGCTTCCGAGCATGATCGACGCCATCCGCCCAAGCAGCGAATCCGTCCCATACTCCTTATAAATATCTAAAAGCAAACCTGTTGCCGCCGAAGATGAAAACATTTTCACAACAGCAAGTGGAAGCAGTTCGGACGGGAATCCGATCTTTTCTGTGAAAATAGCACATACATTTGAAAAACATTCCAGAAATCCGGACGCACGCAGGATTCCAACAGCAACCATCAGTCCGATCAGTGTTGGCATGATCCCTATGACTGTTTCAAATCCGTCTTTCGCTCCCTCGATAAACTCTTCGTAGATATTGTGCCTGCACAACAGCCCATATCCGATAATCAAAAAAATCAGAAGTGGTATCATGATATCGGATAAAAACATCATTATCTGCATAGGACACTTCCCGAAGCTGCTGTTAGTTTATTATATGTATCAACGATTCACATTATTCATGCGATTTTCGCGCCAGCCGTTCATAATCCTCCTGCGGCATCGGTTTTGCGAAATAATATCCCTGAATATAATTACAGCCAAGTCTCTTTAGCATCTGTACCTGTTTCTTTTCTTCAACGCCTTCTGCAATGACCGGCATATCCAGCGCTTTTGCCATCTGGATAACTGCCGCTAAGATCTTTTCTCCGCGCCCATCATCTTTGCCTTTGGAAAGAAACTTCATATCAATTTTCAGCACATCCAGATCAATGTCCTTTAACACGTTCAAAGATGAATATCCGCTTCCAAAATCATCCATCAGAATTGTAAATCCTGCCTTGTGCAGATAATTCACCGCATTTAAGATGACATTTTCCGTATCGGAAAAAACACTCTCCGTCAGTTCTAAGTGCAGGTACTCCGGTGGTATCCGGTAATTTTTCCACAAGATTGACCAGTGACTCTAAAAAATTGGGATTATAAAGGTTGACACGGGAAACATTCACAGAGATCGGATCCGGCTTACGTCCTGCTCTTAACGCCGTGGCAATAAGCTGGCAGACCTGATCCCACACATAATAATCAAGTTTTATAATAAAACCGTTCTTCTCGAAAACAGGTATAAACTCTCCCGGTGAAACCATCGTCCCATCCGGTTTTTTCCAGCGTACAAGTGCTTCCGCGCCACGCGGCGTATAACCATCTAACTCATACTTCGGCTGAAAATAAACGACAAACTGTTTTTCCTCAAGTGCCGTATCCATTTCGTTTATGATCTGCTGCTCCCGCTGCATCTCTTTTCCCATCTGTTCCGTGTAGAGTGCCTCATGATGCATATACTGCCCCTTGCATTCCTGTGCCGCAATTACAGCATGCTCATAGATTGCCGATACCTCCATCTCCTTGTCCCGGATGATATAACATCCCGCCGACGTCTCAAGATAACAGCGCAGCTCCCCGTTTTTCTTCACCTGTTCCCGGATCTTCTGGGCGATCAGCAGTGCATCCTGTTCTTTTTTCTACCGCAACACAGATTCCAAAAACATCGGAATTTAATCTGCCATAAGTATACGTCTTATATGCACTGAGTACACCGCAGATATTGTGCGCCATACATCTTAACAGACGGTCTCCTTCTGCCGCACCATAGAAAGAATTGATCATTTTAAACCGGTCAATATCCAGCCGGATAAATGCAA
>ENA-OQBD01000794-OQBD01000794.1-human-gut-metagenome-genome-assembly--contig:-NODE-794-length-16158-cov-3.192128_pt1 | contig 16158 bp, 16 predicted proteins | sample MGYA00242742_ERZ504543 | MGnify/ENA primary metagenome ERZ504543 (study PRJEB26092, sample SAMD00036239) | human gut metagenome | host: Homo sapiens | study: EMG produced TPA metagenomics assembly of...
AGGAACGCCGACTCAGGGTTACGCATACTGTTCATACTAGGAAAAACAACAGACTGCTAAAAGCAAAGAAAGGATTGACAAACTCGCTGCCGCTCAGACAGCTGTCAATCCTTTCTTTAACGCAATCTATTGCTTTTCAAGTATGAGCCAAGCATGCTACACATTCGTCTTCGTCCCTGTACCATCCTTCTAACATGAAACTTCTCGAAGTTCATATTTTCTGTTTTCTGTTTATTGAAAAAGATAGACTTCTACGCTAAATTTTATTAAATACAAACACGTTTGAGATAGGGATATCATTCTATAGAACATCCGGTTCCTTTCCGTCTCAAGTAAAGTTCTTCTTTCGAGAGCGTAGAAATCAGATAGCGCCGAAAAACTTACTGATAGATAGATGTCGAGGGTTTGATTCAGGTGACTGTTCTGTGTGCTTGGAAAGACTTAAAAAACGAAAGATTACGTTAAAGCAGTGCGAGGCTACTGTCTGAAGCGGCAGCAAGTTTGCCGAGCACTGCTTTGCTCTTAGTAAGCTTTCGTTTTTCTTAGTCTTTCCTGTATACAGAACCCGGAGCCTGCATCAAACCCTCGACATCTGTCTATTCGAATAAACTCTATATGCGATATCTGATTTTGTTCGAACTCGAAAAAGAATCTCTACGATAAATCTTTATTTAAATAGTCTCTCCATTTTTGTATTTCTGAAGTACATTCTGAATACGCTCGTTCGGGCTGAGAATTTCACTCAGGGAACCATCGTGATTCAGAGTATCAATGATCAGAGCAATGTACTTACTCATGTCACAGTTGATATAATATGGTTTTGAAAGAAGGTTTGGTGTCTGATAAATCAGGTTTGTTGTCAGGATACCGTTGATGATACCTTCTTCATAAGCTTTGTCAAATTTTTCCATTCCGTTTGTGAACAGACCAAATGTAGCAGCAGCAAAGATACGGTTTGCTTTACGTCTCTTTAACTCTGTAGCAACTTCAATGATACTGTCTCCGGAAGAAATCATATCATCAATAATAATTACATCTTTGCCCTCTACAGAGCTTCCGAGGAATTCATGAGCAACGATAGGGTTACGTCCGTTTACAATCTGAGTATAATCACGACGTTTGTAGAACATACCCATATCTAAACCAAGAACGTTGGCAAGATATACAGCACGGTTTGTACCACCTTCATCCGGACTGATTGCCATCATATGCTCACTGTCAATCTGCAGGTCCTTTACATTGCGAAGAAGACCTTTAATGAACTGGTAAGTTGGTGAGATTGTCTCAAATCCACTCAGCGGAATTGCATTTGATACACGTGGGTCATGTGCATCAAAAGTAATAATGTTGTCTACACCCATGCGAACAAGCTCCTGAAGCGCAAGCGCGCAGTCAAGAGATTCACGGGAAGTTCTCTTATGCTGACGGCTTTCATAAAGGAATGGCATAATAACGTTAATACGACGTCCCTTACCACCTACAGCAGCAATGATTCTCTTTAAGTTCTGGAAATGGTCATCCGGTGACATATGGTTTGTGTTTCCTGTCAGAGAGTAAGTAACATTATAATTACATACATCAACCATCAGGTAAATATCTTTTCCTCGTACGGATTCTCCAAGGATACCTTTGGCTTCACCAGAACCAAAACGCGGTACACTGGCATTGATCAGATAATTATCTTTCTCATATCCCGAGAAAGCAACGTCATTCTTGTGCTCGTGAGCACTTTCACGACGCCATTTAACAAGGTAATCATTTACCTTATTTCCAAGCTCTTCGCAGCCAAGTAAAGGAATGATTCCAAGGCTTCCTACTGGTATGTTCTCCAAGATACGTTCTGAACGACTTAACATGAGTCATAATCCTCCTAATGTTCTAACTTCTTTTTAATACGTATATCATCACCGACTATTTTCAACAGACTATATCTGCTTGTAATTCTGGAGAAAGAACGCTCAGTATAAAGATCAGCGAGTGACTCCAAAGAAAGGTTTGTTGAAATAATCGTTGATTTCCTATGCAGTAGCCTTTCGTTGATGCAAGTAAAAAACTGTGATGCAATAAAGGCATTTGTGTACTCTGTACCAAGATCATCAATAATAAGCAGATCACAGTCAAAATGTATTCACACATGTTATGTGCATCAATGTCATTTTTGTCAAATGCATTCTTGGCAAGAGTATTAAAAAGCTGTGGAGCAGAAAAATACAAAACAGAATATTCTCTGTTCATAATCTCTTTTGCGATACAGGTGGAGAGAAAGGTTTTCCCAACACCGACATCTCCATAGAAAAAAGAGATTGTTGAACTCTGTCCCAAAGCTGTCGATAAAATGATGGCAGATGCGTAAAGTGTCTTCCATCATGGAACGAGAAGAACGTCCCGTTTTCTTATCGTAATGTGAAACCGGATAATAGTCAAGTCTGAAATTGCTAAAATCTGTTTCTACAGGGAATTTTTAATATTTGACTGGTCATAAAGCAATCCAATGATTGCTTTTTGAAACAATGGCATTTTTGATTACCAATATATCCGGTGTCTTTACAATCCGGACAGTCGTAAACCGGCTCCAGATAATCTTCTGGGAAGCCGGCTGATTTGAGCAGATGAATCTTACGATTACGTAATTCTGCAAGATCTTTCTTTAAAGCATCAACTGCACTGGTATCTCCATCAAGTAGTTTCTTTCCATACTGAATAGACAGTGAGGCAATGGAGTCATCAAGTGCTTTGAAGTCAGGGAGCTTTTTATAGACTTCTTCATACCGAGCCACCTGAATGTCATGGCTATGTAATTGTTTTTGCTCATATTTACGCATGATTGCATGGTACTGTGAATTTTTTAATCCCATGAAAAGACTCCTTTTAATTTCTCTTTAAAATAATTGACCTTCTAAATCATTGCTTTTTCGTTAGTTGCTCTTCAGAAGCTGCTCTTCTAGAGAATCCATGTCGTAGGAACGTCTCTCAAAATTATTCAGATTTCTTGTGACATTCTTTGGTTTTGTGACAGGACTTCTATGTAAGGAACGTTCTTTCTGGAATTCATGATCCAAAGCATTGATATCAGTCAGATGATGAATATTGCATTCATACCATTTTGTGAGAATGGAGTCAGCATATTCAAAACTTGGCTGATGTGTGGCAGAGATTGTTCTGCGGCAGGCCTCCTGAATGATGTCAGCGGAAAAGCCATAAGTATCAGCCCATTTATTAATATATTCCAGTTCAGAAGAGGCAGGTCCTCTGTTCTTAATACCGAATGCATTCAAAACCGTGTAGCAGTTACGGCTGTATGCAGCAGCCTGTTCTTTAGCCTGTGATACGGTTTCAACTCCGTTCTCTACCCAGGAAATGGCAACCTTCTGGATGTAATGCATACTCTTATGTCCGTTCTCTACACAGGATTCAATCAGATATTCAATCAGATCAGCAGACATATGCAGTGTATCATAGAAATAAGTAATTGTGTCGACATCCGTATGCGTCAGTGTCTTGCCAAGGTACTGTTCCGTGATGAACAGGAGAGACTTGATCTCCTTCTGGGCACGGAATGTATCAAGAGGAACCGCATTGGAAACCGGAGTCTGGATATTGCTTTCTACCGGTGCAGAAACAGCTTCTGATCGGAACTCTGTTACCGGAGCTACAGGAGTCTGAGCAGGGATTGAATCCTGAGGATAGCTTGATGTACAGCCGGAAAAATCAGTTGTATCTCCACAAGTATTCTCTTCCTCATCGCGAAGAAATTCAACGGCAGTGATTCCACCGTCCGGTCCGTGTCCAAGTCTGAGAAGACCGACAGATTCCCAGTAACGGAAAGCGCGAAGAACATCATTCTCTGTATTATTCAGATAATCTGCGATCATGGAGATGCTCAGAGAAGATGCAGCATCCTCAACATGACGGAGAAGAAAAAGGTATACTTTTACAAACTCTCCGTTCGCATTCGCCATATAATGATCTACAAAGCTGTTCGGCAGCATTGTCATATTCATCTGAAAATTATTCTTTAAAACCAAAGTCTTCATAACTTATCCTGCTTTCTCTATGTATTAACCAATTGCCACTTGCTCTGTCTGATGAGGGGCAACCTGAAATCTATATCTTCTTCTCTTTAGTGTGAATATTATAACATCATATGAGAATCTTAAAAAGAATTTTCGAGTGGGTAACTAGGACTTTTTTGTAGATAACTATGTGGAGAAAATGTGGATAAAGTGTGGAAAAGTTCACATGCATGTGGATATCTATGTGAACTTTTCCACAGAATAGTTTAGCAAAATTATTGGGAAAGCCTTATTTTAAAAGGTCTTCGCCGATCTTAACAACATCTCCGGCTCCCATTGTAATCAGGAGGTCTCCGGATTTGCAGTTTTCCTTAAGGAAATCTTCTATTTGTTCAAAACTTGGAAGGTAATGTGCATCTGTTCCAAGTTTGCGCGCTTCCTCTGCAAGACCGGCAGAAGAAACTCCCAGAGTATCTGTCTCACGGGCTGCATAGATATCTGCAAGAACCAGATGATCCGTGTGAGAAAGAGCCTCTGCAAATTCATGGAAGAAAGCTTTTGTTCTCGTATAAGTATGTGGCTGGAAGACACACCATACCTGATTGTGTGGGTAGTGCTGTGCAGCCTTCAGAGTAGCGGCAATCTCTGTCGGATGATGTGCATAATCATCGACAACAGTTACACCGTTAAATGTTCCCTTGTATTCGAAACGACGGTCTGTTCCGCTGAAAGAAAGAATTCCTTTTTTAATTGTTTCCATTGGAATCTGAAGCAGTTCAGCAGTAGCAATAGATGCAAGTGCATTTGACACATTATGATCACCTGTTACAGAAAGCTGGATATGGTCAACCGCTTTTCTGTTCTTTATAAGATCAAATGCAACAAGCCCTTTTTCATCATAAGTGATGTTAGCAGCACTGTAGTCAAGCATATCAGAAGAACCATAAGTGATCACATTACAGTCAAGACCTTCATAAATCTCCTGATAATTGTCGATATCACCATTGATGATCAAAGTTCCATCAGAAGGAAGAAGTGCCGCAAACTGATGGAAAGAATGTCTGATGTCTTCAAGATCTTTGAAGAAGTCCAGATGATCTTCCTCAATATTGAGAATGACACTGATCTTCGGATAAAAATGAAGAAAAACTGTTTGTATACTCACAGGCTTCTGTGATAAAAGTCTCGGATTTTCCAACGCGGATGTTACCACCGATCGCCTTGAGAATACCACCGACAGAAATTGTAGGATCCAGATCGGCTGCAAGTAAAATATGAGAGATCATGGATGTAGTAGTAGTTTTTCCATGAGTACCGGATACAGCGATCGGTGTCTTGTAATTTTTCATCAGCTGTCCAAGCAGCTCTGCGCGTGTAAGCATTGGAATTTTGCGGGCAACAGCTTCCATAAGCTCCGGATTAGCTTTATTGATCGCAGCAGTGTATACAACACAGTCAATTCCGTCAGAAATGTTCTCGGCACACTGTCCGTAATGGATGATGGCACCTTCAGACTCCAGCTTCTTTGTGAGTGGAGACTCCTTTGAATCTGAACCGGATACAGTAAATCCTTCTTCCAGAAGAATCTCAGCAAGACCGCTCATACTGATTCCGCCAATTCCAATAAAATGAATATGTATCGGCTTTTCAAAATTGATTTTATACATTGAGATACGCCCTTTCTTTAATAGATTTTATAAAATAACTTGTGATTTTAGTCATAAATCTTCTATATCGTTTATATTATACTATATATCGTAAAAAAAAGAAAGAAGATCTTTTTGGTAGAAATTGATAAAAAGGAGAAAAAAAGTATGGAAAAAAATTTGTAAAATATGTTTGTTATTTCTAAATATATGGTATAATGATTTTAGCTTACTTGAAATGAGGTGACGTAATGTATAAGAAGGAAATGATTGCCATGCTGCTGGCGGGTGGACAGGGCAGTCGACTTGGAGTACTTACATCAAAAGTTGCAAAACCAGCAGTTGCTTTTGGTGGAAAGTACCGTATTATTGATTTCCCGCTTAGCAACTGTATTAACTCGGGAATCGATACGGTTGGTGTACTGACACAGTATCAGCCGCTTCGCCTGAATACACATATTGGAATTGGTATTCCGTGGGATCTGGACCGCAACGTTGGAGGGGTATCAGTTCTCCCACCATATGAGAAGAGTACAAACAGTGAGTGGTATACAGGAACAGCGAATGCCATTTATCAGAATCTGAATTACATAGAGACTTATAATCCGGACTATGTACTGATTCTTTCAGGAGATCATATTTATAAGATGGATTATGAAGTGATGCTTGATTTCCACAAGGCAAACGATGCTGATGTGACAATTGCAGCGATGCCGGTGCCGATGGAAGAAGCAAGCCGTTTCGGAATTGTAGTGACAGATCAGGACAGCAGGATCAAAGAATTCGAAGAGAAGCCTGAGAAGCCAAGCAGTAATCTGGCATCAATGGGAATCTATATCTTCAGCTGGCCGGTTCTTAAAGAGGCACTTATCAAGCTGAAAGACCAGCCAAACTGTGATTTCGGAAAACACATTATTCCATATTGTCATGAAAAAGGGGACAGGCTGTTTGCGTATGAGTACAACGGATACTGGAAAGATGTTGGAACACTCAGCTCTTATTGGGAAGCGAATATGGAACTGATCGATATCATTCCGGAGTTTAATCTTTATGAAGAATTCTGGAAGATTTATACGAACAGTGCGAATATTCCTCCACAGTATATTGCAGAGAATGCTGTTGTAGACAGATGTATCATTGCAAACGGAACAGAAATTTACGGAGAAGTCCACAGTTCTGTTCTTGGAGGAAGTGTTACTGTAGGAAAAGGCAGCGTAGTCCGTGACTCAATTATTATGCAGGGAGTTACGATCGGAGAAAACTGTGTGATCGAGAAAGCAATCATAGCAGAAGACACGGTGATTGGAAATGATGTTTCTATCGGAATCGGAAGTGAAGTTCCGAATAAGATGAAGCCGAATATTTACAGCGGTGGACTGGCTACAATCGGAGAGAATTCAGTGATTCCGGGAGGAGTACAGATTGGAAAGAATACCGCCATCAGTGGAGTGACATCATCCGAGGATTACATAGATGGAGTACTTGCAAGCGGTGAGACATTGATAAAGGCAGGTGACAGAGCATGAGAGCAGTAGGAATTATTTTAGCCGGCGGTAACAGCAGAAAGATGAAAGAGCTGACTTCAAGACGTGCGGCAGCAGCAATGCCGGTTGCCGGAAGCTATCGCGCAATTGACTTTACATTAAGTAATATGACAAACTCTCATATCCAGAAAGTTGCTGTGCTGACACAGTACAATGCCCGTTCTTTGAATGAGCATCTGAATTCCTCCAAATGGTGGGATTTTGGAAGAAAACAAGGTGGATTATATGTATTCACACCTACGATCACAGATGATAACGGTTACTGGTACAGAGGAACTGCGGATGCGATTTATCAGAATCTGGATTTCCTGAGAAGATGTCATGAACCTTATGTAATCATTACATCAGGTGATGCAGTCTATAAGATGGATTATAATAAAGTGCTGGAATATCATATTGCGAAGAAAGCAGATATCACTGTTGTTTGTAAAGAACTTGGAGCAGGAGAAGATGCGACAAGATTCGGAACCGTTAAGATGAATGAATCTTGCAGAATCGAAGAATTTGAAGAAAAACCGATGATTGCAAGATCACAGACAATCTCTACAGGAATTTATGTGATCCGCAGGAAGACTGCTGATCGATCTTGTAGAACAAATGTGCGGAAGAAGAGAGACATGATTTCGTAAATGATATCCTGATCCGTTATAAGAATGTAAAGAAGATTTATGGTTATAAGATTGAAAGCTATTGGAATAATATTTCAACAGTAGATGCATATTACAAGACGAATATGGATTTCCTGAAACCGGAAGTGAGAAAATATTTCTTCAAGGATCTGCCAAGTGTATATTCTAAGGTGAGTGATCAGCCACCGGCAAAATATAATCCGGGTGCGATCGTGAAGAACAGTCTGGTTGGAAGCGGAAGTATTATTAATGGAACGATAGAGAACTCAGTTATTTTCAAGAAAGTATTTGTTGGAAATAATTGCGTGATCAAGAACTCTATCATATTGAATGATGTATATCTTGGAGATAATACATACATTGAGAACTGTATTGTAGAGAGCAGGGATACGATCCGTGCGAATACAAGACATGTAGGGGAAGACGGAATTAAAATAGTTATTGAAAAGAATGAAAGATATGCATTATAAGCCAAGATAAGCACAAAAACCCTGAAAAAGGGTGTTTATATTCCGTGATAATGCAAAAGAGAAAGGGGAACTGTAATATGCAGATTACAGATGTACGTGTACGTAAAGTTACGAAAGAGGGAAAGTTAAAAGCAGTAGTATCTATCACAATTGATGAGGAGTTTGTTGTTCATGATATCAAAGTGATCGAAGGTGAAAAGGGGCTTTTCATTGCAATGCCAAGTAAAAAAGCATTAGATGGAGAGTATCGTGATATCGCACATCCGATCAATTCAGGAACAAGAGAACGAATTCAGTCAACAATTCTTACAAGATATCAGCAGGCACTTGAAGAAGAGCCGGAGCCGTTGGTTGTTGACGAGATGTAGGGTATTGTGGTGCTGCTCTTATCTTGGATAAATGACAAGTAAAGGCAGGGCTAATACAATAGATAGGAAACAGGCGAAAGGAAAAGTGCAATGATTGCCCGATCACTGCACTTTTCCTTTTTGTCTTATAATGAAAAACCATTTTTTCACCGGTTGTCGGATGTGTGAATTCCAGCCGGCAGGCACAAAGCATTAACTGTCGTGAAGTGCATGCGGCAGTGCCATATTTCCGATCCCCGATCAGAGGGTGTCCGGCATGTGCAAACTGCACGCGAATCTGATGATGACGCCCGGTATCCAGATGAATTTCCAGTTGGGAAAAAGGTTCACCAGAAGGAAGTGTACCTGTATGGATTACTCTATAATGAAGTCGTGCATACTTTGCATCAGGCACATTTTCTTCACAGACACGGGAGGTGTTGGTTCGTCCGTCTTTTACAAGATAGTCTTCCAGAGTTCCTTCGTTGTGTTCGAAAATGCCTAAAGCCTGTGCACGGTAATATTTCCCAAAACCAGATGTGGTAAGCTGGCGGGAAAGTTCCTTTGCGGCAGCAGGTGTTTTTGCAAAAACAAGAAGTCCTTCTACCGGTTGGTCCAGCCGATGGATGACAGCAAGATAATGGTTCGCGTGAAGCGGGTTTTTTTTAGCAGTATTTTTTATCAGATGATTTTTTAAAATACTGACCATATCTTTTGTGCCAATGCGGTTGCTCTGGGTAGGAACTCCAGCAGGTTTATGACAGACGATAATATCCTTGTCCTCATATATTATTTCAGGGGTAAGTGATGAAATCATAGTTGTATCCTTCTTTCTTGACAATCGCTAAAGTTGCGTCTAAACTGAGAATTAATAATGTTATAATGATACATGATGCAAACGAATCAGGTCAAGCTTTTAAGGAGAACATCAATGAATAATGACTGGGAACATTTTGGAGAAGAGATAAAGCAGACAATACAGGATGCAATTGATACAAAGGATTACAGCAGATTGAACCAGATGGTGTCTGATACGGTGAACCATGCGATGGACTGCGTCTCGGCAGGGATTAAAAACGGTGGCTGGTACAGAGATCCGAAGACCGGACAGCCATTATATGGAAATAAAAAGAATACCGGAAGCAGATCAGGTGCAGAAAACCAGAGGTATCGTCCGAATCAGGGACCGAAGATGGCGGAAATGAGAAATTATAGTCAGAATTGTCCGGTACGGTGAGTCCAAGATATCTCAAAGGAACTTCGGTAAAGATCGGCGGAACTTTTTCTGGCAGCGACAGGAGCTGTATTTGGATTGACTTCTGTTATTTTCCTTATCATCACTTTGATTGGAAGTGTGATCACAGCGTTTGATGTAGTCAGTGGTCTGATTATTGGAATTTTTGCAGTTGCTTTTATATCTTTTGCAGTGATGACTTATGTAGGAGTAGATATGGTACGTACGGTGGGAAGGTTTCGCCAATATGTATCTGTTCTGAGAGAACGGGAATTTTGTGATATTAAGGAAATTGCTTCTGCGACAGGACGAGATGCCAGAAAAGTTCTGAAAGATGTGGAAAAAAATGATTACAAAAGGCTGGTTCTGTCAGGGACATCTGGATGAGAAAGAATCCTGCCTGATGGTTAGTGAACATGCATGGAATCAGTATACAGCTCTTATGGAAGACATGAAACAGCGCAAGGCAGAGGAGCAGGCTGCTCAGAAAAAGATGCAGGAAGAGTATGACAGACTTTCACCGGAAGTACAGAAGATCGTACAGGCAGGAGATGAATATGTGAGAAAGATTAAGGCAGCGAATGACGCAATTCCGGGAGAAGTGATTTCGGCAAAGATTTCCCGCATGGAACTGCTCGTGGATCGTATTTTTGACCGCGTGGAGCAGAATCCGGATTCTGTGAATGATATGCGAAGAATGATGGATTATTATCTTCCGACAACGATGAAACTTCTTGAAGCGTATGAAGAGCTGGATGCACAGCCGGTACAGGGAGAAAATATCATTTCTTCCAAGAAAGAGATTGAAGATACGATAGATACATTGAATATTGCATTTGAGAAATTACTGGACAGCCTGTTCCAGGATACAGCATGGGATGTATCTTCAGATATTTCAGTACTTCATACAATGCTTGCGCAGGAAGGTCTGACAGAAGACGGGCTGAAGAAATAATGATATCCCAAACAGACAATGAATCAAAACAGTTACAAACAGAAATGGAGGATTACTATGAGTGATGCATTCAAGGATGTAAGTACAGTGCCGACACTGACACTGGAACCGTTTCAAGCGGAAGAAGAAAAGAAACCGGCGGTGCAGCCGGAAGAACCAAAGCTGGATGATACGATCCTGACAGAAGAAGAGCGCAGGATGGTAGATGCATTTGCACAGCAGATCGATCTGACGAATTCTTCTATGATTCTTCAGTATGGCGCGGGTACACAGAAAAAAGGATGGCAGATTTCTCAGAAAGTGCTTTGGAAAATGTGAAGTCAAAGGATCTGGGAGAAGTTGGTACACTGCTTACGAATGTTGTAACTGAACTGAAGAGCTTTGATGAAGAAGAGAGCAAAGGATTTCTTGGAATATTTAAGAAAGCATCGAATAAAGTTGAATCTATGAAAGCAAAGTATTCGAAAGCCGAAGAAAATGTGAATCAGATCGTAAAAGCACTGGACAACCATCAGGTGCAGCTTTTAAAAGATGTTGCGATACTCGATAAGATGTATGATCTGAATCTTACTTATTTTAAAGAGCTTTCTATGTACATTCTTGCAGGAAAGAAAAAACTGGAAGAAGTAAGAAGCACACAGCTTGCTGAATTGATGAGCAAAGCTCAGATAAGCGGCCTCCCGGAAGATGCGCAGGCAGCAAAAGATCTGGATTCGATGTGCAACCGTTTTGAAAAGAAGTTACATGATCTTGAACTGACGAGAATGATCTCCATCCAGACCGCACCACAGATCCGTCTGGTTCAGAATAATGATACACAGATGGTAGAGAAGATCCAGTCTACAATCGTGAATACGATTCCGTTGTGGAAGAGTCAGATGCTTCTCGCACTTGGAGTAGAACATTCTTCACAGGCGGCGGCAGCACAGAGACAGGTGACGGATATGACAAATGAACTGTTGAAGAAGAATGCGGAGACATTAAAAATGTCCACAATTGAGACTGCAAAAGAGTCTGAAAGAGGAATTGCAGATCTCGAGACATTGAAAGCAACAAATGAATCACTGATCTCTACATTGGATGAAGTGATGAACATTCAGAGAGAAGGAAGAGAAAAACGCCGGGAAGCGGAAGCGGAACTTCGCAATATGGAAAATGAATTGAAAGCAAAGCTTCTGGAAATCAGAGGATAAAGCTTTTTGGCTTGACAGCGGGTGTTTTATCAGTTAGAATTTCATTTGATAACTGACGTTGAACGGGAATAGTAGATACGCAGCATGCTTCAGAGAGAAGGCGGCAGGTGAGAGCCTTTGCATTACGGTATGGAACCGGCCCGGGAGTCCCTGTATGAAAGTACAGCGTAGGTCCTGCGTTAAAGGAGAAGAAAGTGAATGCAGATACAGAGATCATTTGTGTTGGTTTTGATTATAGAATGGATGTATTGCATTAATTAGGGTGGTACCGCCGGAGATATTCGGTCCCTATCGTGGGGATGCGATATCCCGGCGATTTTTTATATGTTAGGAAAATATTTCCTGATGAAAGCAAACTGCTGTCAGGGGACAGCAATGCAAAAAAACAAAAAGGAGAAGAACAATGGCAAAGAAATTAGTACAGAATATCACTGCCAGAGAAGAAGATTTTGCTCAGTGGTATACAGACGTTGTGCGTGAAGCAAAACTGTGTGATTATTCAGGTGTTAAAGGATGTATGAACTACCTTCCGAACGGATATGCTCTGTGGGAGAATATTCAGAAGAATCTGGATGCACGTTTCAAAGAGACAGGAGTAGAGAATGTATACCTTCCGGTTATGATCCCGGAAAGCCTTCTTCAGAAAGAAAAGGATCATATCGAAGGATTTGCACCGGAAGTTGCATGGGTAACACATGGTGGACTGGAAGAACTTCAGGAAAGATTCTGTATCCGTCCTACATCTGAGACACTGTTCTGTGATGTCTGGAGCAAGACAGTTCAGTCTTACCGTGATCTTCCTAAGGTGTGGAATCAGTGGTGTTCCGTTCTTCGTTGGGAGAAGACAACAAGACCATTCCTTCGTTCCAGAGAGTTCCTGTGGCAGGAAGGACATACAATCCATGCAACATACGAAGAAGCAGAAGAGCGTACAAAACAGATGTGGAGAGTCTACAGAGACTTTGCACAGGATGTTCTTGCAATCCCGGTAGTTTCCGGACGTAAGACAGAGAGTGAGAAATTCGCAGGAGCACAGGATACTTATACAATCGAAGCGCTGATGCATGACGGAAAAGCACTCCAGTCAGCAACAAGCCACTTCTTCGGAAGTTCCTTCCCAAGTGCATTTGGTATTCAGTATTCAGATAAGAATAACGAACTTCATGAAGTATACGAGACATCCTGGGGACTGTCTACAAGAATCATCGGTGCGCTGATCATGGTACACGGAGATGACAGTGGACTTGTTATTCCACCGAGAATCGCACCGGTGCAGACAATGATTATTCCGATTGCTCAGCATAAAGAAGGTGTTCTTGATAAGGCAAATGAACTTGTTGATACACTGAAGGCAGCAGGATACAAAGTGAAAATCGACGATTCTGACAAAGCACCTGGATGGAAGTTCAGCGGACAGGAGATCCTTGGAATCCCGACACGTATCGAGATCGGACCGAAAGACATCGAGAACAATCAGGCAGTTATCGTACGCCGTGATACAAGAGAGAAGATCGTTGTTTCTCTGGATGAGCTTACAACAAAACTTGCTGAAGTTCTTGAGACAATGCAGAATGATATGTTCGAAAGAGCAAAAGCATTCCTTGATTCTCATATCAATGAAGCAACAACAATGGATGAGATGAATGAGAAGTTCAATGAGAACCTTGGATTCATCAAAGCAATGTGGTGTGGAGACGAAGCCTGTGAAGATGAGATCAAAGCTCAGACAGGCGGAGCTACATCTAGATGTATTCCGGAAGAGGAAGAACATCTTTCAGATGTATGTGTATGCTGCGGAAAACCGGCGAAGCATATGGTATACTGGGGCAAAGCGTACTAATTTATTTCGTTGAAAATAAAGAAGAGATTTACTTTCATAGTTGCTAGAAAAAAGAATTTGATTTAATAACAAATAACAGATGGTTTCTTAAGAAAAAAAGAGAGTGCCATCTGTTATTTTTGTATGAAAAATAATATGGAAAATGCGAAAAAAGCCTTGACTTTCGGCGCTAAACGTAATAAACTAAACGAGCGTGTGGAAAAAGGCAATGTCTTTTTGATGCGCAAATAAGGATAATGACTTAATTATCCGCAGCCCCTTGAGGCATAAGCCCAAGGTAACGAATAATTCATAGGAGGTGAAAAGAATGCCAACATTTAACCAGTTAGTTAGAAAAGGACGTCAGACTTCTGAGAAGAAATCTACAGCACCGGCACTTCAGAAAGGATACAACTCCCTGAAGAAACGTGCAACTGATGTTTCTGCACCACAGAAGAGAGGTGTATGTACAGCAGTTAAGACAGCTACACCTAAGAAGCCTAACTCAGCTCTTAGAAAGATCGCCAGAGTTCGTCTTTCAAACGGAATCGAAGTAACAAGCTACATCCCAGGAGAAGGTCACAACCTTCAGGAGCATAGCGTTGTTCTGATCCGTGGAGGAAGAGTTAAGGACCTGCCAGGTACAAGATACCACATTATCCGTGGAACACTTGATACAGCAGGTGTTGCTAAGAGAAGACAGGCTCGTTCTAAGTACGGTGCTAAGAGACCGAAAGACGCTAAATAAGAAGTCGCGGATTGCAGTATAGTATTTTAGATAAGTGTAACTAATAGTTAAATCGTATCACAAACAGAACTATGATTAGTCGTAGGTTGCGGATGCTATATAGATTTCGCGGCTGCGAGCACATGGAATGTGATCTCATAGAAAGACACATGTGAGTACCGATGAATTAATCCCGGAAAAACCGGAAAATATGATTAAGGAGGGAAGGACCGTGCCACGTAAAGGACATACTCAGAAGAGAGATGTATTAGCGGATCCAATATACAACAATAAAGTTGTTACCAAACTTATCAACAACATTATGCTTGATGGTAAGAGAGGAGTAGCACAGAAGATTGTATACGGAGCATTTGAAAGAGTAGAAGCTAAGGCTGAGAAGCCGGCTATTGAAGTGTTTGAAGAGGCTATGAACAACATCATGCCAGTTCTCGAGGTAAAAGCAAGACGTATCGGTGGAGCAACATACCAGGTACCGATCGAGGTTAGAGCTGACAGAAGACAGGCACTCGCACTTCGCTGGTTAACTATGTATTCACGTCAGAGAGGCGAGAAGACACAGGAAGAAAGACTGGCAAATGAAATTCTTGATGCAGCTAACAACACAGGTGGAGCTGTAAAGAGAAAAGAAGATATGCACAAGATGGCAGAAGCAAACAAAGCATTTGCTCACTATCGTTTCTAATTATTTTAGGAGGAAAAAATCTTGGCTGGAAGAGAATATCCATTAGAGAGAACCAGAAATATCGGTATTATGGCTCATATTGATGCTGGTAAGACTACACTGACAGAGCGTATTCTTTACTATACCGGTGTTAACTATAAGATTGGTGATACTCATGAAGGTACTGCTACCATGGACTGGATGGAACAGGAGCAGGAAAGAGGTATCACAATTACTTCAGCCGCTACAACATGTCACTGGACATTGGAAGAGAAGACAAAAGTGAAACCGGGCGCTTTAGAGCATCGTATCAATATCATTGATACTCCGGGACACGTTGACTTCACAGTAGAAGTTGAGCGTTCACTCCGTGTACTTGATGGAGCTGTCGGCGTATTCTGTGCTAAGGGTGGTGTTGAGCCGCAGTCAGAAAACGTATGGCGTCAGGCAGACACATACAATGTACCACGTATGGCATTCATCAATAAGATGGACATCCTTGGTGCTGATTTCTACAACGCTGTAGATCAGATCAAGACAAGACTTGGAAAGAACGCTATTTGTCTTCAGCTTCCAATCGGAAAAGAAGACGAATTCAAAGGAATCATCGATCTGTTCGAGATGCAGGCCTACATCTACAATGATGAGAAGGGTGAAGACATCACTGTAACAGATATTCCGGAAGAGATGCAGGATGAAGCTGAGCTTTATCACACAGAACTCGTAGAGAAAATCTGTGAGCTGGACGATGACCTTATGATGGAATACCTTGAGGGTGAAGAACCTTCTATCGATGCAATGAAAGTAGCACTGAGAAAAGCTACATGTGAGTGTACAGCTGTTCCAGTATGCTGTGGTACTGCATACAGAAACAAAGGTGTTCAGAAACTTCTTGATGC
>ENA-OQBD01000796-OQBD01000796.1-human-gut-metagenome-genome-assembly--contig:-NODE-796-length-16083-cov-3.457696_pt1 | contig 16083 bp, 14 predicted proteins | sample MGYA00242742_ERZ504543 | MGnify/ENA primary metagenome ERZ504543 (study PRJEB26092, sample SAMD00036239) | human gut metagenome | host: Homo sapiens | study: EMG produced TPA metagenomics assembly of...
GAAACTTTTGCAGATGGATTGTATCATTGGAAAAACTAACCATACTTTCGGCAGCTGCCAGATATGATGTTGCGTGTACTTCCAGCGGGGTGCAGCGTGGAGGAGATGGTACACATACGGGAAACGCATATGCAAGTGGAATCTGTCATGCATTTACCGGGGATGGGCGCTGCATTTCACTGCTTAAGATTTTATATACCAATGATTGTATCTATGACTGCAAATATTGCAGGAACCGTTGCAGCAATGATGTGAAGCGTGTCAGTTTTACACCGGAGGAAATCTGTAAGCTCACGATGGAATTTTACCGCAGAAATTATATCGAAGGATTGTTCTTAAGTTCCGGAATTTTACATTCTCCGGATTATACCATGGGACTTTTATATGAGACCCTTTATTTATTGCGCACAAAATATCATTTTAACGGATATATACATGTAAAAGGAATTCCGGGAGCATCAGCGGATCTGCTGGAATTAACGGGGTATCTTGCAGACCGCATGAGTGTAAATTTAGAACTTCCCACGGCCGATGCGCTGCGGCAGATTGCGCCTAACAAAGTGCGTAAAAACATCCTTTCCCCGATGCGTCAGTTACAGAATGGAATTCGGCAAAGCCGCGAGTTTCACGGGGTATCGAGTATGAAAAGCCGGATGTATCTGGATGAGAAAACCTATTATAACCAGATGGCAGAGATGAAGGAAAGTTATGCCCGTCTGCAGGACTACCACGACGGAATTGCTGCCATCCGGGAGCATAAAGCGCGACAGAGTGCAGTACAAAGCTGGGGAGAAGAAATTGCCGGTGGGGAGAATTCCAGCAGAGTGAGAAACGTGCAAAAGAAGCTTCCGCAGACAACGCGGGGATTGATGCGGCCGGATCATTATTTTGTGCCGGCAGGACAGAGCACACAGATGGTGATCGGGGCATCGGATGAAAGTGATTATCAGATCATTTCGGTTTCAGAAGCTTTGTATCAGAAGTTTGAGATGAAGCGGATATTCTATTCTGCATTTATCAATGTGAATCATGACAGTTCCCTGCCAGATTTGCCTGGGCCACCATTGTTACGTGAGCACAGGCTCTATCAGGCAGATTTTCTGTTGCGGTTTTATGGATTCCGCGCAGATGAATTGCTGTCAGAGAAAAATCCGAATTTTAACGAACAGATTGATCCGAAGTGTAATTGGGCAGTGCACCATCTGGAACTGTTTCCGGTGGAAATTAATCGTGCGGATTATTATACGCTGCTTCGTGTGCCGGGGATCGGAACAAAAAGTGCCCGCCGGATTATGGCGGCCCGGCGGTACGCAAAGCTGGATTTTTCAGATTTAAAGAAGATTGGTGTTGTTCTGAAACGTGCAGTGTATTTTATCACCTGTAAAGGAAAGATGATGTATCATACCCGTATGGAGGAAGGATATATTACACGGAATCTGATGTATCAGGAACGTCCGATGCAGATGCTGCTTTCGGATGGAACGGTGCAGACCTATGAGCAGTTATCACTGTTTGATGACAGGGGGAAAATTGTAGTATGAGTGAACAGATCGTGCTTCGATGTGAGGATTCTCTGGAAGGAATTTTTACAGCACTTTTCGATGCGTTTGTGTGCAAAAATAAAATGAAAGCTCCTTATACAGACAGTATTTCCATTGCGGCCGGTGAAGGAGAAATGACTTTGTTTGCCAGGGAGATCGAAGTACAGACAGATGCGCAGAAAGTGCAGAAGACGGTTTACAGTATACAGTCGAGACTGGGGTATCCGGTGTATGATACACTGCTTCATGCATTATGCCATTTTGCAGAGGACCGGGGGACAGCAGTTCTTGGATATCTGGTGCGTGCATTTGCACAGGGACGCGGTATTTCCGATCAGCTTGCCGATCCGTTTGCACTTCGGGTGATGGAGTTGTCCCGCAAGGTAGACAATGAGCTGGATAAGCTGCTGGGATTTGTGAGATTTCAGGATCTGGGAAGTATTCTTGTGGCGCAGCTTGCACCAAAATGCAATATGGTTCCATTGATGATGGATCATTTTTCGGATCGTTTTCCGGATGAAAATTTTATTCTCTACGATGAAAACCGAAACCTTGCTGCCGTCCATGAAGCCGGACACAGCTGTGTTCTGGTGAGCGGAGAGCAGCTTCAGATTCCGCAGGGGCATATGGATTATTTTGCTGTGCTATGGAAACAGTATTTTGCCACCATGGAAATCCGGGAGCGTCACAATGAGCAATGTCAGAATCATCTTTTACCAAAATGGTATCGCAAATATATGACGGAGTGGAATTAATAAATAGAAACGAAACTTGAAAACATTTCTTAAAACCAATATAATGAATAGAGTTGCAGTTATAAAACTATGGCAGAAAAGAATGATAGCAGCTGGCACATAGGAAAATTGGAGGAATGGAAATGGAACGTTGGGATATCTACGATAAAAATAAAGTGCGGACAGGAAGAACCATGGAGAGGAATCATTTCAATCTGGCAGATGATGAGTATCATCTGACGGTACTTGGCGTGATCAGGCGTCCGGATGGCAGATTTCTGATTACTAAGCGTGTGATGACCAAAGCATGGGCACCCGGATGGTGGGAAGTTTCCGGTGGTGCTGCGCAGGCAGGAGAAGAATCGGAAGAGGCAGTGCGCAGGGAAGTTTTAGAAGAGACCGGACTGGATGTAAAAGAAGCGGAAGGTGGTTATGTATTTACCTATCACAGAGAAAATCCGGGCGAAGGAGATAACTATTTCGTAGATGTTTATCGTTACACGATGGATGTTACGGAACAAGATGTCCATCTGCAGACGGAAGAAACAGACGGATGTCGGTTTGCTACACCAGAAGAGATCAGGGAACTCGCAGATCAGGGAATTTTCCTGCATTATGATAGTATCAAACGGGTATTTGAGGACTAATTACAATGGATAGGAGAATATTTTAAAAGATGTATTCCCATACGCAAAAAAGGAATGTTGCAGAAATGCAACATTCCTTTTTTTAATCGTTGTATCCAATATCTTATTCTAAAGAAAGAAAAAGGTACATAGAAACTAGATTAGTCGGCAATTATTTCACTACTGTTACGTTAACTGCCTGAGGACCTTTAGCGCCATCAGTGATTTCGAATTCTACTGCTGCACCCTCTTCGAGAGATTTGAAACCCTCCATGTTAAGTCCTGAGTAATGTACGAATACATCGTGGCCGTCTTCAGCGGTGATGAATCCGTAACCCTTCTGGTTGTTAAACCATTTTACTGTACCTTTGTTCATCGAAAGTACCTCCAATATATTTGTGTTGCCTTGCAACTATGCTAAGAATAGCATAACCAATTGGAAATGTAAAGCAAAATCTTCGTAAAATAGCCGGATTTTAAAGCACTTCAAAAGAAAATGTCGTGTTGTGAGAGAAATTGTCTGACAAATTTGTCCCATTCCGGTTCTAATGTCTTATCTGTGGAAAAAATGCGGTAAGAAATTCCGGTAGTCAGTGTAAGCATCTGATTTTGAAATTTGATGTTCATGGACATGGCGGAAATATCTGCCGGGGTATAGGAACTTCCGATTCGTTCCATGGTACGTTTTTGATTTTCCGGCGACAGCATCAGGACGAATTTAAAGGAGGATGGAGCCTTTTTTCCTTTGATCAGGTCAAAGATGCGTGGACGGAGCATGGAAAATGGAAGAAAATGAAAAGTTTTAATACCGAGTTCTTCGGCTTCTGTATCTGTATAGAATCCTTTGGTAATAGTTCCATCAATCACATAGCTTGCAAAAGAAACGACAATGCCCTCCTGAAGCAGAAAATGGTCAAAAATTTCAGTTTTGAGAAATTTATTCATAAAATCTTTTTTGTTTGTTAATGCAAGAGCCAGCATAAAAAAACCTCCCCATTGTGAAACCGATAAAACGGCAGCTGATATAGTTTAATTTTAGCATGAGTGACTTCATCTTTTCAATCATAATGTGTTATAATGCCACTGATTGATAGAAAATGCACGGTTACTGCTCACAGGTTCCCCTGCGAACCGTAACGATGCAATCACTTAAGAAAAGAAGGGAAACTATAACTATGAAAGAATCATTTTTGATAGATGTTTTAAAAAAAGGAGTATCACCGTTTCATTGTGTGGAAGCAGCCATGCAGACGTTAGAGGAATCCGGCTTTGAGGAACTGGAGTATGCCAGACCATGGAATCTGAAAAAAGGAAAGGCTTATATGATGAATCATCATGGAACAACGCTCTATGCATTTACAGTTGGAGAAAACTTCCGTGCGGATGCAATGCTGCGCATGGCAGCTGCACATACAGATTATCCATATCTGCGGATCAAACCAAATGCGGATTTTGTGACAGACCGGTATGCGCAGGTGAACGTGGAAGTATATGGCGGACCAATTTTAAATACATGGTTTGATCGTCCACTGGGGATTGCCGGGCGTGTGATCGTTCGAAGCGGAGATGTGTTTGCCCCGGAGACCATGCTGTATCGTTCCGGTCGTCCGGTTCTTATTATTCCAAACCTTGCCATTCACATGAACCGGGAAGTGAATAAGGGAGTGGCAATCAATAATCAGGTAGATTTGATGCCGGTTGTGGATATGCTGCCAGAAGAACAGCAGAGTACCGATTATTTCCTGTCATTTCTTGCGGAAGAGCTGGCAGTAAAAAAAGAGGATATTCTGGATTTTGAACTGAATACATACTGTGTGGAAGAACCAGCATATGTGGGGATAAAAGAGACACTGCTGTCTTCTCCGCGACTGGATAACCAGACATCCGTTGCGGCACTGCTGGCAGCCATCGTGGAAGGAACACGGACCGATGGTATCAATCTGATCGCACTGTTTGATAATGAAGAGATCGGAAATACCAGCAAACAGGGCGCAGCATCGATCTTATTGCATGATATGGTAAAACGCATCTACCGGTCGCTTGGCTGCAGTGAGGAAGAAACGGATTGTGCGATGTATGCAGGTATGCTGCTTTCCGTGGATGTGGCGCATGCACTGCATCCGAATCATAAGGAGAAAATGGATATTACCAATCATCCGGTGCTTGGGGATGGATTCTGTATCAAAGAGGCATGTTCCCAGTCTTATGCGACGGATGCAAAGGCAATCGGAATTCTGCGGCAGCTCTGCGATCAGAATAAAATCGCATACCAGAGGTTTGTCAATCGTTCCGATGTGCGCGGGGGTGGTACACTGGGATCGGTTGCATCCACGCTGTTTCCGGTCCGCACAGTGGATATTGGAATTCCGCTCTTATCGATGCATTCTGCACGGGAACTGATGGGACGAACGGATTTTGATGCTCTGGCATCAGCTGTGACGGCATATTTTTTCCTGAAAAAATATGAAGAAACTATAAAATATGCCTTTTTCCCCTTTTCAAATATCTGAAACCGTGTTATGATATGAATGTAGTAATGAATACTACATGTAATAGGAAAAATAAAAACTTTTTATAAAGTAATGATAAACACGCATTTCATAAAAGGATAGACGTATTTTAGAAAAGAGGGATGGATATGAGTCAGTATAAAATTGTAATTGACAGTTGTGGAGAACTTCCTGAGGATTTAAAGGCAGATGGACACTTTTGCACAGTGCCGCTTTTGCTGGATGTGGATGGATATCAGATCACAGATGATGAAACTTTTAATCAGAGAGATTTCTTGCAGAGAGTAAAGGCATGTATTCACAGCCCGAAATCTTCCTGCCCGTCTCCGGAGCGTTATATGAGTGCGTATGAGGGAGAGGCGGAGCATGTATATGTTGTGACGTTGTCCGGAAAATTGAGTGGATCGTACAATAGTGCGGTACTTGCAGCACAGCTTTACCATGAAGAGCATGAGGATTCCAAGCAGATTCATGTATTTAATTCCAAGTCGGCCTCGATTGGGGAAACCCTGATCGGATTAAAGATTCAGGAGCTGGAAGAATCCGGTGCATCTTTTGAAGAAATTGTAACAGAGGTGGAATCTTACATTTCTTCCATGAACACATTTTTTGTCATTGAGACACTTGAAACACTGCGCAAGGCTGGCCGTCTGAGCGGACTGAAAGCATTTGTGGCAAATACTTTAAACATCAAGCCGGTAATGGGATCCACCAAAGAAGGAACGATTCAGCAGCTTGGTCAGGCAAGGGGCATGAAGAAGGCACTTTCCAAGATGGTAGAGGATATGTTCAAAGTAACCAAAAACTGCGAGAACCGTGTGCTTGCCATTTCCCACTGCAATTGTCCGGAACGTGCACAGTTTGTGAAGGACACAATTGAGAAAGTCGCAAAATTCAAAAAGATTGTAATTGTCAATACGGCCGGGGTATCCAGCATGTATGCAAATGAAGGCGGAGTGATCCTTTCGGTATAGGATTTTGCACTTGAAACAACCGTCATATAGAAGTAGGAATACGGGGAGAAGCTTTTATAAGCTTCTCCCTATTTTTGTGAGTCAGGTACCGGCTGCCGAAAGCGGTTTACAGATACCTGCAGGGAGAATAAAGATGTATTCATATGAAGAAGTATTGGATCAGATAGAAAATGGAAGACGGTTTGGAAACCGGCCGGGAGTGGAAATTACCGGAATCATGTTAGAACAGATGGGACAGCCGCAAAACGGGATGCCATTTATTCATGTGGCGGGAACCAACGGAAAAGGATCGGTCTGCGCATTCCTGACATCAGTTTTCCGGGAAGCCGGATTAAAAGTCGGAACATTTATTTCTCCACACCTGATTGATTTTGAAGAGCGTATCATGGTTGATGGCAGACAGATTTCCAGAGAAGATGTGACACGAATCGGCAATGTTCTGCTGGAGCAGGAATTTGGCGTGACACCGACCATGTTTGATTATTGCGTGCTTATGGCGGTACTGTATTTTAAAGAACAAAACTGCGATCTTGTAATTATGGAGACCGGACTCGGAGGCAGACTTGATTCTACGAATGCACTGGGAAATCCGGTGGTATCGGTGATCACACGGATTGGTTATGATCACATGAACATTCTTGGAAATACCATAGAAGAGATTGCACAGGAAAAAGCGGGAATTATCAAAGCCGGAGTGCCGGTGGTAATTGCACCGCAGGAATCGGAAGCACTTGCGGTGCTGCAAAGGGCGGCCGCAGCAAAGGGAGTACGTGCGCGGTGTGTACAGGAGAAGGACCTGCAGAGGGCAAAGGCAGTGCAGCCGGGACTTTTGGGTGCTTATCAGAGAGAAAACGCCGCTACAGCCATGTGTGCGGCACAAGTGGCATGGACCAGATGCCGGATAGAAAAAGAGAAGATGAAAACCGTTATTGCCCGTGGAATTCACAGAGCGGTATGGCCGGGGCGTATGGAAATTTTAAGTACAGAACCGTTTCTGATGGTGGATGGTGCACACAACAGTAACGGAATCCATGCATTGCGTACAAGTCTCGAAGAATTGTATCCGGAGGAAAAGTTTCATTTTGTGATGGGTGTGATGGCAGACAAAGACTATGAAAAGATGATCGGGGAACTGTTGCCGCTTGCCATGGATTTTGTAACCGTCACACCAGAGAGTGCACGGGCACTGCAAGGGGAAACACTGGCAGAAGATATCAGAAAACAAGGGGTGCCTGCACACGCAATTACAAAGGTTGCAGAGATTCCGGAACTTTTAACACCAAAAGAAAAGACGATTGCGCTGGGGTCTTTGTATTTTATCGGGGAATTAAAAAGCGTATATCAGAATAGGGCATAACAGATGCAGGAGTATCCATATGGCATTGCAATATGAAACAACAAAAGAACATACAATTACCGTTACCGGGTATGAAGGAACCGTAAGACATCTGGTCATTCCGGATCAGGTGGATGGATGTCCGGTGAAAACGATCGGCAAAAATGCATTTTCCGCAAGGGAAGATTTAGAGAGTGTAAGTATTCCAAAGACGGTGGAAACGCTAGGAAGATATGCATTTTATAACTGTAAAAAACTCAAAAGCATTTCGTTGTACGACAGTGTGGAAGACTATTATGACGGCGTGATCAAACAGTGCCATTGTCTGGAAGAAGTGAAGCTGACGCAGCTTAGAGGAGACTATTCGGTGATGAAAGAACTTCTGGCAGATACCGACCGCAGGCTGCATTTTCGCATAGAACCCTGTGGGCTGCAGTTGACGTTTCCAGCATATGTATACAATTTTGTGGAAGATGTGGAGGCTCGGGTTCTGCATCACAAGATTGAGGGAAGCGGGTATCCGTACCGGGAATGTGTCACAAGAAAAGGCGTGGATTTACTGGCTTATGATCGCCTGTTTGCGCAGGTGGTAAATGATGATTATCGCACGGCAATTGAGATTGCCTGTGACCGGCTGATGCATCCGATTGAGCTGGAGAACCATCTGCGGGAACAGTACGAACAGTATCTCGAACAGAATGCAGAGGTGATCCTTAAGGTGCTGATTCCGGAGAATAAGGTGGAAGAGATTTCCTATCTTTGTGATTCCTGCCTGATTCCGGAAGAGGCACTTGCCGATGCCCTTCCGCTGGCATCGGAGGAAAAGATGAGCCAGATTGCAGCAATACTGATGGAATATCAGCGGAGTAATTTCGGAAAGAAGAAAGCATCTACCATGTCTTTGAACTGGTAGGAAAAGGAGAACGATGAAGACAAGGGAACAACTGGAAGCAACCGGAAATAAAATATTAAACAGTGTCAGGACAGAACTGTATCTGTCGATGCGGTTTATGGGACCGGCACTCGGAAGTCTGGGATTTGCCATGGATCTGTCGACGAGAACGGTAGGCACGGATGCGGTATATATCCGGTTCAATCCGACCTATCTGCTGCAGACTTATATTGAACGACCGGAAATTTTAAACCGGACATATATGCATATGCTCATGCACTGTCTGTTCCGGCATATGTTTTCCGCAAAACAGCACGAGGATGCACAGCTGTGGGATCTCTGTTGTGATATTGCAGTGGAATCGGTGGTGGATTCCATGGATTATCCGACCATTTTGCGTGTGACTTCGGATTTCCGGCAGGAGTGGTATGAAAAACTGGAAAAGGAAGTTTCAGTGCTTACAGCGGAAAAACTATACCAGTATTTTATGCTGCGCAAACGCGATCCGTATCTGGAAGAATCCCTCCGGCAGGAATTTTTGCTCTGTGACCACAGTTTCTGGCAGCGCATGGAGAAAGAACCGCCGCAGGAGCAGAATAAAAACCAGCCCCCGGTGCCGCAGGAGAATCCGCAGATGGACAGTGATCAGCAGGAAAATGCCGGGGAGAAAACGTCTGATGCAACGCCGCTTGGAAAAACCGATCCAAAGGAAGACGAGTGGAAAGAACATGCAAAGCGTATCGAAAGCGATATGGAAACCTATGCAAAAGACGCGGCGGCAGATGCGGGAAAGCTTGCATGGATGTTAAAGCTGAGCAGCCGGGAGCGAAAAAGCTACAAAGAATTTTTAAAGAGGTTTGCAGTTGTGAGAGAAGAAGTTTCCGTGGATATGGATTCGTTTGATTACGGATTTTACATGTATGGACTGCAGCATTACGGAAACATGCCTCTGATCGAGGAAAACGAATTCCGGGAGGCAAAAAAGATCGAAGAACTTGTTATTGCAATCGATACTTCGGCCTCCTGCAAGGAAAAACTTGTGCAGCAGTTTTTGAATGAGACGGGGGCAATTTTAAAGCACCAGGAGAGTTTTTTCCATAAAGTGCATATCCGCATCATCGAATGTGATAACCAGATTCAAAAAGATATTCCAATCAAAAATCTGGATGAAATCGGGAAATATACCGAGCAGTTTTCCGTTTCCGGAGGGTATGGAACGGATTTTCGGCCGGTATTTTCCTATGTAGAGAAATTAAGAAACAGCGGGGAAATCAAAAACTTAAAAGGACTGATGTATTTTACGGACGGGTATGGAGAATATCCGAAAAAACCGACGGATTATCAGACGGTATTTGTTTTTTACGGGGATGACACACCGCAGAAAACTTTTTCGGGAGAGCCGATAAAAGTGCCGGACTGGGCAGTGAAATTATATTTGTCAGAGGATACAAAAGGATAGATAAAGGAGAAATTTTATGAACATCAAACAGGCAAAACAGGAAATCATAAATACGGTTCAGGCGTACCTGACAAAAGATGAGACCGGGGAGTATGCGATTCCTGTGGAACGACAGCGTCCGGTACTTTTGATCGGGCCGCCTGGAATCGGTAAGACCGCAATTATGGAACAGGTGGCGCAGGAGTGCGGAATCAATCTGGTTTCTTATACGATCACACATCATACGAGACAGAGTGCGATCGGACTGCCGTTTATCTCGAAGAAAACCTATGATGGGGAGGATGTATCGGTCACAGAGTATACAATGAGTGAAATTATCGCCTCGATCTATGATCAGATCGAACAAAGCGGAATTCATGAGGGAATCCTGTTTCTTGATGAAATTCAACTGTGTATCCGAGACACTGGCTCCGACGATGCTGCAGTTCCTGCAGTACAAAACATTCGGAAATCACAGGGTACCGGATGGCTTTGTCATCGTTACGGCGGGAAATCCTCCGGAATACAACAAGTCGGTGCGGGATTTTGATATTGTTACTTATGACCGTGTCAAGCGGATTTATATAGAAGAAGATTTTTCTGTGTGGAAAGAGTATGCGTATAAAGCGCAGATTCATGGAGCAATTCTTTCTTATCTGGAGATTAAAAAGAACAATTTCTATTCGGTTGTGTCGGATCTGGATGGAAAACGGTTTGTGACCGCCCGTGGATGGGAAGATCTCTCACAGGTCATGAAAGTGTATGAACAGCTTGGATTTGCCATAGACTATGACTTTGTTGTGCAGTATCTGCAGGACGAGGAGATTGCCCGCGATTTTGCTGCTTATTATGAACTGTACAATAAGTATAAGAATATTTACCGTATACCGGAAATCTTAGAGGGCAGTATACCGGAAAACAGTATGACGATCAAAAATGCACCGTTTGATGAGAAGCTGAGTCTGCTGGGGCTGCTTTTGGACAGCCTGGGACAGGAATTCATTTCTTATTCCCGGAAAAAAGCTGCACAGGAAGCTTTTTTTGAGCAGCTGGGATTTTTGCGGAGCGATCTGAAAGAAGGACGGGGAAGCGGAAAAGAAATTCTGGAAAGACAGATTTCTTCTTATGACACCATGATCACTCACCGGAAAAAGGCCGGCATGATCGACAGGGAACAGGAAAAAGCCATGTGTGCGGCACTTCAGGCACTGAATGACTGCCTGATGGCACTGGCAGTCGAAGGAACCGGTGATGCAAAAGGAGATTTCTTATGTGTCAAGAAACTGTTTGATGAGAGGGAGCAGATCCGCCAGAAGGAAATTTCAGATGCAGGCCGTCATCTGACGCATGCATTTGAATTTCTTGCACGGGTATTTGGAGAGGGACAGGAAATGGTAATCTTTTTGTCCGAACTTTCGGCCGGTTATTATAGTCTGAAATTTGTCAGTGAATGTGGCAATGATGCCTATTATAAGTACAACAAACTTCTGCTTTTGAAAGAACGCACACAGGAGTTAAAGGACGAAGCAATGGAACTTCTGGGACTTTAGGAAATCAGGTTATGGTTTTTATGAATTTTTTTGATAGAGAAATTTCATAAGATCTATAGACAAATACTTCAGATTGTACTAAAATATGTAAAAATAATAGTATATCCAGTATTCCATAACGAAAAGTTATAGAACACTTGAATTGGAATAGAAAATGGAGGAAATGAAAATGGAGAAAAAAAATCTTGACTGGGGTAACCTGGGATTTGGTTACATGACCACAGACTACCGTTATGTTGCAATTACAAGGATGGAAGTGGGACGATGGAGCACTGGTAACAGATCCTACCGTTACATTAAATGAGTGTGCAGGTGTATTCCAGTATTCACAGTCCTGTTTTGAAGGATTAAAAGCATACACAACAGAGGACGGACATATTGTATGTTTCCGCCCAGACTTAAATGCAAGCCGTATGAAAGATTCCTGTGAGAGACTTGAGATGCCGGTATTCCCGGAGGATCGTTTCGTAGATGCCGTAGAGCAGGTAGTAAAGGCAAATGCAGCATGGGTACCTCCATTTGGTTCCGGAGCAACGCTTTATATCCGCCCATATATGATCGCTACAAACGCTGTTATCGGCGTAAAGCCGGCAGATGAGTATCAGTTCCGTATTCTGGTTACACCAGTAGGACCTTACTTCAAGGGCGGCGCAAAGCCAATTACAATCCGTGTTTCTGATTTTGACCGTGCAGCACCTCACGGAACTGGACATATCAAAGCCGGTCTGAACTACGCTATGAGTTTACATGCAATCGTAGATGCACATGCTCAGGGATATGCTGAGAACATGTATCTGGATCCTGCTACAAGAACTTATGTAGAGGAGACCGGTGGAGCAAACTTCATTTTCATTACCAAGGACGGAACATTCGTAACACCAAAGTCAGACAGTATTTTACCTTCCATTACCAGAAGATCCCTGATGGTTGTTGCTGAAAAGTATCTGCATATGCCGGTAGAGCACAGACCGGTTAAATTCTCAGAAGTACCTGATTTTGCAGAGTGTGGGCTCTGTGGTACTGCAGCAGTTATTTCTCCAATCGGAAAGGTTGTTGATCATGGCAAAGAAATCTGTTTCCCGAGTGGAATGGAAGAAATGGGACCATACACAAAGAAACTGCGTGAGACACTTACCGGAATCCAGATGGGCGAGATTGAAGGACCAGAAGGCTGGGTTCACAAGATTATGTAAGTCTATGCGGGAACTGTTTTAAATATAAGTGTTTTCCTGTTGGTTGGGGAAAATTATAAGTAAAAACGATTCTTACAAATTCTGTGGATTGGAAAAGTGTAAGAAAAAGATCAATTTTCATAAATTCTGTAAATGGGATCTATTGATAAAAATAGTGATTAAGGTGACATATTTTTTATTTTTAATGCCTAAAATAAAGGAATGTCACCTATAAGAGAAAAATTGCTTCTTCAGGTACCGATTATTTGAAAAATGGTACCTGAAGAAGCAATTTTTATTTCATAGATGACTTTGTGGTATCTAAATGTTGAAAATTTTAAGTGTATAGATACCATAAGGGGTAGAATTTTAAGAATACAGAGAAAATAGGTCATTAAAAAATGAAGTGTTTTCTGTGTGTTCTTAGTTTTTTAGCATTATGAAAGGAGCTGAGAAAATGGCTAAAGATAATAGAATAACAGCACTTTACGAGCGTCTGTCCCGTGATGATGAGATGCAGGGCGAATCCAACTCCATAACAAACCAGAAGAAGTATCTGGAAGATTATGCAGTGCAACATGGCTTTGGTAATATTCAGCATTTCAGTGATGATGGATATTCAGGAACGAACTTCAACAGACCGGCATTCAATTCTTTGCTGACAGAGATTGAAGCCGGCAGAGTGGGAACAGTGATCGTCAAAGATATGTCCCGATTTGGCAGAAACTATCTGCAAGTAGGTTTCTATACGGAAATGATGTTCCCTAAGAAAAATGTCCGTTTTATTGCAGTAAATAACGGAGTTGACAGTGCCAATCCGGCAGATAATGATTTTACACCATTTCTGAATATCATGAATGAGTGGTATGCAAAAGATACCAGTAAGAAAATCAAGGCAGTATTCAAGGCAAAAATGCGAGACGGAAAACGTGTCAGCGGTGCAGTGCCTTATGGATATTACAGAAAGCCTGAGGATAAGCAGACATTGTATGTTGATGAAGCTTCTGCTTCGGTTGTCAGACGCATTTTTCAGCTTGCTTGTGATGGAATGGGTGCAACCGCAATAGCAGATACCTTGTCAGAGGATAAAATCCTTATTCCTTCGGCTTATGCGAGACAGAATCATCCTGAGGATTGCCAGTGTACGAATTACCATGACCCTTATACATGGAATGCTACAACAGTGGGCTATATTTTGAACAGACGTGAGTATTTGGGACATACCGTTCTTGGGAAGACAACGAGGGATAATTTTAAGACAAAACGGAAAAGAATTGCAAATGAGGACGAACTGCTTGTCTTTTACAATACACATGAAGCTATGGCAGAATATAAAGCAATCCTTGAAAAAGGCAGACAGAACAACCGTAAGAGATCTGAAAAAATGCGAGAATTGAGAATGTCTGACCCTGAATATCGGGCGAAGATGGAAGAGAAAGAACGCTTGGCATTGGAAAGGGAAAAGAAACGTCAGGAGCGTGCTACAAAGAAGAAAAAGATTGCTTTGGCAGAATTAAAGGAGCAGGCAGAAAAAGGCAATCAGGAAGCCGTCAGAAAGATTGAGGAGCGTAGAGCTATTGCAAGAGAACGTTCAAGGAAATCAGCAGAAAAGCGTAAGCAGAGAGCAGAAAATGACCCTGAATATGCGAAATATTTGGAAGAGAGAAATGCAGAATACAACAGACGGCATACCGCAAGAAGAAAGGAGCAGATGGAAGCCTTGAGAGCCAGAGCGGAAGCCGGAGATCAGGAAGCACAGAGTCAGCTTGCAGAGCGTAAACAGTATCAGGTTAGAGCCACAGTGAAGAGCTACAGAAAAATGCGTGACGATGCATTAAGCGGAGATCCTATTGCAAAAGTAAGATATGAAAAAACACTGGCTATGAGACGTGAAGCGTATCACGCAAAGAAAAGTGAACAGACAGCCTAAGAGTAAGCATAATATCACAATATAATAGTTGCAGAATTGATGAGAATAAGCGGGAGCGATGCAATTATTGTATTAGCCAAAGAGATATGGTATTGTATAGATAGTTTAACAAATCGGAAGTTGTAGAGGAGGAAACAAAATGCTAACCGTTAAACCAACAGCAGAAATGCTTGCAGAGTGGAAACGAATTTTTGAAGCACACCATGCAGCGATGAAGCCAAACCGAAAAACAGGAACAGAAGTAGACCAATATTTCAGAAATAAATATGCCCATCAAGTATTTAACGATGCAGCTTTTCAAGAAATAGTTGCACTCAATATCACAGAGAATGCATTCTCTCGCAACAAATTGCCCAAAGGTGTGCTTCCTAATATAAAAAGCTATAAGACAGGCAATGCTCTTGTCGGCATTGATTTAAGCACAGGAGAATTTCATATTGAAAGCAAAAATATCGAGGAAGTAATGCCACTGCACGATGATTTGTTTGTCTACCGTGGATTAGATGAGGAAGATTTGAAAAACATCTTTTTGGTTGCGGAGTATGTAAAACTCACGCAAAACTAAATTCCTGTTTTTGAAACTGAGAAATCGGAATTTGACGAAGGAGGTTGATTGTATGAAAAAGTTGATGGCATTAGTTTTAGCAGTGGTTTGTGTGCTTGGCTTGGTTGGGTGCAACAACAAAACAGTCAATATTGATTTGCCTTTTGAGGTAGGTGATGTTGAAAATATAGAAATGTATCACTTTGTTGGAGCACCTGTGTCAGCAGAAAAGAAGGTCATTGTTGCCGAAGAAACCATAAAGAACTTGTATGATATGTTTGAGGGGCTATCCCTGGAACTCAAAGAAGTAGAGGAAACCGCTGGAGCAGAGATAACCAGTTTCAGATTTAACCTTTCTGATGGAACAAGTTATGAACTGATTTATGGCTGCTATGGAGTAAAGACAGGCAATCTGAAATCTTCCACAGATAATTTTGAATACTTTACAAGTGCAGATATTAGCTCTTATTGGAGCAACACTGACTTAGAGGCAGTTCCCGTTGAAGAAAGCGAGTTGCCAAACTAAGCAGAACAATTCCAATTTGGAGAATTGAAAAAAACGGAATTTACCTATTAAGACATATAAACTCTTGACAATAAAGCTCCTATATAGTATGTTTTTAATAAACTACTATATAGGAGCTTTTGTATGGAAATGAATGGAGGATTTCTTGTCACCAAAATAAAACAGCTTGGAGACCGGATTTTCGAGAAGATTCTCAGTGAAAAGAATATTGATGCGTTTAATGGAGCCCAGGGACGTATTCTTTATGTGCTGTGGCAGGAGGATGGTATCTCAATCAGGTCACTCTCGACTAAATGCGGATTAGCGATAA